>Ga0265797_10007700_pt1 | contig 14586 bp, 10 predicted proteins | sample P2T30metagenome_FD_192433 | JGI IMG/M metagenome (GOLD analysis project Ga0265797, IMG submission 192433) | Plant litter microbial communities from East Loma Ridge, Irvine, California - P2 T30 | ecosystem: Environmental > Terrestrial > Plant litter > Unclassified | place: USA: California... | reverse complement strand
AAGCGTTTAGCTAGCAACGTACTTATATTACACAGTTAGCCTAACAAAGCTAGTTATAATTAACAGCTTATCTCTCTAGACCTTGTATCTAAAGCAAGCGCTGTAAGCTTCCTTAGATGAAAGGGTTGCTAGTATTCTTGGGTTAGTTGGGTGTTAGTAGTCGCCTCGGAATTTAGTCTTGAGAAGCAATAGCAAAGACAGCAATTCCTAGTGCAGTAGTAGGAAAATAACTAACCCGTAGAAGCGCTCATGGCAAAAATCCCACAAAGCGCACGCACACTCCCCACCGCCATTAGTGCAGTCGGGCCTATAGCGTCAAAGGTAGGCCCAATCTATACTCCAAGGAACCAAGTTACAAATGAGTGGATGCCGAATATCTATCCTACGTTCGATTTGGTTTCTTGAGGCAGAAGATGAGAGGACATGTAGGCTTCGAATATGCCACAGGGGTTGTAGATGCCGATTGATGCGGTGATACCGCAGAAGGCACCCACCAAACACTACGGGCCATGCTACTCGGCCGCCTTCCGGGTATGTGACTTCTGGGATAGTGAGCGGAGCGGGTGCTTCCTTGTTTTGTGATGGTGGATAAAGGGAGAAGAAGTTTTCTGAGAGAGAACCTTTTCCTCCAAGGGAGTGGGGTGTTTGTTTGTTAGGCACTGAGATTGGGAGTTCGTGTCATCCAGACTATGATGTTAGTTTATCCATGGATACACTTTCCAGTCAGATTTCACTTACTATGATGTTTATACTATGCAACTTGGGTATGCACGCAATATGGAGAGACGATGTGATCTAGCAGCAATTGCCAGATGTATTCCGTGAATTCAATCAACACTGCAGAGAGATAGGATTGAGGCAAACCATATACATATATAGACTTGACTAGTAACTATTGTAGGGTTCAAGGTAATTAATTTTGCCACTGAGGCATGATTTTAAAACGATTGGTACGTGCGCTGTTACTGCTGCTTGCTGACAAACTTACATATGGGGTACATTGGCGCTCTATCATTATCATCAATCAATATGATCAAAGAAATCGTGGGGTGACCTTGAAGATCATCGATGGCTCTTAGGTAAAGGGATACTCAGATGCAGGGTGATGGATTCCTCTTCGTGTACCTAATTTGTCAGCAGGTGGCGATTCACCACTCTGATAAATAGAGAAGCTATATAAAAGTTGGACACGACAGCTATAGACGTAATACTATTGTAGTGAAGGAGAATATAAATCACTAGGATCTACGTGCTGCTAGAAAGAAATAACACCATTTCAGTCAGTATGTCAATCAACGTTGCCTAGGTAAGACCAAGTGTACAGGGTAGGTACATGTAGGATTGTCCAAATTAAGAGCCCTCCCTAGAAATTGATATGCTGATACGAATCATCTGGTGGTATCCGTATGCTACAGTCTAGCAGGCCATTAAATTTAATCCCGCTTGTTTTAGAGTTACACAAAGCGGGAGGGGCCACCTAGTCTGCCATTCCCAGAAAGCATCTAAGAATTGATTGATCACTCCCGCTGTTATAATAATAATAACTCTTCTAAAACTGCTTGCTCATATACTCCTTGCGATTTCTTTTGTACCTTGACTGAGCCATATCCGTTCCTCCAACACTTGCTCACTTGGGCAGCATTCCATCAGACAATGGCCTCTCAACGGGATCAAAGACACTAGATAATGAAAGCGTTGAATATCTAGAAGATATGTATCTAGGAAAAATCTGTCGTGTATATTACGTATGGCTGGTTGTCAAGATGTGTCTAGGGCGGAACAGATAAAGTGGTAGTAGTGAATAAGGGCGCTAACTGCATGTGGTATGGCTCTTGGCAGTCGCGCGGTGGTTCAACGCGCCAAAGATTCCAGACACCAACCCCAGCTTTCGCGCCCGCTGCATCACCACCCAACCCAGATTGATTGACACGGTACCGCCGTCGCATTATCTCACACACCATGTACGGCATGAATCAAGCGTATCAGGCGCCTGACCCAAGTGCGCAGGTGCCGAATCATCTCGTGCGTGCACCTGTAATCCCCAATGTTGCGCGCAGCTAACAGTATAGCTTGCCCATGTGCATCTGATATCTTCATACCGCTTCCCTACCCAGCCGGGTCTACAAGCCCCTCAAGCCCTCGAATATCTCATCAAGGGCCCGCAAATTGTGCGCGACACCTCACCTGTCGCCTGGACCTTTCTGTCGGCCCCTCCCCCAGATGGCACTGTTATCCTCACATGGCAGCCCCCGCGCATGGGCAATATGTTCGCCTCGGATGGCATGGTGTGGGCTGATGCTGAGAGCGCATACGACATGAATGTGCGCGGATATGTACGTGTTGGCAACCTGCACTGATACCCCAACCTCTAACGCCATGTAGACTCTCCAGGTCCTTGTTCACAACAGCGGATACCATTACCCACACGAGCCGTATGCCATGCACGCGCGCCATCGTTACCGAATCGCAGCAGGTCCTGGTACTATTGATCCCAACCTCTGGTTGGTGCACTACAAGCCAGCAGATCCGCAGAGTAGAATTCCCGCCTCCCAGATTCCAATAACGCGAGACGTACATGCCATGATTCAGATGCGCGCCCAATTACAACAAGCTGGACCCTTGATGCGCAAGGAATTTATGCTTGTCGACCAAGCGAACTGGCCCAAGGTTGAGTTTGGACAACAAGCTATGAGAGGCCCACAGCCTTACTACAATCCGATGCAGCCAGGCCGGCCATATGCTGCCCAACCTCCCCCGGCTAAGCGCCAGCGTCTACCCACTCAAGCACAACCTCGCCAACCCGTTGCAGGCGCAATTATACCCGACAATTCACTAGAGGAGGAGGAGAATGCGACACAAGATGCATTCGACTTCTTGACTCCCCGCGAAATAAGCTTGTCGCGCTACAAGCAACACCACGAGTGGATGGAGGAGATCTTCTCATCGCCTTATGCCGTTGGAAAGATTGCGCCTATTGACTTGGGCCTAGGCCTGATGGGCGAACTTGCTCCCCTCACGGCAGGGATTCTAGACGTTCCCGGAGCGGAAAATGTGGAGCCAGGAAAGGACAGCTACCAAATTAAGAATTACTACAAGTTGGAACCAGAGCAACTAAAGGACTTTGAGAAGCGCGTCTCAGAGTACTCAACGAACGAGCAAGCTGAGATTGACAAAATGAAAGCCGAGCACGCAAAGAAGATAGCACAGTTGAAGCGCACGCGCACCTACATCAAAGCCGAACGACGATTACGAGATCTTTCACGCTCTACTGAGAGTGACGGTGATAACGCGGACCCTGTGGAAGAAGTCGTACAAGACCTAGAAAAATCATTGGGTGTTACATTCGATGCAAAGAAGGCTGTTGTCTGTGTAGACAAGGGAGGCTTCATTGAACCACAGCCGCCGTCTCCTCCAAAGGCCCAAGTTAATGGCGACGGAGCCCAGCAGACCGAAAATGGCACATCGAGCGGTATGAACAACGACGCGTCTATGGAAGATAATTCCGCTGCAAACCTACTGGAACAATACGGAAATGGGTCGCTTACAGGCACACCTGTCGGTAACATCTCATTGCCTCGACTATCACAGCCTCCAAGCCAGTCGCACTCTGCTGCTGGCACACCCAACGTACCCAGCAATCCAACCCAGACAGCAACATTCGACCAACAGGACACAAACCTCGATGTAGGTGCCGACCTTTTAGACTTGGACGTGGAAATGTCAGGTATGGCGGGTGCGGGAGATAAGGACTGGGTTATGGTGAACGAGCAATCAGGAAATGCACAACAACCAAGTGGCGGCCAACAACCCACTATGAACAACAACAACCAGCCAGCGAGCAATGCAGGTGTTATGCCTTCATCCAACATCGAAGCCGATACAGGCAGCATGTTCGATAGTGCCGACTTTGGTAGTTTTGACAATCTCGACAGTGCCGGAGACGCATTGGCAGACTACGGACATGATGATAATTTGGGGTTGGATCTGGTTGATGATTCAGCTTTCGGAGACGCCTTTCACGGAACGGAGATGCACCACGATGAAACGGGTGAGGGTGACCACGCATAGTATGTGATGGGGCTGTAGTCCTGCATTTGATCGGTGCCTTGGCGCATTGGTGTTTATTGTGATGTATACTATTACATTTTGCACGGGCTGAGGGGTCCTAGCTATATTTTTCGGGTCTACATATGATGATCCAGCTTTGTTATGCCAGCTTTCGTCCAAAACAACGCTTGTTTTTTTTACTTGTTCTTCCAACCACCATGTGTCAGAGTCATGATCCTGTTTTCTTGTTGCTCACACGATTACGGTCATAGTCAGAGATTCAAGCCTGCCCAAGTCTAATTCCCTGTCAGTGGTACAAAAGCAGTCTGCTGAAGTTTGCATGATGTTAAAAACTTCCGGTCTACGCCCCAAGCCATTGCCCAAAGAAGCACCAAGACACAGGTCTACGAATAGGCCAGGCAAGCAATCTACAGGCGCTTAAATACCTGGAAACCCACGTGTAGCGTTGACCACGCCATGGAAATGTGGCGTAGTCGACCTCATATAGAGCTAGATCAACTGTGCCATATTACGGTGAACAAAGGTGCAGCCGCAGCATGTACCAACAACAACGCTTCTACCACAAGTAAGCTGATTAGTGGAGAATCTGTTAGATTCTAGCAAGGCCACCCAAAGAGGCATTGTCGATGTGAACGAGGCTGGTTTCTTACTAGATTTGCCCACCGGTGAATGAAAAGAGGGAAGAAAAAGACGCATCCAAGAACCCCAAGAGTCTCTTGTGCCGGATTAAACGGTGAAGAGGATAGGCGCAGCAGAAGCAGTACAGTGCAATGCGCGGACCGGAGTACTACGGTATATGTGTGTGTGTGTATGTGTGTGCCAGGGCTTTATACGCTTGGGGCGCATGATGTCCCAGAAACTATGAAACCACCGACAAACCTACCCGTTGAGAAAAAGAATTAATCCCTCTGCTTGCACAAACTCCGCAAACGTTGCCTCAGGACATTTCCGTTGCCGGCCCGCCTAAATACGGAAATAAACTGGGCGAACAAAGTACCGCACCAACAAGCCTTGCTCGGATCTGGTTGTAAGTGTGGATCCACCCCCTTTGACCACATATCCGCAGCCGAGCAGCAGGCCATCGATTCGCCACAAAACCCACTTACAGGGCTGATTCCAATCCAACGGCACGCCTTACCTATTGCAACCACGATATCATGGGGAGGGGGAGGGGCGCGTGATTTGTGCGCCGAGAATGGCTGAATTGGCCGAAGGGGTGGTATAGGTAGGTCAGAACACTGACGTCGAAGATATGAGATAATGTAATCTGTATGGTTCGGTTGTGTGAAGTCCGAGTATGCCTTGGAGAGCTTTTACACGTCACAAGTGGACGAGGCCCCCGACTTAGCCGAAATATACGGGAGGGGCTTGAAGGATTGGGTGATGGTGCGCAGGTTTTCCTTGCGTGACTTTAATCGCGAGGTTTGACATAGCAACAGATGCTGAGAGAGGATGCGCGCAGGGTGTAGGTAGTTGGGGAGAGATGTGAAACTGGGGTTCGATTAAGACGGATGATCCAGGGTAAGAAAGCAGCGCATGATCTAATACTGGAATGCGCATTCCTTTGCCTTGCCACGGTTACCCTTCTGTTAACGACATTTCCATGGTAAGATGGGCACACAAAGCACAGCCCCAGGCGGTGGCCACAATCCCACTAGCGCCATCGAGCTAAGCTAACATCCCCGCTCCAGTCTGCCGTGAATGCCAGAGAGAGTTGCCCAGGTAGCATATAAGCACACAGATACCCTGCACACACAGAAATGACCACCTCACACGGCTCCTCCAGCAGTATCGCCGAGTCTACTACATCTACCGCATCTTCCAACAAGCCACTTCTCCACGATACCCGTTCTGTCGACTACGCACGCACCATGAGCGACATCAACGGCAAGGCTCCTAGCAGCGGTCCTTCTCGCACTGATGAGCCTATTATCAAGGTGCAGCCACCGCGACGAGAGGACCTTCAGCCCAGCTATGCTCGCATTATCCAGCCAGATGATGCCGACGCAGACACGAATGGGTGGTACGGTGCTATGGTAAGTTTGATCTTGCATGTTTTAATAATCATTAAATCTTCCTTGAAATGTTGCAACATGACGAGCACGGCAGAAGATGACTGGAGTTTATGATATCGAGACCCTTCCAGCATCACCACCTACTAACACATCCATGTAGATCAACTCGCTAGGCACCTGCATCGGCACCCTTGGAGCCATCCCTTGCTGCCTCGTCTGCCCAAATCCCTACAAGCCAGTGAGCCAAGGAAATGTAGGTCTCGTGACCAAGTTTGGACGCTTCGCCCGTGCCGTCGACCCTGGTCTCGTCTACGTAAATCCGCTCTCGGAGCAGCTGGTGCAAGTGGACATTAAGATTCAAATCGTCGAGGTGCCCAAGCAGGTCTGTATGACAAAGGACAATGTTTCGCTGCAGTTGACATCCGTCATCTACTACCGCATCACGTCCCCGCACAAGGCCGCTTTCAGCATCAGCAACATTCGCCAAGCGCTCGTGGAGCGTACGCAGACGACACTCCGCCACGTCGTCGGTGCCCGTGTTCTGCAGGATGTCATTGAACGCCGCGAGGAGATTGCGCAGTCGATCCGCGAGATCATCGAGGAGACTGCGCTGGGGTGGGGAGTAGAAGTCGAGTCCATGCTCGTCAAGGACATCATCTTCTCCCAGGACCTGCAGGATTCGCTCTCCATGGCCGCTCAGAGCAAGCGTACGGGAGAAGCCAAAGTCATTGCTGCTCGTGCCGAGGTCGAAGCCGCGAAACTTATGCGGTAAGTTCAAGTCTCTCCCATCCCCTTCCCCCCACTAGATACGCAGACGATTTTTTTTACTAATTCCTCATAACAGCCAAGCCGCAGACATTCTCTCCTCTGCACCTGCCATGCAGATCAGATATCTCGAGGCCATGCAAGCAATGGCCAAGTCAGCAAACTCAAAGGTCATCTTCCTGCCCGCTCAGAACCAGACTGTTCAGAGCGCGCTTGCGCAGGCGGACGCCCATGGCGAGGGCCCCAGCTCGTATGGCGCCGGCGGCGCAAACGCCATGGGTGTACAGAGCTCAGCCAGCCAGGAGTATGGCGGCAACAACCAGGGCTTCCAGAGCGCCATCAACTCGCATGTCATTGAGAACATGTAAAAGTTGATGTTTGTGGATTGAAGGGACTCTCCTCTTAGTTTTTTCCATCACCACCAGTACGACGTTTGTCTTTTCTTCCTCTTTTTTTTCTTTAATTCATGAACACACACGCTTCAATGACGGAAGAGATGGAGTGAGAATGGGATATGAGATTGGATGATCAACTCTCCTACTTAGTTTTTATCTTGATACCCTCGGTAGTTGTATTCCTCACTCGCTTTTTCTTTCGTTTCAAGGTACTTGGGTAAAATAGCCCTCTACTTACCTTTTAATGAATAATGTCATACTCTATCGCTACTCATATGCTACTACTATTTCCACCAGTGATGTGTTTAGTTTAGTTTCACAGGCTAATAAATGATAAGAAAGGTAGTTATAAGTGCTAGCACAGTATCTTGGTTTTTTAGTTTTTGATTCATTGTATTGTTTTTGTTTTCTCATTCAACTTTCTTACTAACTCACTGGTACTACTGCATATCCTTTCTTCCTCTCCTTGCCTCCCCACATCTGCGTCCACTCTTCTCCCTCTTAGATCGCTGAAAACGCTCCATGTATATATGTGTATATATACTTGCACTCCTCCCTCAACTCATCCCACGCATTTATTCTTCCTTTCCACATCGCCGTTTTTGTTCTCCAAAAACTCCTTTGGAAAGCACTTGTCAGGGTTAAAGCGAAAGAGAGAGAAAAAAACACCCCCAACTCAGTCGAATGCGCTCGCTCTCGTAGTGAACAAAAAAAGAGGAATATAGTGCGAGAATAACTAAAAAAAACCATGCTTGAGACGTTGAATGGAGCAGAGGTATTGGAAGGGAAAAAAGGAAAAGAATGCAAGCAAGTCCATCTTGAGTTGTTCTTAAAAGTGTACTACACAAGAAAATAAGCTAATCGAGGAGAGAAAACAAGGTGTTTTTGATAAAAAAGAAAAAGGAAAGAAAAAACATAAGAAATGATCATGAAGGCAGCACACTTTTATCCACCGCCCCATTTTCTAATATCGGTCGACTCTCTCTTGGTTGTGCTGGCTCGCCATATGCCCATTTTGTGGCCGCGTTGACAAGATTTGCGCATACCGGATCGACGTATTTGACCCACAGCGCCGCAGTGCGATACAGAACGTAGTAAAAGACTACAACAGCAATGAGGATGTGTAGCGTTGATCCGCGCTGGAGGTCCATTTGTTGTCCCTTTTCGTTCCTCGGGGGGTTCATGGCCGAGGGTAGGTAGACCATCCAGGTAAGCACCGTCTTGATGAAGGTGTTGTGGAGCAGGTAGACGGGGAAACTAACGCGGCCAAGGAAGTTGAAGATTGGCGAGGAAAGTATTTTGCGTGCGTTTCGCGAGTAGAAGATTCCGAGGAGGACGGTGGCGGCGCCGAGATGGTCCCAGTATCGTCGGATGTCTGCTTTTTCGGCGGTGAGGCTTTTCATAATGGTAGCCATTGTGTGCGACCAGCGGGCGTTTGCGAACGAGTCTTGGGGAAAGCCGGCCATGAACATGCCGCAGAGAATCATTATTGCGGGTATGGGCGCGGGTAGTACTGTGATAGCGGCGTCTTTGTAGTGGTTGTGCAGCTCGGCTACGAACATGCCGGTGACGATGTTGAGGCCTTTGATGGAACCGACTATGACGTCTGATCTAGTTAGCGAATGCACCTTGTTCGGTGGACAGAATGCGCTTACCCTTGCCAACCTGCCAGAAGTAGAGATACATGACTGCGTAGACCAGGAAGCGTGCCTTTGGCTTGACCAGGATGGTAGCAAGCATAGTCGTGTATACCAAAAAGGCGCCTTCTAGAAACATGTGCAATGTCCATTGTGTACCATCGTACTCATCCCAACCCATTGTCCAGGTTTCCGTCTGGGCCCTGACGAGCGACAAGAAAGCCTGCCATAGCGTGGGCTCCTGTCGGTGCCAGCCTTGGCGGATCCACTGCGCATCGACGTGCTTCGTCATATGGTATGCGTTCGTATTCGCCATGAACCAGGTCACGAAAGTTGCGGCCATGGTGGGGAGAATGAGGCGCCCTGAGCGCGCCAGAGCGCTCCGCGCAATTCCGTAAAAGGCAGCCTCGTGATTGCCCGCACGCGACTTTCCAATGGGGCCAATTGAGTTGACGTATCCTGTGACGAGGAAGAAGAGGGCGACGGCGCTGCGGCCACCGACGGCGAGGCGGAAGTAGGGAAGTTGGAAGAGGTGTGGTGCGGTTTTGGCATCCTGGGCAGGCTGGTGTAGCCATGGCACAAAGGCGGTACAGAGGTGACCGCATACAACCATGAAAGATGCTACACCTCGAAGGCCCTATAGGGACAAGGTGTTAGCCCCAGTCACACAAAGGCGGGTAATCGAGCGGGTGCAACTTACATCTATCCAGTTTGCGTCGCGGGGAGGCATTGCGCAATATTTGGGGTGGCGAAGGACCCAAAAAGCCAAAAGAAAGAAAGAAAAATCTAGGTGGTATATTTCAAGGGAATGTGGTGGGTTTAGAGTAATATAGCATGTGCTCAGTGCATTGCTGGTACCAGGAGGAGTGCTGGCAGAGGATTCGTAACGCGCTATGCCGGTGGCAGCCAAAAACGTTTCAACAAAGCAAACAAGGACGGGCGGTCGTAAGAATAAGGCGGGGAGGTTTAGAAGAAGCACAAAGGTGCAGGCCGTCGACGGGGTTGGAGAAAGGGAGCAAATGGACGGGAAGGACGTGAGTATTGATTAGAGATTGGGGCTGCGATCATAGGCTTCTGGGACGTCAAAGCACCCTGGCCTTGGAGTGGGGTCTACAGTCCTTGAAGGAACGCGTCCGGCAGAAAAGCGCGGCTCGCTGGGCAATGAGCGGATGGCCTGGCGATGCCAAGGCAGGCCGTCGGGGGAGGTGTCTTTGCGACGGGCCCCCTGGCAATGCATATGCATGACTGTGACCTAACGTACGTACGTCCACTCTCCGAGCCCATTGCCCCTGGAAAACTGCCCTTGTGCGCTAACAAGCTCCCTACCAGATACCACTAACCATCCGTCTGTCTGCCGCTCCCTCCGGTACCGTAGTCGCTGGTACCTGGCTGTCAACGCGGCCTCCCTGCCATGCAGCGTCCTAGCCCCAGTGCTACCATAAACCTCCGCCCGCGTCAGAGTAGTCTTTCGTTGACGGCCAGCTTCTTCTTCTTCTTCTTCTTCTTCTTCTTCTTCTTCTTCTTCTGCACCCATTGCCGCCAACGAGCCACATGCGAGCTCAGGCCTGCTGCAACCCCCGCGTATTCGGATCATCATGGCCGCAAAGCCCAGCCCATCGCTCACGACCACGCAAGAACAAGCAAGCGGGAAAGCCTCGGTCGTCTTGGCATGCTTACGTCTAGAGGCCGCTTTAGCCGGAACGCGCACCCCCTGAGCCATGTCAAAGGTGTGACAATCTGAATCTTGCCAGATCGTGGGTTTGCGATGGACTTGTCGTTTTGTTGTTTCACCCGTACACGTTGCGTTGCGTTGCTTCGCCATCTTCTCCGCGGCAATCAACCGCTGAATGGCCAGCCTACTATGCAAAACTGCATCAGCCCAGGTTGCTGTCATTACTGCACAACTTCCACCAGCCTATCGATTGCATCTTGCATCCTCAAGTATAGGCCTACGTTATGAAAATCGTCGTCATACAATAATACCACCTGCCTTTCTCAACTGCTTGAAACCTGTCGAGGAACACTTTTCATGCCGGCAGTCCTCCGCAGCACTACGTTTGTCCTTTCTTGATTGGAGCCATCTGATTATAAGTCTGCATTGCTCTCCTCAGCACTAAAGTCTTCACAACCGCAACTGCAATGTCAGAACATGCTAAACTAAACAATACATGCATGGTCTATTTCAGAGCTACCATGGTGATTCTAATACCCGTTCGTGATCCCAATACAAGTGCTGATGCAGACCCAAGACGCCTAAAGATGCTAAGAATCCGTATTCCAACGCCGTAGACTAGGGACGTCATACTGCATCCACGGTTTATTTTAAGATACTGGCGCCTCGCCGGTCCTTCTTGAGTGGCGAAAATGTAAAGGCTTCTTCACTCATCATGTTGAACCCACCAGAAATTGGGCGCTGCTGTCCTTGCTTGCCTAGCACACTCTTGCCAAGCGCCCTTGCTGCAAATAGCCCTTTGCTGATGCCCACAGGCTTCAGTGGCGCTGCATCTTCGGCGTCCTCCGCATCGAAAAGTGTCTTACCGGCACCAGCACCCAGCTTGCGCTTCTTCTTCTTCTCCGCAGCAGGTTCCTCGGCAAATGTGGCAAACGACATGAGAGACTTGCGAGGCTTGATCTTGGCACCTCCATTGCCCGACTTGTTAGATGGACCATCGTCCTCTTTGACCGGAATCGAGGCCAGCCCGTTTTCAGACTCTTCCTGGGATGTGTTGTGAGAGACGTCAGATGCCTCCTCGCTGACCATGTCGAGAGCAGGAGCAGCCTTCTTCTTGCGTGGTTTGGCGTTGGCCTTGCTCGATGCCGCTGGAGCTAGTGCTTTGACCTTTGGTTGAGCAGCCTTCTTGGACGCTTTCTTCGGAGGAGCTGTAGGTGTGCTTTGTTCCGGCATAGTCTCCGGCTCCTCCGGCTCGTTTTCCTCCTCTTCCTCGACAATTGGACTGGCAGCTGTCACGTTGCCCGTGCGATTGAGAAATGGGGTCAAGGAGAAGGTGGATGTATCCCCAACTGCGGACACAGAGGTACCACGCTTCGTCTTCTTCGCAGGGAAACCGTCTCCCGGCGTCCCTAGCATTGTCTCGGGCTCTGCAGTAGCGGCAGCACGCTTCCGGGAATTCTTTGTAGCGGGCTTCGCTGCAGCTGTCGAGGAGCTCTTAGCAGGTGGTGCGGTCCCTGCCCTATCTGCCCTCTCGAGCTTGGCCTCCTTCTCCTTGAGCTTCTCCTTGGTCGTCCGTAGTTTCTCGCGGAAGGCACTCAGTTTGTCATCGAGAATGGTGTTGCGTCCCTGGAGCTCTGCCAGTGTCTTGGTAAACTCCTTCTCCTGCTTCTTACGTTCGCGCCTCTCCTCATTTAGTTCCTGTCTGACAGCTTCGACCTGATCATCTGTCTGCTGGGGAACCTTTTTAGATGCCTTTTCAGCTTTTTGGCGCTCTCGCTTCTCCTGCTCAAGTTCCTGGCGGAGTTGCGCAATCTCCGCATCACGAGTGCTACTATCCTTACTGGCCTTCTCTGCTTGTAAGCGTGCAGCCTTCTCTTGTTCCAGCTCCTCGCGGAGTTCCTCGATGGCGGCTTCGTGAGCCTTGTCGCGCTTGCTAGCCTTGCTTGCTTGCTTCTTGGAGACATTTTCAACTTCGGCCTGGAGCCGTTGGATAGTCTGCTCTCGTGAGTCGAGGTCGGCCTGAATGCTCTCCATTCCTTGCTGTGCTTCCGTGAGTCCGGCCTCAACTCTCATCCGGTCCCTCTTCTCCGTCGCGAGCTGCTCACGTACTTCGTCTAGCTCGTTGCGGAGTTGCTCATCCTGCTCCATCTTCTTCCCTTGCTTCGCTAGGGTACGTGCGGCGGTGCGCTTTTCGTTCTCGAGTTCGACCTGCAGTGTTGCCAGTTGGCGTTGTAGTGCTAGCTTCTCGGTGAGCAGTCCGGTGTTAGCTTCGACCTGGGCGCGCAAGTGTTCGACCTCGGGCCGTAATGAGGAGATTTCGCGTGACAGAGCGAGTTTGTCCGAGAGAATCTTATCGGAATCGGATGTGAGGTTCTCCATGGCCTTTAGCTCAGCCTATATAGCGTTAGTAGTGCTTTGCTCAACAAGCTGAACGTGCCTACCCGGAGATTCGCGATTTCCCGCGCCTGAGTGCGGATGGTATTTTGCGCAGTCTCGCACTCTGCGCGTCGCTCGTCTAACTGTGTAAGAGCGTCGTCGAGTGTGCTCTCTAGCTCGTCGGAGCGCGCCTGTTCCTCTTCGAGTTGTTCGTGGAGGTCGCTGTTGTCGTCCTGCAGGAGGCACTGTGCGACCCGTAGCTTCCGTATCTCCTCGTCCTTGGCAACAGCCTCTACCGCGTGTTTACTGCGCTCGAGACCAAGTTCGAGAGTCGCGTTTCGCAGCGAATGTTGGAGCTGGCAAGGGTTAGTGGGAAGTGTTGACGGCCATGGTGCGGCTCAACAGGGTACTAGCGCGCCTTCACTCACGTCTTTCATCTCGTAATTAGTTTCTAGGTCTGCCTCCGTGGTGACGACCATGGTGTAATATCTGGTCAAGGATGGGCAAAGGTATATGGAACGGAATCGAATGTGGTGGGGCTTTAGGTAGACGCGACTGGGGTAAACAAACAGAGGGCGGACAGATGGTTAGTGGACCTAGGCACCACACAACACAATGAAAGCGATGCCTTTTTGTGTAGAGTGAAACAAAAAGGCTAATCCATATCTCCAATAGTCCCCTGAGATGATGATGACAACAACTCGTACAGAGACTAGGGATGAACACAGTACGTCCCCATGAGCCTTCTTGCGGCAGCCCATCAACGGCACCCCTGTCGTCCTTGGCGGCATTACGCACGCCGCCGCATCTCCGAGCTCTCAAGGCCACGTTCCCAAGCATTACGTCCACAGCACCGCAAGCTCCGCACACCCAAACCCTCGACGCACCCGCCAAACGACGCAATGCGGTGGCTACAGCTCCTCACAGCCTCGCTGCTGCCCTTTACAGCTCTGGCAGCCAAGAAATCTACCGGCGACCGCTTCAATGACGCTCGCGCCAAGTCGCTCTCGCTCGGCCATCCGCTGAAGCTCAACGATGCCAGCTATTCGCAATTGACAAAGGCCCCGCGCGACTATGGCATCACGGTGCTGTTGACAGCATTGGAGACGAGATTCGGATGTGTGCTTTGCAGGGAATTCCAGTCCGAGTGGGATTTGCTGGGCAAGAGCTGGATGAAGGGTGATAAAGATGGCAAGACGAGGACTGTGTTCGGCACTTTGGACTTTGTGGATGGAAAGGCTACTTTCCAATCGGTATGTTTCGCCATCATTCCTGCTTCTGCCAATGTGCCGCAGGCTGACCTACCTACCCAATAGATGATGCTTCAAACCGCGCCCGTCATCCTCTACTTCCCCCCCACCCTCGGCCCCAACGCAAAGCCCGACGCTCAGCCCGCCCGCTTCGACTTCACAGCTGGCCCCCAGAGTGCCGAACAAATCCATGCCTGGGTCGCACGCCAGCTCCACACGGATGCCCCCATTCCTTCCGTGTCCCGCCCCATCAACTGGGTCAAGGTCATCACTGTGACCGTGAGCGTTCTTGGCGGCATCACGGCCATTGCAGTTGCCTCGCCCTACATTGTTCCCCTCCTGCAGAACCGCAACCTCTGGGCCGCCATCAGTCTCATTCTCGTCTTGCTCTTTACCAGCGGCCACATG
>Ga0265797_10007698_pt1 | contig 14595 bp, 10 predicted proteins | sample P2T30metagenome_FD_192433 | JGI IMG/M metagenome (GOLD analysis project Ga0265797, IMG submission 192433) | Plant litter microbial communities from East Loma Ridge, Irvine, California - P2 T30 | ecosystem: Environmental > Terrestrial > Plant litter > Unclassified | place: USA: California... | reverse complement strand
TACTCCTGCTCCCGCTGCAATGCCCACCGCACATCTCCCTCCTCCTCTTCTTCTGCTTATGCTTACTCAACTCCTTCCCCACACACCCGGCAATCTCCTCCAACTCCGCCGTCCTCTCAGTTTCGTGCGCGAAAGCAAGCAGCGCATCCCTATCCCCAGGATCGGGGTGGAAGAACATCGGGCTGCGGAGGTGGGAGATGCGGAACGCTGCGAATAATGCATTCCAGCGGGACAACCATTCTTTTCCTTCGGCGTCTAGGACCAACAAGTCGCGGGAGCTAGGGGAGTGGGAAGCTGTGTGGACGCGCCCGGTTTTACGGTCTTTGACGCTGGAGTGCCCGGCGTGTTTGCGGAGCCAGTGGAAGCGGCGATGTTCTTCGTCGGTGTAGAGGGCTGAGGGGGTGTGTTCGCGGAGGCGGGCGGCGACTGCTAGGCCGCTGGGTCCGGCGCCGATGATCAAGACGTCGTGGATTGTTTGGAGGGTTGTTGTTGTTGATGTTGGTGGTGTTGGGTGTGGTTGGAGCATGGTTGGAATTGATCGAAGGGTTTGATTGGATTGCTGCTTGTTTTCGTGTTTTCTGTGATATTGGTTTGTTATAGAGTCAATGGAGAGTGATAGGGATAGGTATGTACTCGTAAAGCTAATGTGCGGGTAGAAACATGGTAATCTTTTAAATCTGATTTCGTCATAATAATAGTAGGTACTCTACCTTGATGGGAGCTACCTTGGTGGTCAACAGTTGGACCCGCTAAAGCTGTAAATCCACAACTCATCCTAGTACCCTCGTTTCTCCCAGGCCGTTGATGAACCGGGAATCGCATCGTAACAATTTGGTATCTTGCAAGAAATGGCAAAAAGTCCGTCCCATGTACAAATGTGCCTCATCACCGTAACGCCGCCAGATCTGGTGAGGGGATGCCAATCGTGTTCCGCGCGAATGGCAACTGTCATAGCCATTGCGCCTCGTTCTTCGATAACTTAAAGTCTCGTTTCTTCATGTTCAAGGCTTCGCGAAGCGCTTTTCGAACTCGGCAAAAAGCTTCGGGCTGATTTCATCCGAGGTGTTTCCGTTCACCGTCCACAACACGCCAAGCTTGTCGTAGTGCTCCAGTAGTGGTAGACTGGCCTCCTCGAATTGCTTCAGTCTGGCTTGCCAAACCTCTGGCTTGTCGTCCTCACGCTGAGACAGCGCCTCACCGGTCACATCGTCCTTGCCGGCCACTTTTGGCGCGTTGAAGGTGGTGTTGTATGTGCGGCCGCTCGGAGTGTGAATCCAGCGGTTGCAAATGCGGTCCATGATGACGTCCGAGGGTACCTTCATGTTCACGACCCAGTTCATGGGGACTAGCTCGTCCAGCTGCTCTGCTTGGTGCTCATTCCGCGGGAATCCGTCCAGAATGAAAGATGCATCTGGGTGGTCGGTGAACTCGTATTCGCGATCCCACTCGTGGTCTCGAGGAATGTTCTTTGTAATGTGCTCGCCTCCCATCATCGAATCTTGCAGGCCAGAAGTGGTGTATGAGCTGACGACGGAGTTGAGGGTCATGGGTCGCATTCCACCTCGCTCGATGAGCCAGCCGCGGTTTGTGAGAGAGTTGCGGATGAGGCGGAGGATCATGCTGTCTGAGACCAAGGCGCCGGTCTTCATGAGGTGTTCGGCTTGGATGCCTGTGTCGCGTGACTTGTTAGCGGGCGTAGTCATGGGATGATTGACAGCGAGGGGAGCGCACCAAGTGGTGTCCGATTGCGCACATTCTCGCGAAGCAAATCGCCAGAGCTGATGGTGGACAATTGTTCGTAGCGTTCCAGCATGCGGGTGGACTGGGTTCCCTTACCGGCGCCTGGAGCGCCGATAAGGATCATGCGAGCGGCTTTTCGGAGACGCATGGTAGGTATGATGTGATTGTCTGGGCGTTTCTGTGGTCTGGCGTGGTTCTGGCGGAGGGCAGGCTATCGAATAAATGTGGTGGGTAGGGCGCGCGCGAGCGGATGGTCGCGGTAATGGTGGGAGGCTCAAGGCGCCGAGCGTGTGGGCTTATTCAGCGCATGTTGTACAGGAGTGGTTGACGTAGGAGACAGTAGGGAACGGCGAGAGAGAGTGAGAGAGTATGTGTATGAGAAAGTGACTTTAGGAAGATCAACAGGTTGCGGTGTGAATATGTTGGTGGTGGTGCTGCTCGCCTGTGCTTGATTGCCGAGCGGGACGACAAGTTAATGTTACACACCGAGGGCGAACGGCCGCCGACCACCTCAACATTCGGCTGCTCGCTTTCCGTGCGGCTTCGGCCTTCCGTTCTCATCACTGCAACGATGGTCTGATAAGATGATCGGCACGGTCTTGGACTGACTCTCTGGAGACACCTCGACTCTATAAAAGAGCGCAGGTAGCTTCTGTTGAAACTCTTGATATTCTATTGCATAGCGGTTGACATATTGATTCGTATAACAGACTCCGCAATGTGCTATAATAATACCTTCTACCCAGGGCGGATGCTTGACAGCGATATACAACACACGCGAAGGAGCCGCGGCTACCTCACGGCTATGGGCTTTCCTCAAAAATGCCGATAAGGCGTGTTGGGAATTGCGACATCGCCGCCCTAATTTATTCGAAGTGCTTTTCCGGATGAATTATGATCGAGTACGCGTACATAGCCGGCCTTGATCTTGCCTGCAGGTAGGAATGAGAAACAGCGTACATTTGGATCGGTCGGATCCATATCAGATCTCTATTTTCGGGATTCATCAATCTATGTAGCCTGCTTTTCGATCGGTTTGGAATAATTCCCCGACTGATGGAAGTCGCGCTGATATTTGGAGCGATGTGAAATGGCGAATGTGACTTGGAAAAATCTACCAGATTTCCGTGATTGATATCGAGCCGAGAAGATACCCATCGCGATTATTCTCATTTTAGATGTCAATTACGGTCAGCTGGGTCCAGAAACGCATCTTTTAGTGGCAAGTACGCTGCTTTTTGACCCACGTTAGAAGAATTGACGTGTTTCTATTTGGAAGATGTCCAAATTTTGCATGAGTTGATACAGCAAAAGCAAGACTACCCATGCATGCCGAGTCGCTACTGAAACGATTGTCCAGAAGGATGCACCAAGGCACCATGAACACGTTCGTCTCACGCGGCGAACGAGGGGCGAAAGCTTCATGTTTCCTCCTTGCAACGCCGCAAATCATCTCCGTTTCGGTGGTGATGCGCCCTCTTTGCAGATGGGGGATTTCAGCCCTTGTAGCAATATTTAATGATGATCTAGTAATATGATCCAGTGAATAGATTTGATGGATTATTATGTACAATTTCAAGAATGTAATCTGCACCTGCATAACAATAGCGTGCCGCATTGCTGCCGGCTCCCTTCCTTTCGTGGCGGAGATTTCTAGAATTGAATGGTCCCTGGGGACGAAACGTTGGATTGAGCTGTTTGTGACATCAATCCTTCGCCCGCTCTCGCACGCATCGCCCTCTCTCTCTCTATCACCCATCTCGAGCATCTACACCCATTTCGACATCGCGCCCTCCAATCTCTAGCGATATACATTCTCTACTTGCTGGACATCCCCCTCGTCCCATTCCGATATATCCGCAGGCGCAAACATCATGCTCTCCTCCCGCGCCGCCAGTCAGCTGGCCCCCTTGGTCCTCAGAAACGGTGCTCGCGCTGCCGTCCAGCGCCAGGCTCGCCTTCCCAGGCAATCAGCAGTCATCGCTCTCCTCGCACAGTCCAGATACAACTCTACCGACACATCAAACCGCTCCAGCAATGCGAACTACCCGCCTCCGGGCTTCAACGCCGAGCAGGCGAAAAAGCCTCTAGACCAACAGCCCACCGCATCCCAGCCCAAGAAGGCAGACCCTTCAAGCCAACCCGATGTTGGCATTCCTGCGTCACAACCGACTGAGCATGCGCCGACTGCGTCTGAGGAGACTGCGACACTCAACGTTCTTGACGACAAGGTGAAGGCACATGAGAAGGCGACGGCGAAGAAAGCGGAGGAGAAGAAGAACATGACTTTGAGGCAAAAGATTATGAAGGAGGTCCACCACTACTGGGATGGCACCAAGCTGCTTGGCACTGAGATCAAGATCTCTAGCAAGCTGGTGCTGAAGATGGCTGCGGGATACGAGCTTACAAGGAGAGAACATAGGCAGTTGAAGAGAACAGTGGTCGACGTTGGTCGCCTTGTTCCTTTCCTGCCTTTCGTTTTGGTGCCTTTTGCGGAGCTTCTACTTCCCGTGGCGCTCAAGCTGTTCCCCAACATGCTTCCTAGCACTTTCGAGGACGCTAAGAGCAAGGACGGTAAGGCCGTGAAGTTGAGGAGCTCAAGGAAGGAGGTCTCCAGCTTCCTTCGTCAGACACTTCAGGAGAGCGGTATCCCAATCAGCACCGCCAACGCCCAGAAGCAGGAGTTCACCGAATTCTTCCGCAAGATCCGCACTACTGGCGAGTCGCCCACCAAGGCCGATGTCGTCAAGGTCTGCAAGCTGTTCAAGGATGATCTTACCCTGGACAACTTGTCCCGTCCTCAGCTCGTCGGTATCTGCCGTTACATGAACCTCAACACCTTCGGCACCGACGCCATGCTGCGCTACACCGTTCGCCACCGCATGCGCCAGATCAAGCGCGACGACCGCGCCATCTCCTACGAGGGCGTCGAGTCCCTCTCCGTCCCCGAGCTCCAAACCGCCTGCGCCTCCCGCGGCCTGCGCACCCACGGCATGTCTCCCGCTCGCCTTCGTGACGACCTCGCCCTCTGGCTCGACCTGCGTCTCAAGTACGGCGTCCCCTCCACTCTCCTCGTCCTGAGCAACGCTTTCATGTACACCCAAGGCAAGGAAGCCGAGTTCGACTCCCTGCTCGACGCCCTGCAAGCCGTCCTCAGCTCCATCCCCGAAGAGCTCTTCCACGAAATTGAGCTCGAAGTGCACAACGCCGAGGGCGCCGCCACCAACAAGCAGCGTCTGGAAGTCCTCAAGGAGCAGCAGGAGCTCATCCAGGAGGAAGCCGCGCAGAACGATGCACGCGGTGGCGAGCAGGTGCCCAACGACAGGGACGATATTGACGAGGCTGAGGAGGAGGTCAAGAAGCAGGAGAACGCCATGGCTGCTTCTGATGCTGCTGACAAGAAGGCTGAGGAGGCCAAGAAGGCTTAAGTGCCACGACTAAACCGCCTGGACAACCCAGGTTGGATATCTTTTTTCTTTGTGTTTTATTGGTTTCTTGTACCACATTTATGGAGGGAAAGTGTAAGATCAAAAGAGAAAAACGTTTATTGTGGGCGATGGCGACGGCGATCAGGGGGGCTGCTGGGAGGCCTAGAAGGATAGATCAATTGCTTCTTCTTTGATCTCCATGTGTATTGCATAGAATGGGATTGGCGTAAAAGGGTTTTCGGAACATATCACTCAAAAATGGTAGGGTGGTGAGGAGGAGTGTTGATGGGGATGGTGACAAGTCGCTGCTCATCTTATCGGGTCAAAGACTATTGTATTAAAAAATTGAATAAGACTTCGTTTGACAGAAAACTTGATTGGAGTGTGTATTGTGATGTCTATTATCGAGGTGCCCAACTTATGTGTTCTGCGACGGAATACTGCGAAGAAAATTCATCTTCGATCGTTTGTACATTATTTCATGAATTATAAAACATTGTCAAAACACAACTTTTCTCGAGGTTTCCATCACTATATTGCATGCAACTATTTGTCTAGCTGCCTCCAAGCAGGCCAGGAGCGTGTCAGACCCTACACCCACTTCCCTTCCCAGCCCTCTGCAACCCTACATGTAAGACATCACTTATGCAAAGACGGTTGAGCCCTCGATAGGGCTTATTTTTGGTCGTGTCTATATAAGAGAGCCTCGTCGTTCGCGGTTGTGGTCTTTCGTGGTTTCTTCAGCAGGTGCTACTTGCTTTTCTTGCCTGCTCTCTCTTCCGGACTGGATTTGCCTACCTCATTCCTTGGAGATGGATTATGGGTTAACTCGCAGCATCAATGCTTGACATTCTCGGCGGCATCCTGCCTGGAAGTCCCGGTCGTCATCATTAACCAGCAACGCAGGCCTTGGGTCTCCTGTGAGGGCGATGTCTGGAGAAAGAAGTCTAGTGGATGAAGCTGTCTGGGCCACCAATATACTTGGATCATTCTGCTACGCCTTGTGGAACTCTGGAGATGGACTCCGGGAGGACTCGTCGTCACATCTTGGTATCGCACCACCGCCCAAGAATTGATATTGGGGCCGCATCATCTACCGAGGGAATCAGAACAAACATGCTCTCGCTCGGACTTTTGGACAAGGGAGTTTTCGATCTTGGAAAGGGCAAGCAATGCCATCGCAGCCACCAGCGTTTGGCGCGATGTCTTGTCTCCCTTTTACTTCGAAGCTAACCTCACGCCGGCTCAGCTAATAAGGCAGAGTGGATGCGCTCGAATTTCATCACGGACGAGTTTCTGCTTTGGCTGGCGCAATGCCTAAGCGACGTTTCATCTATACATCTCCGCACGCAATCTCCACGCGCCGCTCGCAAACGTGAAGCAGCTATATCGCCTGGATGACCCGGCACCTCACTTCGACCTTGTTTATTTCTAGCAGTCTGTCTATTTGATGCCGCTATACACACAATAGTCGCCATCCTCTGGTCCACTATCACCGTGCTGTGATGATGGCGTACGACGCGTTTCACCAGCCCATGTCTGCTCCTCCTTGGAGAGCACTGTAAGTACAAGAAGCCTTGCCTGCGCTCTTAGCATTGCTTGGTCTTTTCTCTCTATCAGCTTATTCTACTACCTACCGTTCAAGCGACTGGTTCGCTTCGTTCATACACTCATTCATTCGTTTGATCCATATTCGTCGAGTCCTTCCTTCGCTTTTCCCAATACCTAAAAAACTACTACTGCCGAGAACTTTCACATCATGCGTTCCGACCTTTTCGCTCTGACCGCAGCCGTCGCTGGCTGCGCGGTCGCGGCTCCTGCTGCCCAGCCGCAATGGGCTGGCTCTTGGGGTAACGGTGGTGGATGGGGTGGCAATGGTGGTTGGGGTGGCAATGCTCCTGCTGCTGGTGCTCCCTCCGCCGCCGCCGGTGGTCTTGCAGCCCCTACTGAGGTTTCTCCTCCTGTCGCCTCTCCGGCCTACCCAACTGCCACTGGCGCCGCTCCCATCGGTACTGGCATCTCTGCTCCCATTGGCACTGGTTCCGCTCCCATCGGAACTGGCGTTGCCGTTGCTGCCGCTGGTGCTTCCGACAACGACTGCCCCGTCGTTTACGTCGATGGCTCGTCTTCCTCTGCTGTCGCTCCCGTGAAGGCCGCTGCCACTGGCGTCTCTTCTGCCGCCCCGGCACTCTCGACTGGTGTCTCTGCTGAGGCTCCCTCTTCCAACACCACCACCAGCTCTGCCTCTGGTCTGACTGGCAAGTCCACCGACGCCAAGGGCCTGAACGCTCTCTTCGTCGCCAAGGGCAAGCAGTACTTCGGTACCTGCGCCGACCCTGGCACTCTCGGCTCCTCTGAGACTACTGAGATCATCAACGCCGATTTCGGCCAGATCACCCCCGAGAACAGCATGAAGTGGGATGCCCTCGAGGCCACCCGTGGCAAGTTCACCTTCGACACTGCCGACAAGACTGCTGCTTTCGCTGCCGAGAACGGCAAGATGCTCCGTTGCCACACTCTCGTCTGGCACTCCCAGCTCCCTGACTGGGTTAAGGCTATCTCCGACAAGACTGAGCTCACTGAGGTGATCGAGAACCACATCGCTGAGGTCGCTGGTCACTTCAAGGGCAAGTGCTTCGCTTGGGATGTCGTCAACGAGATCTTCGCTGAGGACGGTACTCTCCGTGACTCCGTCTTCTCCCAGGTCTTGGGCGAGGAGTTCGTCAGCATCGCTTTCAACGCTGCTAAGAAGGCCGCCCCTGACGCCAAGCTGTACATTAACGATTACAACCTCGACAGCGCCACCTACCCTAAGCTTACTGGTCTCGCCGCTAAGGTTAAGGAGTGGATCGCCGCCGGTGTCCCCATCGACGGTATTGGTAAGTCGATCAGCAATTATTCGTGTACCGATACAGTGAACTAACACCATCACAGGCTCCCAGTCTCACTTGTCCTCTTCCGCTGGCACCGCCGACGCCCTCAAGGCCCTCGCCGCCGTCGCTCCCGAGGTTGCCGTTACTGAGCTCGACATTGCCGGCGCCAAGGCTTCCGACTACGAGGCTGTTGCCAAGGCATGCCTGGACCTCGACAACTGCGTTGGTATTACTGCTTGGGGTGTCTCTGACGCTCAGTCCTGGAGGCCCGGTGAGAACCCGCTCCTCTTCGACGGCAGCTTCCAGCCCAAGGAGGCCTACACCGGTCTTGTCAGCTCCCTTGCTTAAGCGATCGGGAGTTACGAGTGATTGAGTGATTGCTCCTGAGATATGGAGTGCAAAAAAACACAGAGGAGAGAAGGTGTTAGTTCATTTCGGCATTTGTACACGATTTACCCTTTTTATAGATGGTTGAAAAGAACAAGCGAGTCCGGTACTCTATCGTTCTTGGAAGCTTACCCAAAACGTTTCAAGATTGGATGCGATACGATCGTTGTCGATGATGAATTTACTTCAAACTGAGCTCTTGACTTCTGCTATTGTGATGTACGGACTCACAATACTCCTAGCCCGGATTCAGCCTGAACGGGAACCTCACCCCCGCATGACTGGCTCTCTCGCAACACCATCTTCACCACATCCCTAACATGACGGGGGAGCCTTCGATGACGATGCGGCAGCATAGCAGTCTGGGCAATGGTCTTGCCCCGCACGAAGAGGAAGAACGATCTTTCCACAGCTGCGATGTGGTTAATGCTATGGATTATGCCCGAAGATTTGATGGAGGGGGGAATGTGGTCGATCAGACGATCAACTACTTATAGAGGCCCCAATGGCAAAGCAAGAAGTTTCTGGTGGTAGGTGTATCACCATCATTAGTCCAGCTTTGATGATCTCGCCATAACAGCTTTTACGCACAATGCTGCCAACAACAGTAGCCAGCATAGTGGCCGCCCTCTTGACACTGCATGCCACTGCTCAAAACACTTCCTCATACCACAACCCCGTCATCAGCGGCTTCCACCCAGACCCCACGTGCACTTTCGTGCCAGAGCTAAACAACACATTCTTCTGCACCTTCTCCAGCTTCATCACATTCCCCGGCCTTCCCATCTACGCCAGCCACGACCTCATCAACTGGAAACTCATCTCCAATGCTTTGAGCCGACCAGAGCAACTACCCGCTCTAGCTTTCTTACCTCGTGGAGCGACAAGCGGTATCTACGCTCCCACTCTACGTTATCGGGATGGCAAGTTCTACATATTCACCACTCTTGCGAATCAGGCATTGTACAACAACAATTACACGAAATGGGACAACTTCATCATGACGAGCGACGATCCCTATTCATCGTCGACATGGTCTGACCCAGTGCACTTCGACTTCCCCGGCATCGACCCCTCGCCTTTCTGGGACGACGACGGCCAGACATACATGACCGGCTCGATCGACGGCAAAGCAATCTGGCAAGCACCGCTAGACTTCGACACCGGCGAGGTTCTAGGCCCACTGGTCGATATCTGGAACGGAACAGGTTTGCCTTCTCCAGAAGCACCGCACATGTACAAGAAAGACCGATGGTACTACCTGCTCACGGCCGAAGGCGGCACGCGCGAACGCCACCGAAGTAATTTCGCTCGCTCGCGGAGTCTGTACGGCCCGTATGAGGGCGATCCGAGCAATCCTGTTCTCAGCGGATATCTTAGCGACTCGTACTTCCAGGCTGTGGGGCACTCGGATATTTTCACGGATCAGTTGGGTCAGTACTGGGCTATTGCGCTGGCTGTGCGTGCGGGTTATGGGTATAATTTCGATCCGTATAATTCGATCTTTCCCATGGGTCGGGAAGCGGTTTTGACGCCGGTGAAGTGGCCTGAGGGCGAGTGGCCGACGTATCAGAACGTCTCTGGTGTTATGGCGGGGGACTTCGTGCTGCCTGTTGATCCCAGCCCGAGGACGATCCCAGAGCAAGGCGAAGGCGGTCTCAGTGGTGCAGACGATGTGGTGGACTTCGAGCCTGGAAGCAAATTACCGTCGAACCTCTTCCACTGGCGTCTACCCGTGCAAAAGAACTACGCCATCTCGCCAGAAGGCCACAACAACACTCTCAGAATGACATCCTCGGTCTTAAATCTCACTGCCTGGGACGCAGACTCGACTCGAGGACTCGGACAGACTTTCCTCGCTCGACGACAAGAGCACACACGCTTCCGCTTCAGCGTCGACGTTGAATGGGATGGCCTACTCACGCGCGACCAAAACGAAATCGGCGTCACCGCACTACAAGACCAAGCGCAGCACTTCGACACCAGCGTCACAATGCTCAAAGCGAACGGCTCAGAAGATGCGACGCCACATATCCGCTTCCGCGGCATCAGCACGACAACCTACCGCCTCCCAGAACGATTCAAGTACGTCGACGAAGCGTTTCCAATGCCTGAAACTCTGCTAGGCCAGAAAGTGAGGTTGCAAGTCGAGGCGGTGAATACTACGCACTATGCCTTCTCTGCGGGTTTGGGAGGATGTGAGGAGGATACAGAGATGACTGTCTATGGATACACGAGGGGGAATTACCTCGTTCCGTATTATTCTGGTGTTGTCGTTGGGGCTTATGCGACTAGCAATGGGAGGTTCGGGGAGGGGGCTTTCAGTGCGTATGTTTCGAGGTGGAGGTACACGGGTCTGGAGCAGGTGATTGAGTTCCCGGAGGATCAGGAGGCGGTTCATTGGGACTAGAATAGTCCATAATATATCGCTGTCGTGGTTTGCTGTGAATGCGCTGGATGTGGTGCGTGACGTTGATGTGTTGGACAGCTCATTCAAGTTTGTACACTTGCTGTATTCACCGTCGTCAAGGTTTTGATAGTTCTTGGGAGGTATTTCTCTCTTCTATACCACCTTTTCTCCAAGGATCGGTATCCCCACCTATCACCCATTTGACCGAACGCTCCCATTGAGAGCCACAAGACCTCACAACACCATGTCCGACCTAACTCTACTCCCCAACGGCCTCACCCCTCCTTCCACGCGCCGCAGACTAGTCCCAGGCCAACAAGCAATCGAAAATATCATGCTAGAACTCAATCTCTCCATACCGAACGATCGCAACCTTGCAGCTTTCGCAAGAATCCAGGCCGCATATGCAACATCTCAAGAACACCTCAACCCAGAATTTCTTGCACCAGTGATCGCCGACCTAGACACCGTCCTCTTCAATGGCTGGCTCAGCGACTACATGCTCGTCAGCTGGGAGAGCATGACCGGGACGCCATGCTGCCTGTCGAATAAACCCAACACGCAGCCGCCATACGAGCAGAGTCCATCCGGCAACCCGAGGCTGCGAGTCCGTCTTGCGATCTATCCATCGGGTCCGAAAGAGCAGACGTGGGGTGGCATTCTGCATGAGATGCTGCATGCGTATCTTGACTTGATGAGCGAGTGGCAGGGGCTCAAGCAACCTCATGGGCCGTTGTTTTCGGCGGCATGTACAGCGATGGTTCGCAGGCTTGCGTTGGGAGGACTGAAGGTGCATCATGTGGACAGTGGAGCTGGGGGTTTGATTTGACGGCTTCTTATCATGTATTGGGTTGGAGACATTGATTCTTTTGCGATTTGGTTTCTGGAACATGATTATGTGTTCATTGGAGTTTATTTGGCATTCAGTATGGTAAGAAATCATTTGTTGCAGTTGCACAACTACCACATCTTAATCCACGCGCCAATAAGCTCAGCGCTGATGGCCTCGCTGGACCGCAGTGCTTCGCTTGTCTTCTCCGTATCTTTGGTGGCAAGACGTGGCAAAGATCCACCTTCGGAGTTCAATCCCTCGTAGAAGTCCAAGAGCTTGATAGCAGGCTTCTTTTCCATCTCCTCGGCCGTTACGGGACAGTCTCTCAAAGCCTGGAGCCAGGAATCGAATGTCACAGACTCGACAGGCTTGTCTGCACTCTCTTGGAGCGCTTGCGAGATACCCGGGACAAGATCTGTCCACTGAACTATAGCAGGGTTGACGACATGGTATGCACGAGCGAGGTCACCACTTTGACTCGTCTCGGTTGAACGAGCCATTGTAAGTTCGCACACAGCTTTGGCGGCAGTGTCCATAGGCACCCAATCCACGACGTTCTGGTTTCCGAGGGTTTGCGGAATGATACCCATCTCTCTGGAAGAGATGAGAAGGCTTGGAACCCACTCGTGGCGATTCCAGACACTGCTTGCATCGCTCGGCCCAGCCAGTTGACCACATCGGACGACTGTCGACGGAACGCTTGCTTGTCTCGCGGCAGACGCAAGCATGCACTCAGCCACGTGCTTTGACTCGCCGTAACCTTGAGGCAGTGAGACCGAGTGATCTTCGAAGACTTCCTCTGGCACCTGGTCGCCAGCAGTGGTTGACTTTTTGGGCGACCAGTTGCCGACACCTGCGATCGAGCTGATGAAGACGATGTGTGCGCGATGCTGGGACTCTTTGCAGAATTCGATCACTCGGCGTGTACCAGCAATGTGAGTGTCCTCGAATGATGCCACGGTCTTGTTGAAGTTGACTGCCCATGCGTTGTGAATGAAAGTGTCGGCGTGGCGTAGAAGCTCGTCATAGGTCTCCTGCGGGAGATTGAAGTTGTCTTTGGCGAAGTCAGTCTGCAAGAAGGTGACCTTTGCAAAATCTGGTGTGGCTCCTCTCTCCTCGAAGCTCTTGCGGTTGCGGTCCGTGGCTCCGGCAGAGCGGTTCAAGCAATAAATCCTCGAGACGTCTGGCGAAGCAATGAGGTCTTGCAGAATGTAGTTGCCCAGAGATCCCGTCGAGCCAGTCAAAATTACGGTACGTTTCCGGGGATCCGACGGCTTTGCTTGGTGAGTTGGCGGCTGCAAGTCTTTCGTGTACTTTTCGATCATGTTGGTCATGATATCCTCGCGACTCAAGTCCGCGCCAAGAGCAGAGTCGTCATCGCTATCGCGACAGAGATACTTGGCGAGTGTGTTGATTGTAGGATGCTGGTAGATAACCTGAGGTAGGATCTGGTCGTCTCTGGTCTCAGAATAGGCGACGGTCAAGGCCTTGGATAAAGCAACCACCTGTAACGAATCGACGCCATATTCGAAGAAGTCTGCGTCGTCGGATGCGGATGCTGGGAACGGGAAACCTTTGTTTTCGATTGCGGCGCGGAGCAGGGCCTTCGTTTGGCCAATATCAGCGTCCGCGCTGGCCTTACCAAGCTTGTCATCGGTCGGCTCATCGCCATAAAGGGTGTCGATTTCTTTCTCGTAAGCACTGATTGTTCGCTTGCGGATGATTGATCCCTTGGCCGCTCTGACGAATGGCTTGTCGCGCTTCGCAATCAGAATCATGGATTTCCAGATTCTTCCTTGGCTTGGATTGGTCTTGTTGATCCGCTCTACAGCTGGCCATAACTCATCGACAAGGCTGACGTGGTCCATGCCGTCTGATATACTTTCCCACGCCGGCTCTACGATAAGAGCTGTTTGGAAGCGAGCTTGGCCAACGACTACCGCGCCGCGCACGAGAGCGAGGCTCTCCAAGGCTTTCTCAAAACCGACGGGGTTGAACTTCTCGCCATTGCTGAGCACAATTACATCGTCTCTGCGGCCCTTGTAAGTCCAGAGCCCAGGCTTTTCGGGATGAGGGGCGAAAAGATCTTTCGTTCGCCATTCTTCCAGTTCCGGGAAGGTATAGAAGATACCCTTGCCTTTCCGGTCGCCATCCTTCTTCACCACAAGCTCTGATAGCCCGTCCTCTGCTGGCTCCATCACAATGCCACTTCTTGGTGCCCACTCAAAGTATTGCCAGTCAAGTGGATCTTGCAAGACTAGTCCATGTATGAAACCTGCTTCAGTTGACCCAATGATGCTTTGCAAATGGGTGAGCTTGCACAGTCTATCTCCAGTCTCATTTGCCAGTGGCCCGCCGCCGAAGAAGATGTGCTGAATCTTTGCGACTGTGGCGAGTCCATCGTCAGTAGTGCAGGTCTCTTCCAACAGTGACGGAGCGAATGCGCCTGCGTTGGGCTCAGTGTCATTCAGGATTTGTGCAATGGCGGTCGCGTTTGCCGGTCGATCTGCTGCGGGCAAGATCAAGTTATCTGCAGTGCAGATCGTCCTGACCATTACTATGGTTCCAAACACGTGGTACAAGGGCAGAGCGGAGAAGAATTTGCCGTGCCATGCGGCAAAGGAATGGTATGCACTTTGGCGACCTTGCGGCGGAGAAATCGAGTTCTTGGGGTCCAGTAATGAGAGAAAGCCGTTCGTCAGGAAGATGGGTTTGGGTGCACCGGTGCTTCCAGAAGTATGCATTACTAGAACTTGATCATCACGATCAACGGCGCACCGACTTTCGTATGGTCCGCAAGTCTCGCCTTGGTTGACCAGCTCGTCAAAGGAAGGAATAGAGTACATTTGAGTCTCAGGCTTGGCATTCCTGACCACCTCAGCTTGACGATCCATTCTTGGGTCGTAGAATAGGCAAGTCGAGTGG
>Ga0265797_10007697_pt1 | contig 14596 bp, 16 predicted proteins | sample P2T30metagenome_FD_192433 | JGI IMG/M metagenome (GOLD analysis project Ga0265797, IMG submission 192433) | Plant litter microbial communities from East Loma Ridge, Irvine, California - P2 T30 | ecosystem: Environmental > Terrestrial > Plant litter > Unclassified | place: USA: California... | reverse complement strand
TGATCCCAATGCTTCGCTAGTAGGGCGAGGACGTTGTTGATAGGATCGTTGCTTGCGAAGCTCGCATTCGGAGATGAGAAGCGACGCAGGGTAGTGACAGTGGTCGCAATGATGCGGTACGCACAGTATATAGCGAAAATGTACGAGACGATGTTGAACAGCTTCCCGTTGGCAGTATGTGAGCGCAGTTGATTTTGTCGACGGTTTTGGAGCACCGTCAGGGAGTTCTGAAGTGTATGGCGCATAGTCTCGAGGCCCTGTATCTCAAGCTGTAGAGTATTTCGCTCCTGGACGTCAGGGTTTCCGCGAATCGATCCTACTACGCGACCCATGAAGCCCTGCTGAGGGTTGTCCGCAAGTTTTCGTTCGACGGCACGAAGTCGGCTCTCTTTTGCCAGAAGCATGTCGTTTGTAGCTTGTATGCCGGCTTGCTTTCGACCGATATCCGATTCGGTGACCTGTACCAGATTAGTATATGTCAAAGGCGCCCCACACTACTAAGACGGAATTCGCGGGCTTACTGGGCGGTATTTGACGCCGAACGTGTGCCAGAGGGCAGATATGGCAGCGAATCCGGCGAGTGAGGCCATCAGACTGATGCCGATTATGCCAATTCTTTCCAGACAGCCCTCGCTAAATGTATGATCATGCTCATATGATTCTTCATGAAGATATGAGCCCAGTAGCCCTCGCCCAAGATACCAAAACCCTGCTAGCCATACTGCCAATCCACAAAGCTCCAATGCCCATGCTGCTCTGCGTCGACTCTTCTGCTCACCATTAATGTTCAAGCCCGTCCCTGATATGATCGAGTGGATCTCGAAAGCTGGTGTTGCGATGACGAGAAGGAAGAGCAAGGAAGGTAGCGTGATCTTGAGGGCTAGTGTTCGTGTGGCGCGGTTTACGGTGTTGGAGATTTCGCAGAGGATGAGTTCGGCCAATACAGCTGAAAGAGCAAAGTTGGTCGAGAAGATGATGCTTGCGAGCGATCGCGCATTTGGGCGTAGGCGGTTCAAAATCGAGGTCCTTTCGCGCTGGATCGATCCAGGCAGCCGCGGACCGTCATGATGCGCTTTGCGATCCGCATTGCCAGACAAGATGGGGAAGAGCCTCTGCGACACGACAAAAGCGACAACCAAGAAGGTAAGAATGAAAGGTAGCGCCGATACGGCCACTTTCATCGGACTCCGGTGCAAGGCATAGTCCGGCATGCACTCGTCGCAGTCGTCTTGGAGAATCGGGAACATCGGATCGGCGGTTCAGGTGGTCGGGAGCTAATGCGAGGTTGCTTGGTATTGCCAGTTCGTCCTGGTTATGGGAGAGGTGCGTATATCCATCGATTACGCGGCACGGTATGGATACGTTGACACATTGAGGTCCTGTGAATGTGTAAGGTTACGCAAGTGAGGCAATGAGGGACCGCCGAGGCTGGGGAACCGTAGGGGACGCGCATGCATGTCGTGGCGCCACAGCCACATGAAACGACGTCACGCCGATCAAACCGGGGTCTGGCAACAGCTTCCGAAACACCACAATTTACCGTCTTTAGGGCTGATGTGGGGAGCCTGATATCTTGGGTATTAATGCTAACACTACGCGCCTTCCGAGTCTTTCTGCGCCGAAGAAGTGTCCTCGGACTTGTTCTGTGCTCCACTGGTGAGACTGTCCATGTAGGACATTGACGTATTTCCACCACCTGCATCTCCTTCGCCAAGGTTTAATTTCTCCGTTGCGCCTGTAACTTTATCCACAGCGGAGATCCCTGAAGTCGATACCCCGCCTTGGTCGTCCTCGTCCTCGCTGCTAGATTGACTACTGAGCTCAGGACTGTCTAAGTTTTGTAGATGTGGACTCTTCATCATAGGACCAGGACTTCGGGGATCATCTCCAACCAATGTACTAGTACCAGTGTCCAGTTCATCTTCGCTGCTGTCTGGCGCTTGTTCCACCTGTGCTAGAGGATGCGTGTCCGCTGCAGGTTTGGGTGCGGTCGCTGCGCCTCCAACTATCGCTGCCTCGTCCTCGTTCGCGAAGAAGCTGTTGCGAGGACTGTTGAATTCAGGAAGGCTTTCGCTCTTTGCGAGGATTTCTCTGTAGCCTTGGCGATCTGGATCATTTGTGCGCTTGCTCTTTGCTTTGTCGCGTTTCGATGTGGGACGGACAACGATGACAGGTACTGGTGAATGCTGGAGACAGTACTTGGACACACTACCCGGAAGTAATCCCTGGAATCCACCTAAGCTCTTGCCTCGAGTTCCGACCACAAGAATTGCGGGTTCGTAGAGATTGATCTGGACGGTCATTAGAGAGAAATACAGTTAATCCATGATCAAACTCACCATGTCATCGATAACTTTGTTAACCTTGCCAATTGAAAATTCCAATATGAGGTTGATCGCCTTGTTGTCGTGATTCCGGCTCTGTATGTCGGCCATGGTATGCTCTGCCTCTGAACGATATCGCCCAGTCTCTACGCTTCGCTCTCCGGCTATTGCATCTTCCTTCTCCACCACTCTGAGGCATACTATCTCATCCCCGTCGTCGACCAGCTCGTTTATGAGCCATTGCAGAGCATATACTGAGTACTCGTTCTCGTCGAAGCCACATAGGAACGTCCGCGAACGCTTGGTGTACTCGTAGTCTTTGTGTTTGGCGATCAATGTAAAAGAGCTCTCCTCGATGAAGTCTGCAGGCTTGTCGAAAGTGTCGAAAGATACACGAGGTTGGAAAACGCTAGACGGCGATGTCAGCATGTGGTTTCACGACTTTGCAATCACCAGAGTGAGACGCCGCCAGATCGAGTGCTTCCTCTGCATTCTCCAACATACTGGGAGCATACTTCGCCATTTTTACTCGCCATGAGCACTTGGACAGAAACATGCAGGAGCAAAGATGCGCAAGCACTCGGGTATACGGGAAGCGCATGACATATGGTAAACCAGTACTTACGGTGGAGGCGGCGGTGACGACAATCGACGTCGTTCACGGGGCCTGGGGGCGCCTCTGGGTAGCGACGAATTTCTGTGTGCCAAAAACTGGATTGAAGGCTGCCGTATCTTGTCTTGCGCGAGGTGTCCGCCAGTCGGGAGCTGCAGCGGGCTCACTTTGTAAGATGCTGAGGACTTGCGAGGCGCTGGAGACGCATGCCGGCCGTCCCTCGACGTGGGGGACGCGCTCATAGTGATGTCGGAGTGAGATTACGGGCACGAGGTCCTGCACCAAGTCCAATCAGGCGAGCGGAGTGTCAGTGAGGTCCGACCGCGAGAAACTTGCTGGCGTGGGCTTGCGCAGGCGATCGGTGCTGCTGTGCGTCGTGGGCAGGGTCCTTGGCGCGGGGAATTAGCTGCTCGCGGGGTAAATGGGCGATTAAGGATGGCGGTGGGGAATGTTGTAGCAGTCTCTGCAGAGGTCGTGTGAGAGGAGTGAAGGATCGGGTCAAAGTTTGGTAGTCGTTAATGCACTGCCTGTTCCGGGTGACGGCATGCTTGGCTTCTTGGTGGTGTGTCGCGCGATCCGCATCCATCGTGTTCAGACCCTGGCGTACCGCGGAACGCGCCGCTGGATGCGTTGACACATGCGAATGGAATGACATCAGATGAGGTGCCAATCTCTGGTGTCGCTGTAAAGCAGAATCAAAGATTGGGATTGAGTCGATTCGAGAAGACCTTCACGACGAAAGATAAGAACAATTGTCACAAGGGGCGGAATGCATGCATGTCATTATTCCCGTTAAGTCCAAGTCTAAATGTCTATCAAGAAATGGGTGCAGGATGAGGCATTTCTCAAGCCAAAGCCTTGAGCTCACCCTGAGTAAGCTTCGCAGCACCAATGAGACGCTGGGCCTCCTCCTGGAAGATCGCCTTGATCTTGCCGGCGTCCTTCTCACCGTTGAGCTTGCTAGTGATGGCAGCCAGTTCCTCGTTGTCCATCTTGACAATGAGAAGATCGACGTCGTTGAGAGCGGCGTCGACTTGGGAAGCGGGCGCATCGCCGGCACCGTGGAAGTAGTTGGCGTCCTTGACAGCACCACGGACAACACGCTTGTTCTTCTTGGCTGCGTTCTTCGCAGCCTCCTTCGCCTTCTTGTTGTCAGCCTTTGCGGCCTTTTCGGCAGCCTCCTTCTCAGCGGCAGCCTTGGCCTCCTCAGCCTTCTTCTTCTCGGCCTCTTCCTTTGCGGCCTTCTCAGCAGCCTCCTTTTCGAGACGGCGCTTGTTCTTCTGCGCGCTCTCTGCTTGACGGAACTTCTTGATACGCTCGTCAAGAGCCAGAGCATCGTCCACCATGTGCCTCAGACGAGCGGTGTCCTCAGTCTTCTTCTTGCGACGTGCAGCCTGGTTCTTGCGTTCGACGTGACGCTTCTGGTCACGGTTCTCGTTATCATCCGGAACATCCTCATCGAGGTACTCAAAGGTCCTCCAGCTGTCGAAGTTGTACCAGAAGTTGTAGAAGTGCTCGACCTCCTCCTTGCTGCTGTTGGCATTGCCAAGCTTGGGCACAGGCTGGTTGTTCGAGAAACGTCCCTCGGCCTCGAAGACCTTGCCCCAAAGCTTGTAGAAGTTGCCCTTTTGCGTCTCCTTCTTGGATGGTGGCTCAACCTCAGCACCCTCGTCGACGGAGTCGAACTGCCTCCTCCTGACGGGGTCGGACAGAACTTCGTGGGCCTTTTGGATGCACTTGAAAAATTGATCGTCCTCGGTTGCGCCCTTGGCAGCCTTCTTGTCGGGGTGATGCTTAAGCACCTTCCTGCGGTGGGCGCGCTTGATCTGTTCGTCGGTGGCACGCCATCGGTAGCGGGTTATGCCGAGCACAGCGTAGTGGTCTTGAGACTGGGGAAAAATCAGTAAAACTTCACGGTATGCTTGGTGCTATCGTCCTTACCTTCCAGTCCTTGGCCTCACGCTGCAACATGACCGGGTCCTCAGGCTCGTCAATATCATCGGGATCCTCCTCCTCGACGCTCTTGACGTTGGCCTGGGCCTGGATGCGGTCATCCTCGGAGAAAGTACGCTTGTTGCGCTTCTGCAGACAAATCGTCAGTACTACATGTATTGTTGAGTCGTTTCTGGAATATAACGTACTCTGCGGGCATAGGCGAGGAAGTGTGGGCCAACAGGCTCGATCTTGCGGTCGTTTGCCTCGCTCAGCTGGCCGATGGCCTTGAAGTCTTTCTCGCCAGCCCAGCCCTCAGGCAGGACCGGCAGCGGTAGGGAAATCTCGACGTTTGCCATTGCGCAAGAGTGTCGTTGTCGTGGTGGGGGACACAGGCTGCGTGAGAAAAAGTGAGGATTCCCGCCGCACTAGCTTACCGAACCGTGATGCTAGCGCCGTGACCCCCGATAGCGATCCATGTCACTTAGCCGCGACGGACCCCAGAACGTGTCAGAATAGTGTTTGTCTCCCATGCTTCGGTGTCTGATATTCCATTAACCAAGTTTGTTACTTGTCTTCTTGCATGTCTTGTTATACGTCTTCATAATTCAGCATCATCATGTTCCAGGTACCTCAACTCCTTCTAGGCTGCACCCCAGGAAAGCTAACGAGAGATACAGCGCCTTCGCGGAGCCATCGACGCCAGAATAGCAGAAGAGCAAGCGCGCCAGAAAGCCACCACGCCGACGACACCTGCGCGATCCAGCTCAACAACCCGGCGGTCCAATTCGCGGAACCTCTCGCCCTCGAAGCGAACAGCGAGATCGAAAGATGCCGACAGCAGCAAGACGGCCCCGGCAGGGAAGGGCCCTGACCCCTCAGAGTTTGACCCCGAGTTCGTCATAGGAGAGGAAGAAGATCAGCCGAGTCGAGCCGGCACACCGCGACCTAAGGAGAAGGCGCAGCCCGCAGAAGCCAGTGCTGAGAATGGCGAGGGCAAGAAGGAGGAGACAGAGGGACCGACTGCTGAAGTACAAGAGAAGCCAGAACAGCCACCGGAGATACCACCAGAGGCCAAATTGCGGTTGCGCAGATTAGACAAACTTGAGCCCAAGTATACTGGTTGGTGATGTCTCGTGTTTGTATGCGCCAAGCTAATTCCCTTACCAGAGCTCCTCCGGTCGTACCGCATCGCACACGCCAGAGTGGGCGCAATCGAGGCCTTTGAAAGCTCCCTCCGCGAATACACGCCTCTCACCTCCATCAGCGACACTGGCGCATTTGTCGAATACCTAGGCCAACTCAACGTCAAGAGTGATATGCTCATGGAGGAACTCAAGCGGGTGTCCAAAGAACGCGACGAGCTCAACAAAAAGCTCGAGGATGCAGAGAAACGCGCAAAGGAGGCCACAGACGAGGTGGAGACTCTAAAGTCACAGGCGTCGGCAACCAACGACGCTGCACAGGATGACTCTACCACACAGACTGAATCCGTCGCACCTTCATCCCCTTCCAAAGCGTCCAAGCAGACCGAGACCACCGAAGAGACCGAAGACTTCTTCTCGTACGATAGCGAACTGCCTCGCTTGCAGTCCCAGCTACAAGAGAGCGAAGAGAAGATCGGAAAGCTCGAAGAGGAGAACAAGTCGCTCAAGAACGAGCTTTCCACGGCGCAAGAGTCCGCTCAGTCGTTTATGCAAAATTTAGAGACTACTACAAACGATCTAAACACGTTCAAGGATACGCATCAAAGGCTATCAAAGGACGCCGATGATCGTGAGAAAGAGCTCAACAACACAATCGCTGATCTCAAGTCAAAAGTTGACAGTGCCGAAGGAGAGCTCCAGAAACACAAGGATACGCATGACCAAAGTGAAAAGACCATCGCCGAGCTCAAGGCTAAGCTCGATTCAACGGCCAAAGAACTCGATGATCTACATGCAGATAAGGGAGAGAAGATTGTGGAAAACGATCAGGTGCAAGAGCTTCAACGGCGAATCGAAGAGCTCCAGGGTGAACTTTCTCAACTGCGCGAAACACACGCCAAGGCCGAGAAGCGGAACGAGACCATGGACGGGCTGCTCAGCAAAGTGCGCGAACAACTCAAGACTACAGAGACGAAGCGTGACAGTGCCTTGGCTGACCTCGAACAAGCAAAGAAAGACTTGCAGAAAGCCAATGACGAGAAGAAGACGACCAAACCAGAACCGGTCCAACTACCACAAGCAACTCCTGCTCAAGCTCCCCAAAGCGCAGCGGCAAAGAAGAGGGCTCGTAACAAGAAGAACAAGAAGGGAGGAAACGGGCCCGCGGCTAGCGGAGCGTTGACGCCCGAAGCAACCCCTAGTGAAGCTGGAGACACTGAAGGACTACTCAGCCCTCGTGATGCAGAGTTCACACCATCACAACTTGAGGATGCTTTGAAGAACGTTGCACAACTGAAGTCTGATCTGGAAGAGAAGGCTGCAGCAATCGACGCACTGCAGACTGAGGTGGCTGAGAAGGCATCATCTATCGACCTGCTCAAAAAGAAGGCCAAGGACCAGGAAGATATGCAGGAAGAGATCGACACTTTGCGTCAGGATCTTCTTGATTACGGCCTTGAGCATACTGAGGCTAAGGACAAGGTCAAGACGTTGCAAGCCGAAAAGGCGGCACTTCAGGAGAACCTGAGCAAGCTGGAGGCTGAGATCGCCGAACTGAAGACTAGCAAAGCGTCTCAGGAGTCATCGCAGCAAGAAAGAGAGGCACTGACGGCAGAGTTCACAGAGCTAAAGTCAAAAGCAGAAACTCTGCAGACTGATCTTTCGGTTGCAGAGAAGCTTGCTGCATCTCGCTTCAAAGACCTCACCGACATGAGAGAGGTGTTGCAAAAGGCGCAGCCTGAGCTTACGTCGTTGCGCAAGGAGGTGGCCGAGTTGCGCACTACCAGGGATGAGCTCACCAGCAAGACTACGGAAGTCCGACGATTGGAAAACCGCGAGAAAGATCTCAGGTCGGAAATCACCGAATACCGGTCCCAGCTATCAACCAAGGAAAGCGACATTAAAACTCTCAATGACAAGATCAAACAGGAAACCAGCCAAAGGCTTGCGCTGGAGGAGACGAACAGAAAGATTCAGCGAGACCTTCAAAACTCCGAGACGGCGCGGGAAGACGCCATCGAAGCCCGGAACAGGGTGGCGACAGAGTTGATGAAGGCACACGTCGACCTCAAAGCATCACGTGGGAAGGTGCAGGATCTGGAAGAAGAAGCCGCGAAGCTCACTCGCGAAGTGGGGAGCCTACGTGAAGAAATTCAGATGAAGTCAGCCCAATCTGCGAGCGCGCAAGACTTCGTGAGCAGCATGCAGGACCAGGTACAAGAGATGAGTACTCAGATGAAAGAAGTGCGCTCCCGAAGCGAGAGCCTGGAAGAGGAGCTTGCCGACGCGCATCGATTGCTAAGCGAACGCGGACGCGAAGCTGAGACGATGAGAAGGTTGTTGAATGACGCTCAAGGACGAGCTGAAACACGTGTGCGTGAGATGCAGGAGCGCCTCGACCTTGCAGTTGAGGAGCGCGAGCGTGCAGAGGAGCAAGCCAGCACATTCAGCCGCCGACGAGCCCGGGAGCTTGAGGAACTGAAGCAGAAGGTCCGCGACGCTGAACGTGCACAAGCGCGCGCTGTTGAGGACAAAGAAGACCTTGTGACTTCTGAAAGGGAGCTCCGCAAGCAGACAGAAGATCTCGAGAGGCGGGCCGCACAGGCTAGCGAAGAAGCTTCAGAAGTCAGGCTCGCCATGAGCCAACTTCGGGACGCACTTGATGAAAGCGAGAAGCAGGCTCACGAATTGGAAAAAGAAAAGAGCGATTTGCGACGGGCATTCGACGAGACCCAAGGCCGTCTGGAGAAGCTTCAAAAGTCTAGCAAGGTACGTTCTTCAGCGACGACTGACGTACAACATACTGATGAACAGCAGACAATGTCCGACGAGCTACGAACTTTGAAGACACGTGGCCCTGAGTCCGTTGCTCAATCCTCGAGATCCTCGATTGAGTCATCACGATCGCGCATAGCGTCACCGATACCAAAGGGCGGTGGAGCTGTTGCAGAAGCAATCGACTACGTGTACTTGAAGAACGTATTGTTACAGTTCCTCGAGCAACGTGACAAAAAGTACCAGCAACAACTCATCCCCGTACTGGGAATGCTCCTGCACTTCGACAAGAAGGACGAGCAGAAGTGGATGGCAGCGGTCTCGGCCAAGTAGCGGCTGGTGCGGCTCTCCGCAACCAGACATGCAGATGATGATTCCAGCATGACTTGCAGATCAGGTGTTAGCAGGTCGTAATGGAAGAGCGCGATGTGGAATGTAGGATATGGGATATTTATAGTTTTGCATAGCGATTTCTTCAAGGTCACGGTTTGGGCAAACATGTATGATATGGCGGTGGGGTTGCTGTGGCTCCTGCCTTGGGGGTTGGGCTGAGCAACAAGGCGCATGGCTCTTTCCGCAACAGGCGTATCTGTTTGACAATAATAACAAAGGTAGGAGAAGACGAAGGTACGATGATGCAATTCAGGGTTTCTTCAAGTGCTGTCAAGATGCGTGATGTTGACGTCCCACGTGTAATGTGACGGATCGGGTCGCGACAACAAGCATTGCTGGCAGCAAGCCTCCCTCATTGCTACCCGGGCCGATAGATGTAGGCAAGGAATTTGGTGCGCTAGACGAGCAAAGACGCAAGGCTTTTTGGGCAAAACTGGCTTCTGGGGAGGAACTAATGTGGTAGCAGGCGACTATTTGTAGGCGTCGACTGATGTCATAATTCGTCTCACCTGCTTCTTACCGCTTCCTCCGGCTTTGACGCGCATCCAGCCATCCGTCACCACCTCTATTACCATCCCAAGTCACAGCGAATTCTCCGAGAGGCGAGTCCAACTGAATTAATACCGCAGACCGCATCCCGCCCAGCGAGTCATCACCCGTGGTCGTTGCAGCACCTCGCATCCGTGCAATCCCCCACGTTAGCACCAATCAGGAGCCAGACATCGATAGGCTGGCGAGGGGAGCGCTAAGCCCGTCTCCAGCAATTGAAGAAATCGCGAGGCAGTGCGACGAGAGAGCCACACTGCCCTCATAATATATATTCAAGCCCATAGTCTGCCTCTGTCCATGAGCGCTGCCCAACGCGTCCCCAGCGCCTAACCGTACATCGCATCCCAGCAGCCCTCGAGCCTCAGGCCCGCCCACAGCCCAGCGCGTGGCGGGGAAAGCCACCATGAATGGCACCGACATGAAGAAGGCGGCCATCAACAAGGCGAAGCAGGTCGCGCAGGCGGCGAACAGCAACGGCGGAAAGAAGCGACGGAAGGGCCAGGACCTGAAGCCGATAATCACCACCGAGGGCCAGGGCAACCAGAACGCTTCGCCCGCTGGTTCGACGGGGTCCTTTCAGTACAAGTACGTTCACCACCACCACACCTCTGCTGCCACCGCCCAGAGCCCCCATCTTTCACCCGCCCACCCCAAACACTGCGCCACTTCTCCACTCATTTTAATGCGCGCGCACACATGCACCGCCCAAGACATGATCTGACTGCAGCAACCCTATACTAACTCCAACCCCGCAGTGTGCAGAACGCCAACTCGCCGCTCGCCCAGCACAAGATGTACGGAAACCAATTAAGCCACTCGCCCGACTCGTCGTCGTCGTCGGTCGATGAAGCCGAAAACACAGCCGACGAGGAGGACTCTGAGGACTACTGCAAGGGCGGCTACCACCCGGTCCAGGTGGGTGAGGAGTACAAGGACGGCAAGTACACAATTGTGCGCAAGCTTGGGTGGGGTCATTTCTCGACCGTCTGGCTGTCGAGGGATAACACCAACGGCAAGCACGTCGCCCTCAAAGTCGTGCGCTCCGCTGCGCATTACACAGAGACCGCGCTCGACGAGATCAAGCTCCTCAAGAAGGTAGTCGACGCGAACGAGAAACACCCCGGCCGGAAACATGTCGTCAGCCTACTCGATTCCTTCAACCACAAGGGCCCCAATGGTGTTCACGTCTGCATGGTTTTTGAAGTGCTAGGAGAGAATTTGTTGGGCCTGATCAAGAGGTGGAACCACCGGGGTATACCCATGCCTCTGGTCAAGCAGATCACAAAGCAAGTCTTGCTCGGCCTCGACTACCTCCACCGCGAGTGCGGCATCATCCACACCGATTTGAAGCCCGAGAATGTTCTCATCGAGATTGGCGACGTCGAACAAATCGTAAAGACATACGTAAAGGATGAACCAAAGAAGAAGGACAGTGAAGACAGCGTGAGGAACGGCAGGCGGAGACGGAGGACCCTCATCACGGGAAGTCAGCCGCTCCCTAGTCCGCTCAACGCGAGCTTCAACCACGCCGACATCTCTAGCTTCCCAGGCATGGGAGGTCCACAAAGCCTCAACAAGGTCATGAGCGAGGGTACAGGTAAAGACTCCCCCACGACTATTCCGAGTCCTCCTTCTTCATCAGACGGTGTCGTAATGAGTGGTGCTCTAGCAACTCCATCCGCTACTCCCAGCCTATCCATGGCAGAACGGCTCGGTATCAAGTCGTCTACCGAAGACGACGCGCAGAAGCAACGGGAAAAGTCCGCGTAAGTTGTGAAGTTATCCACGTTGGGAAGTGTACTAATTCCTTCAGCGATCTTCTTACCAAGGAGGTATCAGGCATCAGCCTCGACAAACCCAGCAGCTCGTCCGGCAAGACAGAGCTCGAGCAGCAAGTCGAAAACGCTTTTGAAACCATTTCAGTTAAGATTGCCGATCTTGGAAACGCCTGCTGGGTCGGCCACCACTTTACCAATGACATTCAGACTAGACAATATAGGTCACCAGAAGTTATCCTGGGTAGTAAATGGGGTGCTAGTACCGATGTCTGGAGTATGGCCGCAATGGTATGAGCGCTAATCAACACGAGAGACACGAGCTGACATCACTAGACATTCGAACTCATCACCGGCGACTACCTCTTTGACCCACAATCTGGCACAAAATACGGCAAAGACGATGACCACATCGCACAGATCATCGAACTCCTAGGCACCTTCCCGAAGGGTCTATGCATGTCGGGAAAATGGTCTCAGGAAATATTCAACCGCAAGGGCGAACTTCGAAACATTCACCGATTACGACACTGGGCTCTTCCCGACGTCCTTCACGAGAAGTATCATTTCAGCGCCGAGGAGAGTAAGAAGATTGCCGATTTCTTGTTACCCATGTTAGAGCTGTTGCCAGTGGACCGAGCAAATGCGGGTGGAATGGCAGGACATGACTTTTTGAAGGATACGAAGGGTATGGAGGGTATGGATCTGAATATCCCTGTCGGTAGTAAAGGGGAGGGGATTGAAGGGTGGGCTACGGAGATAAAGAAGACGCGGTAGATCTTGCCCTTCTTCATGAGCAGGTGAAGCTGAGTTGTAAAGGCATGAAGACTTACTGCACTGGTTAGCCTTTTTTGTATGAGCAAATGAAGTGTACCTTGCGCCTTTTTTTTTCTGGTCATGAGCGGTTGGAGTTGTCGATTGTCGCACTGGGGCGAATAACGGATTAGAAGAATTATGACTACGACTCAATGTACACTGCGCTTTCAGGTGCATGATGGTTCATAGACGGCATCTTACAAGTTTATGAGGTGGACTGCATTGGACCGGAGTCTCGTATCTGTATATCTCCGTATTACCTTTTCACATCGTCCGCCCGTCTCCTTTTCTAGTACGAGGCTATCTTGTTCAAACGCTGGCGGCCGCGTGCGGCGACACTCAGATTGGATAATTTGGTGCACAATCTTGTGGCAATGTCCAGATGCCTTTCGTATCTCGATGCTACAGTGCGCATGTATGGCGTCATTTTATTCGGATGTACGATTAAGCATGATCGTCAGTCTTGTGTTTGTATATTTGTACAAACCCAATATTTCCGTCTTCGTGTTCGCGAGCTAAAGTTAGCCACGACGAACAGCCACAGCTCATATTGGGATGGCTGGGATCAGCTAGTGGGGCGAGCGCTTCGTCATCGGCCCACGCGGCTTTAACACAGGCCTGACAATGGTACCTGACGCGGCCGTAGACGCGACCCTCTCGTTCCTGAACGACATTGGACGTGGGCCGTATCCACGGGTGCGGATGGTGATCAGGGATGCCGATGGCTATCGAAATGAATAAATGACCCACTTTGATGGGGCTGTGGTGGCTACCGAAGCGTCGATAACCTCCTCGTTCAAGCTTTCTGGGATTTGATTAAAGGTGTGGGTACGCGGCTCTTTTTTGATGCTTATCCTCATATCCAAGACTTCTTTTTTGTCTCATCGCTGAGTTGCTGTCGTTTCTGCTCTTTCTTACTTCCAAGGACATTCGTTTGGAGCGGTCGATCAACTTCGTACTGTTTAACTCTTTCATAATGCATTTCCCCACTGTCTCCGTACTCCCTCTTTCCCTCATCCTCTCCGCAGCCATCCCCGCTCTCGCTCAGACATCCACATCATGTGATCCTACCAAGAAATCCTGTCCCGCGGATACTGCCCTCTCCTCGTCAACATACACGCACGACTTCACCAAGGGTGCCGACGACGACAACTGGAAAGTTACCGCTGGTGACATTTCTTACACCAGCAAGGGCGCGGAATTCACAATCAACAAAGCTGGTGACGCACCAACGATCCAATCACAATGGTACATCTTCTTCGGCAGCGTGAGCTTCATCATGACAGCTGCGCCGGGTACGGGTGTGGTTAGCAGTGCGATTCTTGAGAGTGATGATTTGGATGAGATCGACTGGGAGTGGTTGGGTGGAGAGCCTGCGAATGTTCAGAGTAAGTTACAGTCTCTTTCTATCTCCCCTAATACGGGGTACCCATGCGGAGAGGGAGAACACTAACATATCCCCCTTATAGCAAACTACTTCGGAAAGGGAAACACAACAACCCACGACCGTGAAGCCGACGCCGCTGTCACTGACACCCAAGGCACAACCCACAACTACACCATCCACTGGACCTCTGACTCTACATCATGGCTCGTCGACGACAAAGTCGTCCGTACTCTCCAGTTCGCCGATGCAAACGGCGGTAGCAACTACCCTCAAACCCCCATGAACGTCCGTATTGGTATCTGGGCTGGAGGCGACCCAAACAACGCCGAGGGCACGATTGAATGGGCTGGAGGCGAGACAGACTACAGTAAAGCGCCTTACACCATGGTCTTGGAGAAGGTTGAGGTCAGGAACGAGAACCCTGGAAGCAGCTACTCGTACGGCGATATGACTGGTGGTTTTGAGAGCATTGTCACCGATGGAAAGGGTAGCAATGCGAAGAAGAGTGACACTGAAGAGGGAACAAAGTCTTCTTCTGCTTCCGGCTCTGCTACTGCTTCCGCTTCCGGTTCTGCTAGCCCATCAGCCACGGTCAATGTAGCTGGTGGTGTGGGTGGAGAGTGGGCTTCGGCTATTAGCAACAGCACTGGTGCATCAACCACTGCAAGCATGGCCACCTCGGCAAGTGCTACTGGAAGTGCTACTGGAAGCGCCGCGGCGGCTGAGAACACTAACTCTGGTGCTATGACGAGCAAAAGCTTGGGCGGAAGTCTTCTTGTTCTGGTCGGTGCGGTCATGGTAATGTTGTAGACTTAGACGGTAGTATTGATTAGACGGTCATATTTGGGGATACTCTTGTGACACTGAGCTGGGTGATGTTTTTATCT
>Ga0265797_10007696_pt1 | contig 14599 bp, 7 predicted proteins | sample P2T30metagenome_FD_192433 | JGI IMG/M metagenome (GOLD analysis project Ga0265797, IMG submission 192433) | Plant litter microbial communities from East Loma Ridge, Irvine, California - P2 T30 | ecosystem: Environmental > Terrestrial > Plant litter > Unclassified | place: USA: California... | reverse complement strand
TGCTGGCAGGAGGTATAGCTATTGCATTGCGTGAGTGATCAACAAATGATCTACGTGAGATACTTTGACTAACATGTATGAAGAATACGAGCAGATATATTTCACTCAGTCGGACAGCAAGAGATCGGAGGGAAGACTTGAGCCCTTCATGACAGCCCATCCTAGAACACCAAGAGGTACTGTACACAGATTATCGGGTGATGAACCGGAGCCATACCGAAATCACGATCGGCATTTTCCTGGCCTTTGATATCCAGGGCGTTTAGGAACATTGTTCAAAAAGCGAAAGAGCCTTTAGCGGTGGACATCTTATGTACAGAAGTGATCCTACAGCTTCGAATAAATGCATCCTCCCATGTTCTGAAGTCTCCACTCATCTTGGTCATAAGTCTTCACCCTCGGACCTAGACAAAAACGCCGATGTCGCATGTACCCGCCGAAAATCAAATTCTCGCCACTCAGAAACGGTCACTGGGGAAAATGGGGAGAATAGGGAGAAGGATGGCAGAACTTGCCTGCTTGTCAGCCACTTGCACCTGTAGTACAGTAGATGGCCTCGATTCTCATTGGAAGAGCCACCTCCGCCGCCTTCTGGTCCTCTCGTACTTCACTTCGCCCTATCTCGCTCCTTCCTAAAGCAGCCGCGATCAGCCCTTTGCTATCTACCCGACAACGCGCCGCATTTGCAACAAAAAAGGTCGCCTCCTCCATTGAAAAGAAGATGATCAACGACCACATCCTCACCCTGTCCTGCCCGGACAAGTCTGGCATCGTGCACAATGTCACCGGACTTCTGGCCAAGCAGAACCTCAACATCCTGGATCTGCAGCAGTTCTCCGACCCCGTCTCTGAGCGCTTCTTCATGAGAGTGCACTTCGGCCATGCAGAGAACACAGAATCCCTCAAGGAGCCCTTCGCCGAACTGGCAAAGGACCTGCAGATGGACTACGAAATCCACCCCGTGTCCCAGAAGCCTCGCGTCTTGATCATGGTCTCCAAGATCGGCCACTGCCTGAACGACCTCCTCTTCCGCTACAAGACCCAGCAGCTCGGCATTGAGATCCCTATCATCGTCTCCAACCACCCCGAGTTCAAGACTCTCGCCGAGAGCTACGGCATCGAGTTCCACCACTTGCCCGTCACCAAGGACACCAAGCAGCAGCAGGAGTCCCAGATCCTCGACCTCATCGCCAAAAACAACATCGAGCTCGTCGTCCTCGCCCGCTACATGCAGGTCCTCTCCCCCAAGCTCTGCGAGGTCATGTCCGGCAAGATCATCAACATTCACCACTCCTTCTTGCCTTCCTTCAAGGGCGCCAAGCCCTACCACCAGGCTTTCGAGCGCGGCGTCAAGATCATCGGCGCCACCGCCCACTTCGTCACCGCCGACCTTGACGAGGGCCCCATTATCGAGCAGCGCGTCACCAGGGCTGACCACGCCATGAGCGCCAAACAGCTCGTCGACGAGGGCAGCAACGTCGAGAGCCAGGTTCTTGCTGCTGCTGTCAAGTGGTGGAGCGAGAAGCGTGTCTTCTTGAACGGCACCAAGACTGTTGTCTTCAACTAGATGTTTATATGATATATCAAATGAAATTAGAACTTTTTGGAAATTCGAACACGTTATCAAGATGTTGCCTTTGCGGCGGGTGTCAGTGTCGTTGTTGAATCGTCTGACACAAATATACAATTGAAGATTTTTCTGGTCTGATTCCAAACGAGCTCAAAAGTTTGGCATGCATCTGCTGAACTTTCCATGTCAAAATCCTGGCTGATGACATTTCAAGCCGCAGTACCCTTGTCAAGCAAGATAACGGTCATATGACTTCTATCCAATAGACTTCTTCGTATACAAAGCCTACCTCCTTAGTTTCTATGCATTTGGATCTCAATTGATCGTGCTGCAAGTGCTGGAGATCAGAGGCAAACATGTCAAAGGGTTAGGGTTGGGGTGCGTCACATCGTGATTTACATGCATGTGTACATGTAACTTAGAGCATGCATACATGTACATCTACATGTAGTAATGCTACTCGTTGAAGATTTAGGAACTGCTTGAAGTACATTTCAATCCAAATGTCACGTGTATGGGAAGAATGTGAAGAACGTGTAGAAACCCAAGTTTCAGGGCGCAAAGCATGGGAAGTAAATGTGTTACATACTGCCCGCAATGCAAGCATGCATCATCGTGTACATAGATCAATCCAGACATGATTTCGTAATTTCCCTTCACCAATCCACCAATCCACCAACCGCCCGAAAACAGGGCAAAAAAGAAGAAGAAGAAGCCTCAAGAAAGATGGGTATAAAGACGAGGACAAGCCCTCGTCGCAAATGCCGCAGTCGCTGCAAATGCATCAGAAAGAGAAGAGAAAAAAAGAAGCAACTAATCGAATTCGAAAGACACAGAGCGCCACATCTCTAGTTCTGCTTGACACCGGCTGCGAACTTGCCCCAGACACGCGAGAACTCCTGGTAGCCCTCCTGGCCCCAGAGGAAGCCGCTCTTGAAGCCGCGCTCGATGAGGATCTTGGCCTGCTTCTCGGGGCCGCCGTCGTTGGCGTCGCCTTCGTAGCGCATAATCATGACGCTGGACTTGTGGTGCAGGTCCCAGGGGATGGCCTCGCGGGTGTGGTCCACCCACCAGTTGTAGCCGGTCTCGAAGGCAGTGACGGTGTCGGCGTAGTCGTAGAATTCGGCAGGGATCGTGGTGCCTGGATTGGTCCAGATTTTGACGCCGGCAGGGAAGGCGCTGTGGATGGCGTCGTGGACGTCTTTCATGTAGGAGAGCTTGTCGAGGTCGGAGGGGGCTTCGTCGACGAAGATGCCATCGAGGTGGATGTCTTCGTTCTTGTGGGATTGCCACTGAGCGTAGTTTTGGGCGTCGTCTGAGATCTCGGAGATGGAGCGGTCGGTGAAGCCGGTGCGAAGGTAGCCGTAGATGTGAGCGTTGCCATAACTGTTCAGCTTGGCGACGCCGCCGGTGTAGTCGGAGTTGGGCGGGTACTCGCCAGGACCAGAGCTCGGGTTGATGATGATGTTGAACTGGGTGGTAGGGTTGGCGGAAAGGGCACTGTAGACCTCGTCCCAGGCACCATCGATAGGCCAGGAGTAGAGTGGAAGATCAACAGCGAGATCCGGGTTCGGCGCAATGCGCTTTCCGAGAGGCGCGGCGGATGCAAGAAGGGCGGTGGCGGCCGCCAGGAGATAAGTTTTCATGAACATCTTGTTGGATCGTGATCGTTGTCGTTATTTGAGTGTTTTCGTCGGAGACAAGAGAGTGACTATGGGTTAGAGCAAATGAATGGATGCCGTCGAGGCAAAAGGTAAAAGAGCGACTGGGTGCAGCTTGTCAAAAGCGCGATGGTATAGCAAATGTGAGCGAGTTGGATGGTCAGACAAAAAGCATACCTTCCATGTTGACGCGAGACAACCAGCCTTTTGTATACAGCCTACAACAGCGCAAGGGGGCAAAGGCCCAGAGCCACACACCAGGCCAAGCACGTCTGGCCAGAGTATAGGCGTAGGGTACGTACATCGCATGAAACGCCATTGTGGTGCAAATCCACATGTGGGCGAATTCGCTGCTTGTGTGTGTGTGATGTTTGCGTGTATTGCGCGCGTGATGGCGGTTAGATGGAAGATGAGGTGCCGTCGGGAGCACGGGAGGCTTGCTTCTGAAACGGCGACCGCACTCTTGCAATCTCAGCCTTGCGAGCAAATTGACACTCCAGGACCGGATGGAGCAGTCCGCTGCAAAACTAGCCATCAGCGGCGTAAGCACGCGATGCATCCAATATTGCTATTGGGCGCTGATGCAACAAAGTTGCCGATGTTCGCGAATCATCTACGCAACGCTCATGCTCCTGGAATCTGGGATACCAGGATGCCATAGGGCGAGGCAAGCCCAATGTAAAAACGAAAATCTCTAGCCGTCACCAGGAACACTTACCCACACTTTCTGACAGACAAGGTCTCAATGTGAGGAGTACCACGATGAAATCAAGATGAGTCTGGATACGGCAGCTGCGTCTTCCACACGGCATCGATCGCTCTCGAAGCGCTGCTCTCCAGCCATGAGCCGTCGACTGTGAATCTGGGCAAGCCACACTCCTCCAAAGGTGGAGAAACAAAGAGACCAAGAGCGGCAAGTACTCAGCCTGCAATTTGGGAAAGCGCCCTTGGTGATCTTGCATTGACTTGGCGTGCTCTCTCCTGCAGAGCACAGCGGATGCTAAGACCTGCCTAATGGAGCGTGTGTTCGGCATGATCTTTGCTTGCTTTTCAAGCGTGGATATCTGAGATTGAAACCTGGTGTTGAGGTGGAAGCCACAAGATTCGTTCGGTCAACCGAGCGCCTTCCGAAGCCTTCGTAGGTGTCATTTTGTACACCCAGGCATCGATGTATAATCGCGAAGCTCATCCGCGGGTTTACTGTTGAGAAAAAGCTCCATCTGGAAGCCTGGACACCCCAGACTAGTGCTGATGTAGCACGCGCGCCCCTGCAGCAGTGGAAAAATTCGTGGTAGGTTCCTTTGGGCCAAGGCCTCGTGCATGAGAGTGTGCAAAGTAGGCGCTGTCACTTCACACGGTGCTACCAAATGCTACTGGCTGTGCGATCTTATTGCCTCAGTATGCAGAATGCACAGCATCTCATCACTTGCACAAACAAGTCCATCATCGCTGATCGAGAAGCGGACGAAAACTCAACGACGAGTGCTCGGGTAAGGCGAGCGATCACGCGCCAGCTGCTGGCTGTCTAATGGGTGCAATAGAGACAAACCAAGGCTCGTCATTGTTTGCAATACACTGATCCGCGGTAGATATTGTTGCACGGCATATCGACAGCGGTCATTCCCCAACCGTCGACATCATGTTGTGTAACAACTCACGTGTCGATGATGCACAGAGAGTCAACAGGTCGCAAAGTCGTCTCTTGAGCGTCGTAGACAGTGAGATCGAGCGATGGATGGTTCGTAGCGTCAGAACAGATGTCCGCATGTGAATGTTCACTGCATAACGACTTATCGCAACTGCAAGCAGTCTTGGAAATTTGATACATGATGAAACGACGGAAGACGTAAATGCATGCTCTCATAAAGTGATTAATGACTACGGAGTAAAAACAGCCGATATGCAAAGCTGACATTTGAGTAGTACAGTTCCTCCCTTTCCGTGGCACTCACGCGCACGTATGCAGCTCCCCAAACAACCGCCCCATAAAGAAATGCGAGTATGTTCGCTAGTATGATTTTCTCAACCACCCAAAATTATCCCCAAAAGAAGTAAAATTATCGGCAATTGCCAAGTAGCCGATCACACACAAAAAGAACTTTTTTACACCTTGACCGGAGTAGGCAGGGTGAACTTGACGGCAGAGCCGGAAAGGGTGGCCCACATGATGACGGGCTCGGAGCCGACCTTGTCGGTCCTGGCGGAGCCAGAAACGGTAGGGGCGTTACCAGGGAAGGTGACGGGGATGGTGGTTCCGCACCTGTTGCCGGTGGTGGTGACAGTGACGGCGGTGATGGTCTTGCCGTCGGTGGAGTAGGTGTAAGAAAGCTTGGGGTTGCAGTTGTCACGAGCCATGCGGTCGATGAAGACCTGAGCGAGGTCGTCGTGCTTCTGGGACACGAGGGGCCAGTTGGTCAGGCGAGTCATCTCCTGCATGATGGTCTCGGTCCATGCCTGGATAAGGGAGAACTGGCCGGACTGAGAGCCGACAGTGATAGTGTCCACGTCGGTCTGGCGCAGGTTGGCCTGGTGGAACATGTATCCATCGTGGCGAAGACCGAGGAGGTAGCGGGAAGCGGAGTTGCGCTCGAAGGTGAGCAGGTCCTGGAAGTCTCCCTTACCGGAAGCGGTGTCCTGCCACTCCTTAAGGGTGCAAGCGGGAAGATCGCAGTTCCAGTAGATGGTAGTAGGCCAGCGAGGAATGATGTTCAAGCCAGCGTAACCGTTGTTGGAAACGTTGGACACAAGAGGCCAGTGCTGGTTGTAAGGGCTGAGGAGAACAGGGCGAGAGTTGTCGCCAACAGCGTTGACAATACCGTTGGTGATCCAGGCACGAATAGCATCACCGTTGTGAAGACCAGTGATAGCCGGGGGAATGAGACCCTTGGGAGACCACTTGTTGCCGTTGGCGATGCCGACCTGACGGAGCCAAGCCTGGTTGAAGACGATCTCCTTGTTGGCATCGCTGTAGGTAAGGTTGTTCTGGGGCAAGTGAGTGAAAGTGTGAGAAACGTGTGCGAATGCGTCGCGGTTGGCAGCAGTCATGAACCAGCTTGCAAGGGCATCACGCTTAGCGCAAGCAAGGCTCCAGGAGTAGGATGCAGGAGTGACGGGCCAGTTGTTCACACCAGTGCCGAGAGGCTTCTGGAACTCTTGAGGAGTGTCCGGGGGGTAATCATAGTAGATTGCGTCGGCAGGGTTGCAGGTTGTCTCGTCCTCATCCGCAGTAGCCTCGATAATGTCGCCGTTACCGTTGTGACCAAGCTCGACGAAGTAGTTGGAACCTGCAGGCATGCGACCGTTGATGTTCTTCATCCAGGTAATGTGCTCTGCAAGGTCACCGGGCCTAAGACGGAAGTTCTTGTCCGGAGGAGAGTACATAGTAGTGGTAAGGTGGACATCATCGACCTGAGTGCTAAGGTAGGTCTTGCGGGCACCAAGGAACAGACCACGGGTCATCCAGTGGATATAAGCGTGCTGCAAGAAGTTGGAAGTGGGAGACCACTCAGTAGCCCAGCTGCCGAACCAAACCATCTGTTTGCGGCCGGCAAAGTCGTTGACAACAGCAGCGACGGTGTCGGTAGTGAAAACACCGCTGGGGCCGTACTTAGCGACCTGCCAGGTGGTGGCGCTGTCAACGATCTTTGCAGGGTAGTGGAACATGTTCTTGGTGCTCATAGTGGCGCCAGTCTTGATGTTGGCAGTCTCGAAACCAGTGCTGTTGGTAAGGCTGATCAACTGCTCGACGTCGTTACCGCAGCATCCAACACCAGCGTCAGCAGGAGCGGTTCCGAAGGAAGGCTGGGGGTACGCATCGATGCGAACGAAACGAACACCGAAAGCAGTCTGGTATGCGTAGATGGCGTTGTACTGGTCGTTGCTGATACCGCTGTTCCAGACACCACCATCGTACTCGTAGGCGAGCTCGCTGAGGGAGATGATACCACCATATTTACCAGAAGAGGCAGAGGTGTTCAGGGCAGGGAGCTGGTAGCCAGTCTTGGGAACGTAGGAAATCTCGTAAGGAATTCCATAGCCCTGAAGACCTGAGTAGACGGAGTAGGGGTTGTCGCCCTGCCTAACGAGAATCAAGATGGTCGAGTCAACAGTCGCGGCCACAGCTGGGGCGACAGATGCCGAAGGAGTTGCAGACAACGAGGAAGCAGCGCCCTGGCTGGTAGCAGTAGCTGGAGGAGGCGCGGCAGACGCGGTACCGGTGGCAGTGGAAACGACAGGAGCAGTCTCGGTGAGAGAAACGGAGGTCGCGGTGTTGGTCTCAGAAGAACCACCCGAAGATGCAGCAGAAGAAACAGAAGTAGTGAGGGAGCTGGCCTGGCTCGCCGAGCTCTCGGAAGAGACAATGCTCGACAAGATAGAGCTAGCAGCGGTGTTGGTGGAGGCCAAGCTGGAAAGAGATGAAACCAATGCAGAGCTGCTCGCTGGGCTGAGGCTGGTCGCAGTCAAGGTAGTAGTAGCAGCCGGAGTAGTGGCACCCGGGGTGGGAGTTTGTCCATTGCCCGCTTTGCAAGAAGCGAGTGCAATGCCAAGGGCGGCTGCAAGCCTGCAGATGGCAGAAGAAGCCCAAGTCATCGTGCAGTTGACGACAGAGGTCTATAGAAAGGGAGGTAAACGAATGTGTTTGAGGATGTCCGAGAAAAAAACGTTCCAAAGAGACTCTGCCAGGCCACAAGATATATACCAACCAAGGCGAAGGATCTCAGGTGGACAAAACAGTCCCCGAGCCCGCCAGCCGTGTATGGCTCGCTCGAGATGACATCTCAGAATGGAAACAATGGGTATTGCTAAGACTCGCGCCGTACCATTGGCAGCGTGCAGGGGGTTCTCGCCTCTGCAAACCTAAGTCACTACTATTACTCGAGTGCTCGGCACTCGGCGCCAGTAGCAGAACGGTTGGCCCCCAGGGCCGCCCAGCGAGCCAGCGAAGAGGCGTTTGGTGTACGAGACTCTGCGGTCGAAGGGGCACCTACAACTGTCAACCCAAAACGGAACAGCAAGCGACCGAGATGATCCGCGCGCCATCATCGTTGCCGCCATGGCCCAGGGCACCACGGAGATCACCGCTACTTGACTCAATACGCCAGATTCAACTGGCGAGTCCGCCTATACCTGACCTGCCGCTGCTATTAGCACAGTGAAGATTTGCACAGACACGGCATAGCGGCTCGTCAGTGCCCCCAGAATAGCTTCAATTGTCCTCAGGTCTCTGCCACCTGCAGGCACGCGAGCGCCTCCCGAGAGCCAAATTCGCCCGCCACAAGGGCAACTGGCACTGTACTTCTTGGTATGTATTCATCACAGGTGGGCCCATCTGCCCTTGGTAATTATTGTCTCACAAACACGTATTCAGCAGCGTAGGATCGCAGAACAATCAAAAGTACGAACTTGGCGGTATTCACCTCTCAGCTCGGCTCCCTAGCCTGAAATGTTGAGCGAAGAAGCTTTGGCACGTTTGGCCCTCTTGTCTCCACCAATCCAGAAGGGTGCTAGGTGCGTTACAAATCCAATTATTGTTTTTTGCTATCACCGTGCCTGCTATGATGGGCGCTTGCTTTGCGGAAGAGCCTCCCATACGTATGTCTGTGGTCATTTGTGTTGCCGCTCGCTCCCAGGGGCTTGGACCTCCACGTGGATGATCGACCTCGTGGACTGCCTGTGGTCGTTACACCGCAATACATCCCAGTCCATCCCGCCTCTGATTGCTCAGCCTCGCTGCAGGCTGCCACCCTTCGAATTTGGTGGATTCAACAGGGTTGCAGCACTATAGGCCCGCTTCGTGAAAGTATGGTGTTATTTGCAGGCTGTCACTCCACTACTACATGCACCTCTCGCAGGGTCAGGCCTGGGCTCCGCGGCGACGTTCTTCGTGACAACCTGCCTGTCTGTTCCGCAGGATAGACATCCCTGTTGAGCACCAACCTCGATCTCATCGCTGGTCAGACCTTTGCCCCGCTAGGTCAATGGCCTCACACGGCACGTATGTTGGAGCGATCGCACTGCACAGGCTCGGTGTGATTGTAGTGGCGGTGGCGCCGCGCTTTTGGGCCACCCGTCTGTCAAATGCAATGATCCGAGGAGGCTTGCAGTGATTGCGAATCATTGCGACGAGCCTCGAGGTAGCCTGTTCATTTGTCGCTCATTGTAAAATTTGTATACGCACGCCATGGGCTCAGCTGAGAATACGAAGTATTTCTGGCTCCTGCGGCAGCGTGCGTGACGTTCCAGATCTACATGAAGCTCTAGCATGCGCCTTGAAGCGTTTATGGTACCTAGGGGGAAACAAATAGTGCTTTACAAGGGCCCCTGTACGCTGTAGGCGATCTGGTTCAATTCGCGAGCACCTCGTGTCACCTAGCGCGTGGGGTCAAACAACCAGCTCACGCAGATCTTCTTCGACGTTCTCTCTCGTCTCCACCTTCCATTGCCGAGCAGACGCTTCAGCTCTTGGTACGCAGCCCATTCGATATTGTCACACCTCACACACAGGCGTCAGGTCCGATGTCTGATCACGATGCATATGCTGCAATGAAGGAGCCTCACGACGGCACTGTACCACTGAAGAATCGACCATGGTACGGCCGCTTCTCTCGCCGCGCGATCATTATTGCCGGCGTTGCAGCGGCACTTGTCATCATAGCACTTGCTATCGGCCTGGGAGTGGGTCTTGGACTTCATCATGGCAATGACAACAACGAACCCGAGTCTACGCCGACATCAACACCACTTCCTCCACCATCTGGCAACAGCACGTCGTGGCAGCCGGCGGTCAATAGCACCTGGCAGATCGTGCTGAAGGAGCCCATCAAGATCTCCTCTGACAACAAGACTACGGATCCTGATGTGGAGATCTTTGACATTGATCTTTTCACGAACTCGAATGACACCATCAAGCTTCTGCATGATCTAGGCAAGAAGGTCATATGATACTTCAGTGGTGGCTCGTATGAGCCGTATCGCCCAGACTCCTCACAGTTCCAGTCTCAAGACATGGGCATGCCGCTAGATGGCTGGGACGATGAGAAATGGATTGATCTTCGAAGTGACAGCGTGCGCAGTATCATGGCTGAGAGGATCAAGCTCGCGAAAGAGAAAGGCTGCGACGCAGTCGACCCCGATAATGTTGACGCCTATGTATGTCTAATGATGTGGTTCATCTTCACATTTCCGTACTGACTTTAAATTGCAGAACAACGACAATGGCCTTGGTCTAACCCAAGCGGATACTATCTCATTCATGGGATATCTAGTCAATGTGACCAACTCCTACAACATCTCGATCGGCTTGAAGAACGCCGGCGAAGTTGTTAGCAACCTCACATCCATCGTGCACTTCTCCGTAAACGAGCAGTGCGTCGAATTCAAGGAGTGCGAGTCTTTCGCTCCGATGGTCCAGGCCGGCAAACCGGTCTTCCACATCGAGTATCCCAAAGGTGCACCGGGCGATATTTCCGCGAAGACGGCCGAAAGTTCGTGTTCCCGCTCCGGCGCCGGGCAGGGCAGCGATGATTTCAGTTCTTTGCTCAAGGGCATGGGCCTGGACGGGTGGGTAGAGTTTTGCGACCGGTCAACGGCGAACACAACGATGGTTTTGGAAGAATGACATCGCGTGTCGGAGACCGGCTCGCCAATGTAATTGATGATGAACGCCGAGCAATAATATTTACCCTGATACCAGTTCTTTGGCACGCCAGATCTCTAGCCATGTGTATCAAAAATTGCCGTGAAGAACACGATGGCCGAAGTGCGGTACGACTAAGACATTGCAAATTCGTCCGCCGAGGAACATGTGAAACGTGGTACGCTCGACGCACCGTCCTTTGTGCAGAATTTGGGACTCGGAATTTGTGAAGAGAGCTTCGTCCGTACCGTACCAGAGTTCTGTGCCGGCGTGACCCCTTGCTTGAGCTCCTGAGCCGTGTTTGCGCTACAACGTGACACCCGTCGTTCTATTCTCGACGATTTTCGATGCAACGATCTGCGAAAACAAGCAAAACTTGCTAGCAGGCGAAGATAGAAAATGCGGCAGGAGACTCACCGCGTGGTATAGAGGGCATCCCTGCACGAAACAGTACTTCAGTACATGCAGAGCATACGAAGGTATCGTCAGGCACAATTCCTCATGACCTTTGTGACGCAAACGGTCCCGCAACTCTAGCTGGCCTGTTGGGACGAGGGCTCTACACCGCCCGATCGATATGGCTAGCATACCCGCAGGCTGTGCGGATGGACGGGTCAGGTCCCCTCCTCCAGCGGTAACCTTACTTCCTTGGCGCAATATGCAACGTCAGTTGCAGGATCGCACGCGCCTCGCTCCCCAATGGTAGTCGAAATTCCCCGGCCAATCCTCCACACACCTCACCCGGGACTGGAAGCCAGGCCTTGCGTGCAATACACACCAAACCTACGCTATTTCGGGGCTGAGACGGCAAACTGCACCTGAGAGGCTGCCGGGTCCAGGATACAGTATGACATGCCCTTTACAGCAAGCGCCAAATGCCGCCACCGGCCGTGTGGATCCAGCGAAGAGAAACTTTGCTCTACTTGCACAGAATGGCTCGAGAATGGACGCCTTGACGCTCGCTGCTTTTAGGCTCTCTCGGATCACAGCAATTGCGCCAGCGAGGCAAATCTGGATGGGGCTCTTGTGCAGCGCGTTACTAGTAGCCTACGCACTCGTTGGCTAATGACTTTGTCACGATCGAGCGTCGTCCGCGGATCTGGCCGTTCCCAAAGCATTCAACAAAGCTCGTGCCCGAGCGTCGAAGGCTGGGCTACTCGATCTGGGTACGCTACCGACCGTGAAACACGCAAGTCCTGACGACCTGCTCATTGGTGCCTCGACAAGCTTTACTCGACTGCGAACTATATTGGTGAAGCAGGGCAGCCATTAACCTTGCGAGAATCCTTTGCCCTGATATTGAGCTCAGGAGTCAGGGCTGTGGAAATAACCATGTCAGCCACTGGTGTGATCAATATGGACAGTGTCGACGATTCAGCACGAAGCCGTAAGCAAAAGCAAATGAAACGATAGCCCCAGTCTCCCCGTTCGTTTGAATCGGCGTCTTCCGATGCGAATCATGGCCCAAGGCTAAACGCTCGATGCGTGACGGGTCCATTGCATTCCCAACTGAACGCTTACTGATGTCCACAAAAGCAGTTCCTCGGCAGTGCCCTTCGCCGGCATGTACTTGGCAGAAAAGGGCTGTGTCTGTGCCTGTTCTATTGCCGCTCTCTACAAGCGAGGAGTGATCCCAAGGAACGATGAGTACGGCACAGGGGTTGTTGACCGGGGTCGTGCCTAATTGTGCTCTCAGCTCGCGAATGAGGTTTGCCATTATACCTCTTTCGGATCATGCAGCGGCCTGATTGCAGCTATAGTCATCGACCATAGCGCCGATCCACTGCTCACGGACGGTCTACCCGGGACGCTGTCGACCTTGCTGGTCCTCCGCACAGTCTCTCGACGTCTCGATGTGCCACGCGAGTCTCACTCTCTCGTTTCCTGGTGCCCTAGCCGGTCCAGATCTGGCAGCCGGAATCTTCTGACAATGGCGTGCCATGCGAGGGCGGGTGCGTCACTTCAACCTTCTGGTAGGTCGCGAGCTTCTCATCGATCTGGAATCTCTTCGTTCGGTGCCTGTCTCTATATCAACAAGACCTTCGTGTCCCTTTCCCTGCTCAGATCGTTCACACGCCACCATTGCTTAGCACATCCCATCGTTCGGCCTTGTCTTTCTTGTCTTTGCAAGCGTACTTCACACGCATAACCATCCTTTGCTACTTCGTATCGACAATATCATAATGCCTCACTCAATCCGATCCATTGCCTCATCGGCATCGCTCTCCCTTGAGAGCTCGGCACCTACCAGCCCTGGTAACTCTCAACTGCTCGACGATTCCTTCGACCAGAGCCTTGCGAACGACGTTCTCCCAGCCGACGATGGCAAGCATTATGTCATGGTCCTCGGTGGACTCGGCTACATTGGATCTCACACTACTCTTGAGCTTCTCAAGGATGGCTACAACGTCGTTGTCGTTGACGACTTGAGCAACTGCTTCGAGGAGGTCCTCAACCCCATCAAGATCCTCGCCGAGGAGCACTGCAGAGAGCATGGCCTCATCATGCCTACCCTCCGTTTCCACAAGATGGACTACAGGAGCGCCGAGATGCGTGAGCTGTTCCCCATGTACGCCGCTGCCAGGTCTTGCATCACTGGTGTCATTCACTTCGCTGCATTCAAGTCGGTCGCCGAGTCCATCGAGCGTCCTCTTGCCTACTACCAGAACAACATCTGTGGTCTTGTTGACCTTTTGGTCACTCTCCAAGAGAACGGCATCAAGAACTTTGTCTTCTCATCATCTGCCACTGTCTACGGAGCCAAGGCCAACGAGGGCAAGCCGCTTCGTGAAGACGACCTCGTCCACTTCGACGAGACATACATCGACGAGATGGGCCAGGAATGCCTTCGCATCAACGGCTCCAAGGGTCTCACCTGCCCTTACGGTCGCTCCAAGTACTTCGCTGAGGCCATTCTTGCCGACCTTGCAAAGGCTGATCCCTCCATGCGCATCACTGCCCTCCGTTACTTCAACCCCGTCGGCTGCCACCCTTCAGGCATTCTCCGCGAAGATCCCCGCCAGAAGCCTACCAACCTCTTCCCTGTCATCGCCTCCGTGATGAAGGGCACCAAGCCCACCCTCGAGGTCTTTGGCTCAGACTGGGACACCCGTGATGGCACCGCCATCCGTGATTTCATCCACGTCATGGATCTCGCCCAAGGTCACGTCGCCGCCCTCGCCGCCGCCAGAGCCAACCCCACCCGCGACTCTTTCCGTGCCTACAACCTGGGTACTGGCCGTGGCATGACCGTCGCCGAAGTCATTTCCAGCTTCGAGAAGGCATCTCAGCAGACCGTGCCCGCCATCCTCGCACCCCGTCGTGCCGGCGACGTTGGTGCTTGCGTCGCTGCTACCCAGCGTGCCGAGACCGAGCTTGGCTGGACAACTGCGAAGGGTGTCGATGAGTGCGCCAGGGACACCTGGAAGGCTCTCAACATGCCTGAGGGATGCTAGATGTGACTGTATGTCCATCATTTTACGAGTCTAATGATTGGCGTTCTGGGATGATACACAACATTACAAGGGGCACAAGCGGGATAAAAAAGCGTCTGATGTTTCTTTCGATACACTTTTCGGTTGCGCACGATCGTGCGATACATTTCTTTCTCTCTCTCTCTCTCTCTACATTAACTGTATAATGAACAATCGACACAATCTTGATACAATTTCAATGCATTTCACAAAATTCCACCTAGCAAGCAACATCCTCGTACTGGTGCTTGCGCACTAT
>Ga0265797_10007694_pt1 | contig 14602 bp, 16 predicted proteins | sample P2T30metagenome_FD_192433 | JGI IMG/M metagenome (GOLD analysis project Ga0265797, IMG submission 192433) | Plant litter microbial communities from East Loma Ridge, Irvine, California - P2 T30 | ecosystem: Environmental > Terrestrial > Plant litter > Unclassified | place: USA: California... | reverse complement strand
GCAACTCACTTCCGAGATCTGGCACAGACCCTCAACACGCAGGCGGGTATCGTCAAGTAAGACATGAAAGTAGCGAATCATATGCTGATGGTAGTCTGCACCTCAAGACAGAGGTATGGCATGACCAAAAAGCAGTGCTAAAATTCTGGAAAAAGACATCGCAGCCGATTCCCCCGAGTTTGCGACCACATTCGTATACAAAGTCGTAGAAGGACCTTGCGAGGTCAATCACTATGGTGAGATCCTAAATCGCACCCAGACTCATAGCCAGGGCTTGAATTGGCCAAGTTGGCATCGCTGCCTGCTCAAGTAATGACAAAGGCCCGAGAAACGGCTGGGAAGCTCACCGAGCTGGAAGCCAAAGGCAAGTCGGATGCTCGGATCAGGACCTTACTGTCCAGGCCGGTCTTCAACTCTGGCGTATGCCATCGCTGCCCGACGAAAGACGATACTCGACGTAAGTTATGAGTCCCGCACATTCTGATTTATAGGTCTACGGACGACTGCGAGTGATCGCCAGTCTCGTTCACTCCAATGATCAGGTACTCGTAAAGAAGCTGTCCGACCTTCAAGCCAATGCTCTCGCCAGTCTGCGAGCGACATACGAGGCGCAGGCTACCATCGAAGCTAGAGAGGCTGAGTACAGAGGAGATCGATCACCCGCATAAAGGGCCGTAAATGAAAGTGTTATAAGAAGGTGAAGGCTGATGGGGGAGTTTAATGAGCAATCATGAATCGCGATCATTTCACACATCCAACGATACATACGGATGACAACTGCATAGCTGTCATCACGCCCAGTCTGACCATTCAAGCCTGCTGCCGGGCCACCCTTCATTCTCTTGACTGATAAGCAATCTCTCCTGAATAATCCGTAGCTCCCGTTTCCGCAGGATCTCCGCTCTGCTTCTCACGTCGTCCGTCTTGCCAACATTGTCAGATGTCACTTCGGTCGACAGAGCATGCAAGTGGGTCTGAAGTAATATTTGCTGTACAGTCAAGAGTGCTTTCGAGACTGCCGACGCCAACGAAGACATCCCGTCTGTGGATACCGCGGAGTCGTACCAGGCTGCAACAAGAGCGCTGAGTAGGTCACCCGTGCCGGTAAAGGGGACGAGTATGGTCGGTAAAGCGAATGCCCAGGTCTCCATGCCGTTGTTGATCCACGAACTGGCGAAACAGACCAGAATCTCTTGATCCGGATTGTCCCATTTTACAGCATTGTAGGCTCCCGGCAAGTTCTCGGGTAGCAAGCGTGTATAAGACTGAGGAGGTGCAGGAAGTCCGAACCGTTGCACCGTCTCCTGTCGAAGAGGGATGGAGGAAAAAGCGATATGCGCGAGCGAGTTCTCGGTGTGGAGTCGATGGAGCGCTGTGTGCATCGTTGTCAAATCGGTGATGGTGGTGTCCGACAGCAGCCTGTGCTTTAATTGAGATTCACACAGCGAGCTGCTCATCGACACTTACTCGACCTCGAACTGATTGGGAGTGATGATGGTCGCCATCTTGAGCATCCGCTTATACACTGGGACCACCTCGGGTGAGACATAAAGACCCCGTCCAATGTCGCCCATGACCGCTGTAGATGAGCAACAATTCACACCGATATTGCTTACGGTCGAGGATATAGACTATATCTGAACTCCTCTCCATCATGGCCTTGATACGCTTCTCAACCACCTCTAGAGCCTCTGCGCCGGGTACATACCCAGTAAGAATCTTGTCGTATTGTGCCAGACCGTTGGTTTCCAATCCCTCAAAAACGTCATGGAGCGTATCAGGCGTTGCCTTCTGACCTTTCACGCAAGCATAGCCTATGGATGTCAGGCGGTGGGTGACGGGGTTCAGATACGTACCGGTGTGATTGGAGAAGTGAACTGTGTTGACGACATCTACGTCGTAACCTAGAGTTTGTAGAGGAAATGTTGCAGCGCGATTGCCTAACCATTCTCAGCGGATTTCTCAGAAGCTCCTCTTACCTACGTATCCAGAGACAACGTGCGACTGTATCGACAATATTCTACGAAGATCAATAGTCATTGTTTGGTTTACTTTGACTGGTTCAAGGTTGAAGTATAAGTAACGAAAATACTGGTATAAGATTGATAAGATATTGGAGTGGAGTGCATCCGGTACAATTATGCAAATGTCTACTACTACTACTGCGGCCGTCTTGCACGCGTTGAATGTCGGATGCTCGATGCAATTACTTCAGCCTTTTAATTTTGGGTCTCTAGTTCTTCTTCTCGCCCTCAGAGGTCGACGACTCAGATGTAGAGCCAGACTCGGAAGATCCAGAAGACTCTTCGGATGCTCGGCCCTCGGCATTACGCTTCTCGTAGACCTGACTATTAGCATCGTTCACCGGTCGTAACATAGGACGTACCTTCTGGAAAAGACCCAAAGAAGCCTGCTGAGCGGCGTCGAGAGCAGACTTGATGTCTTCTGGCTTGACGGATGCGTCACCAGCAGCTCCCTTAGCAGCAACCTCCCTCAATGCGGTCAACTTCTCCTGGACGTTGGTCTTTTCGGCAGCATCAAGCTGAGCATCGAATTCGGCCATGGACTTTTCAGTGTCGGCACAGAAGCTCTCTCCCTTGTTGGCCTCCTCAATGACTTGTCGACGGACCTTGTCGGTCTCGGCGTACTTCTCGGCATCGGCAACCATGTTTTCGATCTCGTTGTCGGAAAGACCGGAAGAAGAAGCGATGGTCATGGACTGTTCTCGGTTGGTAGCCTTGTCAGTGGCGCCGACGTTCACGATACCATCAGCATCGATGTCGAAAGAGATCTGAATCTGGGGAACACCCTTGGGTGCTGGGGGTAGCCCGGTGAGCTGGAAGTTGCCGAGTAACTTGTTGTCTCGGACGAGTTCTCGCTCTCCCTGGTAGACCTTGACTTCGATAGCAGTCTGTCCGTCGGCAGCAGTGGAGAAAGTCTGGGACTTCTTGGTGGGAATGGTAGTGTTTCGGTTGATGAGTCGAGTGAATACACCACCGAGGGTCTCGATACCGAGAGAGAGAGGAGTGACATCGAGCAATAGGATGTCGGTAACGTTTCCGGCGAGAACACCAGCCTGGATAGAGGCACCGATAGCGACGGCCTCGTCGGGGTTGACACCCTTGGATGGCTCTCGGCCGAAGATGCCCTTGACGGTCTCGACGACTCGAGGCATTCGGGTCATACCTCCAACTAAGATAACCTCGTTGATCTCGGAGGGCTTGACACCGGCATCGGAAAGAGCCTTTTTACATGGCTCGACAGTCCTGTCGACAAGGCTCTTGACGATCGATTCTAGCGAAGCTCGAGTGAGCTTGAGGTTGATGTGCTGAGGGCCTTCGGCAGTAGCGGTGATGTATGGAAGCGAGACATCGGTAGATCCAGAGCTTGAGAGCTCAATCTTGGCCTTCTCGGCGGCCTCTCGAATTCGCTGAATAGCCATTCGATCCTGCGAGACATCGACACCAGACTCCTTCTTGAACTCGGACAAGATGTGGTTGACGAGAGCGATATCAAAGTCCTCTCCTCCGAGGTGAGTGTCTCCGTTGGTCGACTTGACCTCGAAGACACCCTTTTGCATCTCAAGAATCGAGACATCGAAAGTTCCTCCTCCTAAATCGTAAACGGCAATGACGGCAGAGTCTTGCTTGTCGAGACCGTAAGCAAGAGCGGCGGCAGTGGGCTCGTTAATGACTCGGAGGACATCAAGACCAGCAATGGAACCGGCATCCTTGGTGGCCTGTCGCTGGGAGTCGTTGAAGTATGCGGGAACGGTGATAACTGACATTAGTGATGGACGTAACAGAGCAAGACACCACTAACCGGCATGCTTGACGGGCTTGCCAAGGTAATTGGCGGCAGTATCCCTCATCTTTCCGACGACAAAGGCTCCAATCTGAGATGGGGAGTATTTCTGGCCTCGAGCTTCCATCCATGCGTCACCGTTGGTGTGGGCGACAATCTTGAATGGTACGTTGGCAATGTCCTTCTGGACCTCGGCGTCCTTGAACTTTCGTCCGATCAATCTGTACAATGAGCTCGTTCACAAGAAGTAGGATTTTGGTTACTCACCGCTTGGATGCGAAGATGGTGTTTTCTCCGTTGACGACAGCCTGTCGTCGAGCGGGCTGACCGACTAGTCGCTCACCATCTTTGGTAAAGGCGACGACGGAAGGTGTTGTACGTGCTCCCTCGGCGTTCTCCAAGACTTTAGGTGATCCTGCCTCGTAGATGCTGAAGGATTAGTGACAATTCGTCCATGTATATGCGGGTTGCTCACGAGACACAAGAGTTGGTTGTTCCGAGATCGATACTGATGAGGTTAGCACCTGCTTTCTACTGCGCCGACAGAACTTACCCGACAACAGGTCCAGATACTTTACCACCGCTGTTGAATCGCTTCGAGGTCAAAAGGGGAGAGGTAGTTCGCTGTCGATCGATGAGCGATCTGCTTTTACATGGTATTGGTTGAATGCGACTTACTGCTGCTTGACGCAGAGGGGATACAGCTGCATTGAGCCTTAATGATCGAGTGATACCGTACATGATGAATGTATAGGTAGGATATATGTGTGTTGATGTATATAGATGATCGACTGACTATACTACTTTTCTCCTTCGAGGTTCAACAATTGAAATTTGCCGCCGTCAATCTGGAGTATTCCATGAATGGTCATTGAGTAATTTATATACTCCCCCCCTTTTATCCTGTAACTACACTAGATTATACCTCCGATCACACCCGACACTACTACTCACTACTCGCTACTCACTACTATCTCACACATATGCATATAGACTTCTAACGGCCTTTCATCTCGGACCCATAGGATAGACTACGGGTACCGCCCATCCCACTACTTCTACCATTGCCATCATGATAGCTAAAGTAGTTGTTGCTGTTTTGTCCGCTCTGAGGCGGGGTTGCTAGCGAAGATGGAATGTATTCTTTCTTGTCTGCCACTACCTTTTTCACTTCACGATGTGCCCGATTGAATACACGCAAGCCAAATGACGCTACTGTCCAAACACCCCCTGGTCGTCAGATCACAATTCGATATATATCGACCCAAGTTATAGCACTTACCCACCACACCGACAAGTCGAATCAGGAATTGGTACAGACTTGTCGTCCGCTCACGAATAGTGAGGGCCATGCCTTCCAGGTCGAATTTGAAGAAGATCCCTGGGACTCCTTTGCCATGCTCAAAAGACCGCGAATAATCTGTCACGGCGTACTACATATTAGTTACGTTGCAAACAGGACGCTTACTTGGGACGTAATAAGCTTGCGCCGACTGGCATCGATATATGTGGTAGGCACGACTCGCAGGAAGTATTGGAATATCGTGAACGCTACATCTTTAGCCGTGAATCCCAGCGGCAACGTACGATTAGGGGTGGATTCGATACTCATATCCAGGGGTTGCGATATGGCGGGAAAATAGGGACCGAAAGAAAACTCGTGTACCACATGCGTGAGGTTCATGACTGTTTGATCAGCATACATCATCTCGGCGTGACCTAGACTTACGTTGATGATCCGTGTGCTCATGACTCATGTAGCCATGCCCTAGAGTAGTGATGTGCAAGTTTGCAGTGACTTTCTTGACTTCGACACTGCCGTATATCCTGCATGCTGGCCCGTTGTCAACCTTGTCGTATGTCGGGCGGTAAGCAGCTTGGTGTTTCTTCGCCCTTCTCTTTTCTCGCCTAGTGAATAGTCTACGTATTCCAGCGAAAGCCTTCTTTTGATTCGGTGTACGTCTTTTGGCCGAGCTAATGATCTCCGATGCTGAGGGGTTCGTGGGCGACACCAATCTGGGATCAGCTTTGAAGCCTGGTAGTTCTCACCTGCTAGTGGTCGCTTTGCCAACTGCAAAGTTCGTCTGATATCAGTAGAGACCGGTGGTATCGACTTACTCCATCTTTCACAAACTGATCGCTCAAGTGCAGACGGTCACCCACGGCGTCGCGAAGGTCAATTGATAGGTCTGAGGTCAACTGCTTTCTGTGTTATAGGCTTACAATGGCAGGGCATAGCGACAGTCATGTCCACATTGAGCTGTAGATCCTTTTCAATCGTATGGTCCACCGTGAACGAATAGTCCGGTGCGCCATAAAGGAACTCTCCAAGGTCATTCTGTTGGTAAGTCTCTCGATCTCTGGCAAAAGTGGTCAACTCGCCAAGACCAGCAGGAAGATGACAGTTCCGACGAGTGCAGTCAATACTCCACCTCTTCGGGATTGGCTGATGTACGTAGATTGTACCTTCTACATTAGCGACTTGGCTACATTGTACGTTAGTCAACGTACTTTTGGGAAAGCGTCGAAGCGCTGAATAGGTGCCATCTTGTCCAATTCCTCGAGCAGGCTAGAGCCGCTGTCTCCACCAGAGTGCGAGCGGTCATTGTCGAAGCCATTGAGGTGAGGCTCGAACATGACGTGCTCGAGGATTACAAGCGTGAAGACAAGAAAGGAGGTTGATGGGTTTGGTTAAAGACGCGTGCAATGCAAGTCGACCGTGGCGTTTGAGCTTGGCGTTCTCTATCGCATGTATCCTCCGGGCGACTATATCAAGAGATGATGCAGAGAGATATGGGCAAGGTGAGGTGGTGATTGATAGCAGCACGTCACTTGTCCATGTGCATAGGGATCACTGCAAGACTCGAAGTCAATTGACTTCTTGATACATTCTTTATTGCCATAAACGTCCAATGGCTTCCCTTTGGGCGGATAGCAAGGGATCCAGTCTGGTATGTATCAGACCCTCGACCTCTTCTATTGTCCCCGACGCAGATATCTCGGTCCAGCTATCTTCCCCGTGTCGCTTCTTGACCTCAGCAGCGACTGCCGCGAACTGGTTCTTGACTTGCTCTTGCATCGTGACGGTCTCGTATCGCTCGACTCCGTAGGCCGCTCGAGCCGAAGCAATCTCGGGAGGAAGGGTGAGGTACAAGATCGCATCGGGCAGGGGGAGTCCTTTGTCGGGATTCAGACAGAAGTCGAATGGCAAGCCCTGGCGAGTGAGCACAGTCGACAGCTGCTTAACATACCTTTGCCGCAGAAAACGCGATTCCCGAGAAGGCGTAGCGGTCGGCGACAACTGTGATACCTGCTTGCAAGTCTCGCTCGATAGATGCACTGGTCATCAGATATACTGGTTATACTGTTGGACAGGCGGGCACCGCGACTCACGCACATTCCCACCTGTTTGCGCTGAACAACAGATGTATAGCTCGATCATCAAGCTCAGACTTGGACTGGAGATACGAGTCGATCATCTTGCCAATCGCAGTCGTACGGTCTACTTGGTCAGGTCTGCAGAGTCATATAGCTGATACACATACCGGGGAACTTTTGTAGTCGAGCTGGGCGCTCATTGCTGTCGAGATGCTTGACCAGTCGGTCTACCTGCGTCGACTTCCCGCACCGATCCAGGCCTTCCAGTACAATGAACAAACCTCTTGGCGCTGTTTTGGAGGTGGATGACTCTGCTTGCATGCTTGAGACTGATGCTAAATAGGTGTATGACGGGTAAAGTTGACTCCGGTTGACGTCAACTTTGTCTATGAAGATCCCAACTTTTGTCCTATTTACTTTACAATATATTCTTGTTCCAGCAGTTAACCTAACATAAGCATCTATACGAAATGTCAAGGAGAGGTCGCGGTGGTGGAGCAGTCCGAGGACCTGCATCGGCCCTTACGTCGTTTCTAGCAGTAAGCCATATGGCCCGCTTTCGTGACTGATCAGCAGGGCCTAGGAGTAGAACCCGCAAATCGATTGACTACATGGGGTAACTCGTCGTCTATCCCTTCCGGCGATAACGCTGCCCCAAATGATGGAGAACAACCTCTCGCGCATGATGGTCCTGTTCTTGTGGCAGGTGACGAGCTGGATCCAGCCGGAGCCGTAACTGCTCGAACCGTTGAAGCTGGACCGAGTCATGTAGGGGAAGGCACACCGTCTGATGAGGAGGGCCAATCATCGGGCCAACCAAGGGGCAACGGAGAACAGGACGAGCAGTCCAGTGAGCCAGAGCCGGCACGTAAACGCGGGAAGCGCAGTATATCTGTCGACTCCGACGAACTCGACCAGGACACCCCTGTGGCTCCAATCACCACTCCTCCTGCGAAGAAAAAGAAGAAGGCGAAGCCTGGCCCCCTCAAACCTATAGCTCAGAGCATGGTCTGTGGGGAGTGCGACAAGAATTTTACTGTCGTACGTCGAATTAGTGGGATGTGGATTGACCACAGACTGCATACACCAAAGAACATCCCCAAACTCCGGCTACCTACCTATGTGTTCCGTGTTGCTACGCTTTAGGCATCAATCCGTTCGAGAAGGCAAAGAAAGCAGCGGCCAAAAAGGCTGGAGGCAAGGATGATCGCGCGAAGATCGTCCATTACGAAGAGAGGAAAGGTGTAGTAGGGTTAGGGGATATGTGTATCGAGGTGAGTGCGACTCGACGACGAGATCTCATGAAAGATCATCGGAAAATACATCGAGGAGGTCGACAGACTTGGCGATATTGGATCAATTAATCTGGAAAAGGTCTGCAAGATCATCTCCAAAGGCCGAAAGTTGTGAGTTTCATGAGAAGAAGCATCTCTGATGGCAGAACACCCGAAACTGCATCTTTGCTTTACTCTAGTGATCGAGTGGATCTGGCCATGTATGACTGTACACGTGAGTACCGCCAAATGACTGAAGCTGACCAGCAGGACTTGTACACGAGTCGTATGTCACGATGGCGAACCTTTGCCCCAACCTGGAAAGACTCCACCTTCAGCTGTGTGGTCAGCTGATGGCCGCGACCTTGAAACATTGGAGTAAGGCACTCCAACATCTCAAGCGCATCGAATTGTATGCACCGTTCTTGGTCCGAAAGGATGGATGGGAGGATTTCATCGTTGCTGCTGGTGAGCGACTCGAAGGGTTTCTCATAACTCAATCTCCACGAATCGATTTAGAAACCATCAACAAGCTCGTCGATTCATGTCCGAACCTTACCGAACTTCGATTGTCCGAGATTGGGTTACTCGATGGCGAGTGTCTGGCGGCTATATCGAAACTCGAAAAGCTGAGACTACTGGATTTGTCGGCTCCTCCACATTCGCTGAAAGACGACGACGTGATTGCGCTGCTCGAGGCTGCGGGAGCGGAATTAGAGTCGCTAGATCTCTCGTCCAACCCAGACCTCAGCGATGCGACGCTGGACGCTGTAGCCCAATACTGCCCAAAACTACGTGATCTACATATGCGACATTTGGTGGAATTGACCAACGAAGGAGTCGCCAAGTTTTTCAAAACACTTCAGGACAAGGGACACGCGGGACTGCGTGTCGTTGACATGGAGAAGGGGCACGATCTCAAGGACGAAGCGCTGGAGGCCTTGCTCTCTCAATCCGGCAAGACAGTCGAGCAATTGTCGATACTCGGATGGCGTGATACGACATCGACTGCGCTCGAGGGTATCGCTCAATGTCTGAGCTTACGAGAACTCGATCTCGGGTGGTGCCGGAAACTCACCGACTTTGCTCTGAAGGATATATTGGATCAGTCGGAATCCATCAGGCTAATTCGAGTCTGGGGTGAGTCGAGATGCGGCTATGAGAGACTGGGCTAACGAATTGCAGGGTGTAATCAGTTGACGGATCGTGTACCTCGCAAGAAGGGAGTCAGGGTGATAGGTATCGAGTCGCATACCATTTGAGCTTGTAACCGTTGAATTGTAGCCTAAATGTAGCCACCAGACCCACCCTTGAATGTACCTCCACCGCACAAAGACTAGATGGTCGCGACTGACCTATATACACGATACACTTCATGTTGCATACTTAGATGCTGGCTGTACAGTCTCATGCTCATCGCCCATGGCATCTGAGCGCTGTCTTTGCGATCGCTGCTGCATTGCGACTCGCTGTGTTCGCCTTTACGACCCTGCCTAGCGTCCTGGAGACAAGGCCAGAGCTGTCGACACCCATCACCTCGTTCCGAAGTCGTGAGTAGACCCGACCTGGACCTGAAATCCTGACTGATGTTTGAGTTCGAGAAGGAGTATTTATACATGCTGGTGGAATGAATCCATACGCTGGAGGCGTATTTCACCATGTGGGTAAAGCTGTAACATTTTCTCGGCTCTAGGCTGATGCTCTAGTCTCCACTGTACCTTGGATGGTTTTCTGTCATCTTACCGGCATCATCGTATACCCTTACTGCCCTCTTTTGGACCATTGTCGATCTAGTAGGAGCATTGGCGCTGGTGGCATTGTGGTCCGCGAGGTCTGTTCGCCCAGAAAGTCGGAAGTCACTTGTCGCCCTGCTGTAGGTCAGTCTAATGGATTCGGCTGAGATCAGATACTTGTTCAATCCATACACCTTGATGACTTGTTTCTCTCGCTCCACAACAAGCATAGACGGTACACTTCTTGTCTTGGCTATATCACTGGCTGCAAATGGTGAGCACGTTTGAGGCATCGCTCATGAACAGGCTGTGCGGTTCAAGCTGGCGCCCTGTTAAGTTTTGCGGCACATACGTCCTTGTACCCTATCCTTGTACTGCCCGCTATGTGCATGGAGACCAGGCGTCATAGGGCTAGCCTCGGTCGTTCTGGTGAAATTCGGTCTGCACTCGTCGGATTTGTGGTCGGCGCTGGCTCATTGGCGACAGTCAATCAGCTCCTCTTTGGGAGCTCGTGGCTGAAGCGCACTTGGCTAGTCATGTGAGTGCCCTTCCCCCCGGATCTTGCTGACGATCAGCCTAGGAGTCTCGGATCTTACGCCAAATGTCGGGATGTGGTGGTATTTCGTCACCGAGATGTTCGACCATTTCAGACCTTTCTTCCTCGGGGTCTTTCATGTAAGATTGGGAACTTATGGAGCAATACTGATAAGCAGTTGCACAATGTAATCTATGTCGCACCCATATGTTTACGTATGCGTCACGACCCGGTGCTGGCCATGGTCATCATCACTGGTGTCTTCAGTACGTGGAAGAGCTATCCAGCTTTGGGCGATTTAGGGGTTTGGGCGGGACTTGTCGGCTGCTTCCCAGAGGTCATTGCTAGTGAGTCACGATGGTTGCTCCAGCTGACTTTAGATCTGCGACATCCCTTGTTCACCCTCACGGTCTATCTATACACGCTATTGCTACTGCCAATGCTACATTCGCTCTGGCTCTTGACTGGAACTGGAAACGCCAATTTCTTCTACGCGGCGACCATGGTTCACGGGCTCAATTCCAGTCTCGCCATTGTCGATATTGTCGGGGCGGCGATACGCTCTGATATGCAAGCGTCACTGCGTGCCGAGGCGCAAGAGATAGATGGAAAGGGCATGCGGGTTGATCTAGAGCGGGAGGAGTGGCAGATCATCCAATTGAACAAGGTCGAATAGAATACAGTACATTGACTACAATTGTTCTACGTTCATTACATCATCGGCAGGTCCAGCCTTGCCTGCAGCGACCCAGGCATCGATCTTGGCCTTGAGCTCCGTATCTGCGATAAGCTCCTCGTACTTGAGGCTACAGGATCAGCGCGAAGGTCTGCTCACCGCCGAGAGAGCTTACGGCACGTTGTTGAAGGGGTCGAGCTCTTTCGACAGCAGGACCGTTCGGATAGTGGCTCGGTCGATGACGACTCGAGAGACGGGGAGGATGACAGGGTCCTTCATCACTGTCGTCAGCATATTTCGAAGGACAAACGTACGAGTGCTCATCAATGGGTCCAGGAATTCGTCGGGAATCTCGCGCTCATCTTCAATCATGATTGTAGCCTTCATATCTTCAACCTTTTGAGCGAAAGCCACCACACCGGCGACTTCGGCATCAGTCATGATGGCTCGATTTTTTAGCGTTCGAGCGAATCGCTCGAACAGTTGCTTTGAGTAACTTCGTCCATCGTTGGCTACGGCGCGTACGAAGTCACCTTCGGGAGCCAAGTTGAGGTAGACTTGAGCTAGGGCTGCGAGAAGCTTTTTTGGCTTGAACTTGAACCTGTCGGGATCAGCGACCTTGAGTTCGGCCATCTTAGGGCCGACCAAGGTGGCCAGATTCTCGTCAAGAGTCGCTGCTAGACGATCGACAATCTCGCCAGTGACGAATGGCTCTCTTGTGGTCGCTGTCAGGTCTCGCATGAGCTCAATATGATCGAGCCCCATGATGGTGTGAAAGGGGGTCGAGTTCTCGGTCTGTCGAAGCGTCTGTATGAGATCGTCTCGCTCAGGCTGAGGGAGAGCATTCCAAGACTCGACATTGGCTTTCTGACTCTCGATGCTGTTGATCTTGGCGAGACCGGTAAGCGATTCTTCGAGGTGGAAGGTCGTGTCGCTCATGAGCATGTTGGTGAAACGGATGAATTGGTCAAAATTGTCACTGTCGTGAGTGGTGATTACACAATCGACTCACTGTCTTGTCTGAATAAAGGCTTGACGATGTAGAGGATTACTCCACATGGCCTTGATGATACGACTGATATCTCGTCTGTAATTAAACTTGTCCCAGAACTGAGTATGACCACCAGTCACTTCGACGTCTAACATCAGCCTCAATCAGTGAAAATTACCCACCTATAAAAAAGCGGATCAATGTCGGCATGAGGTATTGCGTCGATAATGGATGAACGCTGAGCCGTTCGAAGAGCGGACCTTTGCGCCAGTAGCCCTGAGGGATGACTCCGTTCGAAAGTCCCTGCCTGTCAGGTCGAACGATACGATGTACTCACCGAGACCAATTTCGCCTTCATGAACGGGTTGTTCACGTATCCGGGCGAGAGGAAGACGATAGTGAAAGTGATGAGGATGTCTTTGTCTGCATCATCGAGAGCGTCGGCATTGTACCTGTAGAGTCAGTGACTGATCGGTCATTTCATATGATCTACCTTGACAGAAACTCGATATACTCCGCGACATTTTCGAAAAGGTACTCCGGAAGCATGCGGAAATCTTGAGGCGACTCGTCAGGAAGAGGTAGACTGTTATTAGCGTAGATTGTCAATGAGACTCACGATATCTGGTTCTGAGGGAAGGCATGTTTGGGATCAACTTGGCGAACCAGCCACGTCATAAGATAGCCCACAAAAGTGAGGTTTAAGCGCGTGAGACTGGGATCGAGCAGCTGAGTGTCGTATGCGTGGAGCGAAGCATGAAGTGTAGAGAGGTCCCCCTGGAATGAGCAAGTGTTCACATCCTGTCACGTACCTTGAGCTTCTTGACTTGCGCTTCCCCTTGAGCCTCCATAGCGGGATTCTGTTGTCAGCTAGCAGGTACTTCTGGTGACTATTACTCACTCCCTGCCAGTCTCCACGACTCGCCTCAGCACGCTTGAGCTCTTTCTCGATGTCGGACAGATTGCGTTCCGCCGTAGACCGATTGCCGATGGTCTTTACGAGGCCGAAGTGCTGATAGGCATTGAGGAGGAAGAAAAGATCAGAGACGAAATTTGGGGCCGTCTTGTCCACTGATTGTCAGCGAGAGCCGAGTCTTGAGCTTACCGTCCATTTTATCGGCTCCAAAGTAAGCATCGGCCTCTTCCTTGGTCGCTTTCACTTTAGTCTCGTCCTCGATGTCGACGCGGCTTGTATTTTGGAAGTATTTCGGATCAATCTTGTCAATCTGATATTAGCGGACCCATGACGTGAACGTGCCTTTGAAAAGCTAGTATCCATGACTGGCTCAAACAGCTTGAGCAAAATGATCTGGAGGTTGGTCATGAACCCGTCCGAAGAGACAGTCCTATGGTCCACCTATTGTCAATTCAGTCGCCATCAAGTCGCAAGCCATGCAGACGTACCCTCATCCCCGCTCGCTTTTTGTTGAGACGGACAATATGTGCAAAGTAGTCTAGAACCTTTTCACGAGATGCTGGAGAAGCGCGAACTATGGAGTTGTAGATACTGAACAATGATGACTGATATCAGCAAGCTATCCGAAGAAACAATGTACCTGTAAAGCGCCCAGGGTCTCGCGAAGATTGTCTTTATTGGCATCGATATCCTTGACGTTCCGCTCGGTTGGGTCTGAAAAGTAGGTTCGCCAGATTTCGGCCTGCGGTCAGCCGCGGCCGCACCTAATGACTCACAAATTCTCGAGGGTAGACGCTTTGGCGGACTAGGGGGCCCAGCAAAGACTGCCACTCTATACGAGAAGCGTCTGCCGATTTTGATAGCCATACGCCAAGGGTTGGAAGCTGGCATTAGCATCTACATTACAATGATGAGGAGGTGGTGACATACAGCCGCGGCGATGTCCTTGACTTGAACCAAGGTCAAGATGGCACCCATGTACCGCTGCCACTCGTTGCCGAGCAGATCGGGAGCCGGAGTTATGCTGAACCATTGTTGAAAGAACAGACTAAGGGTCGGGGTGAGCACATCGGCGAGGGTGTCATCTGAGAACCCAGCTGCGAGGTCGTTGAGGAAGGGGAGTAGGTCTGTTGACGACAAGCAGCTAGTCTGGCTCTGGCGCGATGGTTGTGCTGCAAGGCTGCCGGAAGAGCCGTCGGGCGTGATCGAAAGCAGTAGCGGCAAGAATTCGGCGGGGCCGAGCGGTTTACTGACGTCAGCGTTTGGCAAGACGATTACTCACCCGTCGGGCTGGG
>Ga0265797_10007693_pt1 | contig 14604 bp, 9 predicted proteins | sample P2T30metagenome_FD_192433 | JGI IMG/M metagenome (GOLD analysis project Ga0265797, IMG submission 192433) | Plant litter microbial communities from East Loma Ridge, Irvine, California - P2 T30 | ecosystem: Environmental > Terrestrial > Plant litter > Unclassified | place: USA: California... | reverse complement strand
GGCCCGTGAGCACATCGCGTAGCAGCAGTGCCTGCAGTTCCGCCGTACGCTGCGCCACCTTCGATTCCAGGTGTTCATTCATCTGCTGCAAGGCGCTCCGGTACTGCTCTTCGCTCTCGACCAGGTTGCGCATCGTGCGCGAGAGCATATTGGCTTCGTAAAAGCCCTGGATATGCGGAATCGTCGGCAGCTCGTGACCGCTGGCAGTGGCTTCCGTCACCCGCTCGATCGCTTCGCCCAAGCGCGTCATCGGGCGCGCAAGGCGCTGCGCCAGCAAGGCCGCGACCACGGCCAGCACCACGCCCAGCAAGCCGCTCCACATCAGCATCCGGTGCTGCAGCAGCTTGGCACTCTGCAAGGCCTTGTCTTCGTCCTGGCGCACCAGCACCGCCCAGTTCAGCGACGCCTGGTTGCCGATCTGGCCGGTCTGGCTATAGCCGGTGAGATAGGTACGCCCATCGGACCACGCCTCGCGCAGTGCGCCCGTGTCGCCGAGCCTCGCGCGGCGCAGGCTTTCCGTTGAAATCTTTTTCTCGACCAGTTCTTGCGGGCCAAGCATGACCGTCCCGTCATTGCGCACGACCAGGATCTCGGCGCCATACTCGCGCAGCGCCGGTGTCAGGAGCTTGCGCGCCTGGCGCCGTGCCCAGTCCCAGCTCAGGTGCAGGCCAAGCACGGCGAACATCTCGCCGTCGTGGCTGAACACGGGCGTGGAGACATCGACGAAGCGCCACGGATCGCTACCATGAGGCATGAGCTTTTCGAGCATGACGGCAGGATGGTAATCGGTGGCGCGCACGCCCACCTGACCCGACTTGAACCACGGCCGGGCGCTGACGTCTGCACCTTCAAGCTGGCCTTTGGTGGAGGCAGTGACCTTGCCACCGATGTCGGCCAGGCCGATCCAGGCGTAATCGGGGAATGTTTGCTGCAGGCTTTCCAGTGCAATGCGCGCGGACGCCGGACTGCGCGCGTTGCGCACTTGCGGCAAGGCAGCCAGCAGGCGGGCGTCGCCCGTGGCCTGCTCGACCACGCGGTTGAGCGAATCGCGCATCTGCCATGACAACTGTTGCAGGCGTAACTGCGCTTCAGCATTGGCCTGTCGCACTGCAAAATGGTTGACCACCGCCAGCAGCAGAGCGACCGTCAGTGCCACCGTGGCGCACACGGCCAGGGTCATCAGGGTGGACAGTCGAAATCTACAGAGCAAACCTTGCATGTGCGGTATTAGCAAACGGGTAATAGCTCATCATGATAGCGCCGAAACCGGTAGTGAATTCGGATTAGTTCAGATGCGCCTTGGAAATACATTTCCGAACCGCTATTTTGGATGAATTGCAACACTGTAACGGAGATCTGGGGCACTGACCATCTTTACGCTGCAATGGCACAGGAACCCTGGCTGCGCTCGTGTACTGCCGGTGCACTGGCTGGTCGCGTACTATTACCGACAACCGTTCAACCACCGATCAAGAGGCCCACTCATGCTGCATCGTTCCCTTCCTCCCCTGCTTGCCATGTCGCTCATCGTGGCCGCCTCTGGCGCAACCGCATCGCCAGGCGCACCGGTGATCACCGTCGACACGGGCAAGGTGGCAGGCTCGACCGATGCAGGCGTCGCCAGCTGGAAAGGCATCCCGTTCGCCGCGCCGCCGGTGGGCACGCTGCGCTGGCGCCCGCCCGCGCCTGCCAAGCCGTGGCCGGGCGTACGTCAGGCCACCGCCTACGCGGCCGATTGCATGCAAGTGCCCTTCCCCAGTGACGCCGCGCCACTGGGCACGACGCCGAGCGAAGACTGCCTGTACCTGAACGTCTGGAAGCCAGCCGATGCCAAGGGCCCACTTCCCGTGATCGTCTGGATCTATGGGGGCGGTTTCGTCAACGGGGGCGCGTCGCCCCCAACCTATTCCGGCGCCGAACTGGCGAAACAGGGCGCGCTTGTCGTCAGCTTCAATTACCGCATCGGGCGCTTCGGTTTCTTTGCCCATCCACAACTGACGCGCGAGACGGGTAATAAAGGCGTGGTTGGCAACTATGGCTTCATGGACCAGATCGCCGCACTGGAATGGGTCAAGCGCAATGTGGCGGCGTTTGGCGGCGATCCGGCGAATGTCACGATCGCCGGTGAATCGGCGGGCGGCATGTCGGTCAATACGCTGCTGACTTCGCCAATGAGCAAGGGCTTGTTTGCCAAGGCAGTCGTGATGTCAGGCGGCGATGGCGGTACGGCGCCGACGCCGCTGGCCGACGTCGAACGGATCGGCATGCAGTTTGCGACCGGCAAGGGCATCGCGGCGGACGATCCAAAAGCGCTGGAGAAACTGCGGGCGCTGCCGTCGGACGCGGTCGCCGACGGCTTGAACCTGGCCAACTTCATGCAGCGCGACAAGCCGACGTACCACGGCCCCTATGTCGACGGCAAGCTGGCCATCGATTCACGCGCGGCATTTGCCGAAGGCCGCATGCACAAGGTGCCGGTGATGATTGGTGCGACCAGCGCCGATATCGGCGGCAAGACCGGGTATATGGTGGCCGGCGCGCGCAGCCTGGCCGGCACGCTGGCCGGGCATGGCGCGCCCGTGTATGCGTACCGCTTTTCGTACGTGCATCAGGCAAACGAGAAGCCGGGCGCCGGTGCCGGGCATGCGACGGATATTCCGTTCTTCTTCGACACGGTGGCCATCAAGTACGGCGCGCAGGCGACGGCCCGCGATCTTGGCATGGGCAAGACGATGAGTACGTATATGGTGAATTTTGCGAAGCGCGGGGATCCGAACGGGGCCGGACTGCCGGCATGGGACCGCTATGCGCGTTCGGCCGACGCGATCATGGACTTCACTGCCAACGGCACTGCGGTGATGGGCAAGGATGCCTGGGGCGCCGACATCGATGCGGCGCAAACGACGCCCGCCAAGGCTGGCGAGCGTCGCTGAAGCGCCAGCCTTCAGCGCCCGGATTTACGTCAGGCCAGTTGCGGCTGGAAGGTAATTGCGTTCGGGCGGCGCGTCGTGACGGCCTGAACCGGCGCTGACACGGCGGCCGGCGCAACCTTGAACACGCTGACGCGATCGGCCAGCCCGGCAGCGCTTTCCTGCAACGAGGTGGCGGCGCTGGCAGCTTCCTCGACGAGGGCGGCATTCTGCTGCGTCACTTGGTCCATCTGGCTGATCGCATGGTGAATCTGCTCGATGCCCGAGCTTTGCTCAGCACTGGCCACGCTGATCTCACCCATGATGCCGGCCACCCGGCGCACGCTCTGGACGATTTCTTCCATCGTTGCACCGGCCTGGTCGACCAGGCGCGTGCCTGCATCCACCTTGCTGACCGAGTCGCCGATCAGTTCCTTGATTTCCTTGGCGGCACTGGCCGAACGCTGCGCCAGATTGCGCACTTCGCTCGCGACGACGGCAAAGCCGCGGCCCTGCTCGCCGGCACGCGCTGCTTCCACTGCTGCATTCAGCGCCAGGATATTGGTCTGGAAAGCGATGCCATCGATGACGCCGATGATGTCGACGATCTTGCGAGCCGACGCGTTGATCTCGCCCATGGTACCCACGACTTCGGTCACGACCGTACCACCACGGGTGGCGATCTGCGTGGCCGATGCCGCCAGCTCATTCGCCTGACGTGCATTTTCTGCATTCTGGCGCACGGTGCTGGTCAGTTCTTCGACCGACGCAGCCGTCTCTTCGATCGCGCTGGCCTGCTGTTCGGTACGCGCCGACAAGTCCATATTGCCAGCTGCGATCTGCGTCGACGCGGTGGCGATCACTTCACTTTCGCTACGCACATCCTTGACGATACCGGCCAGCGATGCGGTCATGTCACGCAAGGCAGCCAGCAGCTGACCAAATTCATTGGTCGAGTTGACCGGCGCCTGGACACTCAGGTCGCCATCGGCTACACGGCGTGCTACGGCCACGGCTTGCATCAGCGGCGTGTTGATTGCACGGACCAGGTAGAACGCGGCACCGATGCTGAGCAGGATGGCCACGACGATGGCGGCAATCACGACGGTGTTGAGCACGGCGAGTTCCTGGTGCAGTTCCTTGCCCTGACGGACGTTGCGCTCGCTCATCAGCGTCTGTAATGCAGCGAATGCTTCGGTCGACTTGTTGTAGGTCGGGTTGATCTGCTTGCCGAGCATCAGGTTGGCATCATCCCACTGACCCGATTGAATCGTGCGCATGGCATTGCCGATCATGTCGATTCCCAGATTGTCGCTAGCCGTCATCCATGCAGCAAAACGGTCACGCGTTTCAGGGAAGCGCAGACTCGCCTGCAGCTCCTGCTGCTCCTTGCGCATTTCTTCGCTGTTCTTGGCGATGAAATCGCTGTGGAACGTCAACGGATGATTATGCAGCGACGCGTGCTTGTTTTCAGGATTGTGCTGCAGCGCCTGCAGGATGTGGCTGCGGTTGGTTTCCATGCGCATTTTCAGGTCGGACATGCCGATCTGCTGGTTGGCAGTGGTGAGCGCGAGGTTTTCGAGGAGGTCAACGGAGCGCTGCGTGGCGTGGTAGCCAAGGGCGCCGACGGTGATGACGGCCAGGATGAGCAAGCCGATGACGGCGGCGATCACGTACTTGATGCTGAAGTTTTTCATGATGGATGGGAAGTGGGGCGCGAGCGATGTCGCTGAGGGGGTCGATTATCCACAAACTTCGGCCAGATTTCGAACAAGAAACATGACTTTCCGTCTGCCAATATTCACAGTTGTTGTTCGGGCAATGGGCTTCCTTAACCTTCCTTCCGCTGTACCGACATGGTGCGAACATGGCTCTGGCAACGCCGCCAGGAGCGCCTGGCAGCTGCCAGGCAAACTATGACGATGGCATACGTATTAGCTATCCCGAGAGACAATCGTCTGATTATTTCGTCGTCCCAGCATAACGCTCTGATATCGCAATAATCGGGCCAACGGTGGCCAACGGCTGATCGAACAAGATCCAACATCCCACTGCTGGTTACGGATATTCCTGGGATGATTCTCCTGCCAATCACATTGGTAACTGACGGTATTTCTTACACCTGTGCACAACTTTTAATAACCCTTTTTTCAAGTGCATGATCTTTAATGAATTTATTCATTGGCACAGGAATTGCTCACTAAACTGCTCCATTACAACTCCATCTCAATTGAATATGATCAAATCCATCATCGCACTGGCCGCAGGTGCCCTTTTCTCATTCAACGCTGCCGCCGGATACGTGAAGTACGATCTGCAAGGACCTCTTTCTGGCTCCATCGTCCAACACGACACGGACAAGTCGATTGCTTACTTCAATCTGGACTTGACAATTGATGGCGTGGGTCGTCCATTCAGAATGAATTTAAGTCCACAGCAGTCAGAAGGAACAACAAGAATCACTTACGCTACAACCTCCTTCCGTGACCAGGGACCGACGAACTTCGGCATCTACAGTGACTTCGGAGCGGACCAGTATACAAATCTCGGCGTCACTTTTTCGCAAGCGTTTGACGGCGCATTCAGCTACGTTGCGAACTACACAAGCTCGATATTTTTCAACGAGGGGTTTCGGGACTTTGCCGGGCAGCACACCGGCTATGCTCAGATTGGTGTGATGAACCCGCAATTTGCAGCAGAGTTGGACGAAAACGGTGGTTACTATGAAACCCTGAATGGGCTGATCGTTCCTGCCTTTGTTCCAGAACCCGGTAGCATGGCGCTTCTGGCCATAGGCGCGATCGGTTTCCTGAATATTCGCCGTCGCCGTAAAGCATAATCGATGACAGAGGTCCGGGTCCAGCGGCGCGGGCCTGTCGCCGCGACAGATTCATCATGACATCCTGATATCGTCAAACAACGCTAATGTGCCTTGTATAAGAGACTTGCTTCTAATCACCCTGTTTTCTTGTGGCATGGCCAAGGGCGCACCACTAATGCGTTCGGCAGCGTTGCGCAACGATGCCGGCGATGAAAGTATTGCTCACCAGCGAGGGTGAGGAAAACCCATTGAAAGGCGCTGTGTGATGCATTGCATTAAAGCACGGGCTGATTTGTCAGATCACCTATCCGCAAGCGATTCGAGTAACTCGGCGATATGGCTCGCGGTAAGCGGCTGCATCGAGGCGAACAACGAAAATTTCTCGCCATTGATAACGCAACAGATCACCCACATTGCGAACTGCCGATCATGTCAGAAATGGTTAGATTTTATCGATCCGAGTCGAATAATTGCGAGAAAACTGGAGAAGAAGTACTCTGTGCTCAAATGCAAGGAGCAGTGGATGGTAATAATGGAACAACGTTTTCGTTTGCGCTGTTCAGAAATGAAGATCCCTGTTGGTGCATTAACGACGACCACGCCTTCGCACGGTTCTGTCCATGGTGCGGTAAGGTGCTGCCCGCTGGGTCATTTTAGTCATTCGTTACGACAGGAGCCCGTCGCGAATTTACGCTTGCCATGATGCACAGGCTCAAGATGATCGTCGACGGCGGCAGTTATCAAGCAGCAGAGGGTCAAGTCCGGAATGACTCGACCATTACAAGCACGCAATACGGCATAGCCCGCGCCTGACGTCATCCGGCATCGACCGGCGTCCGCGGGCGCCCTCTCACCCAACCGCGCCAGCGCACCGGCTCCACCAGCGCCATGTGCGGCACCGTCAGCGCGGCCAGCCCAACAAATAGCCATTGAATCAAGCCCGCTTCGAACGGCTGGGTGCGCCAGCAGTATGCAACTGCGGCGCCGAGCGCCAGCGTGCCGAGTGTGGGAAGCAGCGCGGCTCGACCGAGCCTTGCTGCCTGGCCCAAGCCAGCGCCGACATAGTGCCAGGTGCGCACGATGTGGCGAGCACTGTGCATGGCGCAAAAAAACACGGCGAACCCCAGTAAAGGCGGCGCAAGCAACGCCAGTGCCGCCGCCACCGCCATTTCGAGACAGCTCAGCCAGTTACTGCGCGCCTGCCAGGCCGCCGTCAGTGCCGTTCCCAACAGCCACGGCCAGCTCAGATCGTGCAGCAAAGAAGCCTGCGCAGCAGCCGCCTGCGGCGTCACCAGGAAGGCGAACAGGCGCCCCATTTCTTCCTCATGGAGCAACGCCGGCAACACGATCACGGCGCCGCCAAACAACAGGCGAGCCGTGACCGGGGTGCCGCGCGCCGGGTCGCCCGAAAAATGCAGCGCTGACAGCAGCAGGAAGCTTGACAGGAACAGTTGCGGAACGACATGCCACAACAGCACCACCAACAGCGTCGTCCCAAGGTAGGCCAGCACGAATGTGCACCATCCGAGCATACCGTGCACGCCGTACAGCTCCTCGGCGAACACCGGGTCGAGCGCGCCGTGCGGTACGCCGAGGAGCAAGATCAGTGCAGCGAGCAGAAACAACACGGCAGCGTCGTCAGGTGCGAGCACGACGCCGGCGATGACGACGGCGACAACGCTGGCGCCGATGGCGCAAAACAGTAATCCCTGGGCACGAAGCGCCGTCATGGCGTAAACGCACCGGTGCGAGCCACAACTGCCAAATCAAACGCGCTCGCAAGTTGCGGCTTTCCGAGCGGCATCGTGTCAAATTGCTTCACGTCGACGCTTCGTCGGTATTGTGGCGGACACCGGCAGGTTCGGCAGCGAGCTTGGTGGTAGCGAGGATGTCGATTTGGCTGGCTGCGAACAGCACGAATTTCATGGGCAGATTGCGCATGGGGCAAGGTTTGACCATCGCCATCGCTTGGTAGCGGTTAAGGTGAGGCCCCGTCCGACCACGCAAGTCGCGTAAGACTGCATGCAGATACATGTTTTCTCTCCAGGGATCAGAAACTTCCACTGGGGCCAATGGCCCCGGTGGATGTTGTGCGCACTTCCCGGATGTGCGTCTAAGCAGGCATGTTTCGCTCGGCAAGCGTCCCGGAAACATACCCGTCGGCGGCAGATTTGCGCACCGCAATCATGTAGATCAGTACACCGAACACCGCTTTTGCGACGATGTCAGCGACCGTGTATCCCACCTGAACAGCCGTGGTAGCAGCGCCGCCTGTGAAGCCAATCATCGGGAACACGAAAACCACCGGGTAGAAGCACCAGGACACGACTGTCAGCCAGCGTGCAGTACTGATCAAGCCGCGCGCTGATTCAGGTTGCGAGTCGATGGACCGTTTCAAGCCGACGAACAAGTCATAAACAATGATCAGGAAGGGAATCATTGCCAGCGCCCACCAGAGCCAGCGCGTGCCTGGAACGGTGGAAATTTCACCGGGATACCCGAGAACCACCATCAGTGCTGCCAAGATACCTAGCTTGGTCCCCTTCGCCACCGTTTCGGCCGGCGACAAACGCATTACCAGGATCAGTTCGATCAACAAGAGCGGCACCGTTAATAACCAGTCGACATAGCGGTAGGCATCGTTGAATTTGACCCCTGTCGCTGTTATCTGGCCTGCCATGACTGAATACGATGCCTCCCAGGAAGCGAAAATACGCACATAGTGATAGGCCGCTATCAGTGTGACGATGCCGGTGATGGTAATGGCAGTCTTGTAGGCAGGTGCCACCTGGGAACGACCCAGAAAAAAGAACACGGTTGCAGCGCCCATGACAGCGATGGCAAATGAAAACGCATTGAAAACCAGTTCGTACTGGTTTAGTGAAATGATGTCCATAGATTCTCTATCCTTTTGAGTTCACAAGGTAATTATTGTTCTTACGTCTCAAAACGAATCCTTCACGGATCCTGCGCCTCCTTCTCTCGAGAAACGAGCATTCGGTGTCCCCTCCAGAAATATCCTCAGCTTCAGTGGCAGAAATACATTTAGTTACTGCAGCAGTGTTATGTCGCCCAAAGGGAGAATTTCTGGGGGAATATATTTTAAGTACTGAATTACCAAACAGAGCGTCTTCAGTTTCAGTGTGATGTGGTAAAGCGTGTTGGAGAACGCACTTTGGAAACAGAACCCCGGCAAGCTTGGATGTCGTCGATATTGTCAGCCTCGGAGAGCAGCCACCAATGAAGCGACTTGAACCATGTTGACATTCGAAGCGGACCTGGGAGCATCTGCGACGTTATCTAAATTGGTTGTCTATTCATTTTAATAACGACCACAATGGTATCCTAGTTTCGATCATGGTTCTGTCGGATTTTACGGATCGGATTGCTAATAAGCATTAAAATTAAAGAGACCTATGCCCTCCGGGTTGATTGCTAAAAAAATTTATCTTTTTATTTATTGCTCGCATTCACAGTCGTCAGGCGAACACGCGATTCATAGCAATTATTCAATTTAAATATGCACGGCAGGTCAATTTCAAGTAGATCTCAAACGCAAACGTCAACAATGAGCTTCAAAAATCACTATTTAACGTTCAAATGCATTTTTCATGGAAACATCGAGATCGATGACCAGCCAATTTTTTGAACCAATATTGAACCGGTATTTTTATGTCGCCTTGACACACTTGGCAGTATAAAAGCTGACCGGCGCATCAGGGCAAGGCAGGCAGAGAGGTCGCCACGATACCCCAACGTCAAGCGGCCAGGTACGCCCTGGCGCCACGTCGAATTGCGCAGATGCCGATATCGCGCTGAGGAGGTGTTTCGAAGGCCGGCGACGTCGTCAAGCCGACGCAATCAGGCAGGACTTGAGGAAATGGCTCCCGCAATCTGGTAAATGAGGAAGAGAAAATAGGACGCACGCGGTCGATTCCAGCGGGCAGAAACGAAAAAGCCGTCGAACATCGACGGCTTGTTTCTAAATTCTGGCGGAAGCGGTGAGATTCGAACTCACGAACGGCTCACACCGTCGGCAGTTTTCAAGACTGCTGCCTTCAACCACTCGGCCACGCTTCCTGTTGCACGGCATTATACATAATCATCAGCTGGATGAGGGAGTTCTGACCCAGGCAAAGCGGCAGCGCTCGCGCATGATCCACCTCATCTACCCCACCAACGCCCAATTTTCCCTTAAGGCCTTCTCGAACGCATACGCCGGCAACGGCGCCGCATACAGATACCCCTGCACCTCATCACACCCTGCCCCGCGCAGAAACGCCAGCTGATCCAGCGTCTCAACACCCTCAGCAATCACGCGCAAACACAACTGCCGCGCCATGCTGATGATCGTCCCCGCAATCGCGCAGTCACTCCCATCCGCCGGTATCCCCATCGTGAACGACCGGTCGATCTTCAACGTATGAATCGGGAACCGCTTCAGATACGACAGGCTCGAGAACCCGGTCCCGAAATCGTCCAGCGACAGCGACACGCCCAGCGCCGTGATCTGGTCCATGATCGCCGTCACGCGATCCACGTCGTGCATCAGCGTGCTCTCGGTGATCTCCAGCTCCAGCCATGACGGGTCGAGCTGATAGCGCCGCAGCGTGGTGGCCACGCGCTCCGGCAGCGATGGCGTGAACTCGCGGGCCGACACGTTCACCGCCACCCGGAACGGGGCGATGCCCGAGCGCTGCCAGATCGACGCTTGCGCGCAGGCTTCTTCCAGCACCCACTCGCCCACCTGGACGATCAGGCCCGTGGTTTCGGCCAGCGGGATGAATTCGCCGGGCGGCACGATGCCGCGCTCGGGATGCATCCAGCGCACCAGCGCTTCCGCGCCCACCAGACGGCCGCTCGCGATTTCGAACTTCGGCTGGTAGTACAGCACCAGCTCGCCGTTGCCCAGCGCATGGCGCAGGCCGGATTCGATGCGCATGCGTTCCTGCATGCCCTTGTTCATGTCCTGGCTGTAGAACGCGACGCTGCGGTCCGGGTTGGCGTCGTCGCCCTTGGCCCGTTCCATCGCGATGTCGGCCAGCGCCAGCAGCGTTTCGGCGTCGTTGCCATCCTGCGGGTAGACGCTGATGCCGATGCTGGCGCCCACGCGCAGATCGTGGCCGCCGATCATGAACGGCGCGTCGAGCGCGGCCTGCAGTTTTTGCGCCACCGTGGTGGCTTCGAAATGCTGGCGCACGTCGGCCAGGCCCACCGCGTATTCGTCGCCCGACAAACGTGCCACCAGGTCTTCGTCGCGCAGCGTGGCCTTGAAGCGCTGGCCCACCTGCTTGAGCAGTTCGTCGCCGATGCGCCGACCCAGCGTGTCATTGACGCGCTTGAAGCGGTTCAGGTCGATGAACAGGATACAGCCGGCCGTCTCGTTGCGCTGCGCGACCATCAGGGCCTGGTCGACCAGGCGCGCGAACAGCGTGCGGTTCGGCAGGCCGGTCAGTTCGTCGTAGTAGGCCAGGTGGTGCAGCTGCTCTTCTGCCTGCTTGCGCTCGGTGATGTCGGTCAGGTAGGCGATCAGGCCGTTCGGGCGGCCGGCCAGGTCGCGCAGCGGCGAGAGCGACAGGCTGGCCCAGAAGATGTCGCCCGACTTCTTGCGGCGTTTCACCTCCATCATGCGCCCGCCGTGCTCCGCGAACAGGTCGGGCAGCGCGCCGCCCTCCTCGTCGCCCAGGTCTTCGTCGGCGTACAAGAACAGAATGTTGCGGCCTACCGCTTCGAACGACGTGTAGCCGAACAGGCGTTCGGCGCCCCGGTTCCAGCTGGTGATGTAGCCCATCTGGTCCATCGTCAGCACCGACTCGTGGATCTGGTCGAGGATCTGCGACTGGTGCGCCAGTTGCGCTTCCATCTGGGCGTAGGCGTGGGTCGAGCGCTGCGCCAGCGAGTGCATCTGCATCAGGCTCGCCGTCAGCTGTGCGAGCGCGGCGAGCGCGTGGGCGCTGGCCTCGGCATGGTCGTTAAAGCCGCTCACTTCATACCAGCCGAATTGCTCGAGGCCCACGGCGACCGCATGGCGCAGCACGCGCCCGCCGGGCACGCCCGGATCGACCAGGCCCGGGCCGGGCACGAAGCGGCCCTGCGCGCTGCCCGTCAGAATGCGCACCAGGCGGCTCAGCTCCAGCACCAGCGCGTCGCCGCGCAGGCGCAGGACGGCGTCGCAGACAGCGCTCGTACCCTGGACGAAAGCGGTCGGGGCCAGTTCGCGTACGTCAGACATTGCGGCCCACCTCGATTGCCCAGTGGTAGGCGTGCAGCTGGCTGCTCCACCAGTGTTCCAGGCTCACGCCGGCGGCCTGCAGCACTGTCTCGGTTGGATTGGCGTCGACCAGTTCGAGCCACGCGCCCAGCTGGCCGCTGTGGTGCACGAGCGCGCCGTAGACGTCCTCGGGCAGGTAAAGCTCGGCCGCGATCTCGGACATCGGCATGTGCAGCAGCCGGTCGAGTAGCGAGAACACGCCGGTCATGAAGGCCAGGTCCTGCGCATCGCGGTCGTCGCCCTGCAGGCGCGCGAGCGCTTCGAGCTGGGCGCCGCGGCGCGCGGCCAGCGGCAGCAGCAGGTTGGGCAGGCCATCCGGTTGCTGGCGCGCGTACAGCAGCAGTTGCAGCCAGCGCTGCAACTGGCGCCGGCCCAGCACCGTGATCGCCTGGCCAAAGCTGGTCACTTGCGTGGCGACGGTGAACGCGGCCGAATTGACCAGCTTGAGCAGATTGTAGGCCAGCGCCGGATCCTGCTTGACTTGCTCTTCGAGCTCGCACGAGTCAGCGTCGCGCGCCAGCAGACCGAGCAGGGTGAGGATGCGGCGGCGCGAACTGCCGTCGTCGTCGGGCGACGGCGCGATGTCGGGATCGTAGGCGTAGTCGCCGATGAACCAGTCAAAGCCCGCGATTTCGCAACCGAAGAAGCGGCGCGCGCTGTCGACGCCGTAGGCGATGTGCGGGGCGAACAGGGCCACCAGACGGCCGGGCGGCAATGGGGCGACGCGGCAGTTGCGCGCGACCGAGCGCAGCGCGGGCGGCGCGGTGACGCCGTCGGGAATGTCGCCGTCCAGCCAGATGCGGTAACCGCAGGCGTGCAGTTCGACGAGCTTTTGCGCCACGCCATTGGTGGCCAGCGCATTTGCGTCAATCACGAAACCAACGCGATCGGCGGGCAACAGCGCCAGCACCTCGGCGGTCAAATGGAACGGGTCGTCCAGCGTCAGCAGGCAGTCAAGTGGCGCGACAGCGGCCAACAGATCGGGCGTGCTGAACACGGTGTGCAGGCGCTGCGACAGGTCAGCGCCCGGCGCCAGGCGCACGTTGAGCGCGACCCATTCATTTTGCGCATTCGCGACCGGCTCGATTGCCACCAGCGGATATGTTTCCTGCTCTGCCATGGAAAGTTTCAAAGTAGTATCCAGGCAATCTTATTGCACCGAATGCCATAAAGCAAATCGAAGTTTCCTACCGGACAGCCCTTATTGACCATCAGTTACCGCCGGCGCGCTGCACCGCGAACCGGATCAGCTCTGCCTGGCCTTCGATACCCAACTTGCGCTTGATATTCAGACGGTGCGTTTCAACCGTGCGCACCGACAGATCGAGGTCACGCGCGATCTGCTTGTTCGACTGGCCGGCGGCGATATGCCCCAATACTTCGTGCTCGCGCGCCGTGAGCTGGTCGCTCGGTACAGCCGGATTGGCCAGCTGGCGCGCCAGTGCGGCGCTGTAATAAATGCCGCCGCCCATGACGGTGTCGATGGCCAGCATGATGTCCTTGCCCGGCGCATCCTTGAGCACGTAACCGCGGGCACCGGCGCCCATCGCCTGGCTGACGTATTCCGGTTTGTCGTGCATTGACAACATCAGGACCGCAATGCCGGGAAAACGCGCGGTGAGCTGGAATGTGGCTTCGATACCACTGCCGCCGCGCATGTTCACGTCCATCAGTACCAAATCGGGATGGTATTCGCCGGCGCGCTCGAGCGCTTCTGCGCTCGAACCGGCTTCGGCCACGACGTTCAGGTGCGGCGCCGACTCGAGCCGCGCGCGCAGGCCATCGCGCACCAAAGGGTGGTCGTCCACCAGCAGAATCTTCACTTCTTTCGTTTCACCGTTCACTGCCCTACTCCTTCAAGTCGATGCTGGCCACCACGCTGGTGCCGCTGGACGTCGAATTGACCGACAGTCTCCCGCCGATCGCTTCCATCCGTTCCATCATATTCCTCAAGCCGATGCCCCGCTTCGGGTGCACGGCCACGTCATCGGTATCGAAGCCCACGCCATCGTCGGCAATCGACAGGCTGACGCGGTTGGCCACGCGCTCGAGCGAGAGTTCGATGGTGCCCGCCTGGGCGTGGCGCTCGACATTGGTCAGCGCCTCTTGCGCGATGCGAAACAGCACCGTGCCGACCATGTCGGGCAGCGCATCCACGGCGCCCGCCGCGCGAAAGCGCACCGGCGTGCCGGCGTCTTCGCCAAACTCGCGGGCCAGGTATTCCAGCGCCGGCGCCAGGCCCATGTCGTCGAGCAGCGTCGGACGCAGGTCGTGCGAGATGCGGCGTACTTCGCCCAGCACCGTGTTGACCTGATCGACGGTGCGCTCCAGGCCGGCGCGCGCCAGTTCGCGCTTGCCGGCGTCGCCGTCGAGGCGGATGATGCCGGCCTCCAGCTGCAGCTTGACCGACACCAGCGCCTGGCTGATCCCGTCGTGCAGGTCGCGCGACAGGCGCGCCCGCTCTTCTTCCTGCGATTCCACCACGCGCTGGGCCAGCGCGCGCAGCTTGGCGTCGGCCAGGCGCCCTTCGCTGATGTTCAGCGCCAGCCCGCCACCGGCCACGCCGATTGTCGCCAGCGTGGCCAGCACCGCCATCCAGAGCA
>Ga0265797_10007692_pt1 | contig 14605 bp, 14 predicted proteins | sample P2T30metagenome_FD_192433 | JGI IMG/M metagenome (GOLD analysis project Ga0265797, IMG submission 192433) | Plant litter microbial communities from East Loma Ridge, Irvine, California - P2 T30 | ecosystem: Environmental > Terrestrial > Plant litter > Unclassified | place: USA: California... | reverse complement strand
CCGGAGGCGCGGCGTCGTCGTCGAGGTCCCCGTCACCGCCAACGCGCGCACCGTCGCGATGCTCACCGGCAGCCTCCTCGAGGACGCGGGGCGCGACTCCGGCCCCACCGGCGCCGTCGGTGACGACGGGGGCGGACCGGGCGCCCGCCTCCGGCACGTCGTCTCGGTCGTGCGCGCGGCCGAGCTCGTCGACCTCGTGACCGGACGCCGGGACGAGTCGTTCCTCGAGGCCGAACGCGTCGTCGACCTCGTGGAGCACGCGACGGTCGTCGTGCTCACGGGGCTCGCGGAGCTGCCCGACGGCGACCGCGACCTGGTCGTCGAGCTCGTGCACCGGCTGGCACCGTCGACGCTCGTCCTCGACGCCGGCGTCGTCCTCAGCGGGGCGAGCCTGCCCCCGGACGGCGACGCCGCCCGGCTCGGCTCGGCCGCCGGGTGGATGCGCGAACTGTCCGGCACCGGTGCGCTGCCCCTGGTCGGGGCCGGGGTGCAGGCGGTGGTGTTCCGCGACCCGCGACCGTTCAGCACCGAACGGCTCGCCCGCGTCGTCGACGAGGACCTCGTGCCCGACCGGGTCGGACAGGTGCTGCGGTCCAAGGGGTTCGTGCACCTGTCGACCCGACCCGACCGCATCGGCGGGTGGTCGAGCGTCGGGTCGCTGCTGAGCCTCGACCCGAGCGTGCTCACCGCCTTCGAGGAGGACGCGCCGCTCGGTCAGGAGCTCGTGTTCTTCGGGGTCGACCTCGACGCCGCCGAGCTGACCCGCGTGCTCGCGTCGTGCCTGCTCGGGCCCGACGAACTGCTCGCCGGGCCCGAGGCCTGGCGGCGCGGCGCCGACCCGTTCCCCCGCTGGCCAGGGGAGTGACCGCGCGCCCGCGCCCGCCCCGCGCGCCCCGCGCGCGCCGCGCCGCCCGGCCGGCCCGCGCGCGCCGCCCCTCCCGCGCGCCGCCCGAGATGCCCCATCTGGGGCAGGTCGATGCCGCACACCCCCGCTCTGCGGCATCTCGTCGGGCGCCGGGTCGGGGAGGTGCGCGTCGTCGTGGGGCAGGCGGGCTCGAGGTGCCCCGTCGGGGGTCCGCGACCCGTCCCAGTGCCCCGGACGGGTCACCTCGTGCACAGCGCCGGGACGGACCCGCCGGGACGAACCCGCGGGGCCGCGTCCCGCCGGGGCCGCGGACGTGCCGAGAGCGCATGAGTGCAGGCCGTGAAGGTTGTCAGGAGTCGTGCCGGAGGCGCTGGCACCCTGGTCGGACCGACTGCCGACCCCGATCCCCAGGAGCAGCCATGGACACCGTCGAGACCGTCCTCTCCCTCACCGTCGTCGCGATCGGCGTCGTCGGAGGCGTCCTCATGACGGCCGCCGCCGTCGCGATGGCCAAGTACTAGCGGCACCCGGCGGCGCCGAGCCGCCTCAGGGGCGCGACGCGACCACGAGGGCGACCGGCGACTCCTGCCCCGCCCACGTGGCGAGCACGGCCTCGGTGCCGTCCGCCCGCGTGCCCGCGACGCCCGCGGGCGCGCTGCGGTCGAGGACGCGCGGCACGTCCAGCCGCTGCCCGGCGACCTCGACGACGGTGACGCCCTCCTCGAGGCGCACGACGACGTCGGCCGCACCGGTGACGGCGGGGACCGACCCCGCCCCGGCGGACCCGGTGCCGTGCGCCCGCACCGACGGCTCGCGGACGGTCACCGTGCCGTCGGCGGCCTCGAGCCGTTCCTCGGCCTGGTGTCCGCCGGTGAGCGCGGCCCGCGACGCCGCCGTCGCCCACACGGGGTCCGCGCAGCCGTCGTACACCCAGCGGCGGCCGAGGACGGAGTGCTCGGTCGTCCCCATGAGGTGCTCGTCCGCACCCTCGAGCGGGGCGTCGCGGTAGGTCGCCGGCACGTGCAGGAGCACGCCGTCCCGGGTCGCGAACAGGAGCACCTCGACGCCGACCTCGCCGGCCGGGTCGTCCCAGCGGAAGGCGCCCACCCGCTCCAGCGGGCCCTCGAGGTCGCCGTCGGCCCACGGCTGTCGTCGCAGCCAGCCCGTGACGAGCTCGAGCTTCGGGGGGACCATGACGGAGGCGTGGAGGTGGGCCATGCCCCGAGCCTGGCACGGCGCGTCCCGGCGCCGCCCGTCGTGCAGCCGGGCGGCGCGCATCCCGGCCCGCGCCCAGCTGGACGCCCGCGCACGTCGCGCAGCCGGACGCCCGCGCGCACGTCGCGCAGCCGGACGCCCGCGCGCACGTCGCGCAGCCGGACGCCCGCGCGCACGTCGCGCAGCTGGACGCCCGCGCGCACGTCGCGCAGCCGGACCCGCGCGCACGTCGCACGGGCCAGGTCCGCGCGCGCCGCGCGCCCGCGACGCACGTGCGCGCATGCCACGCCCGGCGCCGCCCGTCAAGCCCTCTCGGCGCATGTACCCCGCAGGGCGTCCTCTGGGAGGTCGCGCACCGGGGGCGGCCGAGCGTGGGCGGTCAGCACGTCCGGTGCGCGGCCCCCGTCGCGCGCCCCGTCTCGGAAGGAACGTCCATGACCGACCCCACGTCGAACGAACCGTCGACGCCGCTGTACGACACCACCGGCAGCGACCCGCTGGGCGGCCGTGCCGCCCCCGCGCACGCCGACCGCGCCCCGGCGGGCGACCCGCTGATCACGGAGACGTACGTCCCCGTCCCCCCGACCGGAGGCGCGACCGGCGCCCCCGGCGCCCCCGGCAGCTCGGGCACCCCCGGCAGCACCGGCGCCCCCGGCGCCCCCGGCGCCTCCGGCGGCTCGGGCACCCCCGGCACGTCCGGCACCTCGGGCTCCTCGGGCTCCGGCCGGGCCGACGCCGCGAAGGAGGGGGCCGCCTCCGTCGCCGGTGACGCCAAGGACGCCGCGGCCGACACGGCCGGCACCGCCAGGGAGCAGGCCGGCAAGGTCGCCTCCGAGGCGACCGGTCAGGCGAAGCAGCTGTTCGGTCAGGCGACGAGCGAGCTCCGCGACCAGGCGGGCGAGCAGCAGCAGCGCGTGGCGCAGGGCCTGCGCGGCATCGGCGGCGAGCTCGGCTCGATGGCCGACAAGAGCGAGGACGGCGGGCTCGCGAGCGAGCTCGTCCGGAACCTCTCGGGCCGCGCCGACTCCGTCGCGGGGTGGCTCGAGGGCCGTGACCCGGGTTCGCTGCTCGGCGACGTCAAGCAGTTCGCGGCGCGCAGGCCCGGCACGTTCATCGCGATCGCCGCGGGCGCCGGCCTTCTCGCCGGCCGCGTCGTCAAGTCGCTCACCGCCGAGGCGAAGGCCGAGCACGGCACCCAGCACGGCGCCGAGCACGGCACCGAGCACGGCACCGCCGGTGCGCCGGGCACCGGAGGCGCGCCGACGCCCGGCGCGACCGGCACGACGAGCGCGACCCACGCCTCCGGCACCGTACCCGGCACGCACGTGCAGGGCGACCACGTGCAGGGCGCCGACGCGACCGGCGTCGGCCCCGTGGCCGGCGAGTTCGACGACATCGGGACCGGCCCGGTCCCCGGCGTCGACCAGGGCACCTCGCGGGGAGGCGCATCGCTGTGACCGACCCCTCCGCGCCCAGGACCGCCCCCGGCGGCCCCACGCCCGAGGAGCGCGCCGCCACCACGTCGCTCGGCGACCTGCTCGGCGAGGTGTCGGGCGACATCTCGACGCTGTTCCGCCAGGAGGTCGAGCTCGCCAAGGCCGAGCTGACCCAGTCCGCGAAGAAGGCGGGCAAGGGGGCCGGCATGTTCGGCGGGGCGGGCCTCACCGGCCTGTTCGCCCTGCTGTTCCTCTCCCTCGCCGCCATGTGGGGCCTCGGCCACCTCATCGGTGAGGGCTGGGCCTCGCTGATCATCGCCGTCGTCTACGCCGTCGTCGCGCTCGTGCTGTTCCTGCGCGGACGCAAGGAGGTCCGCGAGATCGCGGGCGTCCCCCGGACCACCGAGTCCCTCAAGAAGATCCCCGAGACCGTCAAGCCGCACACAGGAGGACGAGCATGAGCACCACCGAGAGCACCGGCGCCGGCCGGGACCGCACCCCCGACGAGATCCGCGCCGAGATCGAGGCGACCCGCGCCGGCCTCGGGCAGGACGTCGACGCGCTCGCCGACAAGGTCAGCCCGGTGAGCATCGCCCACCGCCAGACCGAGAAGGTCAAGGGGCGCTTCGCCTCGGCACGCGAGTCCGTCATGGGCTCGGCCCACGACGGCGCCTCGAGCGTCTCGGACGCCGCGTCCGGAGCCGCGCACGCGGTCGGCGACGCCCCGCACCAGGTCGCGCAGAAGGCGGGGGGCAACCCGCTCGCGGTGGGCCTCATCGCCTTCGGGGCCGGATGGCTCGTCTCGAGCCTGCTGCCCTCGAGCGACAAGGAGCAGCAGCTCGTCGCGCAGGCGAAGGAGAAGGCCGCGCCGCTCGTCGACGAGGCCAAGGGCGCGGCGCAGGACGTCGCGCAGAACCTCAAGGAGCCCGCGCAGCAGGCCTTCGCCGAGGTGAAGGGCACCGCGCAGGACGCCGCCGGAGAAGTGGCGGACACCGCACGGTCGAACGCCTCGGACGTGAAGGACAGCGCCCAGGGCTCGGCCGAGGACGTCCGCGGCGCCTGATCCCCGCCGGGACCGACTCCGGTCCGGCACCAGCACGACAGAGCACGAAGGAAGGGAACCCATGTTCTTCCACAAGCAAGAGCTCCAGCACTCCGCCACCCCCGACGCCCCCGACGCCGTCTACGCGCGCAAGCTGCAGGAGGTGCTCGGCGGCCAGTACGGCGAGATCACCATCGCCATGCAGTACGGCTTCCAAGCCTGGAACACGCACATCCCGGGCAAGTACCGGGACCTGCTCTTCGGCATCGCCGCCGAGGAGTTCGGCCACGTCGAGATGCTCGCGATCATGATCTCGCAGCTGCTCGAGAAGGCTCCCGTCGGCCTCACCGAGGAGGCGGTCCAGAACGACCCCGTCATGGCGGCCGTGATCGGCGGCACGGACGTGCAGCACGCCATCGTCGCGGGCGCCGGCGCCCGCCCCGTCGACAGCATGGGCAACCCCTGGCAGGGCTCGTTCGTCACGTCGAGCGGCAACCTGCTGGCCGACTTCACGTCCAACGCGAACGGCGAGATGCAGGGCCGCCTCCAGGCCGCACGGCTGTACCACATGACCGACGACAAGGGCGTGAAGGACCTGCTGAGCTTCCTCATCGCCCGCGACACCATGCACCAGAACCAGTGGATGGCCGCCGTCAAGGAACTGCAGGAGGAGGGCCTCGAGCAGGTGCCCGTCCCCAGCACGTTCCCGCAGTCGAAGGAGGACCAGGAGGTGTCGTACCAGTACCTCAACTTCTCGGACGGCGCGCACGCGAAGGACGGCTCCTGGGCGTCCGGCCCCTCGCCCGACGGCCACGGCACGTTCACGTACCACGACGGCCCCACGACGACGGCGCCGATGCCGGCCCCGACGACGCCGGACGAGCGCTTCCACGGCACCACCGGCAAGCCGCCGCTGCTCGAGAAGACGAAGGGCGCCGTCAAGGACGCCCTCGGCAAGGGCTGACCGCCCCGCCGACCGGTCGCCCGGTCGGTGACCACCGGAGGCGCGCCGTCCCACCCGGGGCGACGCGCCTCCGGTGCGTGGTCGCGCCCGGCGCCACGGGGTCGCCGTCCCCGTCGTGCCTGCCCGCACCCCCGGGGCGTGGTCGCCGTCCCGGTCAGGGCGGCCAGACCATCAGGGCGGCCAGACCACCCAGAGCAGCAGCACGGCCACGGGCTGGAGCGCCAGGCACGTGCTCAGCGTGACGAGGGCCCTGCGCCGGGTGGCCGACAGCCACGGCTGGCCGAACAGCGGCGACAGCGGCAGCAGCATGCGGAAGGTGCTGTGCTGCGGCAAGAAGACGGCCACGAGGTAGCCGACGTACCCGCCGGCCCACAGCTTGATCGTCTCGCCCGTGCGGCTCGTGCGGAACAGCACCGCCCACGCCATCGCCGCGACGGCGAGCACGACGACGACCGGCCCCACGGGGCCCAGCCACTCCGTCGCCATGGAGAACCACGGCGTGAAGGGCACGAAGTGCCCGGGGTGGTCGACGTACGACTGCCACCAGGCGGTCTCCGTGAGCAGGTACGCGTCGCGGGTGCCGGTGACGAGGTCCGCGACCACCGGCCAGGCGAGGCCCGCCGCTCCCGTGACGAGCACCGCCGACCAGATCGCCACGTGCTCACGGAGCGTCACCCGCTCGCGGCGGACGAGGCGCAGCACCGTGGCGACGACCACCACCGCCGTGAGGGCGATCGCGCCGGGCCGGGTCGCCGCCGCGAGCACGGTCACGAGGGCGAACGGCAGCCAGCGCCGACGCTGCACGAAGAGCAGTGCCGCGAAGGTGGCCAGCAGCGAGAGGCTCTCCGCGTACGTGGCCTGCAGCACCACCGAGAGCGGGTTCGCACAGAAGAAGACGGTGCCCCAGAGGGCCGCCCGGGGGCCGACCCGCTCGGCCAGCAGACGGTGCAGGACCAGGGCGGCCGCGCCTCCGGCCACCACGGACACGGCGACGCCCGCCACCTCGAACGGCAGCCCGGTGAGCGTCATGGCCAGTCGCACGACCGCCGGGTAGAGGGCCAGGAACGCCCACGCGCTCTTCTGCACCTGCCCGTCGTCGTCCACCGGCAGGTCGGTCGGGTAGCCCTCGGTCGCGATCTGCCGGAACCACACCCCGTCCCACGACGACAGCAGCCCCATGACCCCCTCGCCGCCGTCCATGTCGCGGGCGGGCCAGCCCCGCGTCGACAGCTCGACGACCGCGACGACCGCCGTCGTCACCAGCCGCGACGCCACCCACACGAGCAGGACGAGCAGCCACGGGCGGGCCGCCACCGCGGCCGCCACGGCACGCGGCCGCGACGGCCGGGCGGGCCCGGGGGAGCGGGGGGTGCCGGAGGCGGTGGTCGCGGGGATCCCGGACGTCAGCGGCGTCGGGGCGGTCACGACGGCGGCCGGTCGGCCCCGGCGGACGTCCTCGGGGAGGCCTCGACGGGGACCGCGGGCCCGCGACGGCCCGGGAACGGCGTCGTCGTCGGGGTGCACCGGGGCCATGATGCCCGCCCGGCGACGGCCGACGCTCAGGTCGACACGTGCGGCGTCGGGCAGTCTGGACGGATGACCGCCCTGACCGAGCCCGCCCTGGTCGTGCCCGGCGTGGTCGAGCCCGCCGTGGACGAGCCCGCCGTGGACGAGCCCGCCGTGGTCGAGCCGGGGCGGGCAGGGCCGGACGGGCCCGCCGGGGGCGACCCGCGACTCCGGATCTCGGTCGTGGTGCCGTGCAAGGACGACGCGGTGATGCTCCGGCGCTGTCTCGCCGCGCTGCGCGCGCAGGGCCGCCGCGCCGACGAGGTCGTCGTCGTCGACAACGGGTCCCTCGACGACAGCGCCGCCGTCGCCCGCGCGCGCGGCGCCCGCGTCGTCGTCGAGCCCGAGCCCGGCATCCCCGCCGCGTCCGCCGCCGGCTACGACGCCGCGACCGGGGACGTCGTCGCCCGCCTCGACGCCGACTGCGTGCCCGGCCGCGACTGGCTCGCCCGCATCGAGGCCCGCTTCCTCGCCGACGAGCGGCTCACCGCGCTCACCGGGGGCGCCACCTTCACCGACGGCCCCTCGCACTGGCGGGTGCCCGGCGCGCGGCTGTACCTCGGCGCGTACGTGCTCACCGTGTCGAGCGCGCTCGGCCACGTGCCGCTCTTCGGCTCGAACTGCGCCTTCCGCCGTGCGGCGTGGCTCGAGGTGCGCGACGAGGTGCACCGGACGGGCACGGCCGTGCACGACGACATCGACCTCTCGTACCACCTGGGGCCCACCCGGAAGATCCGCTTCGACCCGCGGTTGCGCATGGGCATCTCGGCGCGGCCGTTCGCTCGCGACGCCGGGCTGGGCCTGCGCGTGCGACGCGGGTTCCGGTCCGTCGTCGTGCACTGGCCGCACGACTGGCCCTGGCTGCGGGTGACGCGCCGCGTCGTCGCTGCCGTGCGGCGGGCGCAGCACGCCCGCGGCGTCCGCTGACTCGCGCTCGCGGCGTCCGCTGATGCGCGTCCGCACGCTCGCGCCGTACGGCGGTGACCCTCTCGTACCGCCGTGCTGCACGTGGAGGCGTACCCGGGGCGGCCGCTACCGCGCCGTGCGCCGGCAGGGCGGCGGGTCAGTCGGTGCCGTCGATCCCGCCCAGGCGCTCGAGGACGCCCGTGAGGATCGTGCCGGCCGCGTCGGGCAGCACGTGGTGGTTGAGGTAGATGCCCTCGAGCCAGGTGAGCACCTCGTCGGCGGGCAGGCCGACGGCGTCCCAGTCGACGCCGGGCAGGGCCGCGGTGACGGGTTCCTCGCCGTCGGGCGCGAGCCAGGCGTGGGCGATGGGACGGTCGGGGGTGCCGGTGCCGCCGTTCCAGAGCAGCACGATGGGGTGGTCGTCGAGGTGCTCCCCGGTCTCGAGGTGCTCGTGCTCGACGTGCCCGGACCCGAGCCAGGGCAGGGTCAGCAGTTCGCCCTCGATGTCGACCTCGACCAGGTCGAGGGCGGTGGGTTCCTCGACCTCGCACACCCAGAGGTCGTAGCCGGCGTCGTACCAGGCGGCGGCGTCGTCGACGTCGTCGAAGAGCTCGGGCTGGCGCTGGTGCACGTCGGCGAGCAGCGCGGTGCTCCAGTCGAGCAGCAGCCGCGTCTGGTCGGCGGGCCAGGGGCTGACGTCGGTGTCGGCTCCGTCGACGTCGTGGAAGTGGTGCTCGATCCCGGACGGGGTGGTCTCGAGGTGCACCTGCCCGGTCTCGTAGCCGACGTAGAGCACGCTCTCGGAGGTGTCGTCGTCCCACTCGGCGAACAGGTTCGGCTTGCCGAGGGCGGTCGGCAGGGGCAGGGTCGCGGCGCGGCGCGCGCCCAGTCGGAACACGCCCCGGAACCGTCGCGTCGGCAGTCTGAGGCTCATGTCGGTCACGGGCGTGGTGCTCCTTCGGATCGGCTCACCAGGGTAGACGACGCAGGGGGTGGCGCGGGGCCGGGAACGGTCCGGCCGGGGCCGGGACGCGCCTCCGGCGGTCGGTGCAGGAGGCGCGGGGCGGGGTCCGCGAGGAGCGCCCGGGGGCACCTGTCCCGATTGCGCAGCATCCACTCGTCTAACTAGATCTTCTAGACATGTGTCGACCAGGATGGTCCTGCACCGATTCACGGCGGTGCACGACCACCACGTTCACCTCAGGGCACCGCAGGGGCCAGGAAAGAGAAGAACATGACCACGAAGCACGCGCTCAGCGCCACGCAGCTCCAGTCGCTCTCCCACGAGGGCCTGGTCAGCCACCTCCGTTCCCGGTTCGGCGACTCGTCGGACCTCACCCGCTCGCAGGCGGACTCGTTCTACGTCCGCGACGAGCGCGTCCCCGCCGCCCGCGTGGCGGTGTACCCCAAGCGCCGCGCCACCGAGCGCGTCCGCGCGGTCGTCCTCGAGCCCAGCTACGCGGACTTCCTCAGCAGCCCTGCCCTCGCGGCGACCGCCTGAGCGGCGCCCGCAGCACGGCACCCGGAGGCCGGTCGTCACCACGGTGACGGCCGGCCTCCGTCGTGCGCGACGGACGCCGCGGCCGTGCGCCACGAACGCCTGCGTCGTGCGCGACGGACGCCGACCCGGGCCGGAGCCGTCGGCCCCGGCCCGGCCCGTCAGCTCGCGACGTCCTCCTGGGTGACGTCGCGGTCGACCGAGATGGTGGGGATCGACGCGGTGATGACCGAGCCGTCGGCCCGCAGGGTGCCGCGCAGGTCGCTCGTCGTCGGAGCGGGCCCCTGCAGCCGGAGGCCCTGGTGCGGCAGCGGGACCTCGACCGGTGAGCCCGGGGCCACCGACACCCGGGCGTCGTGCACCCAGACCTCGAGGGCGTCGCCGGTCTCGACCTCGAACGTGATCGCGTCCTGGCGCAGGCGCACCCGCAGGCGGGAGCCGCGCACGGTGAGCGCGAAGGTCAGCTGCGGCCAGTCGGCGGGCAGCCGCGGGTCGAAGGTGAGGCGGCCGCCGTGGTCGCGCATGCCGCCGAAGCCCTGCACGAGCGTGCCCCAGATGCCACCGGTGGAGGCGACGTGGACGCCGTCGCCGGTGTTGCGGTGCAGGTCGGCGAGGTCGACGTAGAGGGCCGAGAGGAAGTACGAGTGCGCGAGGTCGTGGTGGCCGACCTCGGCCGCGACGATGGACTGCACGACCGCGGACAGCGTCGAGTCGCCCGTCGTGAGCGCGTCGTAGTACTCGAAGTCGCGACGCTTCTCGGCGGGACTGAACTCGTGCCCCTGCAGGAAGAGCGCGAGCACGACGTCGGCCTGCTTGAGCACCTGGAACCGATAGATCACCAGGGGGTGGTAGTGCAGCAGCAGGGGGCGCTTGCCGGCCGGGGTCTTCTCGAGGTCCCACAGCTCCTTGTCGAGGAACTGGGCGTCCTGCGGGTGGACGCCGCGGTGGGGGTCGTAGGGGATCTCCATGGCGTCCGCCGCGCGGCGCCACCCGTCGATCTCGTGCGCCTCGAGCCCGGTGCGGGCCACGGCGCGCGCCCACGCGGTGGGCACGTCGGCGGCGAGCCGCTCGCACGCCGCCGCGGCCGCGCGGAGGTTCGCCCGCGCCATGACGTTCGTGTAGAGGTTGTCGTCGACCACCGTCGTGTACTCGTCGGGGCCGGTGACGCCGTCGATGTGGAACCGCCGGTCGCCGTTGGACCGCCAGAAGCCGAGGTCGGCCCAGAGGCGCGCGGTCTCGATGAGGATGTCGACGGCGCCGAGCGCGAGGAACTCCTCGTCGCCGGTGGCCGCGACGTACTGCACGAGGGCGTGCGCGATGTCGGCGTCGATGTGGTACTGGGCGGTGCCGGCCGCGTAGTACGCGCTCGACTCGAGCCCGTTGATGGTGCGCCAAGGGAACAGCGCCCCGCGCTGGTTGAGCTCGCGGGCGCGCTCGCGGGCGGCGTCGAGCATGCCGTGACGGAAGCGCAGTGCGTTCCGCGCGACGTACGGCGCCGTGTAGGTGAGGAACGGGAGCACGTAGATCTCGGTGTCCCAGAAGTAGTGCCCGCCGTAGCCGGAGCCGCTCACGCCCTTCGCGGCGACGCCCTGCCCGTCGGTGCGGGCGGTGGCCTGCGCCAGCTGGAAGAGGTTCCAGCGGATGGCCTGCTGCAGCGCGGGCTGGCCGTCGACGACGACGTCGCAGCGCTCCCACCAGTCGGCGAGCCACTCGCGCTGCACGTCGAAGTACTCCTCGACGCTCGTCTCGCGGGCCCGGTCGAGGGTGCGGTCGCAGCGGTCGGCGAGCTCGCGCGGCGGCACGCCGCGCGACGTGTGGTACGTGACGAGCTTCGTGAGGCGCGTCGGCTTCCCCGCCCTGGCGCGCACCCGGTAGACGTGCTTCGCGACGTCGTCGTCGATCTGCGACGTCTCGCGGTACTCGTTCTCGGTCTCGAGGTGGTGCTCGGCCCCGACGGCGATGGTCATGCCGGAGTTGGTGGTCTGGTACCCGAGGACCGTGCGCGAGCCCTGGGCCCGCTTGAGCAGCGGCTGCAGCACCCGGTCGGTGAGGGTCTCGCCCTTGCGGGGGTCGAAGCCGGCGGCGGCGGCCCGCTTGCCGGAGTGGTACTCGTCGCGGATGTCCTGCCGGTTGAGGATCTGGCTGGACAGCAGCACGGAGGCGTCGGCGTCGAGCAGCGTCACCTCGTAGTCGACGACGGCGAGGTGCCGGTCGGTGAACGACACGAGGCGGCGGGACGCGAGGCGGACGCGCTTGCCGGAGGGCGTGCGGAAGTCGACCTCGCGCACGAGCACGCCGGCGGCGAAGTCGAGCCGGCGGGTGGAGCGCAGCACGTCGGCCTCGGCGAGCACGAACGGCTCGTCGTCGACGTACAACCGGATCGTCTTCGCGTCGGGCACGTTGACGATGGTCTGCCCGACCTGGGCGAAGCCGAACGCCTCTTCGGCGTGCCGGATCGGCCAGGTCTCGTGGAACCCGTTGACGTAGGTGCCGTAGGTCTCGCCGCCGCGCCCCTCGTCGAGGTTGCCGCGGAGGCCGAGGTAGCCGTTGCCCACGGCGAAGAGCGTCTCGGCGTGGCCCTGTTCGTCGGCGGGCGCCGGCTCGGTCTCGACGAGCGCCCACTCGTCGACGGGGAAGCGGTGCCGGTCGAGGGGGTCGGCGGTGATGCGGTTCACGCGGCGCCTCCCGACAGGTGGGGCCCGGCGGACACGGCGTCGACGACGTCGGCGAGGTCGTCGACGACGAGGTCCGCGCCCGAGGCGAGCAGGGCGTCGTGGCCGACTCCGCGGTCGATGCCGAGGACCAGGCCGAAGGATCCCGCCCGGCCCGCCGCGACTCCGGACGTGGCGTCCTCGAGGACGGCGCACTCGTCGGCGGAGAGCCCGAGCCGTCGGGCACCGTCGAGGTACGTGTCGGGGGCGGGCTTGCCGGCGAGGCCGTCCTCCGCGGCGACGCGGCCGTCGACGACGACCTCGAAGCGGTCGCGGAGGCCCGCGGCCTCGAGCACGCGCACGGCGTTGGCCGAGCTCGACACGACGGCGACGCGGTGGCCGGAGGCGAGGGCCGCGTCGAGGAACGCGACGGAACCCGGGTAGGGGGTCACCCCCGCCTCGGCGAGCTCGGCCTCGAAGGCGGCGTTCTTGCGGTTCCCGAGGCCCCGGACGGTCTCGTCGTCGGGGGAGTCGGCGGTCGTGCCCTCGGGCAGCGTGATGCCGCGCGAGGCGAGCAGGTCGCGGACGCCGTCGTAGCGGGGCTTGCCGTCGACGTGCTCGAAGTAGTCGGCCTCGGTGTACGGGGCGACGCCGGCCTGGTCGAGGTAGGGGGTGAAGAGGCGCGACCAGGCCCGTCGGTGGACCTCGGCGGTGGGGGTGAGGACGCCGTCGAGGTCGAAGAGGAGGCCGCGCAGGGAGGCGAGCGCCGAGGCGTCGCGCGAGGGGGGAGGGGTCACAGGGGGAGGTGCTCCAGGTAGGGAGGTGGTGCCGGTCCGTGGTCGTCGTCGTCCCACGTGCCAGGCGAGCGTACCGCCGGGCGAGCGGCGACGGAATGCGGGACGGGCGAGGTCCGTTATCTTGGTGACACGTCATCGATGTGGAGGAGAAGTGCTGATGGACGAACGGCCCCCGAGCGGCACCCGACGCGACGACCTGCTGGCCGCCGACACGACCATGGGCGCCGTCACCCTGCGCGTCGCCGATCTCGACCGCATGGTCGGGTACTACCGGGACGCCGTGACCCTCACCGTCCTCGCGCACGACGCCGGTCGTGCCGTCCTCGGCCGCGGCGCGACGCCCCTCGTCGTCCTCGAGCACGCCCCCGAGCTGCGGCACGCCGGCCCCCGCGAGGCCGGCCTGTTCCACACCGCCGTGCTCTTCCCCACCGAGGCCGACCTCGCCACCGCCGTGTGGAGCGTCGCGAGCCGCCACCCCGGCTCCTTCACGGGCAGCGCCGACCACCTCGTGTCGAAGGCGTTCTACTTCGACGACCCCGAGGGCAACGGCGTCGAGCTCTACTGGGACCGTGACCGCACCGAGTGGTCGTGGACGCACGGGCAGATCGACATGGCCACCCTCGCGCTCGACCCGAACTCGTTCCTGCGCGACCACCTCGACGAGGCCGCCGTCGCCGAGGCCGCCCGGCGCCCCGCCGAGGTCGGGCACGTCCACCTCAGCGTCGGCGACGTCGAGACCGCGCACCGCTTCTACGTCGAGCAGCTCGGCTTCGAGACCACCACCCGCTTCGGGCCGCAGGCCCTCTTCGTGAGCGCGGGCGGCTACCACCACCACATGGCGATGAACACCTGGCGCAGCGCGGGAGCCGGTCGCCGGCAGCTCGCCCTGGGCCTCGGCCTCGTCCGCCTCGACCTGCCCGGCACGGACGACGTCGGCTCGCTCGCCGAGCGCCTCGCGCACCACGGCGTCGCCGTCGAGGACGACGGTCGCACCCTCGCCTTCGAGGACCCCTGGGCGAACCGCCTCGAGGTCACGGCGCGCGCCTGACCCGTCGGCGCGCCAGCCCGGCGCGCACCGCGCGCACCGCGCGCCCGACCCGTCAGCGCGGCAGCCCGGCCTCGATCGCCGCGACCACGGCGGGGTCGTCGGGCTGCACCGTCGGGCGGAACCGGTGCACGACGCCGCCCGGGGCGACGACGAACTTCTCGAAGTTCCAGCTCACCCGGCCCGCCTTGCCGTCGGCGTCGGGCGTCTTCTTCAGCTCGACCCACAGCGGGTGCGTCGAGCGGCCGTTCACCCGCACCTTCTCGGTCATGGGGAAGGTCACGCCCCACGTGGCCGAGCAGTACTCGCCGATCGCCTCGGCCGACCCCAGCTCTTGCAGGAACTGGTTGCTCGGGAACCCCAGCACCGTGAAGCCCCGTTCGCCGTACGTGCGCTGCAGTTGCTCGAGCTTCTCGTACTGGGGCGCCAGGCCGCAGCGCGACGCGACGTTGACGACGAGCACGACCCCGTCGGACCACTCGCCGAACGTGGTCCCACGCCCCTGCAGGGTCGTGAGGGGGACGGTGTCGAGGGCAGTCGATGAGGTCATGGCCCGACGCTACGACCGCCCGCCGACAACGACCCGGGAGCGCCGGAGGCGCCGCGTGCGCCGGGCGCGG
>Ga0265797_10007691_pt1 | contig 14605 bp, 11 predicted proteins | sample P2T30metagenome_FD_192433 | JGI IMG/M metagenome (GOLD analysis project Ga0265797, IMG submission 192433) | Plant litter microbial communities from East Loma Ridge, Irvine, California - P2 T30 | ecosystem: Environmental > Terrestrial > Plant litter > Unclassified | place: USA: California... | reverse complement strand
TCTCACCCGCCGAAAGTGGGTCGTCGGCAAATGACCGATGGCATTCTATGTTGGGGAAGCCGGATGCGCAGAGAATGCATAAGGAATTTCGGCGTGTGCGCCGCCTTGAGGACGCATCTCTTGGATATGACAGTTATCTTTGTGGTCCTAGTCTACGTTCGGGTTAACATTCGCCGTTACTGGAAGCCGGTCTTGACTTGAGAGGACGGAATTGACACCAAAGACTGCAAATGTAACTCGTTTCTTCAGAGAAGCGTGTATATTATTCTCATTATCATATTACTGCAAACTTCCTATAAACGTACCACGCGTTGAAAATCGTCAAAAAGTCATGAAATCCGTATACGCAAAACTAGACCTCAGCTTCCAGTGAGATTGATAACCAGAAAGCTTTCAATCACATCGCCCAAGCCACATGGAACGGATATATCGGATCCAAAACTGCAGTGCCATCGCTCATTCCATCAGGGGTATAAGTCGCCAGTCCTTGCGAAGACGGACTATTAGTTGACAGAGAGTGAAACACTGCTCAAATCATCAGTGGTACATCTAAGCAGCAACAATCCTCTCGTCCTCACGACCACGCTGATGCTCACTAGCGATGGTCGAGTTAACATCGTCATCAAGGTCCTCACGGTCGTCGTAACCGTTGCCCTGGTGCTGCTCGGCGGGGATCCATAGGCCAGACTCCCTGTCGAGAGCCTGGTCTTGGCCAGAGAGGTCGACACCCTCACCCATGTTGCGGTTCTGGTTGCGGCGGCGTTGAGAAAGGGTGCGCGATCGCTGGGAGAGCTTGGAGGAGACGGAGGCATTCTGGGACACCCAGTTGGTAAGAGCATCCTCACAGTCTTGGATGATGCTGTAGTGTGTCAGTAGATGTTTTTCTTGGGGCAAGGAAGGAGAGTTGACTCACGCCTTGCTAGCCTCGTAGCCGTCGTAAGCTTGACGGGTTTCTCCAGGAGTAACTGGTGTATCGTCGACAAGTTCGAGGAGGTGCTTTCCGTAGCCAGCGATGATGGCCAGCTTCTCGCAGTGCTCGCGCATGGCGTCGAATTGGTAAGTGAAAGCTGCCTTGAGCTTCTCACGAGTGATGTTGGAAAGCTGGGCTTCGGCGACCAGAGACTCGGCCTCGGCACGTACGAGCTCCTGCTCAAGGACAACAATCTTGGGGGAGTTGGGCTCCTTGTACTTCAACTGGGCAATCTGGTCGGTGATCTTCTGTTTGCCTATACGACTGTAAGCGTCTTTCTGGTGGTACACATGTGATTAACTTACGGTCACGGCTGGGCTGAACGGAAGCTTCAATGTTGCGGATGCTCTTGATAGTGACACGGTATTGGTCGTAGCGGTCAACATACTGGTCCTCGAGCTCACCGATTTCGTAGATGAGAACTCCGAGCTTGTCAGTGACGTCAGAGACGTCGTCGTCGCAAGCCTCGCCCCAAATGGAGAGTTGTTGCTGTGTGACTAGTCAGTACTACGTAGGGTTGCACAGGGGCAGTGCAAACTTACTGCGACCTCCATACGCTCCCTAGAAACCAGCTCCATGCTGCGCATGACGTTCTTCTCCATCTTTACAAGTTGTGACAACTTCTTCGCAAGGTCAGGTCCGAAGGCACCGGCAGACTTGTGGCGGAAGGTGTGGCCTACACAGCAGAGAATCAGTTAGCAACTATAACATAAACAATGATATTTGTAACACTGTAGTGACCATCCGGTGAGATCCACTCGTGGAATACGTGCTGTTACTGCATTATGCGACAAGGCGCTATTCACGCGGTGTGCGAAGGCGGCACTGCGCAGTCCTTATAGCTCATTTTTCGCACGAAACAAAAACGGTGCGAATGCAGAAAATCTCTAAAGTGGAGGACATACCAATGTTAGCCTTGCCAAAGAAGCGCCCGCTCTTGGTCGAGGACGAAGGTGGCGGGGGGCTCTGAATCTGCGACGCCGTGGGCGCGCGAGATTGGCGCATGCTGTATGTTCGGTGCATGTTGGCGTCGGTGTTGTAGTGATATATCGAGTATGAGTTGGAAGGGTGAGGCCGGGTACGAAGTTTTTTAGGTGTTGTGTTGATAGGGAAGGCGCAGAGATGTCGCAGTATGACGGAGGTTTTGTTTAGGGGAGTTCAATGACGTAGACCTTGCTTAGCCCCACCCTCCCGCGGCGATCATGTTCCCGGACACGCTACCCTCAAATCATTTGCACATCCTCCACACTGCGACATTGGCAATCCTTGATCAGCGTAGGGTATCCTTGCATTTTGCTTAACTTCAATGCTTCAATTGCGACCCTTCTCTGCGAATTGTACGTGCATACATGCCACATTGCATACACAGCCGGACAGCAGTCGCCCTGCTTGCGCTGATCTAGGCTAAGGCTAGAACAGTTGGCGCCAGTGGCTATGTCCTCTCCGGCTGATGTGACGTTGATGTGTGCCTGGCTCCGGGACCCAATGGGCGCCATGACAACCACGCTACCAAGAATGCATTTTCCCTAGACCCTTACAAGCAGTCATCCAAGTCAATTGGCATCCACGTTGTGTATCTACTAAGGCTCCTGCCATCTCATTTTACGATCATCTCAAGTTTGTGCGATGTGGCAAATCCATAGAAGCGATGAGGCAACTCGAGAGGGGTGTGTGATTCGAAAGCCGGGCGTTCCGCGACCTGTTTGAACAACGCTGGTGGGAAAGTGACTATCTTGGTTCTAAACTAGGTCATGCCATAGCAAGCATTGACCAGTGGCAGAATCTTGGTTTTCCCAAGGTCCAAAACTGACCATGTATAAAGCGTGCATAAAACATTGGGGTATATCGTCAACTCATCGTACTCAAATCTGGGAATACAATGCTCCATCGTGAAGCTGATTGGCGAAGACGCTGAGTATACTTCCAGCTTCGCCTAGGCCACTGCTAGGACGCAGAGCCCAAAAGATGAGTTCGCCCTCCCGCGGTGACCGACGGTGGTGCACAGCTAGGGATGCTAAGCTTATTGCGAACACGGTTGTCACACCCAAGAGGGTGTTGATAAACAGCGGAGAGGGCAGCTCCGATCGAATGCGCTTCGATGATACCAGCGGCTCCGAGACAATGACATTTTTTCGCTGTGAGAACATGGACAATCCAGGAATGTTCCCCAAGATCTCTTTTGCGCCGGCTAGCGTACTTGAAGCGAGAGTTCCTGATCTTGCCGTCCACGGTAAAGATGTACTTCTTGGCGTCTTCTTCACACCGGCGGAGACAGACCAGATATCTGCAGAGCTCACCTGTTCACTGCGGAATAGGTTCTCATGCAGCCTACCTATGTATGCTACAATGCGTGGGTATTTGGTCTGGAGAGTTTCTCTGAGCCATGCCTGGGGCACTGGCGGGTAGTACAGCAAGGACAAGTATCCAAAGGCAAGGCAATCCAGACTAGAGGGCTTGTCCCCACGGAAGAGGTAGTCGTGTTTTCCGAGTAGATCTGACAACGGGTCCAAGAGTTCGCCTGATAGAGCATCAAGTCTGAATCGTGCGGCGTACACCTGACCACCTAAGAGGCCGCCAAGACCCTTTCCACGCCCTATGCTCATGGCATTTGGTTGGCTTTCGGTAGGTATGCCGGCTGCCCGCTTGGCAGCCTCATATTCGGACGAAGCGGTACCTCGACCTGGCGCAAACCCCTCTTCGGCTGTGGTATCCACATCTAGACTACTCAATCCCATGTGCGCCGTCCTAGCTCTAGCGAGATCCCGTCGTTTCGGAGGGACGGTGTAGTTGGCATACCATGGGAGGATGGCAGTATACGCAGACGAGGTTATAGTGTTGTAATTTTCGGCAGAGACGTAGAGGGACAGGTCGATCAGAGGGGTTGCTGTAGATTGTAGAAATGTGATGAAACTGTAAACGTGTAAGAATACATATATCAACTCATGGATCGGTACCTACGCAGTCCTATCGGTCTGCTGTCGACTTGATAAGTTGACATCAAGGTCATTGGTGACTGAAGGGTGGTTGCGAAGGTATGCGACAATGTCCTCGAAGCCGGAGGCTGTTGCGACGTCGTCATCGAAGAGTATCGGTAAGCTCTCTGCGAGTGTGTAAGGGCCTGCTCTGGACACGATAAGTCATGGATCCCGTACCTGTGGTGCCAATCGTGGGGTTGTGCTCGGCCACCAGTGACCATTCTCCTCTGGGGATGACACGCTGACAATAGGCGATTGTGGCTATGCATTCGGGCTCTATTGAAGAAAGCCCAAAGGCTGGGCCCCATACATGAAGCTCAAGCACCATATCTAGTGCTGTGTTGTGGTGCGTCGTGTGTGATTGTGATGCGCTGACGCCCACTTTCCGATCAACTTCTGCGCATGCCGATCGGAACTAGCGTCGGAACGCTCGCACGTGAACACGCATCATCATCGCCCGTGTCTATGCTGGCAGTTGCAATCACTTACTTACATCGTCAACATCGGGAATCAACGCTACACTCTCTAGTCCTTTGATATGGCACCACTTCGACGATACCTACGGATTACAAAGCATTCTGTTCTCGAGGTTCGCATCTATCTTGACCGACCCGCTGATGCTGAGGCATGGCTGTTGAAGCGCGACGACCCAGCACTACCACGCGTCATTGAGGCTATACGACCGCTTGTACTGCCCAAGCTCCGAGAGGAAAACGAGCGGGGTAGAGGCCGAGGTAGTGCCAAATCTAAAAAGAAGGGAGTAAAGGACGTCGTCGTTGAAGGTAAGCTGCATGGAAGTTTGATATCGTATCCACAGTACAGGCATCCCCGCATTGATGCTGCAGTCTTACTCAGACGGCTAACCTCACGTCAGATGATTTCGAGGTTTCCATCTTTTTGACGGACCTATCCTCCCGGCACTCCGTTCTGACCAAGCAAAAGATCTTCAAAGACAAGGCCCGCATCCAAAGCAATTCCGGGAAACTCACCAACTGGCTGACAAGTGGAACTAGCGATCAGCCTGTCGTTATCAACGAAGATGGCGCAGATCCGATCGTTATCAGAGAAGAAGACGATGACGAGCCCATCAATCTTGCTGACATCCCGGCAGCTGACCAATCTGGGAAACAGCCTAAGCGTTCAGCACGTCAAAGACGCCGAAGGAACGAGGATGAGGATGCTGCACTCAGCAATCGCAGCGATAGCGAAGGTTCGGATTTGTTTGTCCCTGAGCCCACCAATCGACGTCGGACCAAGGCTCGTACACAGGACGAAGACCAGGATAGTGACGAGGAGACACATGCGGATGATAAGAAGAAGCTTGGTCTCAACACATCATATGATGGCTTCAGTATCTACGGCCGTATACTGTGTCTTGTCATTAAGCGCCGTGGCGCACGAAACGTGGCAGGACCAAGTGGTGCAAATTCAAGCCAGGCTATGCTAGAGAATTGGGTTTCGACACAAGCTGTGGCAGAGCAGCTCGACGACGATGAGGACGCTATGTGAATAGAATTAGCATCACTGTACTATATGATCGCCATCGAGTTAAGACAGTCGGATCTTGTTGCCGACTGACACGAGTGCGAGCTGACAGGGACGAAAATAACAACGCCGACCACTATTCGCCGACCCTGAACACGATGGGTTCTTGACAGGCTTATCCACGTGGACGCACTGTGCTGAACCATCACACCGGATAAATGCGCGGTTCTTCAGGAAGTCCCTGCGCATTAGGTGGCTTAGTGAACCATTTTCCCAGAGGAGTACAACATACGCCACGATATTCGCGCACCATTTTGTGCGTGCGCGTCTTTCTTATTTCCGCTGCAAACATGGTCCATATCGCATCCGGGGCTTGATGAGGACAATGAACCTGAAACTGAGCATATAGGGAGGGTTGATGTGTTCACTGTTGGAGAGTCGGCTGTTCGGAACGACTAGACGTATTACATACTGCACCTATGACCGGGGTCTATTCTTTTTTTATTCGATCGCTACGCTGAGTTCTGCGTCGGACAGCTCGTTGATCGAAAACAGCACTGGGGAACCATTGCCTTGGCGCATTGAGACTCGGTGCTTTCCCGGCGAATACCCATCTGGATTCTCGTCTTTGTCTCCTCTGAGTCTCTGAGTGCTTCACCAGTAGCGCATCGGACTCGCCGGCCCCAAAATGGGTGGCGCAGCGTGCTCGCATGCTCGCTCTCGCCTGAGATTGAAGGCGCGTAAGCCACATAAGGTGCGGTAGCGGCGCCGAGAATGTTGCGCGTACCTGCAGCAACGTGCCTGAACATCGTTCTCCGCACCATGCTATTGATCTGCTGATGACGATCAGCTTAATCCATCGTTCTCGGACCATGGCTGCCAAAACACGGGAAAATCAAGACTTTTATTCACAATGACGTTGTGATCGACTAGCCACCACTACGAATACGGAGCCGGTGGATAGAGTTCAATGCCAATACTACGTACTTTTTTGCGCCAACGCGAACATCGTGATCGTTGTTGTGAGCAGGCTTGCATGAGAATTGCGAGAGGCTTATTGATTCAAGCAACATGAGATGAAAAGCATGTCGGTCAAAAACCGCCGTTAATTTTACTTGGTAGACAGCCGTGCCTGCAGCTTCAAGGGACCCTTCTAGGGGCATGGCTTCAAACTGATGACCTGTCAATCAACGGCAGACAGACTAACGCTCGGTCTCTTCTCGTCTCTCCGCGCTGGCCAGTTGGTTGGAACGCTTGTCAGCCGAAAACGTCTTTTCCTGGGACCAGATCTTTGGCTCTGTAGCTTGACACCATGTCGCCTTGTCTTTCGCATTGGACTGTAACATATGCGCAATCCTTCCCCACTGTGCTGAAACGACAGCTTTTGAGAAGCGTTGAGACTGAACTAATGAACTACCGAAGGGGGTGGCGATGGTGAGGACGATGCTTTCTGCATTAGGTTTTGACGCACCAGCAGCCCCTGTAAATCTGGTCGCTTACTATCAACGATGAGCGCATCGCCAGAATCTTCTCCCCAGTCCTGGTGGGTAAGGGAAATCTTTTTTGCTTGTTGCGCACAGGCTTTCAGGGTACTGTAAACGCTTCGATAATCGTGATTTTCATCTCGCAGGTCGCAGGGGTAAAAGGTGGCATATTGCGAATGTCAATCAAACAAACGCCTATCTGAAGTCAGACGTAAACCCTGACCAGTCCACGTGGAGTTTGGCCAGCTGCAACAAGCGAGCAGCGGTGTTCCCTCCGTCCCTTCAGACTGGTTGACAGCTGCGCCAAGTGGCTGCATGGCGCCCGTTCAACTCTCTCCTTCCGGACCAGCCGAGCTTCTGTGATAACCTTTATCGAGCAGCCACTACCAGCCAGTTGCGGTCGCCGGAACACTTTGAGAAACAGGGCACACTGGGCGTCGGTAACTACTCCTACCTCGGACACAAACGCGAGCTAGGATTAATACGAGTTGCGCGAAGACGGCAAACCAAAAAGACAAAAATAATCATGACATGCCTTTGTGCGGTGCTTTGCATTCTCAGCCTAGCTGCCCACGAACAAACGTGTATACCCCGGCCAACCGATTCAGGATAGCAAGAGCAAAGTCATGCCTTGACCTCACACCGCCAGCACGGGCGCCAGCAGCTGTGGACATTGTGGAGCGGAAAATTCTAGGGGGCTTCGAAATTGGGTAGAAGCGTCAAAGAAGCACGGGAGAAGGTCGGCATAGGCGCTAGATCTTCCTGCGCTGGAGGTCGGTGGGTGTGTCCGACGTTGGCAAATAGGCGACGTCGCAAATTGTGTGACGGAAATTTACTGTCAATGTGTCAGAATTTGCTCTTGACACGCACGGCAACAGGAACCGAGCGATGCCTGTTCCTGATGCGCTCGCAAGCAAACCCTCTTACAAGCGGTCCCAAGGCGGCGACTGATGCATGCCAGCCCTGCGCACCGTCAAGATGAAAAGGAGGGCTACGTTTCATTCCTCACGACCGTTCGCACTAGGCATGTCTGCTAGTAAGAGCACGGTAGTGGTCAGGGAATAAGTGATGTCAGATGAGCGCAGACACTTCCCGTGGGTCAATCATGCCTCGCTGGGCCTGCTGCCTTGCCTGGAGGATGATGCGTTGTATGAACGACATGCCGCGACGGCGACAATACTGCGACAGGATTGGATCAACACGATCTTCACGCTGTCACGAGGCCGATGAAACGACAAGGCGGTAACGCGCAAGTTCGTGTTTCTTCTCCCCCCTGCTCATTAAGTGACTAGGATCAGCGATGTTTCGGCGTGCTTTAGCTTATGCACAAGCCAGGAGCCACCCCTTTCCTGCTCATCAGCCCAACGCCTCTTTCACCGCTTGGGCCGTGCCATGCCCTGCCTAGCATTATTACACACATCGTCAAAGTACATAGCTGACCGACATTTTGGGGGTCTGCAATCTGAGCACAAACATAAATACGTTGACCCCCCACCATCGGAGTGTTCGTTTCATCATCCAGAGCCGAAGACTACAACACAAAGAGTATATCTCTACAGCCTACTACCACTACCACTACAACAACATCATCGTCATCCAACGAAGACTCCAACAACCAACTCAACACTTCCGCTCAACACCAGCCTAACAGCTCATCCTCACAAACCAACACAATGGCCGCCACTATCTACGACGAGTCCAACATGGCATCGCAGAACCTCCCACCTTGCCCTGGCCCACCACCAACCCGCCCTCTTCCTCCTGTCCCATCGAAATAGAGGACATGAACTCTCTACCTCGTTTTTGTCTTGTTCGACCTACACTTGGCTTTGGCGCATTTCAACATCGATATCAACTCCGCATCCTTAACCGAGCATCCTCAACGCGACCCACCTTACTACTCTATCATCCGACATCGATCTGCACCTTGCCGCCTGGTATGCCGCCATCATGCAGTGCATCTGCAGCATCCAGTACTACCTGATCTTTGGCGCACTCTGTGCCTCAGACTCAGAACAACTCCTTGTCACTCACCTGACATCCGCCGCGATTTCCGGTTAAAAGCAGACTAAGCTTGTCTTCGGAAAGCGACTCGACGCCAGTCTACCTTGCATCGCAAGCCTCCACGTTATTACGCCCTGCTATCATGTGGCATTGCTGCATGTACCAGGATCCGCTCGTCTCACTTCCGGCTACGATTGCATATCCCACACACGCTGGTTCGGGTGTCCGGAACGATCCTTCTCTATAGACGCCTACTTTACTTTGGCATATACACATCACAGTCCTTCTAATATTGAGCGTATTACTTGCTTTAGACTTGCATTAGTTGGCGCTTGGGATTGGTTGTGCGGCATCATAGCATCATTAGTTCTTGGAGTTCTATTACTGGTTAGGCGGCATCATAGCCAGGAGGAATACCCAATATCGTCTCGTAGCATTAATTGTTTGATCTAAGATCAATTACGCTTATACTTGTTCTATTCTCGTCCACAGTGAAACTCGCATGCAGTTGAATTCAAAGTCCCCTGTTCACTAATCCTTCGGCTTTCCCTTTCCATTTGGGGGCTAAAAGCCATGCTCAGTCGAGGGCAAGCCTCCAAGGCATCTTCCAGGGCATCTTCCGATAGAGACGTTTGCCTAGAGACGCCGCCAGGTTGCCAGCGCGCGCGCGATAGTTCCCTTGCACACCACCTCAGCTAACCGCTAAGGCACATGGCTGTGATAGGATCCACCGTTGCTTCACAAGCGCTGCAGCATGTTCGAGCGATCAGGTATGCCTCCTCCACAATCAGGCACCTGTACATTGCAAGCGCTTGGCCGCACACACGTGGGCTGTGTGACGTAGACTTGACAAGTTGAGTCGAGGGCCAATAAGTCGACTCGTTTAACCGTGTTGCATATTCAAGTGTCCCGCAGCTACCGAAACCTTCCGTGTGACCGGTTCACGTTGGAAATCACGGCACCACCCCGGCATGTGCAGGAACGTCGATACTTGCCGCAGCTTCAACTTGGAACGCTAATCAGCAAGACGGATACGGCCTCACACCACGAATGCGAATATTGGCAGGGCCGTTCTTGGTGGTTTGGCTCGGTTGCGCTTACCTAGCTCCAACCACGGCCATGTAGCCGTTCAGGCACAAGTGCATGCTCTTAGGAATCCATGCCCTGCTTTCAGCTGAGGCAGATGACTCCTCTATACGCAAAGCCAACCACCAGCTGCATTGCTAGTCGTACGCAGACGTGCGACCACTAAGACGCTAGATTAACACCGTCCTTCACTACTACAGCTTTGCATGTTGCACGACTTCACCGCTCAGCAAGACGTGCCCGCAACTCCACAGCCGTTAGCGGTCTGCCAGGTTGCAATACACTATCTCCCGCAGGACAGTACCCCTCCTTCAAACATCATCATCGTCAACATCAAGCAGCGCATCCCGCGGTTGCGCACTAAGTACCATTGTCGTGCCTACGCCGCAATCTGACGCCAATCTCCACTCGCCTGAGCGGGTCCGCCCACACCACGTTGGGGGCAGTCTCACCAAAAGTGGCAGCACCCTGAACGTGCTCGATCTCTGATACTCGGATGAGCATGCCGAATGTTCGCAGTAGGCGAACAGACACGGCTCGGCTTGCAACGTATAGTTTGCGCCTGTCCGAGCTGACGACCAGAGTCCTGCGCCTTGATGGCGCTCAGTAAGCAATTAGACTTTCGAACTGCGCCTTTGTCCCTCGTCCTCTGCTGTTGAAGCTTGAGTTATTGGCCCCAGACGACAAGGCTGCATTCCGGTCTGATGAATACGGACTTGAACAACCATGCAATCGGTCCTCCACGAGCACACAGACCTATCGCTTAGCTATCAAAACTCTCTCAGCACCGATCGTGCTAGGTAGGGCGAAGTACACAGTCAGCCACGTCTGTCAGACGTTAATTCATCCTGCAAGACGCGAGGCATTCCATGTACGCCATCGGCTGACGCAGGCTGCGCGTTACCGTGCGTACAACGTGTGGAAACCTGCAGTCGTCCTTCGATACATCAATTTTACGCAAGCCAGCGCGCATCAATCACATGCCCACGCAACTCTTCTGTGTGCGTCCGAGTGCATGCATGCTGCTCAATCCCTGGCAGATCATTCTGACTCACGTCCGCAATTCCACAAACCACGTTCCTTTTTCGCAGATCGTGGGTCCGCGGGCAGAGCATGCAGCCTTACTTTGCTGGTGCCTATCACATCCCAGCGCTGGACAAGCCCGCTGTCAATCCATCCACGCTGACGGCCTTTTTTTGGGAACCTCTTCGGCGACTAGGTCACTCGATGTGAGTCACCTTCAGCGGTGTACCCAAGCTGTCACCGTTACGACACGGACGCCGTTGCGATTTGACCGTTGTCCCTTGTCACTATAACCAGGTCCTCGGATTTTGTCGCGCAAAAGGGAAAAGCCGTTGATTCTGTAACTGCCGGTTGCCGCTTGAAAACCCTTACATTTCTCACCGCTGTGTACGCAGTAGGTCATGTGGAGTCTTCGACGCAGCATCTGTAAGGAGGATTTTCAATCTCGTGACTTGTTGTGTGGGAATTGCGATGTTCGCCTATCACACTCCTACTGGTGATCATTACGCAGAGTCACCACCAGCCAAGCATTGCGGCTGTAAGCGAACCGCGTTGCAGTAACTTCAAAGGAAGACCCCAGCACGGCAAACGTTGTGCCCGGTTGATCAAGCTCGGCGCAATTATTTTTCTTCTCTTTTACCTCGCCGAATGACACCGGTCTTCATTGTAATACCTCCGTCACCGTAACCCTCACCGACAAATTTCCGTTGTTTTCATGAAGATCATTGAAGCAAGTCTTGGACGAAATTTCTCTTACCCGCCTACTGCGGTGTGTGATACGCAATGCCTGCAAGATATAGTGCGACAACAAGGATGGGTGTCCTCCCTACACTTCGCTTGCGCAATCTGTTTCGTAGGCATTCAGGCATTCGTGGACAATACAATTCCACACCCACTCTTTCCCACACAGTCGTGTGTGCTACCCTGTCGATCAAACAGCAGCGCCCTGAACATGCCGTTCATGCACGTCGTCCGATATGGCAAAGTGGATTCACTCGCCACCACGCCTGACATCTGAAACCCTAGCCATTATTCGTGCCATAATGCCATGATTCAATATTTGCCACACTTCTTATCGCCGCTGTTACCGCTGGCCTCGGACATTGCTGACTTACATGATCTACAGAATTGGAAATCTTCCGCTTCAGACGGTGCCTCGGGCATTCGGTAGATGTGAAGGCGGTGCTTATACTCATTAGCCGAGTCAGCGAGGTTGAGGCGTGCGAGATTAGATTCAGCCTATCTTTCATGCATCAGAACATGCAGTCTCTTGGGCATGACTGCCACATTGTAAGTTCAACTAGTTGAACTATACGGTATCGAAGCGGCTTAGACAACGTAAGCAACTAACACCCCACGCTCCAGACGCAAGATGCTGTGTCCGGCTGAACTGTAGTATATTAACTTCACTACACACCAAGTGCTTATGGTGGTCATCGATTGTCGGCATACTTGCTCGTATTATATCAATATGAACTATTGAAAATGTAGACCTCTTGCCTCCCCTCAGCATTTTTCCCATGTTGACCATGGAATCAATCAGCCACAGATGCTACTTAGGAGTTGAAGGTATCTTACTGTTTCGGGCGTACGAGCGGGCGCCAATCATTGACTTGGCCCCGCACCCCAAGCGCACTGCATGCGAGGCGCAAGTTTAAGGTACCTAGATAACGCCCCGTTACGAGTTGATAGTAAGCAATGGAACATCCTGTGTTTCTGTAGACGGAGATGTATTTCCTCTTCTTCAGCATCGTACCGCCAAATCATCACTTTTTACATCACGCAACCGATCGAAGATGGGATTTGTCGACTGGTTGAACTCCAGCGCTGAGTTTACCGAATGGGCCGCTGGACGCAAGCCAGTACCGAAGAATTCGGATGCATTACGTTTCGGTATTTTAGGAGCTGCCAAAATTGCGTATGTCCACGCCCTGTTCTCTTTGTTAACATGAGGAAGTTGAGATAGGGTCTTGGAGCTAAATAGAATCGTTGAACAGTCCGATGGCTTTGATCATTCCAGCGCGCTCGCATGCAGATGTCATAGTCGCTGCTGTTGCAGCAAGAGACAGGACGAAAGCAGAAGCCTATGCGAAGAGGTGGGATGTTCCGATTGTTCATGATAGCTATGAAGGTAAGCGAGCCAGGTGATGACAATGCAGCAGCCCATAAGCAGCAATTACGGCCACTTCATACTGCTGTGATACCATGCTGATCCATCGCAGCGCTGATCAACGATCCGTCAATCGACTGTATATATAACCCTTTGCCAAACGGATTGCACTACAAATGGACGCTCGCAGCCCTCAAGGCAGGAAAACACGTTCTACTGGAGAAACCCTCCGTCTCCAATGCGCAAGAGGCACGCTCTCTCTTCCATCACCAGGTTCTCAAAGCTCCAAATGCTCCTGTACTTGTTGAAGCGAGTCACTATCGCTTCCACCCCGCCTGGTATGTCTTTCTAACGCAATTCGAAAAGGCAAATGTAGAGAAAGCAAGTGTTCGTGCGGGAGCATTCAAAGGAGCATTCCCTGAAACGGATATCAGATATGACTACGATCTTGCTGGTGGCGCTGCAATGGACATAGGGCATTACACCCTATCCGCACTACGAGGTGTCTTTGGAGCTGAGCCTACAGATGTCACTTCTGCAACACCTAGCTTTTTTCATCCAACACAACATCAGCTCTGCGATCGAGCCATGGACGCTACTTACACATTCCCTAACGGCGGTAGTGGTCACGTTCTGTCCGATCTAGGTGCTCGAGGCGGGTACTGGTTTCCGTGGCTAACATCAAACTGGCCAAATTTCAGTGACCTGCTTGCCTCGATCTCTGTAACTTTGCGCCCCGAGAACCTTGAAACAACTAACAACGGTCTACACAAGTCTAGCCAAAAGTCACTTATGTTCTGGGGCTTCATGGGCCCGCACTCTTACCATCGCATCGATATCACCACTACGACTACTTTGCGCGATCCCTCTTCTGGCAAGATTGTCAAGGAAGAAAAGAAGACGGAGTACAAGAAGGCGTACAAGTGGCCGGAGGGCATGGGTGGTGAGAAAAAGGGTGAGGACTGGTGGGTTACGTATCGGTACATGCTTGAGGAGTTTGTGAATAAGGTTAAGCGGAGAGATGGGAGTGGTGCGTGGGTTGATGGCGAGGAGAGTATTAAACAAATGGAAGCCACGGATCGAACTTATGAGAGAGCTGGCATGTTGGTTAGACCTACTAGTAAGGAGATGGAGTAGGTGGTGAGGATTCTGGAGACGGAGATGCAGTGTTGCGTCATCATTTCTGTATCTGTGGTCAGATAAGGCTACTGGAGTTTGGTATACGAGTTCGTATGGCAGGGATCGGTCATTGAGCTTACCATACCTAGGTAGCTCTATTGCCTAAGCATATGCACATTTTAACTTGCATGCACTGCTTACTTCCAGAAATACCAATCATCCATACTTCCCAGGTATCTGCTGCATCGTGTGAGCAGACGCGTTGACACCTTCCATAACGCGATGTATTTAGGGTCCGCGCGTACCTCACTTGCACGAACACAACTAACACAACACTACCCACCCTTAA
>Ga0265797_10007690_pt1 | contig 14607 bp, 12 predicted proteins | sample P2T30metagenome_FD_192433 | JGI IMG/M metagenome (GOLD analysis project Ga0265797, IMG submission 192433) | Plant litter microbial communities from East Loma Ridge, Irvine, California - P2 T30 | ecosystem: Environmental > Terrestrial > Plant litter > Unclassified | place: USA: California... | reverse complement strand
TCGACAGGTCGTACGGCGACAGTTCCAGGCTGACCTGGTCGCCGGCGATGATGCGGATGTGGTTCTTGCGCATCTTGCCGGAGGTGTAGGCGATCAGCTTGTGGCCGTTTTCGCAATCGACGCGGTAGCGCGAGTCGGGCAGCACTTCAGCGACAACGCCGTTCATTTCGATGAGTTCTTCTTTTGCCATGATGGGCTCCTGTTAGTTTGTATTCGATGGGCCCGCCTGGCGCGTAGGCGCTCGGGAAGGCAGGTGATGCCGCCCGCGCAAGCGGGCACTGTCAGTGTTGAACGTGTGGCGCGACGCGCGCGCCTGCCGGAGTGACAAAGCCCGCTCACGGCAGGCTTGTGTTCGATGAGGTACTTCGTTCGGTGCCGTGCGGTCCCTGTCATCTGCAAGGATGCCGCGCCATGGAGTCGCGCGTCAAGACTGGCTGAGGCGCATGGTCGGGCGCCTGAACACAATATGGGGACACTATCTTGAATTTCCAGTGGCAATCTTCGTGTACGTCAATTGAAATTGAAAACGATTGGCGCGATGCGCGAACACGCTAGTGTAGCACGATTGGCGCTGTACCGTTCATGCCTCAGTGTAATGAAGATATAATCCAGCCACTATGTTGCGCTAATCGCGACTCACCACCGGTCGTCCCGCATCCTGCAGCCCAGGCCAGCGTGTGAAATGGCCGATCAAATAGGCTGTTTCATGAACGACACTGTTTCCAATCGCATTTCGACCGGCATTTCCGGCCTGGACGACATCCTGGGCGGCGGCCTGACGCCGCAGCGCGTCTACCTGGTCGAAGGTTCGCCCGGCGCCGGCAAGACCACACTCGGCCTGCAATTCCTGCTCGACGGTGTTGCCCGGGGCGAAAGCGGCATGTATGTCACGCTGTCCGAGACCACCGAAGAGCTGATTGCGGTCGGCCATAGCCACGGCTGGGACTTGGGCTGCATCGACATCGTCGAGCTGGCCGGCGATGACGATCTCGATCCGGAGTCGCAGCAGTCGGTATTTCATCCTTCCGAAGTCGAGCTGGGCGAGACCACCCGCAAGGTCATGGACCGGGTCGACGCCACCCGGCCGACGCGGGTGGTGTTCGACAGCCTGTCCGAAGTGCGCCTGCTGGCCCAGAACGCGCTGCGCTACCGGCGCCAGATCTTGGCGCTCAAGCAATTCTTCTCGGCGCGCAACTGCACAGTGTTGCTTTTAGACGACAAAACCAGCTCGTCGGACCAGCATTTGCACAGTATTGCCCATGGCGTGATCAGCCTGGAGCAACTCGCCCGGGAGTACGGCAAGGAGCGCCGCCGCGTGAATATCATCAAGATGCGCGGCATCCAGTTCCGGGGCGGTTTCCACGATTATTCGCTTGAGACCGGCGGCATCGTCATGTATCCGCGCCTGGTCGCGGCCGAGCACGTGCGCGATTTTGTGCCGGACCTCAGCACCAGCGGTTCGGACGGATTCGACGGTCTGCTCGGCGGCGGCCTGGTGCGCGGCACCAATGCCCTGATCGTCGGGCCGTCCGGCGTTGGCAAGACCACCCTGACCACCCGCTGCCTGATGGCCGCGCTCGAGCGCGGTGAGAAGGCCGGCTACTACCTGTTCGACGAGGGCCTGGGCACCTTCTTTGCCCGTAATGCGCAGCTAGGCCTCGATCTGCGTCCCTACCTCGACAGTGGCCAGCTGTCGATCTGCCACTTCGATCCGGCCGAGCTGTCGCCGGGAGAATTTGCCCAGATACTGCGCACCGCGGTCGAGAACGATGGCATCCGCTTCGTGGCGATCGACAGCCTGAATGCCTATTTGCAGGCAATGCCGGGCGAGCAGTTCCTGCTGCTGCAGATGCATGAACTGCTGTCCTACCTGAACCAGCAGGGCGTCACCACGGTGATGATCCTGGGCCAGCACGGCCTGACGGCGGACGCGCGCACCGATGTCGACCTGAGCTACCTGAGCGACACCACCGTGCTGCTGCGCTTCTTCGAGGCGGCGGGCAAGATCCGGCGCGCGATCAGCGTGATCAAGAGCCGCACCACCCAGCACGAGCTGACCATCCACGAACTGCAGCTGGGCCAGGGTGGCGTGATCATCGGCGCGCCGCTGGCTGGCTTCGAGGGTGTGCTGACCGGCATTCCGACTTACCGCGGCGTGACGCCGATGATGGCCCAGGATGGGCATGCCGAGAACTGATCCGCACGACGAACGCATCCTGGTCTTCGCGCCGCGTGGGCGCGATGCCGAGGTCATGGCGTCGGTGCTGCGGCGCGATGGCCTGGAGTGCGAGCTGGTCGGCGATTTCGGCGTGCTGGGCGCTGCCATCGAACACGGCGCGGGTGCAGCCATCCTGGCTGAAGAGGCGCTGCAGGGCGTCGACGCCTCGACCCTGCACGCGTGGCTCGAGCGCCAGGAGCCGTGGTCCGACTTCCCGTTCATCGTTTTGCTGGGCAAGACGATCGGTCTGCAGCAGGGGATGGCGCGCGAGCGGCTGGCCGATTACGGCAACGTCATCCTGCTCGAGCGCCCGCTGAACGCCCAGACCCTGCGCAGCGCCACCGTCTCGGCCCTGCGTGCGCGCCGCCGCCAGTATCAGGCGCGCGACGTGCTGCTCGACCGCGAACTCACCGCCGAAAGCCTGCGCGACAGCCGCCAGGAGCTGGTGGCTCTGAACGAAACGCTTGAGTCGCGCATCGACGAGCGCACCCGCGCGCTGGCCCAGGCCAACGACCGCCTGATGAACGAGATCATCGAGCGCGAGCGGGTGCAGCAGGCCATGGCCCAGTACCAGAAGATGGAAGCGGTGGGGCGCCTGACCGGCGGTATCGCGCACGACTTCAACAACCTGCTCAACGTGGTCCAGGGCAGCATGGACCTGATCCTCCTGATGTCGAAGGACGAGGTGGCCAAGAAGCGCGCCGAGATCGCGCGCAAGGCTTGCCAGCGTGGCGGCAAGCTGACCAGCCAGCTGCTGGCGTTTGCCCGCAACCAGAGCCTGGACCTGCGCGAGGCGGCGATCGGCGAACTGTTCGACGGCGTGCGCGAACTGGTCGCTAGCTCGCTGGGCTCGCGCATCGCGCTGCGCTTCGACGTCGACGCCAGCTGCCCGCCGGTGCTGGCCGACGCCAACCAGATGGAAATGGCGCTGCTCAACCTGGCCATCAATGCACGCGACGCGATGCCCGAGGGCGGCGCGCTGGCCTTCGTGGCCTCGTGCGATGTGCCGCCGCCGGGCTTCCTGGAGCCGGGCGACTATGTGCGCATTGCCGTGACCGACACCGGTCAAGGCATGGCGCCGGAACTGGTCGCCAAGGTGTTCGAGCCGTTCTTCACCACCAAGGGCGTCAAGGGGACCGGCCTGGGCCTGAGCCAGGTGTACGGCATGGCCCAGCAATCGGGCGGCGCGGCGCGCATCGTGAGCGCACCTGGCGAGGGCACCACGGTGGAGATCTGGCTGCGCACGGCGCGCGCCGCCCGCGAGCAGCCGGCGCCTGCGCCTCTGCCGGCGCCGACCGCCCCGGCGCGCATCCTGATCGTCGAAGACGACGACTTCGTGCGCGAATCGATGGTGTCTTCGCTCGAGGCGCTCGGCCACACGGTGACCCAGGCGGCCGATGGCGAGGCCGGCCTGGCGGCCCTGCAGAAGGCCCAGCCCGATCTGCTCATCACCGACTACCTGATGCCGGGCATGACCGGCGCCGAACTGATGCAGCGTACGCGCGCCATGTTCCCCGACCTGCCGATGATCATCGCCACCGGCTATGCCGACATGAAGGCGATCGAAGAGGTGATCCGCGACGACATCCTGCTGCGCAAACCCTTCCAGCTGGCCGAGCTGGCGGTCAGCGTCGGCCAGGCGCTGGACGCGGGTCGCCAGGCGTGCACGCCTGAATCGCGCCCGCCTCTATAATTCTCAGCTCATCGGGAGCGGCTCGAGCCCGGACCATCCACTCTCCAAACGGCCCGCCGTGACCACAGCCACCGACGACTTCGACTATGAGGCCCAGATCGCCGCCTGCGCGCGCGGCGACCGCCAGGCCTTGCGCCGCCTGTACGACCGGGAAAGCCCGCGCCTGCTGGGCGTGGCGCTGCGCATCGTGCGCGAACGCCAGGCGGCCGAGGACGTGCTGCACGACGCCTTCGTCAGCATCTGGACCCGTGCCGCGAGTTTCGACGCCACCCGCGGTTCGGGCCGCGGCTGGATGTACACCGTGGTGCGCCACGCGGCGCTGGACGCGGTGCGCGCCGGCGCGCGCGAAGTAAGCGCCGACGAGGACACCATCGAGGCGCTCGACAGCGACGCCTTCGACGGCGGCATCCAGGATGCCTTCGAGCTGCGCCAGGACATGGGCCGGCTGCACGACTGCCTGACCCAACTCGACGCACCCAAGCGCAACAGCATCCTGTACGCCTATGTGGACGGCTTCTCGCACAGCGAAATCGCCGCGCGCCTCAAGTCGCCGCTCGGTACGGTGAAGGCATGGATCAAGCGCGGCATGAGCGCGCTGCGGGAGTGCATGGTATGAACCAGGAATACGATCCCTACGAACTGGCCGGCGAATACGTGATCGGTACCCTGAGCAGCGCGCGGCGGCGCGAGGTCGACGCCATGATCGCGCGCGACGCCACGCTGCGCGCGGCGGTGGCGTATTGGGAAGAACGGCTGCTGCCGCTGGCCACGCTGGTCGAGCCGGTGGCGCCGCCCGCGGCCTTGTGGCAGCGCGTGGAACGCAGCCTGACGCCGGTCGCCTCGCCAGCAGGCGCTGCGGTTCCGGGCTGGTGGCAGCGCCTGGGACTGTGGCGTGGCCTGGCAGCGAGCGGCTTCGCGGCCGCCGCCATCATGGCGGTGGTGGTCGGCGTGCGCGTGGTCGAAGTCCAGCAACCGCGTTACATGGTGGTGCTGGCCGCGCCGCAGAATGCCGCGCCGGGCTGGGTGCTGGAACTGAAGGGTGGGGACACGCTGCATTTGGAGCCGCTGGTGAAAACCGCGGTGCCCGACGATCGCGCCCTGCAACTGTGGACCAAGGCCGACAGCTGGAGTGCCCCAGTGTCGCTGGGCCTGGTGCGGCCGGGTGAGGCGATCGACGTCAAGCTCGACAAGCTGCCGAAGGTCGTGCCGAACCAGCTGTTCGAGATCACCCTCGAACCTGGCGGCGGCTCGCCGATCGGCCGTCCGACCGGGCCAATCCTGTACATCGGCCGCGCGGTCAGGATCTGAACAGCCGGGGTCACATCTGAACAGCCGGGGTCACATCTGAACAGCCGGGGTCGCATCTGACATTCAGACACGGCCTCGACTGAACAGCCGGGGTCGCATCTGACATTCCGGAACAGCCGGGGTCGCATCTGACATTCAGACACGGCCTCGACAGCACGCAGCCCCATAATCCGATTTTACTGAACAGCCGGGGTCGCATCTGAACAGCCGGGGTCGCATCTGACATTCAGACACGGCCTCGACAGCACGCAGCCCCATAATCCGATTTTACAGTTGAGATCGTGTCCGATTGTCAGATGTGACCCCGGCTGTTGCATTGTCAGCGCAAGGGGCGGCAGCCCGCATGCCGCCACCCCTACTGCCGGCGCCTGGGGGCTTACGTCATTAACGCAGCCAGATTGCAATGTCTTTCAGGCCTGGCGTGCCGCCGCCGATGACCGACGTGGCCGGGGTTGCCGCGCCGCCGATCGGCGTTGCCGCGCCGGTGGCGAGGTTCACGCGGTACAGCGAGGTTGCACCGCCTGCCGTCGTGCGCAGCGCCGCCAGCACCAGGCCGTTCGCGCCGCCACCGATATCCATGCCGCCATCGCCCGCGATCGCCATGCCCAGCGGGCCGACATTGACCAGGGTGCCGTCGTTCGGCGGATTTTGCAGGGCCAGCACCGAGCTCGCGCTGTCGATGTCGAACAGCTGGGTCGCTGTCGCGCCCGGAATGCTGTTGGTGTAGGCCGCGGCAGCCACGATCGGCGCCACGCCGGCGCGGTTGATGTTGCCGTCGGTAGTGGTCGCGCCGGTGTCGACGTTGATGCGCAGGCTCTGGCCCGTGTTGCTGATCACGCGCATGCGATCCGCCATCGGGTTGAAGTCGACCGCGAAGGCGGTGCCCTGGACCGCGTTGTATGGCGCGGTGGTGTCGGCCGCGTCGGCTGCCAGGGTGGCCTTGACGGTGGCGGCGCCGGTGGCCGGGTCGATCGTCACCAGGCGCGCGTTCGAGGTCAGGCCGTACAGCAGATTGTCTTTCGGACGCACGTCGAAGCCGAGCAGGGTTTCGCCGCCGGCCAGGCCGGTGATGGCGACATTGGTGTCGATGGTGTTCGGGGTGGTCGGCTTGAAGCCGAGCAGGCGGTTGTCGTCCGACAGGCCAAGCACCACCGGCGCGGAAGCGCCGCGCAGGGCGATGCCGCGGATGTCTTCGGTCACGCCGATCGCGCCGATCAGGGTGGCCGGGGCGGTGGTCGCGGCCAGGTTCACGCCATACAGGTTGCGCGCGCCGCCGACGGTGGCGACCATATAACCCATGTTCGTGCGCGCATCGATGTCGAAGCCGTTGGCGGCGCCGATCGTCACGCCCAGCGCCACGCGCGAGGCCAGGGCGCCGTTGTTCGGCGGGTTCTGCACGTACAGGGCCGAATTGGCGCTGTCGATGCCGTACAGCGTGGTCGAGCCGGTGCCGGCGAACGAATTGGTGTAGGCCGAGGCGGTGATCGCGGTATTCGCCGCGCCGCCGTTGATCGCGCCGTCAGTGGTGGTGGCGCCATTGTCGACGTTGATGCGCAGGTTCTGGCCGGTGTTGCTGACCACGCGCAGACGGTCAGCCAGCGGGTTGAAGTCGACGCCGAAGCTGGCGCCGTCAAGGGCCGCGAACGGAGCGCTGGCATCGGCTGCATCTGGCGCCAGGGTCGATTTGACCGTCGCGGCGCCGGTGCTGGCGTCGATCGTGTACAGGCGGCCGCTCGAACCGACGCCATACAGCAGGCCGTCGGCCGGGCGCACATCGATGCCCACCAGGTTCTCGGTCGTCAGCAGGCCGTTCACCGCCACATTGGTGCGGATCGTGCCCGGCGTGGCGCGGTCGAACGACACCAGGCGGTTACTGGCGGTCAGGACCACCACATTGCCGACAGTCGCGGTCGGTGGCGGGTTGGTGGTCGGCGGCGCCACCTCGTTGTAATCGCTGCTGCTGCCGCAGGCAGCCAGGGCCATGGCGATCGAAGAAGCCAGGATCAGTTTGGTGAATTGTGGTGCGCGCATGATGTGTCCTCGGTAGTGAATCGGATGTCTGAATTCGTTATTGGCTGCATCGCCTGCCGGGTCGGCCGCAATGTTGGCAGTAGTACTACGCGCCAGATGCGGCAATGGATGCACCTTGTCGAAAATTGTTTTTCACTGCCTGTTTATGCGGTTAGGGTGTCCTATAGACAACTAATTGCCATGCAGTTAGCCTTGGAGTTTTACTTTGCCGAGGTGGGAATGAAGCGTTGGATACTGGCCACGATGGCCTTCGGGTTGTCGTCGGTAGTGCAGGCGGCCGATTTCACGCCTTGCGATGACGCCGCCAGCGCCCCGGCACTCAAGTCCAGCCTGTGCGCAGTTGAACAAGTCCCCGGCGACCCGTCCGGACTGGCCGGGACGCCCGTCACGCCGGTCTCGCTCTTCCTACGTCAATTCCCGGCCGAGGGCGCCGTGCGCGGGCAAGTCTGGCTGGTCGCTGGCGGTCCGGGCGAGTCGGGAGCCTCGTTCTATGGCATCCTGCCGACCTTGCGCCAGGCCTTCCCTGGATTCGACCTGATCATGCCGGACCATCGCGGCACCGGCTTCTCGACCCGCATGTGCCCGGCCGAGGAAGCCGCAGGTTCACCCGGCGGCGCATCCCTTGACGGCGCCGAATGGGGCACCTGCTTCCAACACCTGAACCGGCACCCGTCGCATACACGCCAGTTTTCACAGACGAATGCCGCCCATGACCTGAAGCTGCTGCTCGAGCGCACGCCGAGCAAAGGCAAAACGCACGTCTATGGCGTGTCGTACGGCACCCAGCTGGTGCTGCGCACCGTGGCGCTTGGCGCCAAGGTAGATGGCCTGGTGCTCGATTCGCTGGTATCGCTGCAGGATGACGAGACGGCCGACCTGAGCCGCCGTTCCCTGGTCACGGACCGCGTCGGTCGCGCGTTGCTGTCCGACTGCGAGCGCCGGCCCAGCTGCGGCCGCCGTATCGGCGAGCCGCTCGAGCCCCTGTACCGGCGCCTGCTGGCGCGCGCCGGGCAGGATACTGCGCTGTTATCGAACCTGCCTGGCAAGGATTTGAAACGCTTCTTTGGCGCCCTGCTCGATTTTCCTGAAGCCGCCCACCAGATTCCTGACATGCTCAAGGAACTGAATCAAGGCAAGGACGAGCGCCTGAAGAAAGTGGTTGGGGAGGTGCAGCGAAAAGCGGCAGCGCTGGGCGGCTTCCCGCAGTCGCCGCCGTCGACGCCGCTCGTCATCCTCATCAGTGGTTCGGAAAACGATCTGCAGCGAGGGCGTACGCAAGAGGCGGTCCAGCAGGAAGAGGCCGGCCTGCTGTTCACCAGCAGCATTCCGGGGCACCTGATCGGCAATCCGATTCCGCTGTACGAGCGTGACGACTGGTTCGCGCGCCTGCCCGAACGGCTGCCGCCGACGCTGGTCATTCACGGTACGCGCGACGCGAAGACGCCGTACGATGCCGCCCAGCGCCACATCGCCGCCCTGCGCAAGGCGGGACCGGTGACCTTGTACACGCAAGAAGAGGGCGGTCACTTCGTCCTGTGGGCCGACCAGTCGTGCAGCACCGAGGAGGTCATGCAGTTCGTGCTTGGCGCCGACGCGCCGACCCGCTGCGTGTCGATATGGGCGCGCGATTGATTTACTGCGGCGGCTGTCCGTTGGACGCCATCAGGCCCGCATCGACCGGCAGGTTGACGCCTGTGATGAGGCGGGCATCCTCGCTCGCCAGAAATACCATCGCGGCTGCAACGCCTTCCGGATCCGCCGGCGCACCGAGCGGCATGCGCTCGTTGAACTTGGCCACCAGTTCGGGATCGTTCACCATGTCTTCGGTCATCCCGGTCTTGGTAAAACTTGGATTGACCGCGTTGACCCGCACGCCATGCTTGGCCGCATCCATCGCCATCGCGCGCACCATATTGCTGACCGCACCCTTCGAGGTGTTGTAGGCGAACATGTCCCAGTCGCCACCCAGCCCGGACACCGACGAGGTCATCACGATCGACCCCCGCGTCTTGACGAGTTCGGGCATCGCCGCCTTGGCCATGTGGAAGTAGCCGGCGACATTGACAGCCATGACGCGCTCGAAGTCTTCTTCGCTGGTCTTCGTGATATCGCCCTCGGTGGCCATGCCGGCGTTATTCACCAGGATATGCAGGGCGCCGAAGCGTTCGACGGCCGCCTTGATGGCGGCGCTCGCCGTTGCCTTCCTGGCGGTGTCGCCAACCTGCACCAGCACGCGGTCCTGGGGAAGGTTGGCGACAGCTTGCCTGAGTTTGGCGTCCTCGATGTCGAGCATCACGACACGGGCGCCTTCATCGAGAAAGCGGCGGGAGACCGCCAGGCCGATGCCGGACGCGGCGCCGGTGACGAGCACGGTTTTTTCCTTGAAACGGTTCATCGTTTTCCTTTCGAAGAGTTTGAAAACGACGTTAGCACAGGCATCCGGGTAGAGCCGTTCGGTTCTGGCAGGTCACCACGGGCGAAACACTCCAGAGGTGACAATGCGCGCATTTTCACGCAGGCGCCGCATGCTACTGTTGCGCCTTCATCCGATGGTATTTTGTACACATGTCTTTCTTACGCACCTCATTGGTCGAGGCGGTCTTCGTCCTCGTTTTCGCCATCTCGATGTCGACCTCCGGCATCAAGACATACTCGCTCCTGTCCCGGACCGATTTCCCGATGAGTTTCTATCTCGTCGGCGGTATCGTCAGCCTGACGGTGCTTTCGGCCTTTCTGTTCACGTTCTTCAAGATGCGCGCGCTGGTGCGGGGCGCGGCCTGAGCTCAAACGATGCTGGCCGGAATGCACCGGCTTTGTACCGTGGCCCAACCGCAAGCGATGCTTGATAAACCGTAAATTCGTCCTAAGCTGGAAGTCTCCAGCGGATTTTTCCGCGCTATTTTCAGGAGGCTATCATGCTGCAAACCGCCGAAATCCAGCAACGCTTCAGCCACGTCCAGCAAGTCGTGAACCAGGCCGAGCAGGTCTGTCAAAGCGACCGGAGTGTCCCGAGCGAAATCCGCGACTGCATCCACAAGATTGCTGAGGAAGCCAGCCGCGTACAAAGCGTCATGCAGTCGAACGACCAGCTGAACATGATCCAGGCGATCGACGACCTCGAAGCGATGGGCGACGAGGCCAAGCGCGTGTGCACCTCGACGCGTCCGTCGCCGCAAGTCCAGTCAGTCATCGTGCGCGTGCACGATGAGCTGTCGAACCTCAAGCACCAGCTGCACTAAGCGCCCTGTTCCGGGCGCTTGGCTACGGTCAGCGCTCGGTTTCCAGCTCGGGCATGAGACGGTTGATCACGCTGTAGTTGATCGCCGTCCACCACTCCGACCCTTCGCCCTGCAGCGCGTCTTCGGATTGCGCGATCGCGCGGTAATCCGGGCTGACCAGGTAGTCCTCGACATCGTTGAGCGAGGCGAACGAGAGCACCGAGACCGCATCGATCTTGCTGCCTTCCGGGTCTTCCATGGTCGAGCCGATATTGTGCAACTGGGCGTAGCGCTTGACGAACTCGCGCGTCGCCGGCTGCGACAGCACGATCCCGGCGTGGACATCCAGCAGCTGGCGCTGGAACTCCTCACGCGACAAGCCATCCGCGCGCACATGGATCTTGACCAGGCTGATCGGGTCGCGGTGGCGCGCGCTCGGGATCAGGATGTATTCGCGCGTGATCTCGCGCGTGACCATCCTGAAGGCTACCTGTTCATCGGCCACGATGCGCTTGTCGAACTTTTCCTGGCCCAGCGTGCGCTCGATATCCGCTTGTTCGGCATAGGTGATGTAGGCAAAGCCGTCCCAGCGCGGTCGCCGGTAGATCGGCACGTGACGCTCCGGATCTTCGGGCAGCCGGCCGTCGGCATCGATCATGGCGCGGTAGGGCGGCGGGAAATACGACGACGGCCCCGAAGCGATACGGTGCACCTGGTCGTAGCGCAGCACCAGGCTGGACGAGCTGCCCGGCTCATCCCAGGCGAACTTCGGTCCGTGCACCTTGCGCCAGTATTCATCCCAGTGCTCGAACGCGAGATTGGGATTGCTTTCGATGGCGAGTGCATGTGGATGCTGGTCGGGCGACTGGATCCCGCGGCCGTCACGGTCGCGCGACGAGCCGGCATCTTGCGGCCGCTCGCTGCGCGGCGTGGCGTCGGCGCGGCTGACAAACGTCGGCGTCACGATCAGCGGCTTGGTGGTCGAGCCCTGCGTTGCGCCGAGCGGCGGGCGGTGCAGGTTGTCGCTGCGGTCGAATTGATCTGTCATGGTCAGGCTTCCTGATAAGGTGGGTAATCGATGTAGCCGATACTACCGCCACCGTAATAAGTCTCGCGCACGGGTTCGGCCAGCGGGCGGCCATGCTCCAGGCGCGCCACCAGATCCGGGTTCGCGATGAACGGTTGGCCGAAGGCCGCCAGGTCGATCAGGCCCGCCTCCAGCAGCTGCTGCGCGCGCGCCAGGGTCAGGGCGCCGGCCAGAATCAGGGCGGTTGCGCCGATTTCACCCTTGATGGTGCGCAGCAGTTCTTCGGTGCGTGCGCTCGCGGCCTGCGCGCCGGTGTCTTCGGCGCCTTGCCCGGCCATCGCATAGTTCGACTGGTCCATCACGTGCACATAGGCGATGCCGCGCTTGCCCAGTTCAGTGCTCAGCAGGCGGTAGGTGTCCAGCGTGCCGTCGTAGGGCGGCATGTCGAACAGCTGGCCGTAGGGCGAGATGCGGATGCCCACGCGCTGTGCGCCGATCTTGGCGACGATGGCGTCGACCACTTCCACCGCGAAGCGGATGCGGTTTTCCAGGCTGTTCGAATAGGCGTCGGTGCGGTCGTTCACCAGCGGGTTGAGGAACTGTTCGAACAGGTAGCCGTTGGCGGCGTGGATCTCGACGCCGTCGAAACCGGCGCGCACCGCGTTCTGCGCGGCGACCGCAAAATCGTCGACGATGCGCTTGACTTCAGCGGTCGACAACGCGCGTGGCGTGGAGGTCGCCACGAAACCCGGCTGGCCGGCGTCGTCCAGGCCGAAGGCCACGGCGCCTTCAGCGCGCTTGCTGCTGGCGCTGACCGGCGCCTGGCCGTCCGGCTGGATCGAGGTGTGCGAGACGCGGCCAACGTGCCACAGCTGGGCGAACATCTTGCCGCCCACGGCGCGCACTGAATCCGTGGTGAGGCGCCAGCCGTCGACCTGGGCCTCGGTGTAGATGCCCGGGTTGAACAGATAACCCTGGCCTTCGCGCGAGATCGGCGTACCTTCACTGACGATCAGGCCGGCGGTGGCGCGCTGGGCGTAGTACAGGGCAGTCATGGCGTCGGCGGCGTCGTCGGGTGCGCGCGAGCGGGTCATCGGGGCCATCACGATGCGGTTGCGCAGCTGGGCGCCTTTGAGGTCGAACGGTGCGAAGATATCCGGCATGGTCAGGTGTCCTTTCAAGTGGTTCGATAGTGGTTCAACGCGCTGCGGGCGACAGCTTGCCGACCAGCGGCACGGCCAGCACGGCGAGCAGGGCGATGGCGGCCGAGACGTAGCCGATATTGGCCGGGCCCCAGGTCGAGATGCTCACGCCGCCGATCAGGGCGCCGAGGGCGATGCCGCCGTTCGCGGCCGAGACATTGATGGTGCCGGCCAGCGCCTGGGCGCCGCTGGCGGCTTTCATCACGCGGATCTGGCAGATCGGGTACAGCGCGGTATTGGCGATGCCCCACACGCCCAATGCGATCGCAAAGCCGATGTTCGAGCTGGTGAGCGCCATGGTCGCGGCCATGCCCAGCGCCAGCACCAGGCTGAACGCGGCGGTGGTAGCCAGTGGCTTGCTGTCGACCCACAGGCCGCCGAGCCAGTTGCCGAACAGGCCAACGGCGCCAAAGCCCATCAGCCACCAGCCGACCTGGCTTGGCGCGATGCCGACCGATTTTTCCAGCATCTCGGCCAGGTAGGTGTAGCCGGTGAACATGGCGGTGAACACCAGGATCGACAGCGCCACGTTGGCCACGAAGTACGGGCTTTTCAGGATGCGCGCCTGGGCGCCCATGGATGCCGGGGCAGGGGAGCGCACGGTCGGCATGCTCATCGCAATCAGCACCGCGATCACGAGCGACAGCACGGCCAGCAGCGCGAAGGCGCCGCGCCAGCCGATGGCGTCCGAGGCCAGCGTACCGATCGGGATACCGAACAGCATGGCGGCGGAAATGCCGAGGTAGACGGTGGACACGGCGCGGCCGCTTTTCTCCGGACCGGCGATTTCGCCGGCGGTCTCGCTCGCGGTGCCCCAGAACACGGGCAGGGCCAGCGCCGGCACCAGGCGGGCGATGGCCAGCACCCAGATATTCGGCGCGATCGCGGCCAGGCCATTCGACGCTGCGAACAGCACGAGGATGGCGATGAACAGGCGCTTGCGGTCGAGGTGGGCCAGCGAGGCGGTGAGGAAGGGTCCGCACACCATGACGACGACGGCGAACAGGGTCACCAGCTGGCCTGCAGTGGCGACGCTGATGTTCATGTCGCGGGCCAGCGCCGGCAGCAGGCCGACGATCAGGAATTCGGTGGTGACGATGACGAAGGCGGCGACGGCCAGGATGGCGATCGATAAGCCGCCGCCGGTTTTTGCGGCGGCAGTGTTGGTGGTAGTGGGTTGGGCAGCGGGCATTGCAGAGGCTCCGAGGACAATGTAGCAGCCATCGTAAGGGAGATAAAAATTCCTGTGTTGGATATTATTTCTTGGATAATGTGGAAATAAATTCCATCAAGGAGAGCAAGATGACGCCAGCCGAGCGTTTGAAGGGACTGGAAACCTTCGTGGCAGTCGTGGACGCGGGCAGCTTTACGGCTGCCGCCGAGCGCCTGAACCTCACCAACTCGGCCGTTGGCAAGGCGATCGCCCGGCTCGAGGCGCGCCTGGACCGCCAGCTGTTCGACCGCAGCGCGCGGCGCCTGGAGGTGACCGACGCGGGCGACGCGTTCTACAAGGTCTGCGTGCGCGTGCTCGACGAACTGGAAAGCGCCGAGCGCATGCTGTCGACGCAGCAGATTGCGCCATCGGGCCGGCTACGGATCGATATGCCGGCGACGTTCGGCCGCATGCTGGGCATTCCGGCGCTGCTGGCGTTCGCCGAGCAGTACCCGCAGGTCACGCCCCACGTGTCGTTCACCGACCGCTTCGTCGACCTGGTCGAGGATGGCATCGATGTCGTGATCCGCATCGGCGGCAGCGATACCTGGCCGGCGGCGCTGGGGTACCAATACCTGGGACGCGAGCAGCTGGTGTTCTGCGCGTCGCCCGCCTATCTGGCGCGGCATGGCGAACCGGCGTCGCTCGCCGAGTTGCTGGGCCACGATGCGGTGCTGTATGGAAGGTCGGATGGCAG
>Ga0265797_10007688_pt1 | contig 14611 bp, 12 predicted proteins | sample P2T30metagenome_FD_192433 | JGI IMG/M metagenome (GOLD analysis project Ga0265797, IMG submission 192433) | Plant litter microbial communities from East Loma Ridge, Irvine, California - P2 T30 | ecosystem: Environmental > Terrestrial > Plant litter > Unclassified | place: USA: California... | reverse complement strand
GGATATATTTCCGGGCAATGATATCCAGCTCGTTCTGGGTAATTGTTCCAGTGATTCGAAGAGATCCTTCATTTTTGCACAACGTATCCCTCACCATTCCCCGTAGGGATAGGCTTTCCCTTTGATAAAATCCTCAGTGGTTTTGGTATAGCGATATCCCTGAGAATGATTTGTTATCCCCTTACAGGCGTCCAGCTTATTGCCGGAGAACGTGCTAATCCGGTTGGGTGTGACTGGCACATTCTCGCCGCCGCCGCTGTTCTGCATCCAGATTTTGACCTTTCCGCCGGGAGCCAGCCCGAATAACAGGGTGTCGTTCCAGGCTGTATCACCGTGCCAGTCTTTACCGGTGGGTTTCATCATACTTTCGCGCAGGGATTCAGGAAATATGATCCGCGTCTCGTAGGTTTTTTTGTCGATAACAGAGTCCCAGCAAAACACAATCCCGACCGGCGGACTGACGGCTTTATTGAAATTTCCGTGCATTCGCACGCGGTTATTCCATGTCCGAACGGTGTCTGGATCTCCGGGAGAACTGTCCAGCGTGCGGAAGCTCTCACCCGCACCTTCGGTATCAAGGATAAAGGCACTGTTTACTGAAGCGGGAAGAGCGTAAGGGGTGAAGAACGCAAAGCCCCATTTGCCGTAAGGCAGGGTACCTTCGACATCCCTCAGGGATATTCCCCTTTCACTGGCCTGACAGCCGCTTAAGGCCACCATTAACAGGGTCAGCAGTGTCTTCCGTTTCATATTTTCTTTCCGTCCATGTTATAGATTGTCCGCTGCCACTTTTCATCGGGGCGGTTAACAAAACCGACAATTTCAGCGGGTGAAGCGCCGCCCCGGATCAGGCCGTCGGTGTCAACTACGATGGCGTTCCAGTTGGCGGAGCAGTGGATATATTTCCCAGCGATGATATTTATTTCATCCTGAGTGAATACTCCGGTACTTTGTCCGTTCCTGGCAGCCTTACCTGCTGTCCGTGCTTTTTCACAGAGCGACAACAGTTCGGGCGGGATCTGCAAATCCTTATCCGTGTTGCGGATGGGATCAAACATTACACCAGCTTCCTGTGCCGCATCCAGCATCACCCGAAGCACCACCTTCGACCACTCATTTTTCACGATTCTGTTGCGCAGGGTCAACGCCGCATAGCTGCGCTTCTGTAATTCACCGTAATGGTTCCGGGGCATCCTGTCGTCATACCAGGTTTCCGCTGTTATCTCACTGGTGCGAAGTAGGGGAGCAATGGCCGGGAAGGTATCCAGCTCAGCCATTTGTTTTAGGGTCTGATGATAAGCGCGTGTCTGAGTACCGCGCAGGCTCAGGGGGACGGTGTCAGTTGCCGGGCGCGTCAGGAACAGATTCTCCTTCATCACCGGCAGATAGCCGCCGCCAATGTCGGCATGTACCCCAGGTAACGCCAGTTCAGGCCATGCCGGTTTTACGCTGTTCAGGGCAAAGTTAAACCGGCACTCATGCGCAGCAGTGATATGAAAAACCTTCTCTGCCACGCCGGGGCGTAGGGTAAGTTTAACCTCGCCGGTGTCCGCGTTATGCGGATTCAGACCGTTGGTCGGCGTGCCGATTGCAGCCACGGTATCGAAGATGCCGATAAAGCGGATTTTACCGGCAGGAGCACCTTTAAATGCTGTGTTGGTCATGCCTTCCCGAATGGCGCTGATAATGGCGGTATCTTCTGACTGTATGCGGTTGGCAAAGTGGCGTGATGCGGCAGCTCCACGGCTGAAACCAAAGATATCAAACCGCAGTGCTTTGATAACAATCTCACAACCCAACAGATTTCGGCGTAGTTCTGACAGCGCTGTCTTAATATTCTCAGCTAAAGCCGATGTAGCTTTATCAGTTTTGGCAATAACCCCTGTATCCGATGTGCCAAACACCATCCCGGTTATGCTGTCGGATTTGCCCGCTTCGGTGCCGATACCGTCAATATAAATACTGTGCTGAAAATCTGTCATTTCAGGCACAAAACGTCGCGTATAAAGCGTATTAAGCCAGTGAACATTGGTGTAATAACTTGTGTAGCTGGTTGCGCCCAGACCGGATACACCCATCTCCTCCCTGGCGCATTTTCCCAAAATGCCCTCAGCCTCTGCATCAGCAAGGTTGTAGTGCCTTGCCGTGCAGGCTTTCAGCATATTGTCGATATTTACGGCATTATTGCCAGTGCCGTCAAAAAACACGCCCAGCGTCAGGGTTATCTCCCGCTTTGACTTTTTCGCTGCCTGCGCGTACTGCGAAGGCTCTGTGGCTGTCTCGCCGTTCACTCGAGCCAGCACAAGATGCATCGGTTCATAAGCATGAGGCGGTTTACCCGGACCTAACCAGTCCCCGGCGCGGGCTATCAGCCGGTTAGTGCCGCGTGGACAACCGCAGGTAATAAGTGCCCCGTGCAATGCCACCGGAACTGCACCAAACTGACAACTCGGTGTCCCTTCGCTGATTGAGGCTGTTTTACCGCAGGCCGGGCAAATCCCCGTCCGGTCACCTTTGCGGAGCGGCGCAGGCGCACCAATCCAAAAAGTATGTTGCAGACTGCTGTAACAGGTTGCTCCTGTGGTTGTCTTGTCCCCATGATGCCCCTGCCCAATACCGTCAACCTCATCCCGCCACATAAAAACCACCTCTTCCGTAAGGGTTATTTCTGGCAATAATACCGCAATATGACATGCAGGAAAAAATGAACTCTGTGGCATGGTCTCCAGGCCGTGCAGTGAAGTCAGCCAGAATCTGACATTTTGATTGCCGGAACGGTGCCTGGCTACGGCCAATCTGCGAAGAACCCTATCCCGTTGCGTCTGCCGCTTCACAGAGAGTGCGTTCCTTACCTGTCGGCGCTATCCGCATGTTCTGCGCAATTCACCTTTGTGTCATAAACTCTAAGTCACCTCGTTTTACCTTATGACCTGAATGTTACCAGCGGCCAGATAATGTTTATCATCACCCTTATACAGACTCCGCTGGCGACCCTTACTACAAATGAAATTAAAAAGAGATCAGCCCTGTGAATCTGTCGATGCTTGATGCGGTAAAAGGAAAATTAATTGTCTCCTGTCAGGCGCTGGAAGAGGAGCCTCTGCACAGCGACTTTATTATGAGCCGGATGGCGCTTGCCGCTCAGGCTGGCGGCGCGGCTGGTATTCGCGCCAACAGTCCGGTGGATATCAGGGCGATAAAACAGACTGTTGATCTGCCGGTGATTGGGATTCTGAAACGAAATTATCCTGACAGTGATGTCTATATCACCGCCACGATGCGGGAAGTAGATGAACTGATAATCGCCGCTCCGGAAGCGATTGCCCTGGATGCCACTTCTCATGCCAGGCCGGATGGCGTATCGCTCTCTCAGCTGGTAATGCAGATCCGCCAGCGTTATCCCCGGCTGTTACTGATGGCCGATATTGCTACCCTGGCTGAGGCAGAAACGGCTTCTTCACTGGGTTTTGACTGCATTGGCACCACGCTTTACGGCTATACCCGCGAAACGGCAGGTAAACTGCTGCCCGATGATGATTTTGCTTTTCTTCGCGCGGTGCTGAGCGTGGTGGATAAGCCGGTTATCGCGGAAGGCAATATCAGCACCCCGGCGATGATGGCGCGCTGCCTGCAACTTGGCGCACATGCGGTGGTGGTAGGCGGCGCGATAACGCGTCCACAGCAAATTACCGCCCGCTTTGTTGAAGCGTTACCCTCACAAACCTGAAGTCATCTGGCAGAGATCGCAGGCTGCTTAAAGACATAAAAAAAGCCTCCCATGCGGGAGGCTCTTTTTCAGTCGGTCATGGGCTACAGCGTGCCTGTACCGCCATCGGTGCACCAAACCTGCCCGGAGGTGTAGCTGCTCTCGGTGGAGGCCAGCGTCACATAAAGCGGTGCGATTTCAGCAGGCTGTCCAGGTCGGCCCAGCGGGGCAGAGGCACCAAACTGTTTTACCTTTTCCTGAGGCTGACCGCCGCTTGACTGCAACGGTGTCCAGAATGGGCCAGGGGCGACGGCATTAACACGAATGCCTTCTTCACCCAGCTGTTGCGCCAGGGATTTAGTAAAGGCAACAATACAGGCTTTAGTCTGCGCATAATCCAGCAGAATATCACTGGGCTGATAAGCCTGTACGGAAGAGGTATTAATAATGGAGGCACCGCGCGGTAAATAATCTACTGCCGCTTTAGTGATCCAGAACATAGCGTAAACATTGGTTTTGAATGTCGCATCAAAATCTTCAGTGCTTAAGGTACGGATAGATTCATTAAACTGCTGACGCCCGGCGTTATTAACCAGAATATCCAGACCGCCCAGGCTGGTTGCCGCTTCTTTTACCAGTTTCTGGCAGAAAGCTTCGGTGCGAATATCGCCCGGAATGGCAAAGGCTTTACGTCCTTCAGCTTCAATCAGCTTAATAACTTCAGCCGCATCAGACTGTTCTTCAGGAAGATAATTAATAGCGACATCCGCCCCTTCACGGGCATAAGCAATAGCCACCGCGCGGCCAATACCAGAGTCGCCTCCGGTGATCAAAGCCTTACGGCCTGCAAGGCGGCCCGAACCACGATAGGATGTTTCGCCATGATCGGGGACAGGGATCATTTTACTGGCCAGACCTGGCACCGGCTGTGGTTGCTCCGCAAATGGCGGTGCAGGATAATCCACGGATAAGAGTGATTTTTTATCGTTGCTGGACATATAGAGTTCCTTCTTTATTCATTCGAGTAGCAATAAGCCTGGCACAGATGTGAGGTTTGTCACATATAAACGGAAAAAAAAGCGCGCAGAGCCAAATAATTTTTTCCGTGTCGACCTCAGGTAAATAATTCAACCTTCACTGCACGACTTTCATTGGCGGTTATTTTAAGCAGGTCAATTCTGGCTGATGTGGAAGAGAAGAGATCAGCGGCTATAATATTTTTCGGGCCTGATTTTTTCTAAGTGGTAATAAAGGTTAAGTAAGTTTTACAAAAGGTGTTGTTACGTGTTTACTCTCTGATTATTTGCCAGGGTCAGGCTTTAACGGTGTGAAAAAACGGTAAAAAGGAACAGCTATGAAACGTGATGTGCTGAGTGAAGAGTATTATGACGAAGTCTGCCGGGTTATTGGCGATGCGGTCATTGTGCTGGCGGAAAGCGGATATAATACCCACCGAGAAGTGCTGACTAATCTCTTGATAAAAACCCGACATGACCGTGCCGACGCGGACAGGGATGAGCAGAAAGTTCTTGAGCACGCTATCCGTCTGATTAAACCAGAATGAGAGAGAGCCTTGCTGGTCGCCTGGCGTGCTGGCGGCTCTTTTAACCCGAGCGGGTTATTTTATAAGGAAAATTTCCGCTGTTGTGCCAGGCTTAAAGGAGACACATCGAGCAGGGCATAGCCTGAGACATTAAGGAGATAGAATGAAAAAGATGCTGGCACTGGCCGCAATACTTGCCTTCACGGGCCATGCGATGGCTGCGGAAGGGGGATTCAAAAGTGGTGAAACACCGCCTCCGGTTCATAAAAAAGATGCCGGTTACAAAGGCTCGGAAGATACCGGAGAAAGCACAATCCACTCCCTGTACTCACAGCGTGACAATGCCTGGGTTACCGTTGAAGGCTACTTGATCGAAAAAACCGATGACAAGAGCTACATACTGCGCGACGACTCCGGAAAAATTACCCTTAAGGTACCGACGCCAGCCTGGGACGGTAAAGAGTACACCTCAAAGGATATGATCAGGGTAAGCGGATTTGTGAAAGGCAAAGGGGATGCGCGTTATCTTCAGGTACAGAGAGTTGAAAAACCCTAAACCTTACCCGACTGCTGTCTGACCTGTTCTACCCAATATTGAAAGCCCTGTGGCGTTAAACCACAGGGCTTTCTGGTTTCTGACCCGCTCTAATGTGCGGGCAGGGCGTAAGCCATTACTGCATCTCCGGAAGGCGTACCCAGACCGCCATGGCCACCTGCGGCGATAACCACGTACTGCCTGCCATCGCTGCCGCTATAGGTCATCGGCGTCGCCTGCCCACCTGCCGACAATCTTGCCCGCCAGAGTTCCCGTCCGCTGCGCTCGTCGAAAGCACGCAGGTAGTCATCGGCCGTGGCGCCCATAAAGATCAGGCCACTACCGGTAATCACGTTTCCACCCATCATAAAAATACCCGTAGGTAGCGGGGCGTTAGTATGCGTACCAAAGATGTTCATATCTCTGGTGGTGCCCGCTGGCCTTTCCCAGGCGATTTTGCGCGTAGTGAGATCAATTGCCACCAATTTTCCCCACGGCGGTGCGCTGCATGGCGCGCCGAGTGCGGAAAGCCAGGGTTTAACAATCGCCGCCCAGGGAGTGCCATATTGTGGCCCAACGGCGAACTCTTTGGGTTTAGGGTAAGCCTGCCTGCTGCCCCAGCCAGCCCAATCCTGCATCAGACCCTGCTTTTTGGCCTCGCTGGCTTTCATCATCTCCATGGTGAAAGGGATATAGCTGGTATTAGCAATCAGCAGGTGCCGTTGCGGATCTACCGACGCGCCGTACCAGTCCATCACACCGTCAAAGGCCGGGTAGGCAATAGAAGTGCCTTCAGCTGGCGGCGTATATTGCCCCTGATAGCGATAACGGTGAAACTGAATGCGGCAGAGTAGTTGATCCACGGGCGTGGCTCCCCACATATCGCTCTCTTTCAGATCGGGTGGCGAGAGGTTGGGCATGCCAACGGAATCTGGCTGGGTAGGTGACAGCGCTTCTCCTGGAAGGGATGGCGAGGTAGGAACCGGCTTCTCAATGACCTGAGCCAGCGGTTTGCCTGTTTCACGGTTCAGCAGGAACAGCTGGCCCATTTTGGTGGTCTGTACCAGTGCGGGAAGGGAGCCACCTTTGCCATCAGGCAGATCTACCAGGGTGGGGCCAATGGGGAGATCGAAATCCCAGACATCGTGATGCACCATCTGATAATGCCAGCGCTCCTTGCCGGTATGGATATCCAGTGCCACCAGCGAAGTAGAGTATTTTTCATCGAATGGCCGACGTTTGCCGCCAAAATAGTCGGGCGTGGCGTTACCCAGCGGGATATAGATCAACCCCAGCTTCTCATCTGCTGTATAGGTTCCCCAACCGTTAGGTGTGCCGCGGGTGTAAGTTTCGCCTGGTTTCAGAGGCGCATTTTGCGGCGTTCTGCCCATATCCCAGGCCCAGGCGATCTTTCCGGTTTTGACGTCGTAAGCCCGGACTACCCCGGAAGGTTCACCCGTTGACTGATTGTCATAAATCCAGCCGCCCAGCACGATCTTGCCATCCATGACCATTGGCTGAGAGGTGATAAAGTGAAAACCAGGCGGTACTTCACCCATACGATCGGTAAGGCTCACAAAGCCGTTCTGACCAAAAGAGGCGCAGGGCTTGCCCGTCTCCGCATTCAGCGCCACCATCCTGGCGTCGCTGGTGGTGGAAATGATTTTGTCAGGACAAGTAGTGTCAGTGAGATCCTGGCTCCAGGCTACTCCACGGCAGGCGAGATATTCATTGGCTGAAGTATCAGCCTGAGGATCAAACCTCCAGCGCTGTTTGCCGGTAGTCGCATCCAGAGCGATGACCTGACGATGGGGCGTACAGATAAAGAGGGTATTGTTGACCTTGATCGGCGTGACTTCGAAATTGAACTCTCTGCCAGCTTTGTCTTCCCCTTTACGCATGACATCGCCGGTATTGAACTGCCAGGCGGGCTTCAGCTTGCTGACGTTAGCTGGCGTGATCTGCTCCAGCGCCGAGAAACGCTGGCCCGCCGGGTTGTGCCCATAATACTTCCAGTCGGAATTTTTCTCTGCCGCCGCCGGAACATCACCTGTTGAGGCGGCTGGCACAGGGTTCAGATGCACGAAGCGCGTGTCGGTCACGTGCCAGCCGGTATAGAGGATCAGCCCAATAGTCAGCACATAGAACAGGCCCGCGAACGTCCCGCTGCGAGCCTGGTTTCGGGTTGCCATCACCTGGCGTGTTACCCAGGGCAGGCTTACCCAGACCCCCAGCAGCGACAGGGCAAACAGACGCGGCATCAATTGCCAGCCATCCAGACCCACTTCCCACAGGGACCAGCCCAGACAGATCAGATAAGTCAGCAGATAAAGCCAGATACCCGCTGCACGCCTGCGGAGAATAAACAGACCGCTGAGCAGGAAGCCTGCGCCAAAAAGAAGATACCAGGGGCTGCCGCCAAGCGCAGCCAGCCAGCCTCCCAGTAGCAGAAAGGCCAGCCCGAACAGAGCGACAACAATCCCGGTAATGGAAGACCAGGAAAGGAGAGATTTTTTTGTCATGCTTTGTCAATTTAAGTAGTGAAGGGTAAATAAAGCCTATGCGCTAAGCGGCATAAAGGGGCGAGAGGAGGGGAATAACCGGGTGAAAGTGGCTAACTAAATGATTAATAACAATAAAAAATTAAAGATTATTGTCTCAAAGTTTTACTGCCGGGGAAATCCAGCGACTCTTCTGGAAGGGGATGATCGCCCCCTTTCCAGAAGTGACTTCAGTTTAAAGGCTGTTCGCTAACTTTTGCGGTCTGCTTCTGAAAGCGCCTGCGCTGCACAAATCAGCGCCAGATGACTCAGTCCCTGAGGCAAATTGCCCCGCCAGCTGTTGGTACGCACGTCAAACATCTCATTGAAGGTTTCCACGTTGCCCTTATCGCACAGGCGGGAGAGGATCTCGTCCATCGCCTGTTGTGCACGCTCTTTTTCACCCATTGAGGCAAAGGCTTCCGCCAGCCAGAAAGAGCAGGCGACAAAGGTGCTCTCTTCCTGTTCCACGCCGCTGTAGCGGTAAATCATCGCGCTGTTATGCCCCAGCTCGCTGTATATCGCTTCATAGGTGGCCAGCATTCTTTTGGGGTTAACACTGTTGCCATAGTGATAAACCAGCGCCAGGGAAGCATCCAGCCGCTCCTCACTCCCGGCATAAAACAGATAGGTCTGGCGCTCTTCAGACCAGCAGTGGGTTTCAATCCAGTCACTGATCCGGTCGCGCTCACGCTCCCAGCGCCCAACCCAGGTGGGTTCGATATGTTTCTCATTCGCCATCGCCGTTGCCCGGTCCAGCGCCAGCCAGCAGGCCATTTTGGAATGGGTGTAATGCTGTTCTTCAGGCAGCTCCCAGATGCCGGAATCCTTCTGCCGCCAGTGATCAGCGCAGCAGTTTGCCAGCTCTCCCAACATGCGCGAGGTGGCAATATCTAACACGTGTCCCGCCTCCACAAACAGCTGCGCGGTTGCCAGCATATCGCCATACATGCTCAGCTGAACCTGATCCCGTGCATTGTTGCCGACCCGAACAGGCTGCGACCCTTTATAGCCCTCCAGCGGCAGGAAACGTTCTGCGGGCACCACATCACCCTCAAGGGTGTAGCAGGCGCGAAGCTTCACGCCATGGCGAATAATGGTACGGGTCAGCCAGGAGAAGGCGGCTTTGGAGTCTTCAAGCGCGCCGAGATAGATAAAGGATTTAATGATCAGACAGGCATCGCGCACCCAGGCGTAGCGATAGTCATAATTTTTTTCGCCGCCAATGCCTTCCGGCAGGGAGGTAGTAGCCGCCGCAGCAAGCGCGCCGGTTGGGGAGTACCACAGGAACTTTAATGAGAGCGCAGAACGTTTTACATGAAGCGGGAACAGGCCATCATAGCTGAGGCTTTTGACCCAATCCCGCCAGGCAAGGTGACTGGTTTCAATTCTTTCGTCAATCGCCGTTAGCGTAGGGACAGCCAGCGGCTCTTTCTCGGTGGCCAGCAAAGCTACCAGCGAACTGGAACCGGCGGAGGTGGTGACTTTCCCCTCTACCTTTTCATCATCGCAATGCGTGAGCTGGATATCTTCACTGGTACGCAGCATCGCCAGCAGATCGGCAATATGGAAAACCGTACCCTGTGCCGTCTCGGCCATCCACGGCGAGCGCGTTTCCGCAGCGGTGCCAAAGCGCAGCCTGAGATTCAGCACCACTTCGCCCTCAACACCTTCAATTCGTCGTGCCAGTTCACTCCACGGCAGCCTGCCAGCCAGCGTACTGTTGATCGATTCGGTGATTAACACGCTACCGGTTTCAGTCTTAAAAGAGGTTTCAAGAATATTACTGTCTTTGCGGTAGCGCCGCTCTACGCTATAGGGCTGATTGGGTTCCAGCTGAAAAAAACCGCCTTTACCGCTGTCCAGGATGCGGTCAAAGAGGGGCGGTGAATCAAGGTTGGGGGCGCACCACCAGTCAATGGATCCGTCGGGTGCAATCAACGCCACGGACCGGCCTTCGCCGATAGCGGCGTAGTCGCCCAATTCGGCATAACCATTATCCCGTTCTGGCTTGTTATAGCTTTTATTCTTCATAGTTCATTCATCCTTGTCAGGGAAAGTTATACGCCTTGAGGGGGTTGGCGTAACTGCAACGGGTGCCTGAAAGGAAGAGTTCCCGGCTCCTGATTGAAAAGTATAGATAAAGGAGCCGGGCGTGGTGGAGTAATGCAGCAATCATTTTATTGTGACAACGTCACTTATTCGGCCCGGCCAGCGCGACTGCCGTATGACCTCGCAGAAGTTACCCGCTTTAAAGCCCGCTTCTTTATCCGCTATGACATCAGCCTTTACATTGCCGAAGGTCGTTTGCGGTTTCTGTTTGATGCCATCATAAAACGCCTGAATGATCTCCTCCTTGAATGCCTCCGGACGGGGATGCCAGCCTGTTACCGCTCCAATCTGCTGGGGAGTAAACTGGTCGAAACCGATACCCAGCACATCCATTTCCACTCCGGCAGTCACCAGCGCGATCTCGGGGGCCATAAACTCCGGGATACCGGGCGTGGTATGCAATGCGATCGCAGTCCAGACCTTGTCAATATCCTGCGGGGAGATGCCGTAACCTTGCAGAAAATCTCTTGCTGCATTTGCCCCATCCACTTCAAACCGCTTATCGCAGCTACAGCGATCGTGCGTCAGCCCCATATCATGAAACATGCAGCCAACATAGAGCAGCTCTGCATCAACCTTCAATCCACGCTGCTGACCCGCCAGTGCTCCCCAGTAGTAGACGCGGCTGGAATGATGGAAAAGCAGGTCAGATTCCGTATCACGCACTAATTCGGTTGCTTCCTGCGCCATCTTACTCTGTGGGATTTGTATGCCATTTATTGTCTTGATCATTTTTTTTACTCTTCAGGATTGATTTACCCCAGTCTGAAGAAGATCATTGCTGTCTTAAAGCGTCTCTTTACGACGAAATGAGACAGAACGATTGTTACGGACAGGGGAAGAGCAATGCCACAGGATATGGTCATTCTGGCGGTGCCGGGCGTACAGCTGCTGGACGTTTCAGGGCCGCTGGACGTCTTTACAGAGGCCAATCGCATCCTGAAACGTCAGGTCTACAGAACCAGCGTGATGTCGACAGATTCGCTTACCATCCACTCCTCTTCCGGAGTAAGAGTGCTGGCAGACCGGCTACTCAGCGAGAAGGAGGTCATTTCTGCCAACACCTTTCTTGTGGCGGGCGCGCCTGAGATGGCCGGATTCCTGCCTGAGGCGGGGGTGCTGGCGGCCATCAGCCGCCACTGTCTGCAAAGCCAGCGCTATGGTTCGATATGCAGCGGCGCTCTGCTTCTGGCGCAGACAGGATTGCTTAAAGGAAAGAGGGTGACGACTCACTGGGCCTGCGCCAGCGAACTGGCGCGTTACCCGGAGGTCAGGGTGGACGCAGATGCGTTGTATGTTGCTGACGGGCGGTTACGGACTGCCGCGGGCGTGACCTCCGGTCTGGATCTGGCTCTCAGGCTGGTTGAAGAGGATCTGGGACGTGAAGTCGCTCTGGACGTAGCCAATAACCTGGTAATGTTCTTTCGTCGGCCAGTTAACCAGACCCATTTTACAAGGAGCACCGCCGTGACGCTGAGTGGCCGTTCCGCTTTTCAGGATTTGCTGCGCTGGAGCACCAGTAACCTGCAAAGCGTGAAAACTGTCACCATGATGGCGGCGCATATCAACCTCAGCGAGCGGCATTTGAGCCGTCTGTTCCGGCAGGAGCTTTCGGTAGCGCCTGCTCAGTGGCTGGAGCGAGAGCGGGTGGCGAAAGCTAAGCTGCTGCTGGCGCAGGGGCTCCCCGCTAAAGTAGTCTCATCCGAGTGCGGATTTTCAGGGGTGGATGTGATGCGCAGAGCCTTCACCAGGGTAACCGGGATGACGCCAGGCGTCTATACGCGCTTCACCGCTGCCGGAAATAGCTCTTAAGAGTGTTAATGCGCTTGCCAGCGGATAGAATTCGCCTTCATGCTTAAGGCTGCAAATATCCCTTTTATACTGGAGACCTGAGTCATGAAAAAAATTGGATTTCTCTCGTTTGGCCACTGGACGCCCTCCCAGCAGTCGGCCACGCGGTCGGCTGCCGATGCGCTGTTGCAATCCATAGACCTGGCTGTCGCAGCTGAAGAACTGGGCGCTGACGGCGCCTATTTCCGCGTTCACCACTTTGCACGTCAGCTAAGCGCGCCTTTCCCGCTGCTGGCTGCGGTAGGGGCTAAAACCAGCCGGATTGAAATTGGCACCGGCGTGATCGATATGCGCTATGAAAATCCTCTCTATATGGCTGAGGATGCGGGCGTAGCGGATCTGATCAGCGGCGGGCGTTTACAGCTTGGCATCAGCCGTGGCTCTCCGGAGCAGGTGGTGGAAGGGTGGCGCTATTTTGGCTATCAGCCAGAGGAGGGAGAGAGTGATGCGGATATGGGCCGTCGTCACACGGAAAAGCTGCTGGAGGTGCTGCGTGGTGAAGGTTTTGCCAAACCTAATCCTCAGCCGATGTTCCCGAATCCTCCCGGTTTGCTGAGGCCTGAACCCTTCTCGGCAGGATTGCGTGAGCGTATCTGGTGGGGATCGGGTTCTGATGCTACTGCCGTCTGGGCAGCAAAGCTGGGCATGAACCTGCAAAGCTCAACGCTGAAGGACGATGAAACGGGCGAACCCTTCCATATACAGCAGGCCAGACAGATCCGCGCCTACCGTGAAGCCTGGCAGGCAGCAGGGCATGCACGCACGCCACGGGTGTCGGTCAGCCGCAGCATTTTTGCGCTGATGAACGCCACCGATCGGGCTTACTTTGGGGCCAGCCGCGAGGGGGGCGATCAGATTGGCTATCTGGATGAGAAGACGCGCGCTATTTTTGGCCGCAGCTATGCAGCGGAGCCGGAAGCGCTGATTGCGCAGTTAGCGAAAGATGAAGCGATTGCGGAAGCAGACACCCTGCTGTTAACCATTCCAAACCAGCTGGGCGTGGAATACTGTGCGCATGTGATGGAATCGATTCTCACACATGTTGCACCAGCGTTGGGCTGGCGCGACTGATTTCTGCCAGATGAGAAGAGAGGAGGCGGGAGAGCCTCCTGTCAGGAGTGTCGTATCAGAACGGTTATTCGTTGCTGCCCGAGGTCTGGGTTGTGGCAAGCGGGGTAGTTGCTGACTGCTCAGTGGTGCTGCTCTGAGTGGTTTCCGCTGACGTTGCCGAAGGCTCCTCTGTAGCGGTGCTCTGAGTGGTTTCCGACGTGGTCGCAGGCTGAGAAGCCGGGGCGCTCTGCGAAGAGGCCGCAGGTTGAGAAGCGGCTGCACTCTGCGTTGTTTCTGTTGTGGTCGTATCCGGCTGGGTGGCAGCAGTGTCCGGCGCACTCTCTGCTGGGGTTGCTGGCTGTGATGATGCCGCGCTCTGCGTGCTCTCTGCTGGCGCAGCAGGCTGAGCAGGCACCGGAGTCTGAGTTGCTTCAGCGGTGGTGTTTGCAGCGTTAACAGCCGGAGCGCTTTCAGCGGCCGTAGAGGCTGGCGCTGCTGGCGTGGCAGCCTGCGTTGTTGCCGCAGGAGCCTGAGCGGTAACGCTGTTTTCTGTTACGGTCGCAGAGGCTGCTGGTGCCGCGTTCTGATTATCCTGTGCCGGAGCCGCTTCCTGTTTAGCCGGTTCAGGGGCCGGGGCAGGTTTAGCAGGCAGCCTGGTGACGCCCTCTTTGACAAAGACCGGTTTATCGCGGGTAACAGAATAGGCAAGCTGGGTGACTTCACCGGGGTTAGTGGTGATTTCCAGCGACTGGATAGTTACGCGGCCAAGGCCAAGCAGCGTCTGAGCATAACCGCCCACCTGATGCTTACCGGCTGGGATCTGCACCTCGGTACTCTTACCGGGCAGCAGCGGGCCGGCATCATTGCCATCCACCGTCAGGAAGATGGAGGAACCATCGTCAGCACGAGTCATCACATGAGAGACAGTGATCTGCGAGGGGCCATTAAAGAAATCATCTGGCGTAGCAGCCTTCTGATGTTTAGCGCAACCGGTGAGGGTCAAAGCGGCCGTTACTGCGGCCAGAGTGAAACGATAAGACATTATACCTCGCTATCCTGTGTTGCTTTCAATCGACCATTTTACCGTGACTGCAAAAGGAATACAGCAGGATAGCGTTAAGGTTCGTCTCAAAATTACCGGTAACTGTTTCCGTCATGCGTTAAACCGGCCTGCGGATTTCATCCTGTAAGACCATTGTTACTCTCTCTGAATGAGATGCGGACTCCCTTGCACTCTTTAACAGGGCATCGAGCTTAACTTTCTGCTCTCCTTC
>Ga0265797_10007687_pt1 | contig 14612 bp, 18 predicted proteins | sample P2T30metagenome_FD_192433 | JGI IMG/M metagenome (GOLD analysis project Ga0265797, IMG submission 192433) | Plant litter microbial communities from East Loma Ridge, Irvine, California - P2 T30 | ecosystem: Environmental > Terrestrial > Plant litter > Unclassified | place: USA: California... | reverse complement strand
CTGGCCTGTTAAGGTATTCAGGTCAGAACAGATGAGCAATACAGCATTATGCATAACAAATTTATTGTGACCGGAAATAACGGCGTGCAGACGGGATCGTTTAATTACACATCATCGGCTGAAAAACGTAATGCTGAAAATGCTCTGGTTATCAGGGGCAATTCATTCCTGAGTCAGCAATATCAGAATGAATTTAACCGCCTTTGGGCAGAGTCATCGCCCGTACAGTGCAAATATTTATGATCGACAGGCGAAATATTATCTGCTGAGCGAACTGTATATGACAAAGAAAAAAGTTTATCCGGTTCACTTCACTGGTCAGCGGGGCCAGCAGGAGGCGTCTGAAGCTTTCCTGCAGAATGAAACATCCACCCGGCAGCGCTGGCTCAAACACTACCGCATAATAAAAAAACCACAGTTGAGACCTGCAGGTGTCTGCCGACAGAAAACGATCCTGTCAGGAGACGGCTGAAGGTTCACTACTCCCGGGATACCGAACGCTGCTGGCTATCTTCATACGCTTTCATGGGTAATGAGCATAAATCTGACTGCCGGTTTTATTCGGTGTGGTCCGATGAACGTCAGGCAGAGATTTATCAGGGAGAAGCGGTCCGTGCTTCAGCGGATGGCACCACTGTGGTCAGACTGCCCACTTGCCTCCAGAAAAAGTCACCTTCTGATGGAAAACCGGCTGAAAACACCTCAGCCGACGAACCGGTGAAACACAAACGGCGGCCATCGATGAGCCTGCTGGGGCTTCTGCACCTGCTGTGGGAACAGCCTGGTATTAATGTCTGGCACCCCGCTTTCGATAAAAAGAAACGCTCCCCTGCTGGGTGAGCTGGCGCCTGCAGCAGACGGCTGCCCGGATTCGTATTGGGGTTCTACGCCGAAACCGCCGAAATTTCCGTTGCCCCGGCTTCAGCCCGGCAACCAGCGCATCCAGGTCAATAATCTCATTATAAAACTGCAAAAAGCAGCCTGCGAGCTGCTTTGTCAGATTATTTACAATCGTCGGAAACCTTTACCAGGGCGGCTTTGAGAACGTCATCATTCTCAGAAGCAAATACAGCAATTCCCTTTACCAGTTCACCTTCTCTCAAGGAACCAGAGGTTAAAACCTCATCTACTGTATCGAGTTTATATTCTTTTTTGTCTGGGGAGTAAGCCTTTAGGCAAAGTTTTGTTAAATCGACAGTATCAGCTGATAATTTTGCTAAGGAAACCTCAAAGGTTTTGGTGTATGCAATTTTATCACCAATGGATATAGACCCTTGAGATTTTTCAGTGGCATATACGGCGACATTATTAGGAGTAGAGGCGTTTACTGCAAAGCAAAAACCGGCCAGAGTTAGATATGCAAAGATAGCAGAAATCTTCATATCAATTCCTTTTTGTGGGTTAGTTATCTGGATTACTGCACGTATGCAAGATGCAGATTCCATATAATAATACACACCAAAAACTAAACTACACGTAAAGGTACATTTATCACTCTCGTCGGAAATTTCGGCGGTTTCGGCGTAGAACCCCGTATCGGTCGCGTGCCGCTGGAAGAATCTCTGCTGCTCATGGCCATGAAAGATACGCCGCAGGTTTTCGCTAACCGGGAACGCCTGAGAGCGGCTGAAAAGAACAAGAGGCGGCTCATCGTCGTTTCTGTGCTGTATGGCTGGAGTTAAGCAGCTGAAGCACGGCTGAAGACCATGCTGCAGCTGGGGCTGTTTTTTGGCTTTCCTGCCCTCGTTCTGCCTGAAGACGTTCGTCACCGCCTGGAGCGGAGCTTTAGCCGCGAGCTCGGCGACTGGTGCAGGGGTATAAAAGTCGTTATTATCGCTGAAACGGAACCGCCTAAAACATCGTTCAGGCACATAGACGGGCGTAACCGGCCGTCCAGCTGCAGTACCTTGGCGATGCTCTCAAGGGAACGTCCTATGCCTCACGGGCAACGCGCAGGGTGTTCCCTAACGCCAAGTTTCCCTTCGGCATTAAGCTTCCCACCATCATAGGGGGTACCCGCCCCGAATCGCCCATATTGTCTTTACGCATAAGCTCAGCATCTTTGTAGGACGGGCAATTCCCGTCGTGGGCTTGGTGATTCTGGCCAGAGACGTTGCCGATATAAGTTTTAATTCGGTCAGACTATACAACACCATCGCCCGCGGGGCGGATAAGTTAAGGTAGATGACATCCGGGCATGCGTAATGGCACTCATTGAACCGTGGAATGGCCGATTTCTGCTGGCTATGGAAGATAAAAATAAGCTCATTCACGAAACTGACATCCCCCTGGATGAGCGCAATGAAATAACTCCTGAAATGAAGAGGCTACTGCATTTCATTCGTTCTGAAAAACCCTACTTCGAAAACGCAATACACCCGGGCGACTTAAGCCGTATCCTGTTTGTCCGCGGAAGAATTGCAAACCAAAGGATCTCTTGCCAGTCCGGCGCGTTTCTGCTTTTCAGGCATGAGGCTGTGTTGCCTGATACCGGCCACAGCGGTCTTATAGTTGACCGTATTTATATCAGCAATAAGAAAGCGATCCTGCAGCAACTCAGCAGGCTTAATATCAAGCCCAGCACCATCTATCTCGGCATAGAAGAAACGGCGAAACAAATCGCTCGCCGGACGAAAGGTGAGGAGACACTAAATCGGCTGAAATGAGAAAAACCGTTCACGAAGGGTTACGAGTATGAACTGATGGCCAGCGTTTAGATGAGTCTGAAAGTGAGGAAAACGGACAATGCCGGGCAGAACAAACCTTAACGTAACAATAAAAGGGAGTACAGGATGGGTTTAGTCAAGCGAGTGATTGAAGCTGCTGATGCAGAAGAGGCAATGAACGACTGGATACGTGATAACGTTGATCTCGGCGTGGAAGAAGGCGACGAGGAATGGGAGGAGGCTAAAAGGGAGTACCTGTCCGGTGCCGCAGACATAACTGACTGGGAGCTTGAGGACTACGACCTTGAACTGGAGCGACTCACTGCAGACGATTTGGCCCACGCATCGTTCTGTAACCAGATGGCCGACCTTGAAGATGAAGTATCCGATACGCCGTCAGAGTCTATGTAAAAAATGACGTATTCGTATTCCGTCACGCTGATGGAAATCTGTCTCGGTGACGTGATAAAAAGTGTTGTCCTCAGTGACAAATACTATCTTAAAAATGCCATCGCGAACATTGATGAATTAAGAGATGTTAAATTTTTGCTCATGAACGTTTGTTCAAATAACGATTTTGTAAAAAGATCGTGTTAAAAATGTTATCGGACTTCCTGTATCATAATATCGCGAAGATAGTGCCTGTATACAGCGCAGTGCTTGGGGAAAAATCGTCGGATGAAGTCAGGAATAACATGCTCCCGGTGATTTTGATACCGAAGGTCAGGCATGACGTTGTTCACCGAAATGGCGTGAACAGGGATGGCAATCCCGTCCTACTGAATAAAGAAGTGCTACTTCAGGCCATGAAAGATATATAAAATTTCGTTAATAACATGAAGTCATCTATTGATAAGTCATTTTATAATCGCAATGCTATACTTCCACAAAATCCTGATTGTTAATCAGTAACCCGTCCAGAAAACGGCCTGTAAATAACAGGCCATCACTCGCCTGTTATTCAGTCATCAAAGATGTATCGCAGAACGCACGTTTATCCGGTTTTAAATTTCGTTCGGGGCCAATATCGGGCCTGCTATAACGTTGCCGTGCAGTGCCTCGCCCATACTTGCCTGTTGTGAGTGGCGCGGTCGCAAAACTTGAATACGCAGCGGAACCCAAAAGTTCCCTATAGGGATAGTGCCTCGCAGTGGCAATAACAAGCGAGTCATATTGTTAGTTTGCATTCCTTACCAGGCATTGAGCGCAGAGTGTCTGGTATCGGCCTGCCCCCCCATATAGGGATTTTTTGTAAAAAAATGGAGTTTCCTAGATAGATAACCGCGAAGATACTATGCCCGATGCTTAAGCGACGCCGCGTGGGCGCGCAGGCGTACCAGGTTATATTCCATATATCGGAAATAAGACCGATTCGCGCCTACCCGATCATCGATTTATTGCGGTCGGTTTTTCTGGACAGATGCGCGAAAATACGTTCCATGCCACCGGACAGCGGAGATTAAAAAATTGAGAGGGTTACCCCGCGAACTTTCGCAGAATTCATCAGATTTATCGAAAGGAAATTCTGCGTGCTGAGATCTCAATCCCGGCCAAGTGCTGCCGGCAGGCCAAGTCCAGTATGTAACGGGCTAAAGGGGAGGAACGTTAATTAAACAGTGCGCTGTGAGCCACCGGCGTGATTTTTTTCATGTCAGCCCTTCTTCTTATGCGCATGTTCTTTCAAAGCATTCCTTGCTGCGTTCTGTTTACTTGCACGTATAACTGTAATAAACCTTACTAAGAGCAATATCTGTGCTTTAGTGCCGACTTTTTAAATTATCCACTGCATTCAGCATATAGCTCTTCTGCTAAATCCCACAGATCCGGAAAAGGGTAAAGTTGGAAATAACCGTTTAATCAGCAGGAAGTGATAAGCACATGGAAGGAACAAACTGATTGCTCTAAGATACCGGAATAAAATTTACGAGTAGGGTTTGCAGATTTTATGGACATAAAGGTCAGGGAGTATCCAGCAGATACGAATCCTTTCCGCTATCTGGTTGAGGTGGATAAAGGAAATGGCCTTCGGGCTGACTATATCGTTGAGTTCAAAGGAGGTACTGGTCTGGTTCCCTATCTTGACTGCTATTACACTGAGGCTGAACTCACCGAACACACCTTAATGGTAGATTTTTTCGATTTACAGGCTCTTTATGATATCTGCGGCGTTCAGAAGTTTGAGCAGCTTACCGATATGCATTACACCACCGATGAGCTTGAAAAGTTCTTCATAGAAGGTATTGCGGAGGCTATCTTTGACGTGGTTGAGCGTACAGGTGCGACCATCGTCTTCTCCGCGCCTTTTAAAGATTCGCTCGCACGTTATTACCATCGGTTATTGAAGAAATATGCAACTGATGTAAACTATGTTTACCGGGAAGATATCCGTGAGGAGGTCAACTTTTATGTACTTGAAACTGACAAAAGATAAATTGACGCGCCAGAGTCCACGTCCTCTTTCGGCTCAGGAAATCTCACGCAATCAGTCCATTCATGAAGCCTTGAGGGCTGAACTCACCGCTGAACTGAAGCAAAAAGGTACGCTTGGTCGTGAAGGACGTTTGATAACAACCTCATCGCCGCGATTGAAAGCGCGGTTAGTCCGTACCTGAAGGCTGATATATTCTTCTCTGAGCCCGGTGACAGGCCGGGCTCAGCTCAAAGAATTCTGCGCCCCGCCCTTAAATTTCTCTTTCACGCCCTCCTTCCGCCATTTTTAACGGGTTAATTTCCTATTTAATCAGGCGTTTAATGCCTGATGTGCGTAGCAGGAACAATGAAGGGTGGTGTGTGATTTCTCTGTGATTGCGGTATGCTCCCAGCGTCGCCTGCAGCATGCTGGCAGCACCTGAAGCCAGTGTTGAAAAGGCTGGTGCCCCCATGTATTCGAGAATGGCCGGTACCGCGAGCAGGGCCATGTCCTGCATGCTCTGCCGTTTCAAGTTGCTAAGCTTCTTTTTCAGGTTCTCAAACCCTTCGTCAGCGATGCGCTCCCGGAATCGCAGCTGCAGCTGATGAATTTCTTCAGTACCAGAAGCCTGCTCCATTTCAAGAGCACAGTCGCGCAGCGAGCGTCTGAAGGCCGTTACGCTTGGCTCGTAATCGATCCGGATCCGAAAGATCTCCTCAAGCGATAAATCCTGGAGAAACGGCACCTCAACCTCAAGCATTCTGCGCGAAAGCCGACCTGATGCGTCCAGCTTCTGCAGTATTTTCCCCTGGAGCGGACAGCGTGTTACCAGGTATGAACCTGTCTGCGATGACTGACTCAGGTCGGCCAGAAGCCCGCGATAATGAAAATAGATGCTGCGATTAGTCGCCCCCTGAACCCACCGTTTGTAGCTGCTCCGGTTTTCCGGTCTGCCCCGGGTGATTTCCACTGTCAGGGTGCCGTCCTCATTTTCTCTGACTGGCCGGAGATTCTGGAACATGTGACCGTTTGTATAGGGGCTGAGGCAGTCCCTTAATTCCAGCCTGATTTCCCCCGGCAGTTTTTTTGACACGTAACGGATATGACCTTCATTACTTACGCGCTCAATTCCCCGTATTCTGAGGCTGCGTTCATACAACTGCGCGATAGCCTGCGGCATCACCCTCTGCAGGAAATGACGATCGCTGTTATCCTCAAGCAACTGGGCTTTACGCTGCTGTTCCAGCCGGGTAGAGACTGAAGGTGAGAAGGCAATAAACCCGGCCTGGACAAGCGCAAAATGTTTCCTGACGAAGCGCACAAACTGCGCCACCCCAGTTTTGACATCTTTTAGCCTGTCGGTGTCTCGATTCTGTACCAGCCGATCCACCGCTGCCGCCATTTCAGAGCAGTTAAGCCGTAACGCCGCCTCTTCAAGCGCATCAGCCAGAACGATCTGTTCGGCTGAGAGTAATCCCGGACGATAAAGCGTCAGCTGATCGTGGCGGGCGATCCACAGTCTGAGAGGTGAATCCTGAAGAGCATGCCATTCTCCCTTCAGGGCCCTGACCGCCTGCAAATAGCTCTGCAGAGCAGCGGCCAGCATCCCTTCACTCAGCGCCTCATAATCTGTAGAAAGAAGTTTCTCATCCCACAGAATGCTGTCGGTCAGAGCAGGCAGATTATTGTACATACTTGTCTCCTTACAGATCCCCGTACAGAGCGCGTAACTCAGCCAGCGCCGCAGCCATTTCAGGTTCTCCTACCGCCGCCAGAAACCCCGCCTCCAGCGCCAGATACTCTTCCGGGCTCATGGCGATGTGGACGCCATCCAGTCCCAGAACTGCCATGTTTCCATCGCCGCGTGGAATATACAGCGACACCAGACTGTCACGGGCGCTCCAGTCGTGCCTGGCCCCCAGCCAGGCGCGTGCATGCATGTAGCGGACCAGCGCGCTGAACACGTCCCAGCCGAGTACCAGCGACACCCGCCCCGCGGTCACGAACAGGCTGAACTGCGGCACCTGCCAGGCCTGCCCGGGCAGCTGTGGCTGCCGGTTTCCGCGCACCTCCGCGCGCAGGATGACATCAGCCACCTCAGCGGTAAGGCAGACGTTACCCATCACAAGGCCGGTTTCTGCCGCCCAGCTCTGCAGCGCCGCCGGCTCCGGGCGCTGCGCCCGGATGACCAGTGGAAAAATAATCTTCAGGCGCTCCGTGGTGCAGATCCGGGCGATCGCCTCTTCGGGAAAGGCGTTCAGGTTCAGGGCGCCGGAGTAAAGCGGGCGCAGCAGAAACTCAGCCCAGGTGGTGTCCACGCTGTGGCGCATGCCGGCCATAAAACGGTCCGCCTCATCGCGGTAGTTTTCGCCCGTCAGGTCAAAGGCCCGGTTAATGTAGTAGGTATCCACCGGAATGCCGTTTTCGGCAGCGTACACCAGTGCGTCAAAGGTAATGTTCAGCAGCGCCTCCATCACGGGCCAGCTCATGAACGTGCTGCCGGTCTGACAGGCCTGATGCGCGCGGGAAAAGAGCCAGCGCAGCTCGGCGGACGTCACCGCCTGGCGGCCGAAGGTTTCACCGCGCACGATTTTCCGGTACAGCGAGAGTCTTGCCGCACCGGGATCAGCATTCAGACTCAGCCACTCGTCGTCCGGCGCGGACGCCATCAGTTTTTCCTCGATAAAGCGGCCCGCCAGAGCGTTCACGGAGGTGTCTTCGGCGGAGGCACGCGACTTGAGGCTGTCGATGAGCTTTTTCGGAAAACGCAGATTAAGCTGGCTGAGCATGCAATCAGTTCCTTTGTTAAGTATTTACTTTAAAGCTATCATAGCACTCAATTAAAATTGAAGCGCTGAAGAAGCTTTATTACTAGTCTGAAAATATCATTTGTAGCTTTGTGCTACCTAATTTCATCTCTGTGTTCATCACAGTCTTGGCTCTCTTTTTCCTTCTGGATCCGGAAAAAGGCAGAACCGGATCTTACCCTCTAAGCGGCGATTTTCTGCGCAGGTAACTATATGTAGTGGTCCATTCAGCTGGATTGCTACCAGATATAGTGTCTTTGCGGAATCAGCGTCCCGTTAAAGGGGGCTTTGCCCCGCCCCGCCGCCGTGCTGTGCTTCCGGAAAACCTGTATAATTGGAAAAAGTCGGATCATGCCGGTAAGGCTGTACGGTAATTGCGCTTAGATAAAATGAGCAGGATTATAGATATATTCGTAATTGTCATGTTCATGATAGTTTCCTAAGTAAGTAAATTTATATCTGGACGTGATAATTGCGGAATGGATTATTTTCCACTGGTATTAAGGTTGGTTTATGGAGCTACACGAGCTGCTAAAAGAACTCCTTGAAGACGGTATAACAATGGTCTGGTTTTTTCGCACCTACGGCCCTAAAGACGATGATGGAAATCCATCCCTGCTTGATTTGATTCTTGACGAATCGGGAGAAGAAATCGCACGACGTCTTTTCTGGCATGAGCAGGACCAGCCTGTGTGGAAAAAATATTGCTGGCAAGCGATCAGGTTTGAATCACTGCCAGTAGGGGCGGCTGAATTACAAGTCCATCAGGTGTTATGCATGCTAACTCTCGGTATTGAAACAGAGTTGGCATTATCTAATGCTGTCATGCCGGCTGAGGTGAATAGGCGGCCTTTTTAACGAGTGCGTTTAATCAAACTGGGGGAATAAACACGTATGGATAGCGGGATTTCGGTATGGGTGCCGGTGATTAGCGCCGGAGCAGGTATCCTCGGTGCGCTGGGGAGTCAGTGGCTGTCGCATATTTTTATTACGAAGCGGGAGAAACGGTCTTCAGAAGAAAAGCGGAACCGGGAGCGGTATTTTATCGCCACCGAGATAGTTTTCTTACTAGAGCGCTTTGCGCAGGCATGTGTAAAACCCGCTGAAGAGATAAGTGAGCTTGATGATGAAGGCTATATCACCACTCTGCACGAGTTTCCTCCATTTGATTACACAACTGTCACTGGTGACTGGCGGGCGTTACCTGATGATCTTATTTATAAGTTAAGTGAGTTTCCTGTGAAGCACGAAGAAGCACGCAGGAGAGTCAGTCCAACCAGAAAAAAAATGACGTCCACGAGAGAAATTATGTTTGGTCCCTTGCAAACCGGGGCCAGCAGTATGGGACTCAGCGCGCTGCGCCTGTCGCGAGAATTGAGGGTGCTTTGCGATATGCCAGAGGATGAAATGTCAGAGTTTGAATGGTCTACGTGGAATGTTCTTGAGGGTATTCACCACCGTTCCATAAATTCTTTCCTGAAAGAAATACGTTCAGCTCGGCAATCTGAAGCAGAACCTGCAGACTCCCAAAATTCTTTCAAGAGGGAAAGCGATGCTAACTGAATCGCTGGCCGCAAAAACGAAGACTCATATTAACAAAGGGGCTGAAGCAAACATGCCGGAGATCTGCTTTAAATGACCGGACTACTTACATACGGGCCCAGCACATCACCTGCATCCCTTCCTGTAGCTATTGACTATCCGGCCGCGCTGGCGCTGCGGCAGATGGCCGCTCAGCATGACGAATATCCGCAGTACCTTCTGGCCCCGGAAGTCAGCGCGCTGCTTCACTACGTGCCGGATCTGCACCGCAAAATGCTGTTCACCACCCTCTGGAATACCGGCGCGCGTATTAACGAGGCGCTGGCACTGACGAGAGGAGATTTCAGTCTGGCGCCGCCCTACCCTTACGTACAGCTGGCCACGCTGAAGCAGCGCGGTGAAAAAGCTGCCCGTGGGCCCGGACGTGCGCCATCAGGCATCGTTCCTCACCGGCTGGTGCCGCTGTCCGATCCGCAGTACGTGGCCCAGCTGGAAATTATGGTCGCCACGCTGAAAATTCCGCTTGAGCGTCGTAACCCGGAGACGGGCCGGACCGAGAAGGTCAGGCTCTGGACGGTAACCGACAGGACGGTGCGGACCTGGCTGAACGAAGCAGTCGCCGCCGCAGCCGGTGACGGAGTCACGTTCTCCGTGGCGGTGACGCCGCACACGTTCCGTCACAGCTACGCCATGCACATGCTTTATGCAGGGATACCGCTGAAGGCGCTGCAGAGCCTGATGGGCCACAAAAGCATGAAGTCCACCGAGGTTTACACGAAGGTGTTTGCGCTGGACGTGGCAGCCCGGCACAGGGTGCAGTTCCATATGCCGGGCAATGAGGCAGTAGCAATGCTGAGAAAAACTTAATGTTGTTATCTTAATAAGATAACTTTTTGTTAAGATAACAACTTATTAAGATATTATCCTAATAAGTTATTGCCTTTGCTTGGCTTCCTGAATGAGGGTGGAAATCTCTGATTTTGTGAGCTTTTTAAGAGCATCAACAGCTGCTCTCATCACATCCGAACGGTTCACCCTTGCGCTTCCTGAAACCATTTCTTCCCGGATAATGTCATCAATATCTTTCAGATTGTCTTCAAAAAGTGAGACGCTAACAGGCTTAGCTTTACTGACTAAGCGGGATTTTTCGGGTGCTTTTACAGGCTTATCTGTACCAGCTGTGCCGCCATTTATGAAGGCTGTTTCGTCACGAGGTGGGGCGCTTGCTCGATTTCTCACAGAATCACCTCTTTTACCAATGCCTCAATCTCTTGCTGTGCTTTATCATTCTGCGTTTCAAAAATTGTCATGGATTCTGCCCATGCATCCCTGTGCGCTTTACGGTCACATACACGTGATTTCGCAAGATGCATTTCAGGGAAATCCTTCAGCACTTCTGCGGCCTGATTGGCTTCATTAACAAACATGTTTGTTGGAGTCATGTTCAAAACTAGATAGCCGCGAACTTGTTCATTGAAGTCTTTTGCTGCGGTAAATACTGAGCAAGTGTGAGGCACAACATCCAGATCCATTTGAGAAGGTCTGAGAGGTGAAATGAAGACCTCTGCTGCCATCAATCCACTACGCATCTCAGCGCTGTCACGCCCTGCACAATCGGCAATAACAAAGTCGTAAGTTTTATCATGCTCTTTTAGCATTGCTTTTATGTTACCTGTAGCTCCTGTGACTGGGATATGGGGTAGTTCTTCAGGTCGACTGTTGTACCAGGTAAGAACTGACTTTTGGTCATCAGCATCAACAATCAGCACTCTGTGGCCTAACGACATTAAGTAGGCTGCTATTGATACGGCAAGTGTACTTTTGCCGACGCCACCTTTTTGACTACCCAGAACGATTATCATCACAGCCTCATAATAAGTTGTTAAGTTAACAAGTTAATACTGCCATCGATTTGACTTTACTGCAATCTGATTAATATCTTAATAACTTAATATGATTTTAAGTATATGATTTATATATATTTAGTAAGTTATTATCTTAATAAGATGATATAAAAATAAGAAAATATCTTATTAAGATATTTTCTTGTTAGGTTATTTTAATGCTAAGCTTTACCTGCTTTGGTAGGGAACCAGACATCAAACCCTTCAGTTGAAGCAGGTCTGCGATGTGAATGGAGCCCGTTTGTTGATTCACAGTAAGATTTCGCATATTTGTAAGTCGTCCATAACATTGGGTTGGGTAGTTAAGTAAACATTGGACCTGATGAATAAGCTGATTCATTCTCGAAAACATTTTAGGCTTTAGTAAAAGAATTCCTTCAACTTTCAAGGCGTTTAGTCATGAGAAAATAGCAGTCCTCTTTACTGCTGAAGTCAGAGGGAAGGAGGGCCCATTGAAGCCGTCAAAAGTGTCTCTATGGGTGAAACACGCAGCAATGAGAAGGACATGTTTGATGGCGGTTAACTTAATGAGGTTGTCATGAACAGGTTGATGTGGCTGGGAGCGGGATTTATGGGGATCATAAAGCTGAACGGCAAAGACAGAAAAAAAGCAGCTGAGTGGGGTTTTCTGCTCAGTGTGATTTTTATCGTCCCACTATTTTTTATGTCCGATGCCAGTGAGCTTTTCAAAATTGCTATGCAGCTGATGTGGGGGGCATGTGTATCTCGGGCTGCAATCATGGCAAATGATTCATGGAAGAAAAACAAATCATCATGATGCCTAACGTATGAGTTACTAAATTCTTACGCACAGGGTGTGGAGAAATGTTATTCTTACATTGAGCTTTATAGTACGCGCGCCACAGGGATGTCGCTCCAGCGTGTGGTCCACGCCGGTGAGAGCATGTCCCGCTTCATTTTCCATTCCGCATTCACTCCCTGACCGGCAAACCACACACTGCCCAGCCCGGACTGATTGATCCCGTCAAGAACTTTCATCAGCTGCGCACTGTTGGCACGTGGCTTATTCTCATCGAACAAATTCAGCTGACTGACCCCATTAGGCGTAAAATCGTCGAGCATTATCCCGGCCTTCATATAACGTCGCCCTTCGACCCAGATGCGGTCGAGAGATCGCATGGCAACTTCAATCACGTCCCGTGTGTCCTGGGTAGGAATTGTGAGACTCTCACCGGCGCTATTGCCATAAAATATCTCACCCTCCGCATGCGGTGAGGTGCGGATAAAGACGCTGATGCGCCGGCAGAACTGCCGTTCCTTTCTGAGCTTCTCCGCAGCCCGGGTTGCGTACTGACACAGCGCCTCCTGCATCAACACCTTCGCCGTAATTCTCTCGCCAAAGGACCGGCTGCAGACAATCTGCTGTTTAGCAGACACAAACTCTTCAAGGGGAATACAGGATTCTCCATTAAGTTCCCGGACAGTACGCTCCAGCACGACGCTGAAGTTTTTACGGATAAGTGCAGGGTGGGCGCGCGACAGCTGCAGGGCGTTTTCAATCCCCATCAGATTAAGTCGCTTACCGATGCGCCGGCCAACGCCCCAGATTTCCTCCACGGGCTGGTTCGCCAGCAGGGTTGCGGTGCGCTTAGGATTACCCGGCGTCAGCGCCAATACACCGCGGAACTGTGGCCACTCTTTGCTGGCCCACTGAGCTGATTTGGCCAGAGTTTTTGTCGGCCCCATTCCAACACCGACAGTAAGGCCCGTCGTAGCCAGCACGTGCACTCGCAGGCGCCGGCCAAAATGTTCAAAGTCTTCGCAGAAATCAATACCAGTCAGGTCCAGGAACATCTCATCAATGGAATACTGCTCAACGCGGGGTGTTATCTCTTCCAGCGCGGTCATGACGCGCTGAGACATGCTGTGGTAGAGCGCGTAGTTCGAACTGAATACATATACGCGCTCGCTAAAATCCTGATTTTTAATCTTGAACCACGGTGCACCCATTTTGATGCCCAGTTTTTTTGCGCCCGCGCTGCGTGCGATGACGCAGCCGTCATTGTTAGACAGCACAACAACGGGTTTACCGCGGAGATCGGGGCGAAACAGCGCCTCGCAGCTGGCGTAAAACGAGTTGACGTCGGCGAGCCCAAACATGGACATGGTCACCTCCGCCGGGCTCGGGTACTGTTAAAGAACCAGGTAACAACACCGAGCAGCTGCAGTTCCTCCGGATAGATTACCGGATAGGCCGGATTCATCGGGAGCAGGGCAAGCGTGGGCTGTAGCTGCAGACGCTTGACCGTAAATTCGCCGTTAACCTCAGCGATCACGATGTCGCCGTGTACCGCATTCTCCGCCCGATCAACAACCATTACGTCACCATCGCAGAGACCGAGGTCCCGCATACTGTTTCCACTGGCGCGAACGAAGAAGGTCGAGGCGCGCCGGCGGATGCAGAGCTCATTCAGATCAAGTTCTTTCTCGACGTAATCCTGAGCGGGGGAGGGGAAGCCGGCGGCGCACGGATCAGCATACAGCGGCACCCGGACGCGGGGCGTAAATAGGGGTGGCCAGAGCAATGTCAGGCCTGCTGCATAGTTACCCGGATTCATGACCAGATGCTCCGGTCATGCTGTCTTATCACTGTAGAAACTCTGTTGAAATTGCGCATAAAATCCCTCCTCTTATTTTACTGTTTATACGTACAGTATTATTGAGGCGGATTAATCTGGCAATAGGTAGCGATACGGCCACTTATCAAAGCGAATCTATATATCTGAAGGGATAGGGAATTTTATGAAGATCAGCCTGACTTTCAGAGCCGGGCTGAGCTAACAATAATGCGTTATATATGTATGCATGATGTGTAAGCAGTCCATGCCGGCATCGGTGAAATGACGCTTCCTCGCCACGGCTGTTCGTTCCTCGCTGCGCTGCGGTATGCCTCAGCCGGGCCTGCGGCGAGCGTTACAATTGCACGTTCAGGGAAAGAAATACGCACCCTTATTACTCTTATGGCTTGCCCATTCCGGCAATAATAGCAGTCTGAGAAATGCCCTATATAAAGTTTTGTGAACTGTAAGCGAGTCAATCCTTATCGGCCGGTAAGGGCTCGATAAGCTCACTGCCCTGGTTATGAATATTGCCTACTTTTTTGCTGACAGGATGCCAGGTAAATGCTTTTTCCGGCACGGCTGCGTCGCGGGCAATTTCTTCTGCACGCGCTGGAGACGTTTCGTCACTGAGCCATTCACGAACAGCATCAGGCGTAATCACCAGCGGCCGCCTGTCATGTATATCGACCATGCCCTGATTG
>Ga0265797_10007686_pt1 | contig 14612 bp, 12 predicted proteins | sample P2T30metagenome_FD_192433 | JGI IMG/M metagenome (GOLD analysis project Ga0265797, IMG submission 192433) | Plant litter microbial communities from East Loma Ridge, Irvine, California - P2 T30 | ecosystem: Environmental > Terrestrial > Plant litter > Unclassified | place: USA: California... | reverse complement strand
AACTACAGTCTCCCAGACTGGCAGAAACGCCATCCTCTCGCCGACATCGAAACCGTTATCGACACCTCACTCGACTCGATCCGCACCACCTACAACATCTCCAAAATCGGGTCCGTGGGCTACTGTTTCGGCGGCAAGTACGTTGCCCGTTACCTTGCAGAGGGCAAGGGCATCGATGCCGGCTTCACCGCCCACCCGTCCAACACACAGCCTGCAGAATGGGACGCCATTGCTTCGCCCATCTCGATTGCGTTCGGAGATTTGGACCAGAGCAGCACGCCTGCGAACAGAAGCAACATCGAGACGATCTTCTTTGAGGGCAACAAGACTTACCAGACCAGCTTGTACTCCAACGCTGAACACGGCTTTGCGGTTCGTACCAACTTGAGTGTTCCGCAGAAGGCTTTCGCGCAGGAAGGTGCTTATTTCCAGGCTGTGAGATGGTTGGACGCCTGGGTGAAGGGTGAGATCTAGGTTAATGGCGAGATAATTGATTACGATCGCAATGTCCAATGCAACACAATGGATTTCATTAACGTGGAGTTGTCGGTTTTATGATCCTTTGTCCGTTGCCAATCCGTTGTGGTTTTGGCGATCTCACCTCATCAGACACCTCAGCGTAAGCACAACGAAACATCACCTTTCTTTACATGGATGACCGGCACCAATTAATTCATTCCGACCTACATGTAATAATCGTTGACTTATGACGACTGGAACTTCTGGACATTGATGCCTCGAGATACTAACCCCAAACCCTAACGAGTGCACGCATACATGTATTACCTGTAGCGATTTCGTCTATTCACATTGCAAGAGCTTGTATGATCTCAATTCCTCCATACAAGTATTTACATTAACGTTTTTCTGTGACATGCATCTTTCCTCCTCAAGCCATTGAGTCCTCGACAAGATGCTTATCGCGAAACACGAACAGCCTAATACCGGAGTTAAGAAGTTAACCCCTCACTTATCCCCTCACACGCCATTGATCGTCAACAATACAACATCATCCATGCAGGCGAGCACACCATCTACAGTGTACCCACCGGGAGATACGGATAGTAGCCTTAAGTATTGAACAGATAAGAAATAAAACATTTCCCTAAGACTACCCCCCATTACAGTCGCCTCCAAGTCCAATTTTTCAACCTCGCCGCCCCTCCCCAAACAACCACAATGTCATCCACCGAGCAAGACCCCGTCCTGCGCTCCATAGCAGAGACAAAAGCAACCTACAAACGCCTCGGCAACAGCGGCCTGCGCGTCTCAGTCCCCATCTTCGGAGCCATGAGTTTCGGCGACCCAGCATGGCAACCCTGGGTCATCGACGAAGAGAAAGCACTACCTCTCCTCAAAGCAGCTTACGACCGTGGTCTCAACACTTGGGACACTGCCAACGTATACAGCAATGGTGTCAGCGAAGAGATCATTGGTAAAGCGATCAAGAAGTATGAGATCCCGAGGAACAAGATTGTTATCTTGAGCAAGTGCTATGGGTATGTTGGGGAGGAGCCGGGGGTTAGGGGGATTATGTATGGGCAGGATATTGCTAAGTCGAAGGACTACGTCAACCGCGGTGGTCAGTTCAATCCAATACTCTTTCCTAGCTTCGTTGCACTAACAGTTCACAAACAAACAGGCCTCTCCCGCACCGCCATCTTCGAAGCCGTCAACGCCTCCCTCGCCCGCCTCCAACTCGACCACCTAGACCTCCTGCAAATCCACCGCTTTGACCCCCACACGCCGCTCGAAGAAACCATGCTCGCCCTCCACGACCTCGTGCGCTCAGGAAAAGTCCACTACATCGGCGCGTCCAGCATGTGGGCCTGGCAATTCGCGCAGCTCCAACACACCGCCGAGAAAAACTCCTGGACGAAATTCATCAGCATGCAGAACCACTACAACCTTCTCTACCGCGAAGAAGAGCGCGAGATGAACGCCTTCTGCGACGCCACAGGCGTCGGTCTGATCCCGTGGGCGCCGCTGAGTAGGGGCCATTTGGCTAGGCCGTTGGAAGCTTTTGGGTCGACGACGCGGAGCGAGGGGGAGAAGAAGAGTGGTGGGGAGCAGAGCGAGGCTGATAGGGAGATTGTGAGGCGCGTGCAGGAGGTTGCGGAGAAGAAGGGGTGGAAGATGAGTCATGTTGCGCTGGCGTGGATTAATCAGAGGGTTAGTTCGCCGATTATTGGGTTTAGTTCGGTGGAGAGGATGGATGAGGCGTTGGGGGCGGGGGGGAAGGAGTTGAGCAGGGAGGAGGAGGAGTATTTGGAGGAGCCGTATAAGCCGAAGGCGATTGTGGGACATTCGTAGGAAGAGTTTGGGGGCATGGGTGGGAGTAAGTAGGTATACAGGCTTTGTGGCCGGGGTATCATGCTTTCGTTAACGATCAAATTCTTGTTCGTCCAGCCTCAATCATCAAGCGTTGAAGCCCAATCCTTGCGCCTCGAGGTCTTCTCTCAGGGCATTTCTGACCTCGTCTTCACCGACACCGAGTCTGACCCTGCCAACTCGATCACCGTGTCTGCTCTCCAGACCTATGATGCCAGCTTCCGCTAGTTCAACAGCAGCGTTGCCCATACCAAGCACTCTTGCTGCCTTCTCAGCGTCTTTCTTTGCCGCCGGCCTCCCGCGTTTCGAGGGAGTCTGCCCGGCTCCAGGCGCATCTTCGTCCCCTGTCTGTTGAGGCGTGGCGGCGGGCGTGAGAAGGTACTGCTCGAGAGGCTTGGACTGCGACATTATGCCCATGCGCTTGGCCTCGTCCACGATGTCTGCTAGGGTAGACTCTGTGATTCCTGTTCGGCGTAGGCGGGCTAGCAGGGCTGCGAGGAAGAGCTTGCTTGCGAGTGGTAATGCGCGAAGGTACGCTGCCATTGGTGTTGACGTTGCTTCGGTGATAGCGCGTCGGATGGTAGCGATATTGACAACACCCTTCTTTTGGGTATTGCCAAAGGGTAGAGGACGTTGTCTCGCGGGCGTCTTACTTGGTGTATCAGGCACGGCGTTCTCCTTTTCTTTCTCGGCTTCCGCGCTCTCTTGCTCTGCAATCTCAACAGCACGTCGACAAATGTCCAAAGCGCGTCTTGCATCGCCTGACACTGCTGCGACTTTTCGACTGGCGAACTGCACGGCATCAGGTTCTACTATAACCTGGCCGACGCCTTCGAGTCGAGACTGAATGATGGCCATGAGTTGTGTATGAGTGTAGCCGGGGAATGTGATACGAGTCAGGCCTAGACGCGAACTGATCTTGTTGCTGAGAGTGCGCTCTGGCAAATCCATGGTATTTGCGACAGCTAAGACGATCAGACGACTGTGTCGGAGCTGAGGCCAGTTGAAGAAATTGTACATGACGCCCTGGTTCCGTGTGACAAGTTGATCTAGCTCGTCCATGAGCACGACACAGGGCACACGTCGAGGCGATGGTGTTGTAAACTCTCTTTCCAGAAGTTCTAGTGCGTGCGCTGAGCTCACACGGTCGCCTTTGAGTGCTTCCCATAGTAGACTGTATGACTGATGGGGATCTGTGACTTTCATACCGTTGATCTCGACGAAGTAGAAGTCATCAAGCTGTTCATCTGCAACAGCTGATTGTAGAGACGCAACGACTTCTCTAACTGTGGCAGTCTTTCCTGTGCCCGGCGTCCCAGAAATGTAAATACAAGCACCTGTACCGGCTGTGATGGCTGCTTCGAGGTGTGATTGTACAGTGTCGAACTCAGCTTCACGGCAAGGCAGTGCGTGAGGCACGGCAGAAACATGTAGCGTGGATCGAGCAAGCTGGTATGGGGAGGCGTGTGTAGAACCAGGTGACAGCATGCGTGTACCGAGGGGTGTAAACTCGAGCGGCTTCTTCGTAACGATACGCTTTTGTGTTGGTGTCATGAACTTCCGTGGCGTCCCTTGTTTCGCTTTCGAAGGAGTAACAGCCTTAGAGTTCATCTTGCGACGCTTTCTCGGCGTCGACGGCTCGTCCACACCGTCTTCGTCGATATCCTCCAAGCCATAGCTCTCCTCTTCTCGCTTCTTAGTAGGCTTTCGCCTTCTCGTCTTGACGGTCTGAGTCTCCACAAGCTCGCCCAAAGTGTCCATGTCTTCTTTCCTACTCTTGAACGTATCCTCCCAGATGAAGTCCTCAGTATACGTCGCCGTCTTGATGTTCGCACCCCGTCGACACACAAAAATCTTCCCAAAATCCTTCGCGTTCTTAGGCACCTTCCCAGTGGGATAAAGCGCCGCAAACTTCTCAGCAGACATAACCTTCGCCTTGCCATTGATCGTCGTCAAAGGATTGTCGTCAAAGTTTGCCGTAATGTACAGTTCATTGGGCAAGAAGTCCATGCGCTTGTTCTTGCCTCTGATCTCTTTCTCTGATGAAAACCACATCATCGTTGCTTTTTTCTGCACCACCATCTCGCCGTCGTCGTCTTCGAGCTCGCCTTCTGAGAGGTCGTAGATGATTGCTACCCAGGCTTCGTTTCCAGCTGGCGCCTTAAGCAAGACTGGGTCGCCAATCCGGCATTCGAAATCGCCCATGCGGGCACCGATGATGCGCTTCTCGCCATTGCTAGTACGCCCAGAGTTGTCGTCCTCGCTGGCGTATATGAAGTTCCAGGGGTGATCTTCCAGTCCTAGCTCATCGTCGGAGTCTTCTCTGAGCACGCTGCCTCCGGACAGGTAGTGTCGTGCTTTTTCAATATTTGTGGGTTTTCGTTTTGGAGGCATTGCTGTGTGGTTACGGTGGTTGAAAGGTGGGCGATGTGCTTCTGATCTGCAAGTTGCTTTGGGCGGACGCGACAAGCTTTCCTCAAGATTGCGCGTGATCACGTGGTTTGGCGATGGGCATTAAATTGGAGCATTGACAAGACGAAGAACTCTGTCAAGACATTCTTGATATGGAACTTTTTAATTCAGTGAAAATGTCTAAACATCTGTTTACTATATACATTTATGTATCTGTCGGCTTGACGTGATTGCCTTTCCTTGATGCGATCGTTTATGAATCACATGAACAATCGACAGTAACATTCATAAATTTTGAGAGAACCTTGATCGACAATCAATGACATCAAAAATGAGAGAAGAGATCCGTATTACTCTATGCAAATCGCTATGTACGCTATCAGTATGATCATATTTACACACCTCATTCCAGCTCAACAGGTTGGACAACCACAGGCTTGACCAACTTCTGTTCCGCAACCTTCTTTCGCCAATCGTCAAGCGCCTTCTCAAAGCCTTGTGGTTCGATGTTGCACCGCTCGCCCATGAGACCCCATGTTCTGCTCCTAACAATGCTTTCTACCATGCGCTCGTTCCGTATCAGCGAAGCCAGAGCTTCTGTCCTCGCTTCCCTGGGGAAGTACCTCCCACTATACGGATCCAGCCTCTCGTTGACTATCCGCTCTCGCGCCCTTGTATCTTCGACTTGACGGAGCACATGGTCGGGATCGTTCGGATCAGGCGATGTTGCGACGCCGGCACAGTAGTTCAACACATCGCTTCGACTTTGCCAGCTGGGGAACAAAACACGATCTTTGAACTCGGCGCAAGCCTCGCCGTCGATCGGTCTCCTTCCTATAGGTCGCGATTGGCGTTCCTGTGTCGATAGTGGATCGAAGGGTCTTGCGCCTGGTGTGATGAGGGCGTTTAGGTTTTGGTTGATGGTGTCGTCGACTGCTGTTCGGGACACGCGGAGGAAGTCTAGGGTTCTTGCGCATGAGCGTGAGTCATGGTATGGTATATTAGATATATGCAGTCATACCTCGAAGTGCAGTCTGGTTGAAGCAAAACTGAGGCGTGAGGCCGGGTTGCTCGGGTGTTCGAGACATGATGCGGCGAGGCGGAAGTGAAGGTGTGGGTGTTGATGTAAGTGTAGATTCCGCCGCAGGAAGGGGAAGGGGTTCACGTTTCCAGAATATGCCCGCCAGAGTGATTAAGTTTAGCTGTATAATTATCCGAGAGATGCAAAGGTCCGCAGTGGGAAGTGTATACCTTATGTTTGGTCGTGGACTTGTTCGTCTCCAGCCGCCTGAGAGGCAAACGGCAGCGCTGGAGCTCTCCGAAATAGCTGACATCATCGCTCAAGTCTCCAACTCCCGAGTCAACTCGAACGCGCGCCGACACGCGACCTGATCCAGGCTGGCGATCTAGCTTCAAAGTCTGCACTGCTCGGCGCACCGCTGAGAGGCTGGTACGAGGTTTGAACCTATATCGCAAGCCAGGCCAGGCAAACACTCTAGCTGGCGCCTGCCGAAGGATTTCGAGGTATTTTGTATTAACACCAACCACACGACTCCCTGTCGCCATTCACCTTTCTCGTGTTATGATTGTCGGCCCTCGAAATTCCACACTCGTTCGTTCTGCCATTGCATCGAGAGCGAGTTGCTGCCGCCATACCAGCATACCGCGTCAAAGCCCCTCAACGCGTTCATTCAGCTTCAACCACGCGAAATCACTACATCACAAGAGCACACGACCGCAAACCAACACATTAGCAGTCGCGACTATGGCACCAAAACAAGCGACTCTCGGGTACGTGAAGACGCAGCAGACACTTGGGTACGACTACCTGAATCTGCCGGTCTTGTATCTTGCGACTGGAAGGCTAACATATGTGCAGCAAATTCTTTGGAAACCCTGGAGGACCACCAGCAGCAGCACAGCAATCGAGGCTGAAGTTTTCAAAAACAGAGGCCAAGAAGGAAGGAGCTCCCGAGGCAGCAGCAACGTCAGGAGCAAGCAAGACCGAAGAGAAGAATGGCGACGCAACTGACGAAGATGTCAAGATGGAGGATGAGCAGACAGTAAAAAAGGAAGAAGATGCAAGTCAGTCAGAAAAAGACGCAGTGAAGCCTGCCAATCCCTCTAAGAAGCGCACGGCGACAGGAAAGGAGGACACAGAAGAGCCATCTGGCAGCGAGGCTGAGGAACCACCATCAAAGAAGCCACGTGCACAACCTGCTGCGGAACCGAAGCAGAAGAAGGGAATAGCTGTCAAGAAGACGGCTGCTAAAACTGCTGTCAAGATGGAACCTGTCGAAATCGACGACGATGAAGAGGATGAGCCACGACCAGCGAAGAAGCCCAAGGTTGCGCCCAAGAAGGCGAGCCCGAAGCCAGCACCACCCGCTCAGGAGACTGAGCCCAGCGATGTGGAAGATGAAGAACCTACCAAACGCAAGGCTGGCCCGAAGACAACGAAGAAGACAGCACAGTCTACCAAAGCTGCTGAATCGACACCAGACGCGGAAGTCGAAGCAGAAAAAGCAAGCGATAATGACTCTGTCTCAGAAGCCGAGTCAGAAGAGGAGGAGGAGAAACCCGAAGTGGCAGCCAAGGCCCGCGCGAAGGTACAAAGTACGTTGAAAGCGACTGGAAAGGAAGCATATCCCGACTGGAAGGCTGGCGAACCTGTACCATACGCCGCTCTATGTACGACGTTCTCGAAGATTGAGCTCACGACCAAACGTTTGGAGATCACCGCACTGTGCTCAGCATTCTTACGCCAAGTCGCTCGTCTCACACCAGAAGATCTCCAACCCACACTCCTGCTCATGGTTGGCAAACTTGCAGCAGATTTCGCGGGCATTGAGCTGGGTATCGGCGAGTCACTGATCATGAAGGCCATCGGTGAGAGCACTGGACGTAATCTCAAGATCATCAAAGAAGACCAACAGAAGATTGGTGATCTTGGACTCGTTGCAGCAAAGAGTAGGCAAAACCAGCCTACAATGTTCAAGCCGAAACCACTCACCGTTCGTGGCGTACACGAAGGCCTGATGAAGATTGCGACAGCAAGCGAAGGCCAAGGAAACCAAGGCAGAAAGGTTGACGGAATCAAAAAGCTGCTAGCGTCTGCCGACACCAACCTCGCAAAGGGCCAATCTGTTGACATTACCAAAGACAAGGGCGGCCCGAGTGAAGCCAAATTCATCATACGTGCTCTCGAGGGCAAGATGCGTCTCGGTCTTGCTGACAGAACTGTCCAAGTATCATTGGCTCACGCGATGGTTTTCCATGCCGCCTCTCAGGACGGTAGCAAGGTCCCCTCTGAGGCCGACCTGAAGAAGGGCGAAGAAGTCTTCAAGGCGGTCTACAACGAACTTCCTGCGTACGAGGTGGTTGTACCCGCCCTTCTCAAGGACGGTATATGGAAGTTGAGGGAAAATTGCAGACTACAGCCAGGCGTTCCCCTCAAGCCTATGCTGGCGAAACCCACCAAATCGATCGGCGAAGTCTTGGACCGGTTCGAAGGCAAGGACTTCACATGCGAATACAAATACGATGGCGAAAGAGCTCAGATCCACTTCGTGGCTCATGACGCCAAAGAAGACTTCGTCGCAACCGCTGCGCCTGCTGCTGGCAAGAGTGATCGCGGTATTGCAAACATCTTCTCTCGCAACAGTGAAGATCTGAGCAAGAAGTATCCCGACATTCTCAGCAAGCTGCCCACGTGGGTCAAGAAAGGCACCAAGAGCTTCGTCCTGGACTGCGAGACCGTCGCTTGGGACGTCGAGCAGAAGAAAGTCTTGCCCTTCCAGCAATTGATGACTCGCAAGAAGAAGGACGTCAAGATTGAGGACGTCAAAGTCAAGGTCTGTGTCTTTGCTTTCGACCTGCTTTACCTGGACGGCGAAGCTCTGGTCAACAAACCTTTCCGTGAGCGTCGCGAGCACATGTACTCGGCTTTCGAAGAAATCGAAGGCGAATTCATTTTCGCCAAGTATGGCAACACGCGTGAGATCGAAGAGATCCAGACTCTACTGGAAGATTCCGTCAAAGCCTCTTGTGAAGGCCTGATGGTGAAGATGCTAGACGGCGTAGAATCACACTACGAGCCTTCACGCAGATCGCAGAACTGGCTCAAGGTGAAGAAAGATTACCTCGCTGGCGTGGGCGACTCTCTCGACCTCGTCGTTTTGGGCGCCTACTACGGCAAAGGAAAACGCACCTCCGTCTACGGAGCTTTCCTCCTCGCGTGCTACAACCCCAACTCCGAAAAATACGAAACCGTCTGCAACATCGGCACCGGCTTCTCCGAAGCCCTCCTGACCGAAATCCACAAAACTTTCTCACCTCTCGTCATCGACCGCCCGAAGCCTTTCTACGATCACTCGACAGGCAAGAACGAGCAGCCCGACGTCTGGTTCGAGCCCAAGTTCGTCTGGGAAGTCAAGACTGCCGATTTGACTCTGAGTCCACGCTATCGCGCTGCTGCTAGCGAGGTTGGCGATGGCACGCACAAGGGTGTCAGTCTGAGATTCCCGCGTTATATCCAGGCGAGAGAGGATAAAAAGCCGGATGATGCGACCAGTAGTCGCCAGGTGGCGGAGATGTATAGGAAGCAGGAGTCTGTTGGTAAGAGTAAGGGACCTTCGGTGGATGATGATTTTGAGTACTGAGGGGTTTGTGATGATGATTTTGAGTACTGAGGGTTCTGTGATGATTATGGGTAGCTTTTAGTCACGAAGAGCGGGCAAGTGCTTTCTAGGGTTTGTCTCGCGCATGGAGGATGGAGTGTTCATATACCCTGCAAAGATTATTTTCCCAGCCAGTCTACACAGCATGCGCCTTTTTTTACATCTACAACATCAACACATCCACACTCTTTGCCACAGCTTCCAACTTCGGCCACGTCGCCTTCACGTCCTCCCTAACCTTCTCCTCAGAATGCGGCACGCTCGCCATAACCTGCTGATACGCCTGCGCCACGACCTTCCCGAACGGCGACTCCCACCCATAGCTCCTCTCAATATTATCATGCAACTCGATCATAAAACCCAAAAACACAACCTGCAAATCCAAACCCCCCTTCTTCGTCTCCACGTAAACCTCCCTCGTCGCAGGGTTGTCGCACAGCGCTTTCGTGACATTCGCCATCGTCCAGCAGTCGATCACGCGATCGGGGTAGAAAGTTTGAGGGAATAGGGTGGGCGAGCAGGCGAAGTGCTTTTTTGCGCCTATGCGCCACGCGCGGTAGATTTCGCCAGTGGACATGTAGTGTACTTGCAGTTGACGCAGCAAGTGTGGGACGGGTTGGCGCGTGAGGGACCACATGCCGGAGTTGAGGCAGAGTTTCAGCGCGTCTTTGACTTCGTCTAGCGAGGAAGAAGTGTTTGCTTTCTGGTAGTCGAAAGTTGTTCCCGAGACGGCGAAGGCTTCGGCTTGGATTGCTGAGACGCGGCGCTGGGCCTCGGCTGGAGTTGCAGGGATGAAGAATTTGTGCAGTTGGGGTTGGTGGCGCTTGACGAGGTTGTCGGCGGTGGTGATGAATTCTGGTTTGAGCTCGTCCGCGGGTTTGAGGAGTTTGTCTTCGGCGTGGGTGGCGCCGCGCTTGCATTTGGGGCAGCGGCAGCTGAAGAGGTATTGGCTGCTGAGCTCGGCCTGGCGCACGCTGAAGGGGTTGGTGGTGTCGACGTATTTGATGAAGAGCTCGTCGCCTGCGCGGATGGGTTTCAGGGCGCGGATGAGCAGTTGCGGTTGGTTGAAGACGACGAAGAGGTTGGGGTCGCAGGAGTGGTTGGCGCTGCAGACGAGGTTGTCGAAGCCCAGGCCGAGGGAGACGTCGTCGAGGGGGCTGGTGAGGGAGATGGTGTTGCAGTTTACCTGGGGTTTTGTTAGATTTTGTGGATATGTCTTGATAGAAGTTTGGTTGTGGTGGTTTGGACTTACGTTGAAGAAGAACGCCCTGCAGACAGATTGAAAATCGATCTTCTCGTGCTTGGGCTCGCCGCAGTACTTCCAAGCACCGTACGCAAGCATATTGAAGTCCTCCCATTTCTGTTCTTGATGAGCCTTGATCCACTCAAGAGCCTTGCCATCCACGGCCGGCTTGAACTGAAGAATATCGAGAAGGCCCTCATCCTTGCCTTCGGGATCCGCCTGCAGTCGTCCCAGCAATTTGATAGCAGCACGAACACCGTGAGGCAGATCCGGCCGTCCAGGAACAGATATGACCTTGCACTCATACTTGTGCTCGCGCTTCCACGCCTTGGCTTGGCAAGTTTTGGAGCAATATCTGACTTTGCGGCAACCGGTGCAAGCTTTGGTGTCGACATGAACTTCCGGAAGGCCTAGTGCGGCGGCTTGTTGGCGTTCAACCTCTGATGCGCCTTTGTGGAAACACCATGCGCACGAGTCTTGCAGTCGCTCAGTGTCTAATTCTGCAACGGCAGGTCGAGCAATCGTGTGGACGACATCGCCGGGTCTGAAGCTTTTGGTGGCGAAGAGACCTCTTCCTGCGCCTTCGATATCAGATTTTCGGATCTCGACGTTCATCTTTATGTTAGTTTAGTTGACTTCGTTATCGAATGGGTCGAGTTGATGTCAATTGATGCTATTCTTGGCGTTGCAGGGTCTGAGCGTGAAGACTTTTGTTGCTGGCTGCGAGCGCACACTTCTGCACTCTACACATTCATCGCAAACGTCGACTGTTCTTACAACCCATCGAAAGAATTCATACTGTCTTTTGTTTCGTCTCAATGCCATCCAGAGGTCGATATCACGATTCTGATCTTGAGCTGGGCTAGAAATATAAACGTTATGAGATGCTCGAGCAATTTGGTTGCGGACGTGAGGTACCGTAGCCACTCAGAAGACCTATTGTTGAAATAGGTCTTCGTTATCCTTCGACATTATTAACAACGGAACGACACATTGACATGAGACATGCATGTGACTTCGCTGTCACGTTCGTTTATTGCCTCGGCGGTGGCGAAGCGGGCTGCAGCCCATCTGCGGAAGCGAGACAAGAGAGGCTGCGCAATCAGCAAGCCACTGACGCCCCTAACGTGTCTGCCTTGCAATTAATTAGTTTTGGCACTGCCGACTTTTGATCACCAGAGACCTGGACGTTGTTGTTACGAGCCTTCGCCTGCCTACTCGCGGCCCCCAAAACATCGCCACCTTCACCAAATTGCCTGGCTTATGTGTCCTTTGAAATGCCCCTCTGCGATGTTCGTGCAGCAAGCTGCTGCGTTTTACGATGTCTCAGCCGCATGACGCGACCAGTTTCGTGGAAACACAAGATGTGCTGATCCAAAAGATTGATGTGTTTCGCGAAACACCGGACGAAATAAGAAGCCTCCTGCAAGATCACGAGAGGAGTCTCCTGGTGGACCTCCACAACGCTTGGGTTCGAGAAGGCTGCAGCATCAAGCAGCATGCCAACTTCGGGAACTTATTCGCGAACGCCATCATTGGAGATGGACCAGGCCAGGCCAGAGTCAAGATATTTGCAGCTGTCCTCAGTCTGAGGGCTGGCCCTGCCAGCGAAATTTGGGCACGCTTCATGTCCGCTCTTGCTTTAGCAAACCCAAGCGCCCGGGATAAGGACTTCCGAGATGAGTGCATCCCGGAATTCGATCTCGAGTACGTCCAAAGTCAGCTGGGCCGAAAATCTGCTTCAGAAGTCGAAGTGCAACTCTGCGTCTTCTCCCCACCCGACCCTGTCTGTAATTTTGGAACAACGATAGAAAAGCTGCAGGAACTCGTTGACGGGGCGAGACAAGAATACAAGACCGAGACTTGGACATACGAACACAGCGATGATGGCAAGCCGAGTAAGAAAAGACACAGGGACACCGAAGCCACTAGCAATTTTTGGCCAGACCAAGCAGCGTCGAACATCATGTCCAACAACAAAGAGCTGTTACGAGCTTTTTACGTTGAGCATTTCAAACGTTCCGCTCAGTATATCGGAGCGAGTGCAGTAGAAAGGAGATCCAAGCTTCAGCAGGCGCAAGAGAAATCCACTACATTTCTGGACGGCGTTCAGGCACGGGCCCGCATCCTGGCACTTCTACTCTATAACAGAGTAGAGCATGAAGCGCCAGCTTGGAGCGTCTTCATCGAAGCATGCATGGATGGAAGCGATAGCTCCAGTCGTCCGCTGGACGAGCACTTGCCTTATACTTTCGACAAGATAGATGAAGTCTTCCAGGCCACGCTGCGCCCTCAAGAACGCGACAGTTTTCATGACAGACAATTTTCATTCTGCCCACTCAAGATCAAGCGCCCATCTTCCGATCGTCCAATAAGCCGGATCCCGCTGGCGCGAGCGCACATGCCATTCACTCGGAAAAAGCAGTGCGGCGAAGGCGCGTCTGATGTCGCTGTTTTCTATGTTTACATCCATCCGGGCCATCTACAGGACATGGATAGCGATAATTGGAACCTGGGCGTCACTCGACTGGCCATGAAACAGATACCGTTCGACAAGAACGCGAACCAGGAGGTCAAAGTCAACATGCTCATTCAGGCTCAAGCTTTCAAGCACAAGCACATCGTTCAGATTCGTGGCATCTACTGGTTGGCGGATGCTGTGTTGATATTCATGGAACCTGCTGAATGCAACCTGTACGACTTCATGACTATACATCGCCCAGACCCTGCAGTCAAGGGCGATGAGCACGATGAGCAAAAAGAGAGATTGCAAATGTTCACGAATATTGCGGGCGCACTTGTGCATCTGCATGAAAATCTGCAGGACAATTTCAAGACAATACACTTCATGCATAAAGACATCAAGGCGGAAAACATCCTTGTCATGCGCGACAACGATGGCGCCGAGACTGACAAGATCTTGAAGTTGACTGATTTCGGTCTTTCGTCCATAAAAGCAGAAAGCTCAAGTTCAAGCAATCGATATCGGCAAACAAACGGCGCCCCTGCGGATCGATCTTCAAGGACAAGACTGCCCGCGACAGCTGTCCACTTTGCGCCCGAATCGAGGAACAACAATGCAGTTACCATGAAGTCCGACGTCTGGGCCTTTGGACTTGGCTTCGCCGAGGTTGTTGCTTGGATTGCGAAGGGTTCGGAAGGACTCGAAGGACTCGAACGCGAACGAGAACGCGGATCGGCAAAATCTGGAAAACAACGCAAATCAACTGACAACACATCTTGGATTCTCGATGAGAACAACGAACCAGTGCTATCGCCCGGCATCGTCAAGTGGTTTGAGACGCTAATAGCGGACAGCGACCTTACGGCTGGAGAGAAGCAGATGTACACCAGCTGTTGGCTCTTGATGAAGCATGTCTGCCTCGCATGTGAGCCGGAAAGGCGCGGTACCATGGTGGATGTGCAGAAATACCTTCGACACATATGCAACGGACGAAAAGATGTCCAACACAAAATCTTGTCAAAATTCCCCGAGCATCGAGCGATGCACACACCAGCCGACCCGGGCTTTGGTGAAGGCGTGCTGACACTCTCGCCCGCAACGACAACATCAACAGACACATCTCAGCATTCGAGGCAGGATTCCGCCCATGACACGCCGGACAAATTCGCGCGCAAATCCACTAGCTCCGGGCATAGCTCAGCGGCAACAGGCACTTCAGCGAAGCGCTCAGTGGATGGGAACCCTCAGGCCGCATTCACAGAACAATCAGGACGCTCAAAGTTGAGGTCATTGTTTAGTCTAAAGAAGCCTGGCAGCCGCGGTTCGGAATCTACGCCGCCCAAAGTCACGCGTCCTACTGATTCAAATGCCAACGAGCGAAGAAGAACGTCGTCAGGCTCACACAACAGTAACGCAAACCGAAGACAGCAAGCGCCGTCGCAAGCAATCGAGTCACCAGTGGGTCGCCCGCGAAGTGCGGCGC
>Ga0265797_10007685_pt1 | contig 14614 bp, 10 predicted proteins | sample P2T30metagenome_FD_192433 | JGI IMG/M metagenome (GOLD analysis project Ga0265797, IMG submission 192433) | Plant litter microbial communities from East Loma Ridge, Irvine, California - P2 T30 | ecosystem: Environmental > Terrestrial > Plant litter > Unclassified | place: USA: California... | reverse complement strand
GGGCTTCTGGAAGCGTCTATACACTAGTCTGGTAGGTGTTTGCTTTCAGGGCTGTGGCATATCTACATCAAACAAAATGATAAATTGTAGAGATGATCGTTGATCGATATTACACGGAATGACATCAATCGGCGCAGAATGCAAAGAAAACCATTTCGTTCGAAAGTTGGAACATGTATGTATTGTGATGTTGTACCCATGACGCCAGCAGCTTTATGCACAAGAAAAAAATGAATGCATTTTGGCCGACTAGGCTGCATGTCAACACGAACATCTCCTCTCTCTAGTGTATGTATTTGGTATTCGAAAATTGCTCTCTCCCAATCATCATCTTCATCACCCTCATCAACGAGTAGTCACATATGCCATCATCCCACAGCTTCGCGATCATTGCCATCCATCCCTACGAAGTCCCCGAATCCTAATCCACCAACTCCTACGCTTCCCACCCAAAACTCATCAAAGCTTGATAGCATTCTCAACCAGCAAACTTGAACTTCGAAGCTTCCAGTCTGCCGAGACCCTCTCTGGGAGCAACGTTCCTGCGCCTGTATGCGTTGGTGAAGTCCTGCAGCAAGCTTCGGATCTTCCTAATCTCGCCGCTTTGCAGTCGTTGGCCTATGTTGCGTCCGAGGCGGTTCTTCTCCTGGTCGGAAACGGTGCCAGGCGGTAGCAGCATGATGGTGCCTTCGATCCACTGCGCGGTAGTTTCTGGCATGAGCTGGAAGAGGGCGAGAAGGACGCCGCTGGCATCTGGGAAGCAGTCTTGCGGGAACGAGTACATCATGCCGGTCATGCAACGCTTGACAATGTTGTCGCCTGCTTGCTGGGAGAGTTTCTTGACGGCAGCTTGGATCTCAGGTGGGTTGGTTTGAAGGCGGTATTGGCCATCCTGGTCGAATGCGGAAGAGGGCGCATCTTCATTGCCGTATGCGAGGAAGTCACGCAGGAAGTGGAGAGTTGCAATGAGGGGCTCCTCCTTGAGCAATGTGAGTGATGTAGAGGCGGCTTGCAGGATGGGCGGCATGAGTGCGGAGACGAGGAGTTTGCTAGAGTGGTAAAGCAGGACGTCCGTTGACAGACGGAAGAAGTCCTCAATGACGTCGGGAAGTTCCTCGGGCGGCAAATCGTTCAGCTGGCGAAGGAAGCTGGTAGCCTGCTGCTCGTAGAATGTGTAAATTGCATCAACGGTGGACTGTGATACGTTGGCGTTGACGTCGGAGAACTCGCGCACGAGACTGTCGGTTGCCCAGAGGAAGCAGCCCTGTCGGCTTGCGGTGAAGCCTGCAGCCAATTTATCCGCGAATTGCGGTAGCAAGGGCGCAGTGTGGGTGCGGTATGACAGAATCATGTAACGCCAGCATCGGCAGACGCGCTCAATGATGGGTGTGAAGTTAATGAAGCGCTCTGCGATGATCGCAAGGACCGGGAAGATCTCCTCACAGTACTTTACTGCAGGATGGGACTGTGAAGGCTCAACGTAGGGTGTGACCAGCTGGACGAAGATTGTCACAAGGTTGAGACGGTCCGCGACTGCCAACTGGGAATCCTTGTCGTTTGCAGCTTCGGCCATGGCCATCAGGCGGCTGACGATAGGATCGCAGCAGAGCTTGAAGCTTTGGTAGAGGGTGTCCAGAGGTTGCTTTGCGAGTACTGACGCGATACCCTCGGTGACTTCGTCCTGGCTGGTGGGTGGCAGGTTGTCCAGCACCTGCTCGTAGAATTGCTGGAGCTGCCCGATGTGCTCCTTCAGTAGGCTAGCGCAGTCAGTGCAGAAGAATTTGAAGCTCAACGCAGCAGCCTTGACAACCTCTTTGCTCGGGTGCTGGAAAGCGTCCATGATAAATTTGAGTTGGGCCTGCATGGTCTCTGGGTGCTCGCTGGTCCATTCGGTGTAGCGACCGAGCGCCATGACAGCCTGGAAGCGGACCTTCTCCTGGTTGGGAATCTGTACAATGAGAGGAATAAGTCTGGGCAGCATATTGCTCTCCTCCTTCGAGACCATACGACCCATGGCTCGCATGCTGAACAGCGGCGCTTCCAGCTTTTGCCATTCAGGCACGTTGCCCTGCTGCGCCTGCGAACCGTGCTTGCTGACCCATTGCTCAATCAGGATATAACTCTTTTCGAGACATTGCGACACACCAATGACCTCGCAGCAATCCTTGAGGACATCGCCCATGGCATGCCTGAATTCTCTGAACTTGTCCTCGGCCTCCCTGTCACCGTCGAAGAGATCCTTCTCGTTACCAGATTCTGACACCGGGAATTCGAGGTGGCCAATCATGACATCCACAAGCTTGCTGTAAGTGTCGACGAGGTTCATGCGGGCGTCCATGTATCGCTCCAAGGTGATGTACTGTTTAAGCTCGTACCAGAAAATGAAAGTCTGCGAAAGAGCGTCTCTTTCCTGATCGCGGGCGCAGCACTCCAGGATGGATTCGACGAGTGGGCGGAATTGTTGTGGTTCGCGCGCGATCAGAATAACCCAAGCTTCTCCCGCCTCTGCAAAGACACGAGTGATGCCCTTGAATGTGTCCCAATCCTCCTCTTCCGCGCAAGCCTGTATCCTTGGCTGCAGAGCTGCCAGTCGCGGGTAAAGCGATTTGATTGTGGACAGGTTCTCATCAACGTCTCTTGTCTCCCTGAAGATGGCGCACATAGTCTCGACTGCCTCCTCAAACGACGTGTCCGCCTGCAATGCGCCCACAACCACATCCATCAAACGCGAGTTGACCACATCGTTGACCTGCACTTCCGCAATCCATGATGTGATGCAAGCCATGAGCAGCGGGTCTTTTGAAGCAGCGGCAGAGGAGCCAGCATATTGTCCTAAGAGCTGCAGGACTTGTTGTGCATTGTCCTCCAAGAGCTCCTGTGTCCTGCTCTGCAGCTCATCCTCCGCCAAGTTGATCTTCCTGCCTTGTGTGACCTCCTCCGGCAGCACGTGGATAAACTCAAGCACACATGCAATGCTGTTCGGGTCGCTTCCTAGTGCTCCGACCACCGTCTGCAGAACATCCTTCCATTCCAGCATCTGAATCGCAACATTTGCCAGGCACACACAGAGTTGTGTTCGGATCGGCTTGGGTCCTTTTGCGTAAGTAGCGAGCAATGAGATGATAGAATCCCGGAGTTGAGGAAGCGCCTCGCGTGGCAGCTGGTAGAAGTCGAAGACAATCTTGCCCTTCAATGTGGTTGCAGCGAACAACTTCGCTTGGTCGTCCGAGGCAGGCGCTTGCAAGATCTCGAAGCTCAACGTCCAGGCCTCGGAAGACTTTTGGAACTGCTCCAGATAGGTGTGCGCCTCGCCCTTCTGTGCTCGGTCGGCGTTCGACTGCATGGTCGCCAGAGCAGCGAGCACTGGCGCGAAAGCGCCTTGTGAATCTGTTGTTGCCATGCTGGGTGGGGGGAAGTTTCGCAGCCGTTCAGAGGGCAAATTATGCTATCATGCGAGGTGTAGTAGGAGTCGGAGTGGTGATATGTACGTCGTGGTAGTGAGGGCGGCAAGGTAATGAAATGAGATGTTTGTTGTATGAGCGGCGCAAAGCACATCAGACGCTTTGAAAGTTGTTGCCCCGCGAGTGAGTGAGTGACTGATGATTCGTGTTTGAGGGGCTCGAAGATGATCAAAGCGTCTTGGCGTCTTCCCTGACGACGAGAGCTTGTCAGAACATCTCCTCAATAAATCTTCGTATACACCTATTCCTTCTCGAAAGATCCTATCTTCACCTGAGAGTGATGTGACACACGACGTCATGTTCACTGATCGTGAACCAGATGTCAACTGTGCCCCTTGTGAGCACAGGGTGCTTCTCCTGACTTTGTCACGAGTGTTATTCAATCTGAGAAGAATGGACACTGCCTCTTGAAAACCCGGCTATTCTGTCACATGCCTTTCGTAATCCTTAGACTCATCGAGGTTGAGCAGCCCATCAGTGTCTGGAATTTTCAAAATAACAGACAGGACTTACATATCACCACTATAGGCAGCCATCTACCTCAGCGGCTTCGACATGGACTTGGTGATGCATCCGGACCCCCGTTTGTCGACAAGCACCCGCCAATTGCTTCAAAGTTGTGTTCAAGGACCATGGCCCTTACATGGCTGGTCAGATGAAAAACTCAAGACTACGTTCTCGGATCAAGACCCGGGCAAGGGTCATCTTCCCATGGCTTTCGACTTCAAAGAGTGGTGTTGACGTTCAACGCGCCACGAAATCTTTCTCTGCCTATGCACGCGCGAAATCTCTCTCTGCCTATGCACGCGCCACGAAATCTCACTCTGCCTATTTACTGAGCTCTATCCTGAGTTCCGCCAGCAGTCTCTCGCTTGACCAGCGTAGCATTGAGCAACCTGTCATATCTCGATGTTGGTACGAGGAGCTCGACCAGCCTCATTCGCTTGAGCAGCCTACTGTACGATCTACACCTCAACTACCCATCATGCCTGCACTGGACCAAGTTGATTGCGGAGAGATATTGGGCAATCATGCCAGCAGCTACAAGCCTGAGCAACATTCGGTGGCATCTCCTCAATCGCCCATGATGCCTACACTGGACCAGATTGATTGCGAGGAGATATCGGACAATTGTTCCAGCAGCTACAGGGCTGGACAGCATCCGGTGATATCTTTGCGCCAAGCTGCATCACCAGCTCATCCAAAAACGGCCTCCGACTGCGTGTTTGCCACAGTGGAGCTTCTGGAACACATTCTTTTATCACTTCCTACGAGAAATCTTTTCGTCCTTCAACGTGTTTCCAAGACTTGGAAGCAGTCAGTCGCTCAATCTGTGGCCATGCAGGAGAAGATGTTTCTTCGCTGTAGCTCAAAGCGACGAGAGATCTGGGAAATGGTCGACGAACAGCTGAATCGAGTATCCATCATGATAACAAAGTCTGACGTGGTGGACTTTGACAGTGTCATAGAGACTCGCTTGAGCCTTATGCCACAAGGATCCCACCACAAACAGTACGTCAAGCTTCGAAAACTCGCTCAAGCAGGGGACACGATTAAAGACCAAGACCATCTTATCCTTCCATTGACCTTGAATCCCCTATTGAGGCCTTCCGTCAGCGAGCAACGCTGGCCATTAGTCGAGAAGGACAAGCACGGCGTGTACTCCACTATACGGTACGCAAACACGAGCTTGATGGAAGATCTCCAGCGCATCACATACCTCGGGTCAGTCGCGACTCTGGAACGCGTTGCCGATATGTACGTGTCCGACCCTCCATGGCCTGAGGCCACGATGGAAATCACAATATGGTGCGGCGAACGCGGTGCCAAGCATCATCCTGGCTTCATCGAAGCAGTGATCCACGGTATCGAAATCGAGTCCAAAGGTGGCCTCAAGATCGCAGACGTACTGCAAGGTCTCAGCAAACGAGGCAGGCGTTATTCTGAAATCACTCACGGCCCTCTCAGAGACGAAAGTTCCAGCGGCCTTTCGCCTTACCGTGACGAAGTCTTTGGCATGGAACGGGTGACACTGGCTGAATTGCCAATGAAGGTGAAACACGCTCATTGGAAAGTCATGTGGATAAAACGCGCCATCAGAGTGAGACTGCGGTTTCCGCCTATAGATGGTCTGCTGCTTATTGTGCCTACAGTGGTGGAGCTATGTGCTTTAGCTGATTGTTGAGCTCTGTTTCGCTGAGGGGTCTGTGACACTGCAGGCAAGATCGACCATTGAGGGGCCTCGGCGATGGACTTTGATTCGTTTTTGGGCCAACGCTCATTTTCAGAACTTTTTTAGTCAGAGTATGCATGCTTTCTCTTCAAATCCTATAACAAGTCGGTAGCTCGTATGCGACGAGAGCATTTTCGTGGCAATTGACTGATTTTGGGTGCATATCGCCACAGGCTTCTCCCGCGCAGTTCATGCATACTGAGATACATCTCTGCGACAGACAACGCCCTTTCAAATGCCACCGGCAGACGACGTCATGCACAGTATGTGTAACAACACTCAGCCGGTTGCAAAGTAGCACAGCAGATCCTTTGGTAACCGCTCACCTGTCGAAGCAAACTGTTCAGCAGCTCATTTCGTCCTCTTCGAAGTCACTACACCTGGAACGCTACCCAAGAGACAAGCAAGACTGACCGCACGCACGCTCTCATGCTACGCCTCTGAACCAGTGGGACGCCCAAGAACGCAGGCCAGCGACGGCCCATCTTGGTTCTTACAAATTTGTGCACATCAGTCGTCACAAGCGACGATACAAGCACACGCCATCGATCATTCGACCATGTTCGCCATTTCTGGACCAGCATGCAGCTCTGTCTTGGCTATACCCGAACTTCTCGAAAACATCCTGTCCTTCCTTCCACCCAATACGATCTTTCGTGTTCAGCGTGTCTCTCAGACTTGGAAAAACACAATCGCCCAGTCAGTGTCCATCCAGGAGAAGCTTTTCTTCCGCTGCCAAGGCAAGCCACAAGAAGTCTGGACGTTTTCCAGCGTCGAGGACGAGCGCGACCATCACAATTCCTTTTGTTGTAGATTGAATATGTGGAGGCACGGGCGTATCCCTCCGCAAACGTTCTCCGGTCATCCTGATTGCTCGGATTATCGATACTTTCGCAGGATCACTTTCATCACAAACGGGGTAAAGATGCCTTGGTACGTGTCAACAGAAAGCGCAAGTCATCGAATACTGCTCGTTACCATGAACCCAACGCTGGAGGTTCCTGTCACTTCAAAGAACGGGAACTACCGACGGCAGCGTCGCTCACTCTTTCTGGTCGCCGAGCGAGGGATGTCCGTAGATATACCCATCCTCTGGTGGAATTTTGACGACAGCGACTTGTACCAACTTGCCAGATACAGGGGCACATTTGCCAGTCTGGAGCATATTGCCGAAATGTACGTGTGCGACCCTCCATGCCAGAAAATCGCCATGGACGTCAGGGTCTGCTACGAAATAATCGAAGAATCATCAACCCCGGCGCAGGTGGTAGCAGAACTCCGTCTCATATACGTTGAGTCCAGCACTGGGCTCAAGATGGCAGACTTGCTAAGTGCGCTCCCTCACGGACGTTGCCGATACTACCTTTTTGCGAAGCAGGCATTCGGGTTCATCATTGGGGATGTCTACAAGGTCGAGGGTATGGAGAAAAGTTTCAGTAGGGATAATGTGAACCTGACCGAGCTCCAGTCTATCATCCAAGATTGGTTCCAAGGAAAGCAAATGCGCCTCACTCCTACTCTTGAATTGGATATCCGACTCTGCGATAATGCCGAAGGGTTGAGACCCATGGTGCCCACCGCGGAGGAGCTCGGTTTCGCGACTGGTTGCTGAGCATCACCTGCCTTGCATTGCAAACGGCATGAAATCTACTAGCCTCTGTAGTCTGTACCAAGCACCGATGACTACCAGCTTTTGGAAGATACTGAGTCGTCGTACTCGACGATCTCTATGCGAAAGGTAAAATCTAGATTACAAACCGCACCTCTTGCCCCCTAGTTATCAGAGGCTGCCATGCGGAGTCTTCCCGCCCACAGCAGTCGTATTGCTCACTCCCCAATCATCTCCTCTCATACGCCCAGACTTCGGGCTCGCAATCCTATCTTCCGCTACCTCCGAGCTCACACTGACTTCCTGCGCAATAACAATTCCAGCACCGCCGTCTTTCGACATACCTTTCTCCTGGTTGTTGACAGGCAATATGTGCTCGTCACTCGCCCATGCGGTATCGTTAGGAATCGAAAGCGGGTGCGCGTGTGATCCTTTGCTCCTGCTCTTCCGGTTCTCGATTCCGACGTTGCTTTGGAGCGGGTAGCTTGTCGATCGGGAGCGTGATTTGCTGCTGAGGATGCCGCCGAGGCCAGTCAATGCGGCCAGCTTTTTGAGTAGAGGGTGGATGATTGGGAGGTTTGTGACGACGATGGCAACGAAAGTCTCGCGACAGGCCCATAGGCTGCCGCTGACTGCGCCGTCGGGACCGGCCTAGAGGGAGGGTGTCAGTCATGCAATACTGTTGTCCGGGATTGAGGGCGGCTTACGGTGAGGATCGTTACAGCACGGATGATACTTGCTAGCATGATGAAGACAGCACCGCCAAATAGTAGCATCAACGTCAATCGGCGCCGTAGCGTGGCGGTCACGCCCCATAGTAGCTGCTCGCCGTTAGCAAAGATGCTGCATGCGAGTAACACTTCAAGGCAATCTTACCGGAAGCGGGATTGACAACAGATACAGGTCAGTGATGATGTTGAGGATAAGGGTGACCAGTACATAAGCCGGGGAGATCGTCGCCTGGCACAGCTTGCCAGGATCAGGCGATATCTGCCAGAAGTGGTGGAACGGCTGACAAGAACACAGGATTGTGAGGGCAACGGCAATATATGTCGCTGGGAGAATGGCATACGCCAGGCGTACGCGTATCTCCAGGTGGGAGATTCCATTCCTGCATACTGAATGTCAGCGAATCAAGACTTTGTAGACGAAAGAGCATTTGATGGACATACGTCAATCTGGCATATACTGCGGCAATACAGAGCTTGAGGCACCAGAGGATAGCAGCGTAAAGCGACCACCCTATGACTTGGATCTTCGAACCCATGACGCGATTCTTGTATTCTTCGGAGCCGTGGTCGATACCTGCACGTTGCTCGGCTGTCATGTAACTGTTGGTAAGGCCATCGAAATTGGCGCCAACAAGGTATGCTGCTGTAACTTCTGTAGTGAAGAGGAGCTATCGAGAGCGAATCACTTGTTAGCTGCTGTGAATTTCCAAACGAGAGACGAATCTGCCGTCTGGTTGAGTCGACGTTGATGAACTTACACCGGTCAATGGCATCAGGTAGTCATCAAGTTGCCAATTAGCTGGCCCTACAGTCCGCCATCGGAAAAAGATTCGGACGAGAATGGTGAATAGCCCGATCGCGAGAAGGATGAACTGCTCCGGAGTCGTCATGCTGATTGATCGTGAGACGATGCAATTGTAAAATGTGCTGGCGAAAACTCGTCGACGCGAGGCGGAGTGTCGTTAACAGTATTGAAAGGGAGGAGCCAATAAGCGTAGTCGTCAAGCGATGAAAGAGGCAACCAAAACCCTCATGGGCAAGCATGGTAGAAGTAGGCACTTCTGATACATATATCGGGAATCAGTCCGGCACGTACCCAGCCTCCCATGGTGTCGGTATATCAGGTATAAGATCTGAGCCTCGCGTAAGGCGAAACCACACAACGGCCCATTGCAAACTTCCAAGGTTCGTACCATGAGACCCTGTGGCTGCTTCCAGTAGGCTGATATCCGTTGATGGGTGGATGGTCGGCTCAAGTGTGTTCGAAAACCAGTCGGCATCGAAGCCTTCAAGGAGTAAGTTCCGATCGCCATATCACATCTGCAATATTTCCATGGGTAGGCCCGACCACGGACGAATAAGAAATTCGTGTAACGTGGCTCGCATGGCAAGGCCCCCGACTTGTCAATGCTTGTCAATGCCCTCCTGTAAAGTCTGGGGTATCGTGCCTGTCAATGTTCCTTTCACAACGATGGGTGGATGGTCGAAGTTTCTAGCCGCATTCACGTTCCTTCTGTCTGTGCCCGACTGCGTCCACTTCAACATTGAAACTTCCAGGTAAGTGGCAGCTCGGACACTGGGTTGGCCGGTGAAAGGAGGCACAGATAGCCAATCAAATGTCTGAATGGACAAGTACCTTGTACTTGGTACTAGCAGATGTTGTCCATCGCTCAAGCATGTCGAAGGATATGATCGCCCTGGCCGAGCCGCCCCTTTTGACGGCGTACCGAAAGTATCGCTTGCTGGTCGGACGGTAACATTGCATCCAAAGGAGCCGAGACAACGGGATGGGGGACTCTCTTCCTGCCCGTCTACTGCCACTCACCGCTGCTGAAGTGACCGTTTCTTGCGCTTGTGTCGCTCCGAGCAGACGGATCACATTAGACACGGATCCTGGCTGCAGAACACTGCCCTGGTAGTCCATGATCCAAGCTCGCCAACTGCAACGCACATCGACATTGTGGGGGACGCAGTGATGTGTCTTCGGACTGCAGTCCGCATTGGTCACCGCTATTGAGGTTGAAGGAGCCTCACAAATGTCGGACATATATTCCCTCCACAAAAAAGTCGTTCTTCACCTCCCAGAGGCTGTCCAAGGAGGCTTCGATCACAACACATCAGAAGATCAGGTGCAGGCTGCAGCCTCCAAGGCAGGCATGCGTGTAGATACGTCATCCGTCTCGGGTTCGAATCCGGTTAAGAAGCTCCTATGTTTCCTGGATATCGCACACAACTTTCCAGTTTATACACATAAGAGGCAATCTTGTGTTGCGCTCCGGGATACCCTCGCGCACACTGTTGCGATGGTAGTTCTTTCTTCCGAACGCCAATCTGCTACAGGGCGTCATGTTAAGCAGCGTCGTAGGGTTTCGACACTCTCATTGCTCTACTTTCTTCCGAACGCCAATCTACTACAGGGCGTCATGTTAAGCAGCGTCGTAGGGTTTCGACACTCTCATTGCTCTATGAAAACTCGCTATGCCGCGTGGAACAGGTCGACGGTGGACTTGGATCGAAGGTTTGATAGTTTACAGTATCGGTAGATCATTGACTTCGTGATTCGTGTCCGTCGCTATATCGACACGACCTCTACTCCAAGCTCTAGAGTTCCAATCACGGTCCAATCGTGACATTTATAGACTTAGTATATCTGCATCGTCGGATGCGCCTACCAGTCTTTGAAGTGATGGCATTTCTCGTGCATCAGGCGTGCCATCGCTCCGCATCAAGCACCCATCACGGTACCAATCTTCGTAACGCTGGCGAGCAAAACCCCAGATCAACTCTTCCCGGGGCCTCAGGTCGCCCGAGAAGAATTCATCCAGTAAAGCAGCACCAGCCTGCGGGAACTTTGTTTCCACCTTGTGCAAAACTTCCATTACTGAGCCCTCCACTATTGTCTGCTGATACTCAAGCTCGAGTCCGAATGCTGGAGGACGACGCCTGAAAGCACACACAGCGGCGTTGTGTACCAGGCCGAGCAAACCGACACCAAGTAGAAACCACGTGTGTTGATCATACCCAGCTACAGAGATAAGAAGTGCGAGCCAGAGGATAGCTAGCAACATAGAGTAGATCCGTGTTGCTCCGGGATTCTTCAGTGCGCGCTGGGGCCCAGCCAGTGCTTCCAAGTCAAGGCTACCGTGGTGACTGAGGATGAGAATAGCCTCGTGTGAGCCGTTACCTTCGGTGAGGAATACAGCTTTCTTGTCTTTTTTAGGGTTGCTCAAGCAAGTCTTCCGGACGCCAAATTTTTCCTCCACCCATTGGGGAAGCGCACCACTGGCGTATGCCAACACGGTGCCGATCGCGGTGACCAAGAAAATGAAACGTTCGTCCCACAGAGCCCACGGTATGGCAGCTATGATCAACTGAACAGCACTGACGCATAAACCAGCCCAGTACACCAAATCGCCGGTGCCCCTTTCCGATGCGGCCTTGCAGTCCCAAACGGTGACTCGCAGGGCGATGCGCTTCGTCCGGGCTGCTCGTTTCTGCTCCTTTGCAAGTAGATCTTCCTTTGCTTGAAGTTCTGCTAGTTTCTCGGCTTCAATGCGATCGCAGTCAGGATGTCGCCAGACGTCAAAATCTCGCAGAATCCGCGACAGAATCCAAGAATTGTTTGTGCGCTTGTGGCAGGTCCTCGCGTTGATGATGAGGCAGGCGAGCTCCGGCTTCGGCATGAGCCTGTTCTCGCCCAGAGCCGACCGCAACGCAGACACTGAATACGACACCTGGAATTATCAGCTGTGTTTGAGGGTGTATGAGTAGGTCCTGAGTACCCAGCCGAAAGAAAATGCCACCGGTGTCAGAAATGGCACTGGGCCGGCACACAGTTGACCCATAGCTACTTGAACTACCTCGCCTCCGATGATGAGCAGTATGGTGAAAATGTCATTAGGGTTGGTCCATTGCGCGCGAAGCCATTCTCCGGTGCTTCTAGGGGACGATTCCATGTTGTCCTTCCCAGTAGCAGGATTGCGTCGCGCGTGTCGTGAACTTGAACATACGCAAATTGGAACCTCGGAGACCAAACCATGCGATATGATGAAAACACGAGCAAACTTCAAGCTCCCAGCCACTGCATATGCAGGCGGAGACGAAACAGGAATATGCGAGGTCTAAGCCTCCACACCTCGACTCGATAGTCTATGCAAGTTCACACCGGATTCGGAATCACCACAAGTATCCACCACCCCCCGCAGCTGGTCGCTTGTGGCTTGTATTGAGCAATGACTCTTTCTCCTCTCTTCAGATCTGTCAAGATGTCCAGCTGGGCAGTGTCTTTCCGATACATTCCAGATGCCATGATCAAACCCAAGCCTGCGGCATGCCAGGTCGTCAACAGAGCGCATTGTGACTCTTGCATCCTACTCGCCGCATGATAAGAGACGACGTGGCGCAAAATGTCAAACTTCAACAAGACAGAATTTCGCCAACGCTGCCTCCAAATTGGCCAGATTCTACGTGACAACTGGATCGGTCCCCACCGAGCACACATATGCTCTATCAATGAATTCAAGCACTGGCAGCCTGCCCATGTCGAGGCACTGTTCAAACAACTCCCGGACCTCAAAGAACGGAAGCTCTCGCCTCATGGCCCCCAGTCTCGTCCGCCTCCGACAGGGACTCAGCACGTGAAAGAGTTCGCTTTGAAAGCCGCGATGGTTGGCCTCGTTGACATCGGCGCAGTCACTCTCTCCCCATTCGCGCTTGTTTCGAAGACAGTGCGCAAGGAATGGCTGCCGGGTATCGCCAAGCTCAACGTTGATGCTATCGGATCGTCTTTCTTCGTCAGATGTCCCTTGGCTCTGCTCCGACAAGCAGCCGACGCCGGTATGGCTGTGTGCGTCAATCGATATGGCCAGTTCAGTGTTCGCAGCTCAGGATACGCCGCTATCTCTCACGTATGGGCGGAGACGATGGGTCTGGAATTCAACGACGAGAAAATTGCGCACGATGACAGAGGTATCAATTATGCTCATTTCAGTCGCATAGTCTCCGCAGCCGTGGCTTCGTCCAACCACGAGTGGTTCTGGCTTGATTTGCTTGCGGTGCCACAGATCCGTGGGGACGAGCAGGATGTCAAAATGCTGCGAGAGCTGAAGACAAACGTCGTCAACAGCTTAGTCCACGTCTACAGAAACGCAGAGTCGGTCATCATCCTGGACTCTTTAACTTTACAATTGGACTCGGGTGATCTCTGTGCAGTAGCCGCTTTGCTCAGCTGTGGTCGGTGGTTGACCCGCATGTGGACTTATCAGGAGATCAAACTCGCGAAGAAAGCCCACATCGTCACCAAAACCGGCACGTTAGACTATCACGACATGGTCAACGCACTAGATGACCGCAAAAGACAAAGCGAGGTCGACCACAGATACTGGCATGAGATTCATCTCAAGTTCGCCCGGCTTCTGCCATCAGACCCACGCGGAGTCTCCTTAGCCGACGTAGCATTCTGCTGCACCGACAGAAACGCAGAGAATGACATCGACTACGCACGGAGCCTTTTCGCGCTGCTCAACTTACAGTGGCAGACGGGCTGGCAATACGAGGATGCTGTACTGCACATCATAAAGTCGCGACCCCAGGATGCCACTCGAATTGCCCATCTTCAAGGCTCACGTGGATTACCTGCTCCGTACTCTTGGGCGCCACGATACCTCGCGCGTTTGACTGGCCAGATCATCGACGGCTACACTGCCACAGAAAATGGCCTGGTCGGCTACTGGGCCACGTTCCGATTAAACAGAATCATCACGCACGGGCAGCACAACGACAAGACGAAGCTCGTCTTCCACATGGAACTGCTCAATCGGCATGGGGAGCCGTTCAAGATATGGTTCGAGCTTCCACACTACTGGTCTGACGATCTGGACCAATGGCTGAAAGAAGCCACGCCGTCTGGTTCTGCTCGTCTGTTGTGTAGCAAGGTACCTGAGGATCTGCGGGCAAACAGCGACCCCATCACCATGCTCATGGTGTTAGTAGAAGGTGATACGGAGTCATTCGGGACGGTTGTTGGGACAGCGGCTATGAATGACGACGACGTGACTGAGCTCGATGGCGATGTGCTACAGTGGCTGTTGGCATGATAGATGAGAGCAATCGATTGTTTTATCTCTTAACGTGTTACGGAGGTAACAGCAGTGATGTGCCACCAGACAAAAAATCAGCTTGGGGGAACGTGCATCGGCGAAGGCACTGCAGGCCTGCCTCATCCGAGAGCACCCAGGTTCTAATATTATCCAGATGAATAGTACTAGTAGAGCGTGAATTGTGAGCATACATGTAACTCACGCGGCTTCATAACTATTGATGTCAATGGCAACCTCTTTGGTTACTGCCCTAAGCCTAACCCTAAAATATTCTTTTCTTACATGCGACCATGAGGCGCCACCTCAAGGACAGTCAAGATACGCGACGCAACAACAGTCTGTATACACTGACCTTGAGATATGCCATTGGATAGGACTCGAACAATACAGTGATATGGTTAGTAAGAGTCGTGGTCTCTTGGGAAAGCCAAGGTCACGCTTTCGCAGAATACACTGCCAGACTCGCTCGTTTAGCTCGAAGG
>Ga0265797_10007684_pt1 | contig 14615 bp, 10 predicted proteins | sample P2T30metagenome_FD_192433 | JGI IMG/M metagenome (GOLD analysis project Ga0265797, IMG submission 192433) | Plant litter microbial communities from East Loma Ridge, Irvine, California - P2 T30 | ecosystem: Environmental > Terrestrial > Plant litter > Unclassified | place: USA: California... | reverse complement strand
CAGGCGGCGCGCGCCCGCATGCTGGACGAGATGCGGGAGGCCTTGCGCCAACTGGTCGCGCGGGCGCACACGGCCGGGGTGTGCGTGATCGGCGGCACGATCTCGCCTTACGCGGGCAGCGGCTACTACAAGCCGGGCCCGGACAACGAGGCCGACCGCCAGGCCATCAACCGCTGGATCCGCGACGGCGGCGTGTTCGACGGCAGCGCCGACTTCGACGCCGTGCTGCGCGACCCGGCCCAGCCGGACCGGCTGCTCAAGGCCTATGACAACGACGGCCTGCATCCGTCCGCGGCGGGCTACCGGGCGATGGCGGACGCGGTGCCGCTGGATCGCTTGCGGACGTGCCGCGCCATGCGCTGAGGACGGATCGGGGCGCGGCGCGGGGTGCTCGGGCCCGTGTGGCATTCGCGCCATAAATGACGTAGAATGCCGCGCCGTGCGCGTATTTATCCTTTACGGCATCTCTTCCTCATCCGGCGTTACCGCGTCCGACCGATCTCTCCGTCCCGATGATTCAAAAACAGATTCAAACCTTTATTGTCAGCCTGCCCAAGGACCGGGAACGGCGCGAATATCTGGAAAGACAATTGGCAGAACTCGGCATGCCGTTTTCGGTATTCGATGCGGTACACGGCAAGTCGCTCTCCGCCGAGGAACTGGCTGCAAATTACGATGCGGACAAGGCGGTTCGTCTGTTCAATCGCGAGATGTCCAGGGGTGAAATCGGCTGTGCGCTCAGCCACGTCGGTATCTACCGCCAGATGGTGGAACAGGACATTCCCTACGCACTCGTGCTGGAAGACGATGCCAGCATCCTGGACCGCGACCTCCCGGGCATCCTGTCGAAACTGGCCGGGTTCTATCCGGCGCAGACGCCGGCCGCCGTGCTGCTGAACCATGTAAAGCGCTACGACGGCAACAAGAAAGACCCGCTCGACGATAGCCGCTGCATCTACGACGCGTATCGCGCGGTCTGCACCCATGCGTATTTCATCACGAAAGCCGGGGCGGAAAAACTGCTGCGCAACCTGTATCCGGTCTACGTGGTCGCGGATAAATGGGAGTATTTCCAGGAACGCTATATTCCGGTAAAAGCCCTGGTGCCGTATCCGGTCGGCCTGGCGCCCTCATCGGTGTCGTCCAGTATCGAAGCGATGGGCGTGCGCGAAAAGAAGCTCGCCAACAGCCGGAATTATATGTATTACCTGCGCAGGTATGCCGGCCAACTCAAGTACATGATCCGTACCAAGCCTTTCGTGCGCGTCGAATTCCAGCCGAAATTGCCGTCCGATTTCCAGGAGCCTTGAACCGATTTCCTGCCCAGTCGTGACAAAGCGCGCATTTTGGCTGCGCTGCAGTCTGCTAAGCTCGCCGTCCGTGATGCCAGACAGCGCGACATGTTCAAGAAACTCTTCCACAGGGCGGCGGACCTGCCGGTCCCGCCCACGCCACCGATCCAGCCTTCGGCCGGCGCCAGCCATGGCGCCGAGCGCCATGATGCGACCTCCGCCGCCCGCGAGGGCGGATTCGAAGTATTCGCCTGCCTGACGGCGCACCTGAAGAAGGATGGCCGGGTCCACATCGAATCCATGCTGGGCGCGGTGGCCGGCTACGCCTGCCAGGCCCAGTTGCGCGCGCAGGCACGCGCGGGCGGGCTGCCGGAAGCGAGGGCATTCCACGTGGTGACGGCGGCCGACGGCAAGCGCTACTTCTTTGGCGACCCGCTGAACGGCCTGCTCGCCGGTCCCGGGATGTCCCTCTGGACCGTGTGCAGCGCGGGCGTGGGTCTAGCCGGCAAGGCCGGGCTGCTTGATCCCAACGCCATCTTCCAGCACGCGGCCACCTCGGTCGGCAGCGGCGCCTTCGGCGTGCCGCGCGTGCCGCCCGCCCACCAGCCGATCGAAGCGCCGCTCGCCTACCTGAAGGCGCTGTGGCCGGCGGTCGCGCCGATTGCCGCCCGCCGTTGCCCGGATCCCGCGCACTGGAACTTGCTGTTCTGCGCGGCCCTGAAGCGCACGCTGCAGGTGGCCGAAGGGACGATCGCGCCGGAACTCGCGTTCCGGCTGGTAATGGAATCGGCCGTCACCATGTCGAAGGTCGACCTGATTGCTGCTTGATCCCGCCGTTCAGGCCTGGCGCGCCGGCATGGCCCGGATCGATTCCAGGATCGCCTGGCGCAGCGGCTTGGCGCGCAACTGGGCGTCGTAGGGCAGGGGCCGCATCGGCAGCTTGTCCGTGCGTGGCGCCTCGTCCCAGGTCTGCAGCCAGCTGATGTGGTCGGCCATGCCCCACAACAGGAAATCCCGCAGGCGCGGGTAGGACAGCGTCAGGTCGAGGTAGTCGCGCGCGGCGGCGGCCACGCCGGCGTCGCGCTTGGCGATGTCGGCCGGCAGGCGGCGGTCGTTGACGTCGAACTCGGTGATGAGCAGGTCGTAGCCCATTCCGCTCACTTGATCGAGGAATTTTCGCCATTCGAGCAAATCGGCCTTGCCGCGGTCCGCGCTCTCGTCCCAGGAACCGATGTGGCTCTGCAGGCCCAGCGCGTGGATCGGCGTGCCGCGTTTCCTGAGTTCGGCCAGCATGGCCAGCACGCCGGCGCGGTGCTTGCTGCTCCCGGTATCGCCGCGCATGTAGTCGTTGTAGACCAGTTGCGCGTGCGGCGCGTATTCGTGGGCCAGGCGGAAGGCGAGGTCGATCTGTTCGATCGCCCCCGAAGACGAGGAAAATGCGCGCGTCAGGGCATTCTGGCGCAGCTTGCCGTCCGCCGGGTCGACCGCTTCGTTGACCACGTCCCAGCTGCCAATGCGGGTGCCGAAGTGTTCGCACACGGTCTTGACGTGCTTGCGCATCAGGCGCTCGGCGCCCTGGGCCGGCTGGGCGCCGAAGTCTTCCTTCGCGACCCAGGCCGGCAACCACTTCTCGGCCTGCCAGAACAGGTTGTGGCCGCGCATCGCGATGCCCTTGTCGGTGGCCCAGGCCAGCATGGCGTCGGCGGGTGCAAAGTCCGGCGCATCGCGGCGCGGCTCCAGCGCCTGCCACTTCATCTCGTTCTCGGCGACGATGATGCCGCACTCGCGTTCGACCAGTGCGCGGTAGGCCGGGTCGCCGAACTGATTGCGGCCCGCGGAGATGGCGGTGCCGAAGCGCAGGCCCTTCTTCCTGGCGGCGTCCTTCAGGGACTCCCCGCTGGCCCCCGTGTCGGCCGCGAAGGCCTGCGGCAGCAGGGCGGCGCCGGCGAGGGCGCTGAGGACGGTGCGTCGTGTGGTCATGGTGTCTCTCTTGTATATATGTGGTTGTGGTTGAAAGAATCTCAGCCGCGGCCCGGCGCGTACGGAAAGCGCAGGGCCTGGTAGTACTCGAGCGGGTGTGCCGGCGGCGCCGTGCCGGCGGGCAGCGGCAAGCCCGAGCGGCGCATGAAATACGCCAGGCAGGCGTCGCGCCACCAGCGCGCCTCGATGAGCTGGCGCGCCATGCGCCGGGACACGTCCTTGCCGCGCCCGGCATCGACCCGCGGCCGCACCGCTTCCCAGGCCGCCTGCATCGCCGCCGCCTCCTGCACGCCGTGGTCGTAGTGCGCCACCAGTTCTTCCCACAAGGTGCGCCCGGACGGCATGCGATAGTCCCAAGGCAGATGGTGGAACCACAGCAGCAGTTCGGGCGGCGTGGTGGCCGGGTTCCCGAACCGCTTGGCCACTTCCGGCGCGTACTGGGCCACGGCATGGCTGCCGCTGGCCGTGCGGTCGAAGCCGATGCCGTCGCTGCCGGCGCGGTGGTAGTAGGCCGGGTTCCAGTCGGGGCGCTCGAGATTGTCGACCCAGGGCGCGGGACCGTGGTGGTGGCCGGTGCCCATCAGGTGGTGCAGGCCGAGCGGCGTCATGTAGTCGACCACCGCTTCGCGCGAGCGCATCATGAGCGCCACGACCGGTTCGATCACGCGCGGGTCCGTCGACCAGGTCTGCGCGGCCCACTCGTGTGCGATGGCGGCGCTGTCCAGTTGCGGGTCCCAGGCCAGGCGGCCGAAGGCATACCAGTTGGCCTGGTCGAAGTCGGAGCCGGACCAGCTGCGGCTGCTGCCGATGTTGGCTACGCCCGCGATGCCGCCGATCCTGCCCTGCTGGCCGCCCGCGAGCGCCTGCGCCACCGTGAGCGCGCGGCCGCCGGCACGGGTGTCGAAGCGCAGCGCTTCCTGGAACAGCGGTCCCAGGTAGGCCAGGTGGGTGGCGAAGCCCAGGTACTCCTTGGTCACCTGGAATTCCATCATCAGCGGCGTGGCCGGCATGGCGCCGAACAGCGGGTGCACCGGTTCGCGCGGCTGGAAGTCGATCGGGCCGTTCTTGACCTGCACGATGACGTTGGCGTCGAACTTCCCGTCCAGCGGCTTGAACTGGTCGTAAGCCTGTGACGCCCGGTCCTGCGCGGCGCGGTCGCTGACCTGCGTCGGATGCGAGGGCGGATTGTAGACGAAGGCGCGCCACATCACGATGCCGCCGTGCGGCGCCAGGGCGCGCGCCAGCATGTTGGCGCCATCGGCGTGGTTGCGGCCATAGTCCTGCGGACCCGGCTGGCCTTCGGAGTTGGCCTTCACCAGGAAGCCGCCGAAATCGGGAATCGCGCGGTAGATCTCGTCGGCCTTGGCGCGCCACCAGGCCGCCACCGCCGGATCGAGCGGGTCGGCGCTTTTGGTCTGGCCGAGTTCCAGCGGCGTCGACCAGCGCACCGACAGGTAGACGCGCACGCCGTAGGGGCGCAGCACCCCGGCTACGGCGGCGGCCTTGGCGATGAAGGGCGCGCCCAGCACCTCGGCCTTCGCGTTCACGTTGTTCAGCACCGCGCCGTTGATGCCGAGCGAGGCGTTGGCGCGGGCATAGTCGGTATAGCGCGGGTCGACGATGTCGGGCAGCTCCCACCAGTTCCAGATCGATTCGCCGGCATAGCCGCGTTCGACCGTGCGGTCCAGGTTGTCCCAGTGGTCCAGCAGGCGCCGCGGCAGCGCCGGCTTCGAGGCCAGTGTCGGTGCCTCAATCGCCTCCGGGCCGCCAGCCTGCAGCACGCGCAGCCAGGCGAAGCTGCCGTACAGCAGGCCGATGTCGCCGTTGGCGGCGATGAGGGTGACATCCGCACCTTGCAGGCGCGTGCGCCGCACCAGGTAGCCCTCGGGACCGAGGGTGCGCAGCGCAAGCTGGACGGCGGTGTCAAGCGCCAGGTCGGCGCCGCGCGCCAGTACCACGCTGCCCGCCTGTGGCGCGGTGGCGCTCGCGGGCGTGCGGCCCAGCAGGCCGCCGAGGCCGCGCTGCAGTTCCTCGCGCGCCGCGTCCACGGTGGGGCTGGCCGGTGCCAGCGTGACGATGGCTGTGGTGCGCGCGGCCAGCTGCGTGCGCGGCGCGGCGGGCAGGAGCGGGTAGCGCAGCCACAGGCGGTAGCCGTCCTCGTCGGCGGCGCGCGCGGACAGGGTGAGCGAGAAGAGGAAGAGCAGGGCCGCGCCAAGCACGCGGCAGAACGCGGCTGGCCGCCGCTTCAGGAAGCGCTGCACCATGGGTCTCCTTGTTGTTATTTGGATCTTGCCCCGGATGTTAGCGCAAACCTAAACGTTTTGAAATCGATTTCGCGTGTATTTGCCGGGTTTCGGGGCTGGTAGCCCCTATCGCGTGGCCCGATGTTACTGTGCTAAGATAGCGCAAACAACAGAAAGTCAAAGGGGTGCGCGCCATGTCCAAAGCCAAACCACAGGCGGTCCAGGAAGAGCTCGAACGCCGCGGGCAGCCGACCATGGCCGACGTCGCGAAGCTGGCGGGCGTGTCGGCCATGACCGTCTCGCGCGTCATGAACGGCAAGGGCCTGGTGCGCGAGAGCACGCGGCGCAAGGTCGCCGAAGCGGTCGCCTCCCTCAACTATACCCCGAACCAGGAAGCGCGCAATCTCGCCGGCTCCAAGCCGATCCGCGTCGGCTTCCTGTACAGTAACCCGAGTGCCGGCTACCTGAGCGAATTCCTGGTCGGCCTGCTGAACCAGTCGGGCCTGAACAACGTCCAGCTGTTCGTCGAAAAATGCGAGGCCGGCGACCACGAGGAAGAGCAGACGCGCCACCTGATCGAGAACGGCCTTGACGGCATCATCCTGCCGCCGCCGCTGTGCGACAGCGAAGCCATCATCGCCTGCATTGCGGGTGCCGGCATCCCGGCCGTGGTCGTGGCCTGCGGCCAGCCCGACGAGCGCGTCGGCGCGGTCAGCATCGACGATTTCGACGCCGCCTACAACATGACGCGCCACCTGATCGCCCTCGGCCACCAGCGCATCGGCTTCGTGGTCGGCCATCCGAACCAGACCGCCAGCGCGAAGCGCCTGGCCGGCTACCGTGCCGCCATCGAAGAGAAGGGCGCCGACAAGGCCGAGGAACTGGTGGTGCAGGGCATGTTCACCTACCGTTCCGGCCTGGACGCCGCCGAGCACCTGCTGGCGCTCGACGAGCGGCCTACCGCCATCTTCGCCAGCAACGACGACATGGCCGCCGCCGCGGTCGCGGTCGCGCACCGCCTCGGTCTCGACGTGCCGGGCGACCTGACCGTCACCGGCTTCGACGACACCGCGCTGGCCACCACGATCTGGCCGGAACTCACCACCGTGCGCCAGCCGATCGCCGAGATGGCGTGCGAAGCCGTGCAATCGCTGGTGCGGCGCGTGCGCGCCCAGCGCGAAGGCGTCGACGCTGACCCCGAACGCGTGCGCATGGACTTCGAACTGGTGCGGCGCCAGTCCGACGCCGCGCCGCGCATGCGCCCGCCGGCGCGGATTCCGCTGGCCCTCGAAACCAAGACCGCGGCCAAGGCGCCGCCCAAGGCCGCCGGCATGGCCAAACGCGCTGTGGCCGGCCGCTGAGCCTGACCCGACGGCATGATCACCATGCTGTCCCCGACCTCCCTCCGCGGCGCCCGGCCGATTCCCCAGGCCACGCCGCCACCGCCTTCCCCAGCTTTTCGTTCTCCCCGAATATTTGATTGACAACGGATAATTTTGCCGTTTAGACTGGAATGGTTGCGGTAACATTTCTGTTAGCAAGATGTTTTACCGCTCCCACGGCACGCAGCAGCGCCGGCACAGACCGGCATCGACAACAACAGTGGAGACGAGTAGCTATGGGTATCAAACGCAGGGAGTTCCTGGCGTCGGTAGGTGGCGTCGCAGGCCTGGCAGGCTTGTCCGCCGTTCCGGCATTCGCCGCGGCGGCGCAGGCAGGCGCCAAGGCCGGCACCGGCCCGGTCAAGGACGCGCTGTACAAGCAGGCCGGCGCCCCGGTCGATGCGCGCGTCGAAGACCTCCTGAAACGCATGACGCTCGACGAGAAGATCGCGCAAATGCAGTGCATCTGGCAGAAGAAGGCCGCCATCCAGAATCCCGACACCAGCTTCTCGCTCGAGAAGGCGCGCGCCGCCTACCCGAACGGCATGGGCATGTTCGCCCGTCCCTCGGACCGCCAGAAGGGCGACGTGACGGTGGCGGGCGACGCCGGCGAAGTGGCGCACCGCGGCCCGCGCGAGACCGCGGAATACGTCAACGCGGTCCAGAAGTGGGCGATGGAGGGCACGCGCCTGGGCATCCCGGTGCTGATGCACGAGGAAGCCCTGCACGGTTACGTGGCGCGCGAGGCGACCAGCTTCCCGCAGGCGATCGGCCTGGCGTCGAGCTTCGACCCGGACCTGATCACCAAAATCTTCTCGGTGGCGGCGCGCGAGATGCGCGCCCGCGGCGCCAACCTGGCGCTGGCGCCGGTGGTCGACGTGGCGCGCGAGCCGCGCTGGGGCCGGATCGAGGAAACCTTCGGCGAGGACCCGCACCTGTGCGGCGTGATGGGCAAGGCCGCCGTGATCGGCTTTTCCGGAAACACGCTGCCGCTGGCCCAGGACAAGGTCTATGCCACCCTCAAGCACATGACCGGCCACGGCCAGCCGGAAAGCGGCACCAACATCGGCCCGGCCAACGTCGGCGAGCGCACCCTGCGCGAAGACTTCTTCCCGCCTTTCGAAAAGCTGATCCGTGAAACCAAGATCGCGGCCGTCATGCCCTCGTATAACGAGATCGACGGCATCCCGTCGCACGCCAACCGCTGGCTGCTGACCGACGTGCTGCGCAAGGAATGGGGTTTCAAGGGCGTGACCGTGTCCGACTACATGGCCGTCAACGAACTCGTCACCCGCCACCACCTTGCCGCCACGCCCAAGGAAGCAGCGCTGCGTGCGGTCAAGGCCGGCGTCGACATCGAGACGCCGGACCCGCTGGGCTACCTGACCTTGGCGGAACTGGTCAAGGAAGGCAAGATCGCAACGGGCGAGATCGACGCCATGGTGCGCCGCATCCTGAAGCTGAAGTTCGAAGCCGGCCTGTTCGAGAATCCGTACGCCGACGTGGCCCAGGCCGACGCCCGCACCGCGACGCCGGAGGCGATCGCCCTGGCACGCGAAGCCGCGCGCCGCAGCGCCGTGCTGCTGAAAAACGACAAAGGCCTGCTGCCGCTGCAGCCCAAAAAGGTCGGCAAGATGCTGCTGGTCGGCACCCACGCCAAGGACACCCCGATCGGCGGCTACTCCGACGTGCCGCGTCACGTGGTCTCGGTGTACGAGGGCTTGCAGAAGGAAGCGCAGGCCCAGGGCTTCAGCCTGGCGTATTCGGAAGGCGTGCGCCTGACCGAGGGCCGCGTCTGGGGCAAGGACGAGATCGTGTTCACCAAGCCGGAAGTCAACGTCCAGCTGATCGCGCAAGCGGTGGAAGCGGCGAAGTCCGCCGACACCATCGTCATGGTCCTGGGCGACAACGAGCAGACCGCGCGCGAAGCCTGGGCCGACAACCACTTGGGCGACCGCACCACGCTCGACCTGATCGGCCAGCAGAACGACCTGGCACGCGCCATCTTCGCGCTCAACAAGCCGACCGTGGTGCTGCTGCTGAACGGCCGTCCGTTGTCCGCAAACCTGCTGGCCGAGCGCGCCGACGCGCTGCTCGAATGCTGGTACCTGGGGCAGGAAACCGGCCACGCGGTGGCGGACCTGCTGTTCGGCCGCGCCAACCCGGGCGGCAAGCTGCCGGTCACGATCGCACGCGACCCGGGCCAGCTGCCGATGTTCTACAACCGCAAGCCGAGCAGCCGCCGCGGCTATATCGACGGCACCACCATGCCCCTGTACCCCTTCGGCTTCGGCCTGTCCTACACACGTTTCGAGATCTCGGCCCCGGTGCTGCAGCAGGCCAGGATCGGCGTCAGCGGCAGCACCCGGGCCCAGGTCCAGGTGCGCAATGTCGGCACCGTACGCGGCGACGAGGTGGTGCAGCTGTACATCCGCGACGACGTCAGCTCGGTCACGCGCCCGCTGCTGGAGCTGAAGGGCTTCCAGCGCGTGACGCTCGAGCCGGGCGAATCCCGCACCGTCAGCTTCGACATCAAGCCGACCGACCTGTGGTTCTACAACGCCGACATGAAGCGCGTGGTCGAACCGGGCACCTTTACCATTTTGGCCGGACCGAACAGCGTCGACCTGAAACAGGCGACCCTGACCGTGGCCTGAACCCTTCCATCCGAGAGGAGGAGACGATATGACACAAACAATGAATCCGCTGCCCGAGGACCTGCAGAATGCGCTGTTGGTCGGCCGCGTCTGGCGCACCGTAGGGACCGACGGCGCCCAAGGTGGACCTTCGGTCGTGGCCGTGCGCCGCGGCCGCGTGATCGACATCACCCGCCACGCGCCGACGGTGTCCGACCTGTTCGAACGCGACGATGCCTTGGCCATCGTGCGTAACGCAGACGGCGAGGACCTCGGCGACGTCACCCAGCTGGTTGCCGGCGCCATCGACGCGCTGCAATTGCTGGCGCCGTGCGACCTGCAGGCGATCAAGGCTTGCGGCGTGACCTTCGCGGTCAGCCTGCTGGAACGCGTGATCGAGGAACAGGCCAAGGGCGACCCGGGCCGCGCGAGCAGCCTGCGCCAGCAGCTGCAGGCGTCGATCGGCGGCAACCTGTCCGAGATCAAGCCGGGCTCCGAGGCGGCGATGCGCCTGAAGGCCGAGCTGACCGGACGCGGGCTGTGGTCGCAGTACATGGAAGTGGGCATCGGCCCTGACGCCGAAGTGTTCACCAAGTCGCAGCCGATGTCGGCGGTCGGCCATGGCGCGGAAGTCGGCCTGCATCCGGCCTCGCACTGGAACAATCCGGAACCGGAAATCGTGCTGGCGGTGAACAGCCGCGGCCAGGTGCTCGGCGCCACGCTCGGCAACGACGTCAACCTGCGCGACATCGAAGGCCGCAGCGCGCTCCTGCTGGGCAAGGCCAAGGACAACAACGGCTCGTGCGCGATCGGCCCCTTCATCCGCCTGTTCGACAACAGCTTCAGCATGGACACGCTGCGCCAGGCCGAAGTCGGCATGCTGATCGAAGGCGTCGACGACGGCTTCCAGCTCGAAGGCAAGAGCCGCATGCGCGAAATCAGCCGCGACCCGCTGGACCTGGTCGGCCAGACCTGCGGCGCCCACCACCAGTACCCGGACGGCTTCATGCTGTTCCTGGGGACGATGTTCTCGCCGATCAAGGACCGCGACGCGGCCGGCGGGGGCTTTACCCACCACGCCGGCGACCGCGTCAGCATCTCGACGCCTTCCCTCGGCACCCTGGTCAACACCGTCCAGCGCAGCGACGAGATCGAGCCCTGGACCTTCGGCGTACGCGCCCTGTACAAGAACCTGGCCCAGCGCGGCATCTATCAAGAGAATTGAATGTCTGACTCCAACCAACAAGATTTCGTCTACGCCAGCTACCCCGACCTGAAGGGCAAGCGCGTGGTCATCACCGGCGGCGGCAGCGGCATCGGCGGCGAGCTGACCACGGCGTTCGCCGGGCAGGGCGCCCGCGTGGTGTTCCTCGACATCGCCGAAGAAGCTTCACGCGAGCTGGAACAGGCCCTGAGCGGCGCCCCGGCGGCGCCTAAGTTCATGAAGTGCGACCTGACCAACATCGACGAGCTGCAGAGCGTGTTCGCACGCATCCAGCAGGAACTCGGCGGCGTCGACATCCTGCTCAACAACGCCGCCAACGACGACCGCCACGACATCGAGGACGTGACCCCGGCGTACTGGGACAGCCGCATGAACGTCAACCTGCGCCACATGTTCTTCTGCACCCAGGCCGTGCTGGCGGGGATGAAGGAACGCCGCCAGGGCGCGATCCTGAACTTCGGCTCGATTTCCTGGCACTTGCCGCACACGCACCTGCACCTGTACATGACGGCCAAGGCCGGCATCGAAGGCATGACCCGGGCGCTGGCGCGCGACGCCGGCCAGTTCGGCATCCGCGCCAACACCATCATCCCGGGCGCGGTGCGCACGCCGCGCCAGCAGGCCCTGTGGCACAATCCGGAAGAAGAGGCCCGCATCCTGGCCGGCCAGTGCATTCCCGAGCGTGTCGAGATGCAGGACGTGGCCGCCCTGGCCCTGTTCCTGGCCTCGAACAACGCGCGCCATTGCAGCGGCCGCGAATACTTCGTCGACGCGGGGTTCTACGGCCAATGAACACGACACCCTCCTGTTTGTGGGATGCCGGCGCCACCCTCGGCGAAGGCGTGCTGTGGGATGCGGCGCGCCAGGCGGTCTGGTTCGTCGACATCAAGGGCCGCCGCATCCACCGCTGCGGGTTCGACGGCAGCGAGCGGCGCAGCTGGATTGCTCCGGGCCAGGTCAGCTTCATCGTGCCGGCCCGGGATGGCGGCATGGTCTGCTCGCTGGACGACGGCCTGTACCGCTTCATCGAGGCCACCGGCGCATTCCTGCCGCTGGCGAAGGTCGAGGACGACCAGCCGGGCAACCGCTTCAACGACGGCCACGTCGATGCCGACGGCCACCTCTGGTTCGGCTCGATGCACGACGCCGAGGAAGAACCGACCGGCGCCCTGTACCGCTTCGACGGCCGCGTTACCCGGCGCATGGACGAGGGCTACGTCATCACCAACGGCCCGGCCGTCAGCGTCGATGCCCGCACCCTGTACCACACCGACACCCTGAAGAAAGAGGTGTACGCCTTCGACCGCGCCGCGGACGGCAGCCTGTCCAACAAGCGCGTGTTCGTGAGCATCGCCGATGGCCATCCGGACGGGATGGCGGTGGACGCCGACGACCACTTGTGGGTCGCTACCTTCGGCGGCTGGCGCATCGACCGTTTCGACAAGGCTGGCAACAAGGTGGGCGAGGTGCGTTTCCCGTGCGCCAACGTGACCAAGCTGGCCTTTGGCGGCGACGATTTGAAAACGGTTTACGCGACCACGGCGCGCAAGGGCCTGTCGCAAGCGGAACTGGAAGCCCAGCCGCTGGCCGGCAGCCTGTTCACCTTCCGCGTGGAGACGCCCGGATTGCCGCAGCACCTGCTGCGGATCGAGGAATGAAAGCATGACTGAAAAGAACATCCCCCGTCGCTTCCGGTCCCAGGACTGGTTCGACAACCCGGACCGCATCGACATGACGGCGCTCTACCTGGAGCGCTTCATGAACTACGGGATCACCCCGGACGAACTCCGTTCGGGCAAGCCGATCATCGGCATCGCCCAGAGCGGCAGCGACATCGCACCCTGCAACCGCATCCATCTGGAACTGGCCAAGCGCGTCCGTGACGGCATCCGCGATGCCGGCGGCATCCCGATGGAATTCCCGCTGCACCCGATCTTCGAGAACTGCCGCCGCCCGACCGCGGCACTGGACCGCAACCTGGCCTATCTCGGCCTGGTCGAGATCCTGCACGGCTACCCGATCGACGCCGTGGTCCTGACCACCGGCTGCGACAAGACCACCCCGGCCCAGATCATGGCCGTCTCAACCGTCGACATCCCGGCCATCGTGCTGTCCGGCGGGCCGATGCTGGACGGCTGGTTCGAGGGCGAACTGGTGGGCTCCGGCACCGCCATCTGGAAGGGCCGCCAGCGCCTGGCCGCGGGCGAGATCGACGACAAGAAATTCATCGACATCGCCACCGCGTCCGCACCGTCCGCGGGCCATTGCAACACCATGGGCACCGCATCGACCATGAACGCGGTCGCCGAAGCGCTCGGCATGTCGCTCACCGGCTGCTCGGCGATTCCCGCGCCCTACCGCGAGCGCGGCCAGATGGCCTACGACACTGGCCGCCGCATCGTCGGCATGGCGCATGAAGACCTGCGTCCGTCGACGATCCTGACGCGCGACGCCTTCCTCGACGCCATCGTCGTCAATGCCGCCATCGGCGGTTCCAGCAACGCCCAGCCGCACATCGTGGCGATGGCACGCCATGCCGGCGTCGAGATCCTGGAATCGGACTGGATGGACTACGGCTACGACGTTCCGCTGCTGCTCAACATGCAGCCGGCCGGCAAATACCTGGGCGAGCGCTTCCACCGCGCCGGCGGCACGCCGGCCATCATGTGGGAACTCGAGCAGAAGGGCATGCTGCGTTCGAAGCGCCCGACCGTGACCGGCGCCACCATGGCCGAGAACCTGGTCGGCCGCGAGAGCAGTGATCGCGAAATGATCCGCCCCTTCGACGATCCGCTCAAGCAGCATGCCGGCTTCATGGTCCTGAAGGGCAACCTGTTCGACTTCGCCATCATGAAGACCAGCGTGATCTCGGAGGCCTTCCGCGCGCGCTACCTGTCGGAACCGGGCAAGGAGAACCGCTTCGAATGCAAGGTCGTGGTGTTCGACGGTTCCGACGATTACCACCACCGCATCAACGATCCGTCCCTGAACATCGACGAGCACACCATGCTGGTGATCCGCGGCGCCGGACCGGTGGGCTGGCCCGGCTCGGCCGAAGTGGTCAACATGCAACCGCCCGATGCGCTGATCAAGCGGGGCATCACGGCGCTGCCGACGCTGGGCGACGGCCGCCAGTCCGGCACCTCGGCCAGCCCGTCGATCCTGAACGCCTCGCCGGAAAGCGCGGCCGGCGGCAACCTGGCGCTGCTGCGCACCGGCGATGTGGTGCGCGTGGACCTGAACACCGGCCGCTGCGACGTGCTGATCCCGGACGAAGAGCTGGAACAGCGGCGCAAGGACGACCCACCGGCGATTCCGCCGAACCAGACGCCGTGGCAGCAGATCTACCGCGCCACGGTCGGCCAGCTGCACACGGGCGCCTGCATGGAGCTGGCGCTGGACTACCGCGGCGTGGCGCAGGATATGCCGCGGCATAACCACTGATATAGACATAGAAGAGAGTTGGAGACGCAACCATGAAAAAGATCATCCAAGCAGTCACCCTGGCCTGCGCCATGTCCGGCGCCGCCGGCCTTGCCCACGCCGACCCGGCCCACCCGAAGATCGGCTTCTCGATCGACGACCTGCGCCTGGAACGCTGGGCACGCGACCGCGACTACTTCACCGCCGCCGCCGACAAGCTGGGCGCCAAGGTGTTCGTGCAGTCGGCCGATGCCAGCGAACAGCGCCAGATCGCCCAGATCGAGAACCTGATCTCGCGCGGCGTCGACGTGCTGGTGATCGTGCCCTACAACGCGACGGTGCTGAACAACGCCATCCGCGAAGCCAAGAAGGCCAAGATCAAGGTCGTGTCCTATGACCGCCTGATCCTGAACGCTGACGTCGACGCCTACATC
>Ga0265797_10007683_pt1 | contig 14616 bp, 8 predicted proteins | sample P2T30metagenome_FD_192433 | JGI IMG/M metagenome (GOLD analysis project Ga0265797, IMG submission 192433) | Plant litter microbial communities from East Loma Ridge, Irvine, California - P2 T30 | ecosystem: Environmental > Terrestrial > Plant litter > Unclassified | place: USA: California... | reverse complement strand
CTCTATCTTTCTTAGAAGTCTTATGCTTAACTTATATATTAAAGTTAGTAATTATAACAAACTATATTTATTATACTAACTTCTTCTTTTCTTACCTAAATTAACCTTAGTTTAATCTGACCTAAACCTAGTAGCATTCTATCTTTATTATATATTTCTAATATTAGAAGATTAATAACTTCTAGAATCTTTAACTATTTAGACTATAATCTTAATATATTAGAGTTCTATATTAGATAAAGAGAAAGAAGTTTTAAGAATATTAATTTATAAGCTAGGAAATATAAAATCTTAATTTCTAAATAAGATTTCTATTAGTTTCTCTAGGATTCTTTCTATTATAAATACTTCTATACTATTCTTTAAGAAACTAAGAGTCTAGTAGAAAATATATAGAGATACTCTCTTATATCTAGATAGTTACTTTCTTATCTCTTAACTAAGTACTAAGATAATTAAGCTAATATAAGAGTTTTTATATTCTTATTTTTCTTATTTTCTTATCTATCTATCTAGTTTATCTAATAGACTATTCTATAATATTTAGTAAACTTTCTAGCTAATACTATACTACTATAATATATTTTAGTTACTATATTAAGAATATTAAGTTCTATATATTAATTTTTAATAGTAAGCTTATATTCTAGTTAATAAAAAATATTAGTATTTAGTAAAATAGTATTTTTACTATTATTTAATATATCTTATATCTTAAGAATATAATCTATAAATACTATAAGTATTAGAAACAAGAGTAAAGTTAATATATAAGATTAAATAGAATTAAATTACTTTAAAAAGTTACTTAAGTTCTTAGGTTTTTTTTAACTAAGACTATTCGGCTATACGCTCTTATCTAACAAGGCACATTACAACACTCTGGACACGCCGGACACGCACATGACTGCTTATGAGATAAGATGAATCGCATGTGAGTCGTGTATGGTTGTACGCACTCTCGAAGGGCTATACAACTGACATTGGAAGACTGACTACTTACTTACTCGGGGTGTTGCAAAAAGGAAGACGAACGTACTTTACAGTACGGAAGTGCTAACCATCCTGGCAAAAGGACTATCTTTTGGCAGTAGATTCTACGAAGCAGAGATATTTTGGGAGAAAGGAGAAGGTAGGATGTGCATGCAATGCTGTGGCCACAACCACTTCAGCAAGTGTGTAGCAGAGGCAAAGTGCTTCGTCTGCGCTAGCGAACACAAGGGTGACAAACACTAATGTGTCGCTGAAGGCTACAGCAAGAAGTCAAACCATGTGAACATCACAAGGCCAACTGTGCGAACTGTGGAGGGGCCCATGTGGCGACGTCACGAAAGTGTCCCGAAAGGTTTTCGAGCAGGCAGAAATGCGCAGACGACCTGCAGGAAATGCGTAGGAGCCCACCATTGGTGGACATCAAGTTAGATAAACAAGATTCTCTAGGAAAAGAACGACAGGAAGAGACGGAAGCACCGCAGCTCGATCTTGAGCAGAACGGACCGCTACACGCGATCCTGGTGTCCTCGGACATGAGTGTGGACGACTCGCTCCCTGAGGTGTGATATTCACATCGTCCAAAGTGCACGATGCTTACAGTGCGGCAGCAGCGGACAGACTGATGCTCATCTGATGCTGAGAAGCCGCAAGCGGCGAGAGGGTAGCTAGGAGACGTAAGCCGATTACATCAGGAAGTAGAAACTGAGTGAGGGGAAGGATGATTAGAGGGAGTGCGATACCGATGAGAGAAAGGTAGTAGGGCTCGAAGCCCAAAAGCTGTAGCGGCTTGTTGAAGTCGGGATAGCGAGCAGGATTGCATAGAAAAAGATAGGAAGAGCAAAATCGGAAGTTATGGAAGTCATCTAGAAGATAACTAGGCTTATCATAAGCTATATAGCTTAAATATAGTATAATTCAAAAAAAAAAAAAAAGCCTTGAATCATTCCTGCTACGATTTGGCACATTGTGATCTTGGATGGATCCTACCTTCGATCTCGCTTAACAGCACCGAGCCCGGCTTTGTTCCTACACCCACATTTCGTTTTGTCAGATCGACAAGGGTATACAGCATCCCACACTGGTGCGTATCGCAACCGTGCAGCCTGTGCAGCCTGTGCATATGCAAGTTCTAGAGGACTTAACATCTCAAGCAGAGCTGTGATATATGGAGCCACCTGCTCGCCACGTCAGCGCAAGTGGTACCACGCCTTCTAGAATTCCAACCTGACGACAGGAAAACTTACCACCGACTAACATGCAGGACACATCATGGCTGCCCGTGGGATGTTGCGTCACATGACAATGATAAGGGTACATTAATTACCAAAGCGAACTCCCCTCCTTCCCCTCTCAGCCGACACTATAGTACGACGCCTTTGTTCTTCCAAGATCCAGTCGAACCGCCACCAAAATGACCATCAAACCTGCATCCCCGGTGTACGACGTCCTCGTGATAGGCGGCGGACCAGCCGGGTTATCGACCGCCCTCGGCCTCTCCCGCCAGCTCTTCACAGTGGTGGTATTCGATCGGACTTCGCAGCATCCCGCACCCCACATGCACAACGTCCTGACCTGGGATCATTCACCTGCCCATAAATTCCACAGCGCAGGCCGGGAAGAGATTTCAGACAGGTACAAGAAGACCATTACGTTCCGAGACGTGCCAGTGGCGTCAGCGAAGAAATTGGGCAACGGCACCTTCGAGCTGGTCGATGAGGAGGGCAGCGCGTTTGTCGGCAAGAAACTGGTGCTGGCTCAGGGTGTCACGAGCATCACGCCGTCGATCCCCGGCTACGACAACCTTTGGGGCAAGTCCATGTGAGTCGTTTTCCGATTCCGCTGCTGCTGTGCAATCTGCGTCGAAGGTGTCCCTTTGAACTGAAACTCTGTGTTTGTTAAAGCTTCCACTGTCTGTTCTGCGATGGCTTTGAGGAGAGGGGCGGTCCCTCTGCGGGCGTCCTCGCGGAGGGCATGTTGGCGGACTCCGCAATGGCCGTGCACATGGCCATGACGGCCGTGCGCTTCGCAACAGAGGCGACGATATACTCCAATGGCGATGATGTGCTGGCGTCTCATCTGTACGGCATCCTGACTTCGCCCCCTCTCCAACTGGAGCGCCGGAAGATTGCAAAGCTGGAACGCGGTCCAGGAGACGCCGGCATAACGGTAGTATTCGAAGACGGCAGCTCCAAGCACGAGGCGTTCCTTGTAAGTCCCTTTCGTACGGATCATGAGACTGCGATGTACTGATGGTTCCGGCAGTGCCACATCCCCAAGATGGAGGTCAACGGACCTTTCGCAGAGCAGCTCGGCGTCACCATGAGTGAGATGGGACACATCCAAGTCATGCCGCCCTTCCACGAGACGACTGTTCCTGGAGTGTTTGCTATCGGGGATTGCGCCGCCATGTTCAAAACTGTAAGTTTTTCCAAGAAGCCTGGCAGGGTCAACTCTCGAGCCCTCCACAAAAGTCGTAGTTGAGAGCGGTTCCCATGCTGACACTTTTGACAGGTTCCCCAGGCTCTTTCCATGGGCTCTTTCGCTGCAATGGGCATCTCTTCACAGCTCTGCCTCATCCACGATGTCAAATAGCTGTCATTTCACTCGTTGAACCGTTCCATAGATTGTTGCAGACACTCCACTTGGATTGAACGTTTCATGGAAGCTTGATTAATCTATGCAGCACATGTCTCCCTAGCGATCAGATACCATGACCAATGCGAATTTGCGGTTCAGCGTGAACACATCTCAATCAAATGAAGGCTGTAGAACTACCAGGCTCAAGGGCGCCCGATAAAGCATTTCCTTCAGCCTGTGTACGATCTCAAAGCTGCCAATCGATGAACTAACTTCGAGCAATAGAAAGATACGAGATCACGACTAGATATTGTGAGAATGTCAATCCAATCGGATGCGATGGTCGTCCCCATGGTCAGCCACTCTATCAGGATGCTTCAGGCGCGCAAGAAATAATGTCCACGCGCCAACACCTTGCGAAAGCAATCATGGTGGCCATCATGCAAACCAAGGATCGATCCCTCACATCTGAAAACCCCTAACCCCAAGGGAGGGAACAACATAAAGCGCATGCTGTGTTGTGGAGAATAAGGTGGATCCATTAATGCTGCAAGAGGAGGTGAGACCACGAAACCAACGCTAGCCACGTCTGCATATGGGCACACCACTTACAGGTGGCGCAACGTGATGGGCACAGCCTCGTTCAGGCAACGACGACGATAACAGGGACGTCAAGGCTTCTGGTACTATTGCTTTCCTGGCGCACAGTAGTGTCCACACGACAAGCCCGGCAACCAAGACGGGCCACGGCTGGCCGGGAATCCAAAGTGGCGGTCTAGGCGAATGATTGGCGAGGCTCTGCAGCTTCGGTGCTAGGCATCTTAAGATTCTCGAATCAAAGAAGACACATACCTTGACATCGTCAAAAAAAAAAAGAGGAAATGTCGGCTCTGGACACGGGCACAACACGCGGGTCCACGGTCCAAGGCGCAACAACAGGGGTTCGATTGTTTCTGCGCGCCCATGGAGAGGCACGCCAGCCAGGCCAGCCAGTCGTGATCCTCGAAGCGGGATTGGGGGTGAGCGGCGCGCACTGGGGAGCGGTGCAAAGGATCCTAGGCGAAATTCCCAGCTACAGCTACGACCGCGCGGGCTACGGCCAGAGTCCAGCGACCAGAAGACCTCGCCGCGCGACGAACATGGCGGCCGAGCTCCTCGATGCCCTGCGCACCGCCGGAATCCATCCTCCGTACGTCGTTGTGGGCCATTCGTACGGCGGAATTCTGGCCAGGGAGTTCATGGCAGCGGCCGGCTACGAAGCCATCCAAGGCGCCGTGCTGGTCGAGGCCAACCAGGAAGGAAGCCACGCGAAGCTGCAGAACCCTTTGGCAGCCTTTGCGGCTCTGGCTGGGCCCGTCTCGTACACCGAAGCCGTAGGTCTTGCCCGACAGAATGCCTTCACCGCCGCCGAGCAAGCCGAGATTGCTCTGGACGAGAGCGTCGCCACGGCCGTCACGACGATGAAGCGCGAAGCGGACGGCATGCTAGACAGCGCTCGAGAGCTGGGGGAGAAGAAGCAGCTGGACACCCAGCGCCTGTCGATGAGCCCGCTGACAGTCATCCGCGGCGACACGTCGCGCGACATCAACGTGCTGCTGGAACATGGCTGCAACGGCGGCCACGGCACGCGCAGCGATGTCGCCCAAGTGCACGATTTCCTGCAGCGTTTCCACACCCATGATCGTGACCTGCAATTGCAGCAGCTCCAGCTGTCGTGCGTGTCCCGGTGCGTGCAGGCCGAGAAGAGCGGACACTTTGTGCCTGCCACGGAGCCGGAGCTCATCGCGAGGGAGCTTTGCAGTATCTTGGCGACTATTGAGAGCTTTCACCATGATACGTAGACTTGGTACACCGAGAGCATCCGTTCAGCATGCATGTAACAATGAAATGTTCCCAACCCTCGGTGCTCTCTAAATAGTAAACACCAGACTTCGTAAATCAACGTCGGCTGAAATTGAGTTCCTCGGGCCGATCTCGCCGAAAGCTTTAGATAGGGTAAGGGCTTGAGTTAAACGACCTCGTCTCGTCTCGTGCCAATGTATATTCTGTGGCTCCCTCGACATTGTAGTCGCTGGTATGTTCCTTTACATGTGATGCTTGAAATAAGCTGAGAACTTGATTTCTAGAGAAACGACAATGGGGCCAATGTTCAGTTTGATCTACTTGGAGGTCTGCAGACGGATGAAGCTGCGACTCTCGCCAATCTCGACCGATGTATCAAAAGACGTCGTACATGTCACTGCGGCAATTGTGGAGAGGTGGACGACGGCGCGGCAGACCCACGCGTGCTATCATTGTCGCTGTCGTCGTTGAAGTCAAGGAGCCACTGTCGAACCTGCTGCTCAATCTCCCGGGTGTCATGGTCAAGCTTGCGATGTGATTCCAAGAGCGAGTTGATGTAGAATACCGCGTTCTCAAGAACGGCAGATTTGGATTTGCAGGTTTGCTCGGCCGCGCCGTCGCCTCCAGCGACCTGTTTTCCATGCATAGAGAACTGCCCAGACGCGGGGATGGCGGAATGTAGGCGTCGTAGCTTTTCGTTCATCGAGCTACGATATCGCTGCTCGGCGACAGCGTGCGGACGCGTCTTGGCCGGCAACGGCTGGGTCGTTTCCCTTTCCATACAAGGCGTGACATGGCATGTTGGTCGTATTTCACTGGTGCGTTGGTCTGGCCCATCCCGAGCCTTGCTCCCGGTGTCGGTGGATAAGGCAGAAGGCACGTGGGGATGGGTGTCGGTGGCGGACGGATCGCGTGAGTGAGCGTTTTGTGACCCGGCCTCGTTGGTGATGTTGTCGTAAATATTGTCGTCGTCGTCGTAATCGTACTCGGTGCGGACGGGACTGTATGCACCACGGGGAGTGTGAGAAGCAGAAGCCTGACGGAAGGCAGCCTGCAAAGACATGGCGGGATCGCTGGCCGCCTGTGAGACGGGCGGAGTGGGCAAGAAGGGTTCGGCATGTTCGCCTGCCTCGAGTAGGCGTGCGAGTCGTAGCAGCCTATGCAACAAGGCGCGATCAGTCAGATCAATGGTATCATCTGGGTGCACGCGGGCGGCGGATTGCATGATGGCGGGAGGGAGAGGGCGTGGCTGTGAAGCTTCTCGGTTTTCGGTGTCTTACAGTCTTACAGTGTGGAAGAATGGAACATGTCGCCTTGCTGTTGCCATGCCCTGACTGAGGATAAGATCCGCCGTCACCGCTTCCAACTGCCAGCGGCGGGTCAACTGACCGGTGGCCTGGGTTTGACACCTGCAAAGCATTGTTTTAATCCCAATGGATCCATGTTTTGACAGGGAGCGGTGCATGGAAAGACCAACAGGTGCCTTGGTGGGAGGAGTCGAGTGGTTGATGAGATGAGACGCAGCACGTACATGTGTATACTTTCGGCTTACTGGTTTGATAGGGAGGGGCGCCGATATCCTTCCCACCGGGCCGCATGAACGGGAGTCGGACCGCTCCAGCCGGCAGCAAACGCGCTTACTCAATCTGGACAATGCGTGCCTAAGTTAGAACTTCTGCTCCACCTGCTCCACACGACTGCAGGAGAAGGGGACACAATCGCAATCGACAGCAACGGCAACGTTGGAGATGCATACAGCAGACGAGCAATCCTATCGGAAATCCCGACTCTCTGCTCAAGCGAGACATGTCCACCGCTTTGGCGCAACTACTGCGCCTGCAGTGTGTGTGGTATGGTATACCGCCACGTAGTGACGTACACGTTCATATTGATATATGTCCAGCCAGGTATACATGGCTCGACTGCACTGCACTGCACTGCACCTGACTATACTATACTATACTTGCTCGCCCTCCGATGGCGTGCTACACAAGCTTACTACCGACCTACCGTAGAGGCTGTCTACTGACCATCACCCAGGCGCCTTAGCAACATGGACCATATCTTTGACCGGCATCTCGACTTGTACGTCGCCAGCAATCCGACACCGTCAGATTTTGACGCCTTGGCTGCGTATCCCACCCTGTACGACCCGAATGTATGGGACTCATCCTACGCCTACTTGCCTCCCCCCCCCACATCTACCCAACAACCCACCCTGTACGACCCGAATGCATGGGATTCATCGGTACCAGCCATGCCCTACGCCTACTTGCCTCCTCTCACCCCTACCCAACAGCACAGCACTAGCACACCGCACGCTTCAACCCCAAGCGCTGAACAGCCAGCGGCAAAGACGCCTCCACGCAACCAGTGCCCAATCCCACAGGTGATTGCCATCCCCGTATCGCAGCGCCCGACCAGCAACCGCCACGTGCCAGCGCAGCACACAGATCGCCCTAAGCGAAGCTCTGGCAGCACCGGTCGACCTAACTACGCTGTGGAGAAGCGTTATCGATCGTCCTTGAACGATCGATTTACCGCCCTCGCCGAGCTGGTCGCTCGACCAGCCACTCAGCAGATCTGCCAGGCTCAGCACTGTGACGGGACTGACAGCGACAAGCCTACCTTACTACAGCACATGCAGCCCGGACACAAGCACAGTAAGACGGCGACACTCACTCAGGCTCTCCAAACCATTATCCTGCTCGAGAGGGCATGCTTGCGCAAGAACCGAAAGTTGAATGCGAGTACCAGCCGCTTGAACCGGATAGCCAATTCAAGACAGCCCGGCCCAGAAACCCCGAGTCCAGCTCCTTCCGTCTAGACACCACGTTCGCGAGCTGCAACTTGCAAATGTTGTGCCACGCCTGGCGATATTGATGGTATGTATGCCATCTGACATGCCACAACCTTCACGCAACCTCCAGTCTGATCACGGTTCATCGGGCTAATCAACTGTTCGGACACAGCATGGCAGATACTTGCGAAGATCCATTATGTTAGCTGAGTCTCAAGTCAAAGTGTCTGTCAATCGTACCTTCAGTTTCCATTCAATACTCTCTTTTCAGCCATTGGCAAGCTTGTGCTGTGTAAACGACCGCGCAGTCCTGAATTGTACAAGATTTGTAATTCTTGCTTTTATCGATGCGACTCGTGTTCTCTCAACCCTAGACAGCCTTCGAAAGGTCGAGATTCCATAAGGCCCAGAATTGAGATAAGGCAAACTGCCATAAGCAAGCTTTCGCGGCAAAGTACCAGCAAGGGAGCAAAGACATGATAGCGGAAGGACCGAAGGAATCTCGGGAATTGCTTCTTCCCTCTTCTAATATGAGCGGGATCGTATCGTTATTGCGCCACTAGTGGGGCCGTCGAGGGTGTCACTTTGACAAAAGCACAGTCGCGTGGCACCACTCGATACGTTCGTATCATGTTCCCACTAATCTACCCATCTCGGAAGTAGTGCAACTTGCACATCACGAATGTGGCATCACAATTCGGTACTCTTTGTTGAGTACACGGAAAGTATTGACTGCAGGGAGTGGCTCTGATCACATGGCTGATCAGCATTAGGGACATGCTACTTCACGACCCTGCTCATCTCATCTGCTCAATTCATGCTGTGTACTTCTCCACCCTCACATTTAGAGTTGTACTGTCTTTCTCAAGGCGAACATGGCCACAGACAAGAGCGAAGCCCGGCGGCTGGAGAATGAACTGACCTATGACCTTTTACTGGCACTGCTGGAGTACGTGCGCTTCCAACAAAAGCTTCTACGCGGGAAATGCGCTGACCTTTGTTTTGCTGCAGGAGTCAGTTCTGCTCCCCAGTGCAATGGTAAGCAAAAATCTCATCATCTCCATGTCAAGACGAACGATACGCTGACACGGAGGACATGAAAAAGGATCAAAACGCAGGTTTCGCTTCTCGACCAGCAAAATGTCACCAGACTGCTGGAGATAGGCCCTTCCGACACGTTGACTTCGATGATGAAAAAGACGCTTGCGCAAAGGAACTATCCGTCAGCGGAGCGGGAATGTGTCACTTTGCAGGAAGAGTTGGATTGGCTGAATTCGAGTCCGGTACTCACGGAAGAGGAAGTGACGGATGGCGGAGACCAAGCGACGGCCGATACTCCCACGACCATTGATACGCCGATCGAAACTCCAAGAGAGGAGCCGACGCCGCGAACGGCGATTCTTCCTGACAGGCCTCGGGCTGCCGTCGAGATTGAAGATGCACCTGTCTCGGCCTCGGACGTGCTTCTCACTATCGTAGCAGCGGGTCTCAAGCTCAGCAGAGCAACGACCGATCTCTCGCTATCCATCAAGCTGCTTTCGAAAGGTAGGTTTTTCCAAGGCGATATATTCTGCCTCCCGATCTTCCGCCTTGCACCTGAGTTCCTGCGTAGGAGTACCCCTATACGGGAAAGGAAAACAGCGTATAAGCTTCGCAGAAGCTAATCAATTTCCACAGGAAGATCAGCGGTTCAAAACGAGATCATCGGCAACCTCGCCACCGAGTTTGGCTCACTTCCGGATGGGATCGAAGACACAGCATTGGCGGAGCTGGCACAGGAGTTGCAACCGACTTTCTCGGGTCGGATTGGTCGGTTCCTGACCGAATGGCTTGGGAAGAAGCTGTCCTCGAAACTCGCTCCATCCATATCGCTCTCCAAACTACGCTCACACCTGCGAAGCAATTTCGGGCTAAAAGATGGCCGGCAGGACTCGTGTCTTCTGGCATTTCCTTATGAGCAGACCGCATCGAGGCTGAGCGAGACCGACTCGTGGAAGAAGATTGACGAATTTGTTGCTTCTCATGTTCGGGCTCAAGGGCTGGAGTTGGTCCAAAAGGACGACACGAGTGCTCAGCAGCCGGCACAAGCCCTGTCTGATCCGGCTGCAATCAGGCACTTCGAACAGTTTGGCCGGGACCTTGCCGGTTTGGTATCGAAACATTTCAACAAAACGCCCTCGAAGTCATCGGAGCCCGACGTCCAAGAGAACAAGGTGCAGATGGCAGCAGACGTGCCATCGACGGCGAGCTCGGAAGATCTGCTCCACGAACTTGGACCGGAGTTCTTGCAGGGCATCAGACCGATCTTTGACAGCAAACGCGTGTACGCGTATCGGTCGTCTTGGAACTGGGTCGTGCAAGATCTGTTCGTGACTTTGTCGCAGCTCGTCAACCCTGCCACCGGAGTCGCGCATTCCACGCAATGGGTCGATGACCAAGCAGCAAGACTGCGCCGTCGCCGTACTGACCGCATGTTGGACTGCGTAAGATGCCTGGAAAAGCTGTGGATCGAAAAGCCCGAGTCAATGCCGCGTAAGCTCTGCTTGCGTTTGTTTGACCGTATTTTGAACGCGCCGGACAAGCCCATGGTGTTTTCAGACACGTGTCAACGGCTAACTCCCAAAACAACCGTGGCGGAGGATGGCGTGATCAAATACCACGAAGCCATGGCCTCAACAGGCTGTCCTGCTCCGGCGAAATCCCAAGATCATCCTCCACCTGATCAAAACGGATCTGCTGATGATGCTCGCGGGTTGCGCATCTGTACGCAAACACCGGCAGGCCATTGGAAGACCGATTCAGACCTGACAGCAGAGCTTCGCCGCGCCGAGTCGAAAGCCGCCGAGACACAACACTCCATCGGCACAGTGATGGTAGTCGGCGCCGGACAGCAATCTATCGGCTTCGTACTCGTCGAGCAACTCCTTGAGGCGGGCCGACGAGTCGTACTGACCACGAGCCGGCTCACTCCCAGCCTCCGAAGAGTCTACAGCGAAATGTACGCGCAGCATGCAGTACCCGGTGCCGAACTTGTCCTGCTGCCGTTCAACCAAGGCAGTGTGCAAGACATATCAAACGTGGTAGACTACGTGCATGACCAACTGGGCTGGGAGTTCGATCACCTGGTGCCATTTGCAGCTTTGTCAGAGATCGGTAGGACGGTAGAAACCATCGACGCAACCTCCGAGCTCGCGCATCGGATCATGCTGACCAACACGATACGGCTAATCGGAGCCATCATTTCTTCAAAACGACAGCGAGACGTCTTGCACCACTGCACACAAGTCTTGCTGCCTCTATCGCCCAACCACGGTCAGCTCGGCGGCGACGGTCTATATGCCGAGTCGAAGCTAGCACTGGAAGCACTCATGAACAAGTGGCACGCCGAAAGCTGGTCTCACAGCGCCTCCATCTGCGGAGTGCGGATCGGCTGGACCAGAAGCACCGGCTTGATGTCCGCCAATGACATCCTAGCAGAAGAAATGGAGAGACTCGGCGTGCGTACGTTTTCTGCGACGGAGATGGCGGCGCTTCTGGGGTGTGCCATGGGATCACAGCTCTGCGAAGCAGCAAGCGCACGACCAATCCTTTGCGACTTCAGCGGGAATTTGCTGTCTATACCCGATCTGCGGCAAAGCATGCAAGCAATCCGAGACTCCCTCGAGGCCGCATCGTCTCTCAAGAGACGACTTCATGTTGAAGCAAAGCAAGAAAATCCCTCTCTAGATTCCGCAGAGCCAGGCGAGAACATCAAAGCACGCGAACCTCGTTCGAAGCTAAGGCAAGAGATACCGGTCCTCCCAAAGCACCATCACGAAGTCGTCGCAGGTGCCGAGCACGATCTGCAGGGTCTTATCGATCTCGACTCAACCGTGGTGATCACCGGGTTCGCCGAAATAGGAGCAGCAGGAAGCTCGAGAACAAGGTGGGAGCTCGAGTCCACGGGCGGATTCTCCCTGGAGGGTTGTATCGAGCTGGCATGGATGACCGGCCTGATAAAATACGAGCGCGACCGGAAACACGAAGGCACGGTCCACGGACCAGGCTGGATCGATGCCGCTTCCGGCGTGCCGATCAAAGATCTCGAAGTCAAGGAGCGATATGAGAAACACATCGTCGAGCATACCGGAATCAGGATCCTCGATCCCGACCCGTGGCAAAGCAGCAGCGATCCGCGCCTGAAGGACATGCTGCAGGAAGTTGGCACTCAGGGAGACTTGCCACCGTTCGAATGCACGTCTCAGGCCGCTCGAGACTTCAAAGCCCGCCATGGATCTGCCTTGGAGATCATTAGCGACGACGGAGACACGGCGACCGTGCGGGTGCTCGACGGAGCGACCATATTTGTCCCGAAATCGCTCGGCACAGACTTCTTTGTCGGGGCCCAGGTGCCAACGGGATGGGACGCGGCCAAGTACGGCATTCCGCCCGAGGTCATTGCTCAAGTGACGAGGCCAGTACTGTTCTCGCTCGTCTGTGTTGCCGAGGCATTCCTGTGTGCCGGAGTGGAAGATGTGTATGACTTTTACCGCTACATTCACGTCTCCGAAGTTGGAAATTGCATTGGATCCGGCAGCGGAGGCATAGCATCACTCCACGCGGTATTCGAGCGCCGATTCCTCGGCAAAGACGTGCAGAACGATGTTCTATCCGAGTCCTTCGTCAATATCGTGGCTGCTTGGGTCAACCTCCTGCTCCTCTCAGCGGCAGGTCCATTGAGGTCGCCGGCAGGGACCTGCGCGACGTCTTTGGAATCGCTCGATACCGCCTGTGATCTCATCGGGCTCGGAAAGGTGAAGATGTGCTTGACGGGCGGGTTCGACAGTGCGACGCGGCCCATTTTCCACGAGTTCGCCGAGATGGGCGCCACCATCAACTCCGCTCGCGACATGGAAAGTGGGAGGGAGCCGAGCGAGATGTCCCGGCCCTTCACCGAGACTCGCAACGGATTCGTGCTCGGCGACGGATGTGGCGTTCAGGTGGTCACCAGCGCGTCTCTAGCATTGGAAATGGGGCTGCCCATCCACGGGGTGGTCGCCATGACTTACATGGCAGCCGATAAACTCGGACGTTCCGTCCCTGCTCCTGGCCGAGGAATCCTGACATCGGCGAAACAATCGGGCCACGGGCCAACACCAGCGATGCTGAACCCCGTTCTTCGAGCGAAGCGGATCAGGACTTCTCTCCTGCACATCGACAACCAAGCCGAGACAGAGATCGCACTCCTCCGGGACGAGGACGAGTACAAAGCAGCCCGGCAGGAGGCGACGTCCGAGGAAGCTCTCGAGGCCGAGATCCAACTGGTGCAGCAGAATGCGCAGCGCGAGAAGAGGGCCGTCCTGCGAGAGCTCGGCAACAACTTCTGGAGGAACGACCTTCGGATCTCGCCGATCGTGGGATCTCTCGCGGTCTTTGGCTTGACCGTCGACGACCTTACCTTTGCCAGCCTGCACGGGACGTCCACCAAGCTCAACGACACCAACGAATGCAGGATCCTCGACGAGCAAATGCGCCACCTAGGCCGCCACGCCGGCAACCCGCTCTTCACCATCGCCCAGAAATCCGTCTGTGGCCACGGCCTGGGAGCCTCGGGCGCATGGGCGGTGAACGGAGGCCTGCAGGCAATGAATGCCGGCATCATCCCAGGCAACCGCAACGCAGACGACATCGACGCGAAGCTCCAGAGTTACCAGAGACTCTTGCTGACCAACACCAACGTCAAGCTGCCGCGGTCGCAGATGAAGGCATTCTCAGTCACGTCGTTCGGGTTCGGGCAGAAAGGTGGACAAGTCATCATCGTGCACCCTCGATACTTGTTTGCGGCGATTTCGGCCGACACATACGAGGTTTATCGGGTGAAGCAGTCTCGTAGAGCGCAATTGGCGACTCGGGCTCTGGATCGAGGACTGCATGGCGAGGGTTTGTTCAAGGCAAAGGAGCATACTCCGTACCAGAAACAGAGAGAGGAGGATGCTCTGCTTAATCCGCTTTGGAGGCTATCTTAATCGCTTAGGGCTCGTAAGCAAGGTATTTCGCTCGAATGATGCCGCTAGGAGTTTCGATCTGGTTTAATAGCTCTCTTTCATTCTCGCGATTCTTAAGGATGTTACTCTTACTACTAACGTTATTATAGAGGAAGTAGATTAGTAGAAGAAGTAGATTAAAAAAATTACCTATCTAAAAGATAGTAAAGAGAAATACTAATCTCTAGCTAATTCTAAGTTAGTACTAATAGTAAGTAGCTACTAAATTCTTTACTAATAGAACCTATAGAAGCCTATTAATATTAATAGCTTCTATGTCTATTTTAGGTTAGCCTACTTAAATATTAATAGTCTTTATATTAATAGCCTCTAGGTTTACTACTACTATAGCTTACTATCTATATAATACTAGGTTTTAGG
>Ga0265797_10007682_pt1 | contig 14616 bp, 14 predicted proteins | sample P2T30metagenome_FD_192433 | JGI IMG/M metagenome (GOLD analysis project Ga0265797, IMG submission 192433) | Plant litter microbial communities from East Loma Ridge, Irvine, California - P2 T30 | ecosystem: Environmental > Terrestrial > Plant litter > Unclassified | place: USA: California... | reverse complement strand
GAATGATTTTTCGGTATGATCCCGGGAGGGAATATTCACTGAATGTCAGCGAATGATCTTGCGATATACAACATAGAGACACGAGAGGGGTATAGCGACATGGTGAGCAAGGTCCAAGCGATGTATAGTGTAGTTCCGATGGGGAAAGGAAGCGATGAAGATACGGAAAAGCAGGATGTAAAGTAGGAGACACATGACATACCGCTGATCCCTCTGCATCCTCTTTGGATCTAAGCCATCTTCCTTCAATATTTTAGTGTACAGTTCCCCAATATCACCAGCTGGGTAATCGATGTTCCACCCAGGTAATGGCATAATTACATCATGAATCGTGTAATTCCCAATATCCTCTTCTGTGAGTTGTTTAACTTCTTGCGAAGAAGAAGTTTGATGTGATGGTCTCCATCCTTTTGCTGTTTCATCCACTTTTTCAATGTCAATGGAGGTCAATGAGGGGGTGGAATTACATACCGATTTCATCATCTGCTGTTTTATCGGCGAATACTAGATCTCCGATTAGTGGTTGAGTGGAGGAGAGCTTGATTCGTTCCGATGTGACCAGATTCCAGATGTATGATTGGTATGCGTGAACATACATTGTTCTCAGATTCCTTGGGATCTGGCATCAGTTTCTGCTGGATGACTGAGCGGTGCAGAGAGGATGAGAGAGCGAGAGTAAGGCATACAGAGGGAAGGGACGGGGACACGAGCTGGAAGGGAGGGGAAGAAATAGACATACAGTCCCAAGAGCTCCGAGCTTATCCTTCCTATCGGACCTCCTCCAATGTTCCCAGATACTCCTCTCAGCCACACATCTCCTTGGCATCAACTGCAATGCAGACTCGATATCCTCATCTTCCAACCAAGCCAATCGCGCCCTTACGCATTCTGGATGTTCACCTTCCCTGAGAGACAGGATCGAATCGACAGCTTCGGACCATTTGGACTGAAGGATGAAAAGACCGGTGATATGGGTTGGGACTGTTGAAGTCCCAAATCGCTGCATTCCGTAAAAGTTTACGAAACCTTTCGATCGGATGTTGAGGAGGTGAGCATCGATTTCTTCTCGGCTAGCTTCGGATTGGACACTCCTGTTTCATGAGCCAGTTGTCCTGATCAACCAGGTGAAGACCCTGTCAAGAAGACGTACCTGAGAGTGATGGCGAAGTGGTTGCCTTTCAACATTCCCAATTCCAAATACTTGTCAGAGTACACCAGATCACCTATCCTTGATCCCCTCTCTCCTCTCTCCTCTACAGCTTGCTGCTCTGTCCTCCTACCTGGTCGGATGCCATTTGCGGTTCTCCAGACTCCCACTAAATTCTTTCCACTTCGCTTGAAACATACCCTCTGGACCGTCACTGCTCGTTTGTCCTTGGTGCCGCAGACACTCAAGTCTTGGGGTTTACAGCCGAAAGCGCGAGATAGATGGGATAGACAATCTTGGGTATCTCGATTGGTTTTGTGCAGTGTGAAATGGATGTAAGGGGGTGGCTTGGGTCGGTCTGATGTGTCTGCTTGGTCAATGAAGTGTCGGCTAGAATGAAGTATTGGACTTGCCCTTTGGTTTCTCGGGACGACGAGTAGCGGGACCACCTTTGGACCATTTAAGAGCTATTCTCTGATTCTCCTCTCCTGGAATCTCCTTGGCTGAAGTCTCGAAAGTACCCTTGAACACCTCCCTGACTACTTGGTGGGCTTTCGTCCTATCCTCTCTGGTCATTTGCTATCCGTCAGCTTGGTACATCCGTACGAATCGCGACACGACTACTGACCTGGGACAAGACCTCTCGGTCATCTTTCGTGGCGTTCATCCATTGACCATCATCGCCGGCCCTTCCACCTCCTCGCCCACCCCGACCTCCCCTTCCTCTACCCCTATCCCTCCCTTGACCTCTCCCTCCTCTGTCGGGATACATCGAAGGAGGCGCCGGTGCTTCTTCCTGGCGCATTCCATCGACGTTCATAGCTGCCTCTTCGTTTCCACTGGCCACTTCTACTCTTGCTTTTCGCGAGCCCCATCCAGAATCGACCTTAGGAGGAGGTTCCTTGCCTTCAACGAGCAATGCGTGGAGTTTGATGAGGCATTCGTCTGAGAATACAGGACGTAGGGCTCGGGTCGTGGACGCGGTCCAGAGGGGTAGAGCCTTGAATCGAAGGGTTTCCGGTAGATCTTCGTCGTTTTCTAGTTCTGCCTCCTGCTTGTCTTCAACCACCTCTTCTTTGGCTTCGGGCACAGGTACAGCTTCTGACTCAATTTTGGGCTCCTCTTTCTTCTCCTCCTTCTCTTTACCCTTGGATCTGTCCTTCGGTAAATCGTATGGGTCGACGGGTTTTCCGATATTTTTCAACCTCAGTACTTCTCCGTCGAGTCCGACCTCGTTGACTAGGAAGTCTGTGAATCTACCTGTAAGCTTTGAAATCCTTAACGGAGATTATGATGAAAATTCACCTCTGCTTGATTACACCCTTGACACCCTTGAAAGCGGGATCACCAGCATACCCCAGAATGCCCACTTCTTCCTGTCCCACAAACCCCTTTCTCGCCCTCAAATCAGCTTTCACACCGGTGACCAGCTCCAACGAAGGGGGCATGACCGGTAAAATAGGTTTCAATCCCATCTTAGAAACGACAACCGGAATAGTCTCGTTACCAGGTCGAGAATGAGGATAGGTTAGATTTTCGATTGGCTTTTGTTCCGGCTCTGTCCTTGCTCGTTTGGTTGACTCTTCTGTTTCTCCTGGGGAGATTGCTCTTTTAGAAGTATCTGACATGCTTGCTCAGTATCCTATTAGAGTATAGTGTATGGTAGACAGACTAGACTACTAGACACCAAGATATCACGAAAGATTCGAATATGCATCACGTGACTAGATTACCATTGTCCTGGTCTATACCTCACTCGACCTATTTCATTCAACCACTTGATCATCTGCATAGCGACCAACTACTTGCATATACGAGCAGCGGGCGGGTCCCAAAATGGTCGCTCCGAATGGTCTGTCGAGGGAGCAGGCTTACCTCACCTCGGTTGCAAATCAGCCGAAGGACATAGACCCAGACCGCATATACGAGGTAGGTCACGAGTTCAGGAGAGAGTCACACCAGAAATGCTCAGCAGTCCAATCTAGCCATTGCCTGGAGTACAATGTGTGAGCTGACAATTAGAAACTAGAGATCATTGGCAAAGGCGCCTACGGAGCGGTCTACCGAGGCAAACACCTCCCTTCAGGCCATGTCGTAGCTCTCAAAATCATAAACCTCGACACAGAGGATGACGACGTTGGGGATATCCAAAAGGAGATTGCGTTGCTTCAGCAGCTTATGAATACGACGGGGGGAAAGGATATGAATGTGATCAAATACTATGGGAGTTTGATGGAGGGTCCTAGGGTTTGGATCATCATGGAATTGGCAGAGGGTGGAAGTATACGGACTCTGGTACGTAGACCTGGGTGAACCCTCTTGATGAAGGTGTCAAATAGAGGACTTATTGCTTACGTTCAGTCGAGGGCTCAACCTTTGAGAGAAAATCACATCTGCTTGATCATCCGTGAAGTACTGGTCGCTCTTGGCTTCCTCCACAGACATGGGGTCATTCATCGCGACATCAAAGGTGGGCTTGCTCTATTGAGGTAAAGCTGACAGATAGCGGCGAACATCCTTCTGACGACTACACCGAACCGAGTACTCCTATGTGATTTCGGAGTAGCAGCCCTCCTAGCATCTCAAACGTCCAAACGCTCAACATTTGTCGGAACACCATATTGGATGGCACCGGAAGTCATCACTGAAGGACGTCTCTACGATTCCAAAGCCGATATCTGGTCACTCGGGATCACTTTGCTGGAAATGTGTTATGGAGAACCACCAATGTCAGGCCAACCAGCAGCTCGAGCAGTCATGTTGATTGGCGACAAGAAAATGAGAGCCCCTAGGTTAGAGGGTAATCAATGGAGTAAAGATATGAAGGATTTCGTTGTTGGCTGTCTGAACGAAGAACCTGGGGATCGATCACCCGCCGAGGAATTGGCAAAGATGAGGTGGATCAAAATGCAAGCCAAGACTGGCTTGGGGGGTTTGAACGAATTGATTGTCAATTGTAAAGTGTGGAAAGACAAGGGTGGAGAGAGACAGAGTCTTGCTCCAGGTGTGGGAGCAAAGACGGAAGATGAAGAGGAAGATGAGGAATATCAGCATGGTGATTGGGCGTTTGACGTGAGTGATGACCGAGAGGGTCAGATGAAGGTTGCTTACGGTCTAGACGGTCAGATCAAGAATGTCGATGCTGGTAGATCAGAAGGCGGATGATGGGGATCTTGGTACGTTGCTAAATATTTCTCGTTGAACTTCCACTAATGCTAGACTTGGCACCACCGACCGCACGACCAGCTCCACAGTCTCTTCGTCGACTGTTCCACGACGAGGATTCAGCAGATCCAGATCCATTTCAGTCTTTTGCTCATCAACAACCTATTACTCCTCACACGTCCCAAGAGGGGTACGTCGATCGATTCGCTCCCAACCCAGAAATCTCTTTTGACGAAGATGATGACGAAGAATCTTTCGAAGGTACTGTCCGTCAGCAGAAACCCAAAGTCCGCCCTTCACTTGGAGTCACGCAGTCTAGCGATTCAGCATCAATGGCTTCCTCTTCAAACTTGTTTGACATTACGCATGATTCCAATACACCGACCCCAATCGCACTGCCACAGGACGACGATGATAGTGATGACGATTCACCTAATCTTGAGCCTCCTCAAGCTCCATTCGGACAGGGACAACAATTACGCGCCAAAGCCTCTTACGATAGCTTATCGTCAAACCCTACGACCCGCTCTCAAATTTCACAAGACCCACGTCCTGCAAAAGAGATCCGTAAACCCTCAGGCGCAGGATCAGTCGGAGACGGTCTCAGAGGATTCCAATTTCCACTGAGTAAGAATGCAATGGCTTCCCGACCACCTCCTCTTACTCGAAACGCTTCAGCTATGCCATTATCGTCAGCGGCAGAAGACGAAACTTCATCTCTTTCACCGACACGGCCTGGTATGCAACGTATGCACTCTGCCATGCCGGACCTCCAGCCACATTCGGGAACTACACCAGTCAAACCTGCCCGACCCCAAATATCAATCAATTTACCAGCAAGACCACCGATGATGAGGCACGCATCCGCTGCTGTCATGGAGAATCGTGCTCAGGCTCAAGCCCAGGCGCAGGCTTTGGCAGTCGTCGAATCTGGGCCAAGAAACCTGGGTGTTCCGGGTAAACCACAGATCGGGCTGGGGATGGCTGTACCTGGTACAGTAGGTATGAGTCGGAGTAGAAGTGGCAGTAGAACAGAAGATCATAGTGTTGGTCTAAGGGATCTGATGAGAGTAAGTTCGATCCTGAGTGCATAGACATAGGCAAGGGCTGATGACAGTTATCACCCGCAGTACCCGGTCTATCCGATCTGCCGCCATCCCCATCAACAACCGGGAATCCAATGCTCAAACGCCTTCAACTCCCTCCCATGGCCCAAGGACTTCCATCGCCGCTTTCGATCCAGTCCCAACCACTTCAAACTTCTCTCTCATCCCACGGACCGATGCCCCCTCTGCCCAAGGCCCTGCCTTCGCATCTCAATTCAATCCCAATGGCGCCCTCCATCTCGCAAGCCTCCACGTTCTCAGTAGGAGGAGTTCAGACGACGGCACATCCTTCTCCGCAACTTGATATCAGTACTACCGCTGCCCTAAACATCAGACCGTTAGATATGATGATGGGTCACGAGGAGGTATATGAGGAATTGGAAAGACGAATTGATGAGATGAGAGGATGGCTGGAATGTGTAGAAGTGGGACTGGATGATCTGCTCAGATCACCGACAGATCCAGAAGGAGAACAGGGAGTAATCACATGACGGCAGGGGCCCTTGGCCAACGATTAACGTTAAGATCAAATCTTGTTGTAGTATAGACATAGTGTACATATGTAGCAGTAAGATGTACAAACAAATGTCGACGAGCATCACGATCATTGATCTTGTGTTCAGTGCCCCCTTACGCCCTTCTCGGAACAGCCTGTCTGGCACTGATCGCGTCAATCCTTGCTCTGAGAGCGTTGATCTGGGTGCTATCGCCCCGACGATTGGCTCCGGCAGTAGGTCCAGTCGAAAGCTTGCTAGTCGACGGAGCCGGCATTCTGGATGCGCCCGGTCTGGGCAAAGCGGATGTACCGGCAACAGGTTGTGTACCTATGGGAGGGATGGACGACTTAGCAGTGCTAGGTCGGATCAATGCTCGGGTAACGGTATCTGCAGGTGTCGACGCAGCTCGAGATTTGAGCGAAGTCGTATCTCGCTTGATAGGTGAAGTGGGTGCCATGGACATTTTTCCAAGTACAGCTCTGGATGAAGGCTTAGGCAGACCAGCTGCGATGGAAGCGGTGGGTCGTGCGAGTCGATTCGTCTGAGCGGTACCGTCACCTCCGAATGTCCTTTGTGAGGTAGTCGAGGCGGATGGTCGTGTCAGACCAGGGCGAACGACCGAAGTAGAAGCAGGAGCTCTGGAAGCAGTCGGCGGCAATGACGATTTAGGTGGTAGAGGAGCCATGGAGGTTGGCCTGAAACCGGTTGCTCGAGTGGGAGGGCCCATTGCACCAGACTGAGCAGGTCGTACGAGTGGGGCTCGAGCAGTGGACGGTAAGACCGAAGTTCCCGTCCTAGCAGACCCCGCTCGCGGAACGGCGGGTCTTGAAGGGGGAGGCATCATGGATCTCGCTGTGGTAACGGAGGGAGCCGGTCTCGGAGCAGTAATCGTAGACGACTCGGGGCGAGGTTTTGTCGAGCCGATCTGTCGCTGGGTACCGATGATATCGGCTGGGTGCATTGCACTTCGAGTTCTCTCCCTCTGTCCCGTTGGTTTTGGAAGCTCCATTCTAGGGTGAGATGCGCTGGTCGGCATTGGGAGTGCACCGGCGGACAGAGATGGTCTACGTGTTGAGGTTGCAGCTCGTCCTAACCGAGAAACGGGAGGTGCCATCGTGGCTTGATCGAGCACCGGACCATTTCGAGCAGTTGGGAGTGGTCGGCGGGGACTACCTGCAATGGGGTGTCTGTTGGGGCTAGCCATCACGGGTCGGGGCCGATCATGCGCGGCCGGAGCGATCGGCTTTACATATGATCGAACAGGCGAACCGAGATGCATAGTCTTGACACTGGCGGATATGGTCCTCGCGTGCGGTCCGAGAGACTTCGTTCTTTGCCTCAGGTCGGGTGGGAGGATATTTCCCATGTCGCTCCTGTCTCATTAGCTTCAAGTTGGCGATTACACGATTGACTTACTCATCCAGGTCGAGTTCGGGACCATGCATGAGGTCTTCGAAACTTTCCTCCGTTCCAGAAGGTCGTTTAGGCTTAGCCATCCTCGCCATCATCTGACCGACATCGAGTGTCATGTCGCTGTCCTTAGTAGGGCTAGCCTGTTTCTTGGGTGTCCTTCGAGGCATGATGGGTGGAGGTGGACTTGCGATCAAAAGGCTGTCGCCTTCAGACATGGGTAACGATTGTCGCATCAATTGGTAGTCGTCTCCCATTAAGTGAGCCATTCGAGTTGGACTTCTGGGTAGGATGGTGGATGCATCCATATCTCCGACCTGAGTCCGCGGCGTCTTTCGAACAGTCGGCATGGGCGGACTAGCAAATAGGATACTATCCCCTTCTTCAGACATGGGTAATGATTGCCTCAGAATCTGGTGCTCGTCCCCCATCAAGTGTCCGAATCGTGTTGGGCTTCTAGGAAAGATGGTAGAAACGTCCAGAGCAGCCTCTTCACCTAGGCGGGATAAGTGATTATGCGAGGAAGAAGCTGGGAAGGTACGTTTGACTTTCGATGGCGAAGAGGATGCAGGTGGTTTGATTGGTGATCTTGTAGTTCGGGAGGGAGTTGGAAGCGGCCGCGCCCTGTCTGCCTTGATCGGTGATCTATCCCTCTGCCTAACGAGCTCTGGTTTCCTCGGCGAGTTCCCCTCTTCATTCCTGATAGTCCGAGACTCTCGCACTGAGCCAGCTTTGTAATCCGTCGAGTCGTCCATCTCCACACTCATCAAGTCAGGCATAGACATATCGCCAATCATTGAAAGCGAAATATTCATGTTTTCGTGTCGGGATTGAGGCATCAAAAAAGACTCGTCTCCTGCGGCAGGCGCTGCTTCGGGGCTGAGCGCTCTATCCGCAATCTGCTTATGAAGATCTAAAATGGGACGAGTAGGAGAAGGCGGTAAAGGAATTTTGGCTGGTGAGAGGTGTTTAGCAGGAGAGCGAAGGAGCCGGGAGGAAGGGAGGTAGTTGTCTGTGTGTTTGGTTGGAGATCGGCCGATGGGTTTCCGCTCTGCTTGGTGTGACTGCTCTACACTCGAGGAGGAGTAGACATGTAGTTTATCTCCCTCCGTACCCACTCCAGGCCCGGAAGGGCGGATTTGAAAAGGAGAGTTGGGGAAGACTCGTGTGGTTGGCATCGTTGTTGTCGGCATTACTGGGCTATCGGGCAGAGGAGGAAGCGAGCGAAAGTCATCGTCGAACCTGTTCATCAGTATCCTCTGATGATCGAGACACTTACATCATAGTGTATGACTGTGTTCCGCTTGATATAGGTATCCACTAAGATGTTGAGTAAAAGTAGAATGTTGATCAACATGTACTGGTACAAAGTCAGTCGCCAGAATTCAGGCACGGTACGGGTTTGACTACTCTATATTACAAGCATATTCACAGCAACTGATCTTCCTCTCGTCCTCACAAATCAGAGTCACTCACGACACAACAGACAACTTCAAGCATTGATCGGGCGATACAAGTACATGCTCGACTACAGAACTTTCTATCTGACGACCTCCAACGATGGGAGTTTAATTGGACCTTCAACCTTCTCACAAGTGACCGTGACGTCTTCTTGGTATTTATCGACTTCGTAGTTGAATTCGTCATTTTCTTCACTGAGAGCAATCTGAACATATGGAACGCCTGGATCTTTGACTACTTCGACTTCACACTATACGCAGTCAGCTTGGTTCACTAGAGTAAAGTGAAATCTACTCACTTCATAGTGGTACTTTCCATTCCAGAGGAATCTCATCATGCTGACATTTCCGGATTGACCGGTTTCAAAGAACCTCAAGTCAGGCAGTTGAAGTTTCTCCTTGCTAGTCATGGAGGTCGTGTCGATATTGCCGCCACTGTATACGTCGTCGTCCCAATCGCTGACGAAGGTCACGTCGACGGGCTTCGCTAGCTCAGTGGATAGTACCGGCATAGCGACGACCGATAGAGATAGTATTGAGAGATGGAGCTTCATAGTGATTGTGATTGGGTTGACTTTGCAGTAGGTCTTCAATTGCGTCTTTGCCGAGTCGATGAGGAAGATCAGTGACAAATATCACTGATATAGTCGCCTTATGAAGCTTACTCTCTTCACACGATCGACATCAAATCCCCCCTCTCTAAAGTGAGAGAGGAAGAACGGATGCGTTTCTACAGTACGATCGAGGAATATCGTTTCTGATTGATACTTCCATTGATGGACTCCCTGGAATAGCCAGTTTTAGGCGAGTCTGGTGTGACTGCATGAACATCAATAAAGGATCAGATTGCCGGACCAGCAATGTCAGGAGAAAGTGGAGGGATCGAGCGTGACAACGATCACCAAAGGACAAAGCAAAGTGACGGCGGTACGCTATGATCGCTCAGGGCATGAAGTCTGCGTATTTAGAAATCTCGTCATGATATAATCAGATGCCATTCAAAGTCGACTAAGGCCATGTTGTCATCACCGCGCCTCGTCAAGTGCAATGACCCAATACATAGATATATAAATACTATTAGATCCAGAGATACCTTTTGATGATGGAATATTGTAGTCAGCTCATATTGAAAAGGGACCCATCTGTTTGCTATCGCTCCCAGCTAGGCCTTAGGTTATTACAGAGACGTTGGGTCAGACACATGTCCTGAGCTGCCGCAGGCTTATAGGGTCATCCCAGTTCTGTTGCTTAGCTTAAAAGAAACGGATCTGCTTAGGACAATCGTATGCATCTGTTCTCTACGCCAAAGGTAGGTGTCGCAATCTCTCAACATCTTGACGTAATCGATCTCGCTATGTACGTATAATCTTTTCACAGTCCACTGTGACTTCGTCCTCGTGCTTATTGGCTCTCCAGCTATATTCAAGGTAAGGTTTCGACGGGTCATGCTCGAAGACAATGTGTACGATGGGGACTTTGGGGTCTTTTATCACCCTGACCACACACTATGAAGAGTCAGTATACTTCTGAGCACATACAGTATTGTAGGACGAGACTCACCCCGAAATAATAATTTCCAAATGCGCCACTCTCAACGGTAAAGCTGGAGCCCAGATATGCAGGCTCAGTATCTGGTCCATAGGTTTTGACTACATAATAAGACGTGTCATCGACGGGGACCTTATCGTCAATAGATAAAGAGGCAAGGTTGACGTCGCCAATGTGTCCCTCAGTCCAGTCGGTGACGATGATCACGGAGAGGGGATTGGCGAGCTCGGCGGCAAGGGGTGGAATTTCAGGTGTTTCTGCGGCGAGCACTGGAACAACCGCGAATAAAGCGATAAAGGCAGAGATGATAAGTTTCATGGTGGATTGCTCAGTGTTCTCCTAAAGTAGTCTATTGAAAGCTTGTTTGGTCGTTCACGATAATCGTTGGGGAAGACAGGATAAGGCCGATTGGCTCAGTCTGATATAGTGTCGCACTGCGCTAATCCGTCGATCGGCTCCATACATCTATTCAGTGGTACGAGGCGTTCCAAGGAACCGGCGATCATGCCTTGAAAGGTTGCGATGGGTCAATACGGGTTAAACTGTTTTGATCGACGTCTCCTTTATTCATCTCCGATACATCCATCGAGTCGTACGAGGCGTTCCAAGGGGATAACGATCATACCATGAAAGGTTGTCATACGTCAAGGCGGGTCAAGCTGTTCCAATTGATGTCTCCTTTATCCATCTCCGTTACCTGTGCGTCATTGGCCAAGGAGATACAGTACACGGGACTGGCAATCATGCCATGAAAGGTCAGGATGCGTTAGACGGGTCAAGCTATTTCGATTGATGTCTCCTTTGTTCATCCCCGATACATGCGCTTCATTGGCCAAGGCGATCCCCCATCTTGACGAGATATGATCAGTATGACAGTATAATGCTGTCCCTCAGATACTCCCCGTTTCACCTCAAAGAAAGCCTTTTGCGGAACGTTGACAACATTGTACATACTCTCTCGCCCTTTGCCACTGGTCACCGTCCCGTGTACTTTGTCATTCCTTAGCTCGGTGATATTGGCCGCGAGAAGGAGTCAAAGGCTGACCTTTCGATCGGAGAGACCGGCAACGGTATGCTAGTTTCGCTGTTGACATACGAGTACGTACAATATAGCAGCCTCGTACGTATACATAAACACGTTCACTGGTCCCAGTCTATACCTTGTCTCGGAAGTTCTTTTCCTCACAGACCAATCTCACCTGCTTATCGTACACGTTAATCCTGGCATCCTCCTTGTCCATGGTATCATTATGATCTTCAAGAATTACAACATGGACCACCGTGACACCAGGATCTTCAACCACAGTGACCGTACACTATCCAAAGTCAGCCTATACACAATGAACGAGGGAGCTCGACTGACATTCATATAATCCCCGACCGACCACCTACTACCTCGCTCCATCCTGAAATGGAATGCATCATCAATATGATCCAACTCGAACGTCTTCAATTCTAGCAAATCGCGCTGTGCGGGTGTTTCGCCGGGGAAATCGATTTTGACTTTATCGTGATTCAGAATGATAGAATCGATCAGGGTATCGGCAACCCAGCCATCGTTCCAGTCGGTGGTAACTATGACATTGAGGGGATTGGCGAGGTCTTTAGCAAAACCCGGAATAGCCATCAAGGCGATAAGCGGGAGGAGAGAGAACTTCATATTGTAGCTGGAGTTATATTTCGATCTGTACAGTATTGTGCAGGTCGGGTCGGATTCCGGAAAGTCGATGGGAAAGATGCTTACACTAGATTGACCTCATATATAATGGTATGCACTCACTGCTTGCCGACGATCAGGCCAATTTCCCCTAGATATAGATGATCGTATAAAGAAAGGAACACGGCTCCTGAGAAGCGTCTCCCGTTTGGGACTCTACACTCTTTTCATTGTCCCCTTCCAGGCCTTTTACCAAACAGTATTGTTCGCTAAGAAGCGCGAGTTATGGGGGGATTGTCAAGGGAATACCCGAGGGGACGGGCAAGACGAAACGGGACGTACGATACCGTCTCAAATCGCAGGGTCAGACGATGATCTTCACAGATTCCTTTCATGCCATATTGTATCGAATGCTCGGCCCCTGAGTGCGGATGATCGCGTAGTCGAATTGCAGCACGGATTGTAGTCCCAGGGCAAAGCGTCTTCGGTGATTCCCTTCACCTGTAGCGAACATTTCCATTCCGACTCAAGTCGTCGCCGCCCACATGTCAGTACCATCACTGCGCACGTATGCATACTCTATCCCCCTCTACATACCCTCTCGACGTCTAGGAGTAGCCCTCAAGATATTGTCGACCCTCAAGATCATCTCGGCAGCTTCAGAAGCACTGACAACCACCTGTTTCTTCAATTTATAAGATTCGGTAATTCCCAGTTCTCTCATGGAAGCGATTTCTCCTAGTTCCATGTCTACCATTAGCCTTCTATCCGAATTTGATGGAGTGAGATTAATGTACCAAGACCAGCATCGGTTTGACCCTCGTAGTGCGCTGCTCGGAGTTTGGTGACTAGGTCAGAAGAGTCGTATCCACCATTATCGGCCAAGATGGTTGGGATCTGTCCATCAGTTAATGTCACGTAGAGACGTCAGATTACGACTCACCTGCCTGAGAGCCCTGGAGAAGGCCTCCACTGCCAATGCCTTCTTTCCCTTGACGGTCCTAGCAGCCTCATCAACCTTGTTGGACATTGCCATTTCTGCGCATCCTCCTCCGAGAGTGACCCTGGTCTCCTTGACTGTCTGCGATAGAACAGATAGAGCATCGTGTAATGACCTCTCTGCTTCCTCGACCATCTGGGTAGTTCCACCTCGTAGAACGACCGTACATGCTTCTCCAGCAGCGACACCAGAGAATTTGATCAACTGCCGAATCAGCTACATCCCAGTCTTTATATGAAGCTGAACATACCTTGTCCTCTCCAATCATGATCTCCTCGATGACCTCACATCGACCAATCTTGACTTTATCAGGAGCATCAAAAGTACTTGTGATATCACCACCAGTAACGAGGGCGAGTCGCTCGACGCCCTCGAAATCGGCATGTTCGATCGACATGATTCCGTACTCGGCGAGTAGGTTCTCGGGGTAGTTGTAGATCAATTGACGGTTGACGAAACAAGTGACTCCGTGAGCTGCGATAGCGGCTACCTTTGCCTTCATCTTCTCCTGATTTAATCAGCTTTGTCATGGCGGTTCGAAGCGCGCGGCTTACCCTCTCGGCTCGCTCGAGCTCGGCCAATTTACCGGTACCGTCCACCTTGACTCGGGCACCAAAGATCTTGATCTTGTCAGTATCCATAGCTGGCTGTCAGCTCGTTGACTCATAGGAACGCAATGAAGCTTACATGTGTTGGCAATGAGAATCTTGGCGTTCTCTATTCGTTTTGGCGAATTTGTAGCAATAGTCTTGTCGAGAATGAAACCTGTATATTAGCTGCTTCCCTTCTGTCACAAGTTCAAGGAGCTCACCCTCATCCAAGTACGAGTCTGTCAATTTTCCTCCAACCTTTTTGATGATTTGAATATGTTCCAAATCCGTACTTCCCTTCAACCTTAAAACAGCATCTACTGCCAAGTTGGCGAAATAATCTTTATCCTGATTCAACACTTTAGAACTCAAAGTCGTCCTTGCGATATTGAATAAATCCTCCCTAAACCTCTTTTCATCTTTAGCGTTATCCGTTGAAGAAGCTTCTAAAGCAGATAGAGCAGCTTTTGAGGCGATCCTGAATCCTTCGACTACGGTTTGAGGGTGAATCTTTTGGGTTCCGATGAGTTTCTCGGCTTCGCGTAAGAGTTCAGAAGCGAGGACACAGACTGAAGTGGTTCCATCTCCGACTTCATCATCTTGGACTTTGGAGATATTGACGAGGATTTTCGCAGCGGGATTGTCTAGAGCGATGGATTTTAAAATAGTAGCTCCGTCGTTTGTCACTGTGAGTTGTTGGGTTGATGCGGATTCTGTTCATTAGCTTGAAGCATCTAGTCCTTGGTCGGCAAAACCATACGGAGAATCTTGTTCATTCCCTGCTTCATCAGCGACTTTTGATTCAAGTGATGGTGGAACAGGATTACTAACCTTTGGTCCGAGCGTCGACTTGACGAGATCTCCAAGTGCCATAGCACCGACAAAAGACGACAATCGAGCATTCTCTCCCCTCTCCTCAGTAGCCTGGACGTCAGCATGCCCACACACGACAGGTAGTGATAGTGTCATGAACTTCACTTACATCGTCTGCCCAAATGTTCATTCTTGCCGAGCTTCTTCGTTGTTCGTCCAGTCA
>Ga0265797_10007680_pt1 | contig 14619 bp, 10 predicted proteins | sample P2T30metagenome_FD_192433 | JGI IMG/M metagenome (GOLD analysis project Ga0265797, IMG submission 192433) | Plant litter microbial communities from East Loma Ridge, Irvine, California - P2 T30 | ecosystem: Environmental > Terrestrial > Plant litter > Unclassified | place: USA: California... | reverse complement strand
CAGGATAGTCCTCGAAATTAGGCCAAATGCGCAAGATCGCGCGGCGACGCTGGCGGAATTCGTCCAAGCTGAGATGACGATGATGAGTTCGAAAGAAATGTTCGACGAAGCTCTTGGTCTCCGCAAGGCAGGTGGGTGATGGGCAGACTGGACAAAGCACTTCGCCGGTTTGCGCTTCATATTCCCTGTTCCGGAGGAGATCGATGAAAGTGACTCTGGCACTGGAGCTGTGTTTCTCGTGCAAGTGATGTTGCAGCTTGTCCATGTAGCCTAATTCGTCGACGTAGCCATTGAGTCGAACGCCGTGATTCACCTTGAAGGAACACCTCGGCATGGGACACGTTCTGTAGTCTTGAAGCTTAGAGCTAGTAGAGTTCTTCGCGGCGTGTATCGAAGTTAGATCTCGAGTCAAAAGCGCTCCACAACGATTGCACGGAACTGGTGTGTCATCATCATGTCCGGCGAGCATGTGATCAACGAGTTAGTCTTTTCGAACGGAACCCCTTGAGCCACTTCGGTCGCAACTCAATACGGGGCAGTCGTATAAATGCTGACGGCTGTGACTACGTTTGTGGCGTGTCAAGTCTCCTCGATGTTTTAAAGGGTTGGTTTTGCACCCGGCTACATCACACTTGTAATCATGGTCGAGAGATTGAGTCGATGGTGCAGGAAGAACTTCGTCCATGGACAGGCTGGCAACGGCACAGGTTCCACCGGTATTATGTCTCGACAGCGGAGGCAGCGTGCGGGCAGCAATACCCCTGTTGCCCTTTCGTTAGCTCACATCTTTTTCTTTAAACTCACCCATCACCAGGCAGCAACTCCCCAGCCGCGCCCACCTGGTCCTCGCACCACTCCGAAAAACGGCCCATGCAGAAGGTCCTCATGCACAGCCGCCCAATCAACTTGATCTGTCTCTTGCTGCAGTATCATAGCCCAGTCCACCTGGTCAACGTAGTTAGACATAATTGGTCGGATCGTGCTTGGCGAGAAGGGCGTCGTAGATGTGGCTGAGGGTGCTAATACCAGATTGGTAGAATTGGCGAGGGAGAGGGGCGAGACGAGACGAAATTGGCTGGTGTTGGATTGGTTGGTTGGGCTTGCGAGATGGGAGAAGTCGACGATGCTGAAGTCGCTGTTCTCGGATTGGTCGAAAGCTGCAGAAGGGTCAAGTGGCCATAAGACGGAAGTGGTAGTCGTAAACGAGCTTCGTGTACCTGGTGTGTAGGAAGCTGTCGAAAGCTGAGAGAAACGGATGAAGATGGGTACTGTGGATGTGGTGACTATGCTTCTGGCTGGCACTCTGTCGCGCCTGCCTTGCCAAGGAAAAGGGCACAGTACCGAACTTAGTGGCCTTTGCTTGGTTACCTCAGAGCAGATGACGTGTATATGGACGCTGTCAGTCGTGGTCGGAGATGATATTGCGATTTGGAGCCTACGGGCGAGATGATGGAATGCTTGTGCTGGCAATGCGGCGACTGATGATTGATACACTGATGAGGGCCACATGAGCATGATGCGAAGACGCGCTTTCTGATCGTGTCCCGAGTTCTGGCTCATGGGTGAGATCTTTCAGCGAGGTTGGAAGCGCTTTCGCCAGAGCCCTTTCGCATCTCCGTTTGGTCCATTTGTTTGCGCTCGGTAACTTACTGACAACTCTGAGCATGGTCATAGACGAATTCATCTCGTCCACCACACTGCACAATTCTCGAAATTCCATTCTGTTCATATGTAAGTGATGATCTGTAGTACAGCATGCACGACCGAATTGAAGTATCTCCTTAACAAAGCTTGCGCTCGTTCCCCCACCCTGTCCTTGTGGCCCGCAGCTGGCGACTTGTCGCGAGCGAGGAAGACCATCCGTGGTAGAATAGGAGCTGTGACATGTCTGGACGGTGTACACAAGTTCCCGAACGATCATTGAGTAGGTCGGTAAGGCTATCGAAGAACAAGGTGTCGGTGCCCGATATTTCTGTCGCGTTTCGTTTCAAGGAAGGTCCACCCAAGACCTAGGGAAAGGGACAGGCATACAAAGTTGTCGTGGCTAAGAAAATCCGATGAGTGGACCGAGCAGCTGTCGGGGGGCAGTCGTTGCGTTGTGTTGGACGACTTTGAACCTCCACATCACGTCAAGATGTCTAAAGCACGTCACTGAACAAAAGAATCTCAATAGTTGTATTTGAGGGAGTAGCTGACACTGTACAAGATATAAAACACGCCCACTTTCGCTGCTCAGTCTTTCCAACCCGCCCAAATGCAAATCTAAGTCACGCTTATTGGTTGGTCTTGCCACGCGCGTTTGGCTTGGGGATGTTGTCGAGGATGCTCTTCTGCTGGGGTGGGTTGTACGCCAGCTTCCGGGTCTTGAGCGGTGCCCACTTGTATCTGTGGTGTTTGTTAGTGTCCACTCGATTCTCCATCAAGTGCGAAAGTGCTCACCTCTTGACCCAAACGCTAATGGCGAAGAGAACACTGGTGACGGCCAACACCTTCCAGCCCATCTTCTTGCGGTCGTCCATCTCGGGCTCAGCAGTCCAGTTCAGGAATTCAACAACGTCCTTGGCCATCTGCGAGGTCGATGCCTTGGTGCCGTCGTCGTACTCAACGAGGTCGTCGTAGAGAACACGAGCCATTGCAATGCCGGTACCAGGGAAGTAGGGGTTGAAGTTGAGGCCCTCCTGAACGACGGCACCCGCAGGTGGCTCCTCAGGGTAACCGGTCAACAAGCTGAAGATGTAGTTGCAGCCACCGTGGCGGGCCTTGACCATGAGCGATAGATCCGGGGGCAGAGCACCGTTGTTGGCGGCGCGCGCGGCTTCGTCGTTCTTGTAGGGAGCGGGCATGTAGTCAGAGAGCTTTCCGGGGCGCTTCTCTATCTCACCCTCGTTGTTGGGCTCGGTATCGTACTCGTTCTCTTCGGCGAGGGCCTTGGCTTCGTCGACAGTCATGAACTGGCCGACGACTGCTCGGTAGGGGACACGGGAGATGGAGTGGCAGGATGAGCAGACTTCGCGGTAGACCTGGAAACCGCGGCGGAGGCTGTTACATATGTTAAGAGTGTTGATCGTTGTGTGGATACCAAACACTTACGCTCCGTGGTCGAATGTCTTGTGCCACTTCTCGTGCTCCCACGGGTACGAAGTTGGGTGTAGGCTGTGGTCAAAAGTGTCAGCTCATGCCTTCCCTTGGTCCGCCCTATCCCATCTTCACATCACTCCTTCCAGGATCACTCACCCCTCTTCGGCGGGTGTCATGGCGTCGGCGGTGCGGCCGAACATCTGCCAGTACCATGCGGTCGAGCCGATAGCGAAAACGGTGGCGCCAATGGGGAGGGCGTTGTTCTTGAAAGACGAAGCAGCTCCCTCGGCAGAGCTCGATGTCGAAGCCGCGCGCTAAATGATCCAATTCGTCAGCCACCGTGTCAATCAAGCGTGTAGACAGCCCAAACACCCTCGTGAAGCCGGTGATGCATCGTCGGGCGCCGCGGGGGTTCTCGGGATGGGGTGGGTGTGCGGTAGTCGTACCGAAGCAGTCCTGCTGGTGGCATTGCGGGCTGCGACGCCGGCGGAGCGCGCCGTGCGCAGTGCTGATCGAGCCAACATGCTGTATGTGAGCTGGCCCGGAGCAAGGAGGGGGTGGATCAATGGGGTCGCTGGCGGTGGTGATAGGTAGTGGTTGAGTTGCCCGGCCGCGCCTGCTTCACGATTCTTTGCCAGCCTTGGCGGGCGCTCAAGTCAGCAGCAGCGGCCCGGCGCTCATTGGCTGGTGGCCACACCACCAAGGAATGCATGATTCCTTCATTTTCCGAGTGGTCAATATCCTCGTGTCCGTGATGCTATAAGACGACTACTTGTTAGGAAAGCTTTGCATGGAGTGTTTGGCTTTCAGCGAGTCCGAGTTGTCGTCACCACGTTCTACAGGCCAGCATTTTATTCGCAGCAATGTCAAACTTCAACCCCCAGACAAGAGGCGAAGGGCCTTCAACGACTAGCATTTTGATTAATCCAATATCTGAGATTGTGGCCACAGCTAGCCTTGAGTAGCAGTTATTCGGACTGCACAAGATCTTACGTGCGCGCCAGGTTCCTAAGATTTTAGCTTTGCAATGAACGGCATGTAGACAGTCCACCCAGCGCCTATTTTATCAAGGTGTTGGTACGGCATCTTATGTTTAGACCATCGTGAATACCGTTTGAGTAAGAGCAGCATGCACTCTGCATAAATCCCTTCCGATGCTGAAGTTCTCGCATCAGCCTGTCAGTGACACGATACCGGATGGAAAGTTTGCAAGCATGTCCATTCTGATCACAAGCATCTCGCATGGGAAAGAAATGCCTACTGAAAGATCCTCCATTGGGAATTTAGGAGATAAGAGTAACAGCGAACACACAGAAAACATACACATCACTGGAAACAATTTTGGAACGAATGTGGCAGCTACTTCTATACGTGACCACTCATGAAGGAATTGTGGAGACGCTCAAACGAGTGCTTGGGGTTTGGTCTGGCAAGGGCTGACAGAAATGCCAGAACATCCAGCATGTCCGCAAATAGAGACGATGCTAGGAGGACTGTCCTTGCGTGGTTGTAGAAGAAGAAAGGATCTGAACCGGCGGAGATTTTGTAGGCGAGCCAGTGGCGCGTGCCCTTGCATTGTTCATCGTCTCATATCTTGGCGCGACAGCACCTCCATTCGCAAACAGAAATTGGCCAATTGCAAGGGCGCGCATTTCTCTCTCATGCGCTGTTTCAGGCCAAATGGCAGCAAGGCGCTTTTCAGTACCGAGCTATGGGCATCGCGACCTTCCACCACCGCTCTTTCCCGCAGTAGTAGACGCCTGACACTTCTTCCTCGCCGGGCGCTGCTACATTCCCGCCCCACGACAACCACTACTTACCCCGCCATACAAACAACGACTCCCTTTGTCACTACTGCGCGACGAGCACCGCGACCTTCACAACACACCTCACACACTTCCAGAAGACACTGCTCGCATAGAAGAAACATGTGCAGGCATTTCGGAGCAGAAGAGCAGGGATCGACCACCATTGCTGGAGGGCGTGAAGTGCTACCGACCAATGTCAAGCCGATTCACTATGACTTGACTCTGGAGCCGAACTTCGAGGACTTCACCTACGAGGGCAAGGTTACCATTGAGTATGGCATGTCGCTCTCACACTCATTTTCAAATGCTAACACTGCTCAGTCTAGATGTCAACGAAGACAGCACCTCGATATCCCTCAACACGATCGACCTCAAGATCCACTCCACCACAGTCTCCACGGGCGACCAGCTCATTTCCGACTCACCCAAACTCTCCCACGATGAAGATACACAGACAACAAAGGTCAGCTTTGACCAGACTCTGTCCAAGGGCAGCAACGCGAAGCTCACCATGACCTTCTCTGGCATATTGAACGACAACATGGCGGGTTTCTACCGGTCCTCGTTCAAGGCAGAGGATGGGTCAACAACATACATGGCTACGACGCAGATGGAGCCTACCGATGCACGGCGCGCATTCCCTTGCTTCGACGAGCCTGCGCTCAAGGCAAAGTTCACCGTCACGCTCATCGCAGACGACAAGATGACGTGCTTGAGCAACATGGATGTAGCCTCTAAGAAGAGTGTGGACTCCAAGGTGACTGGCGGAAAGCGCCAGGCCGTCACATTCAACCCAACACCGCTCATGTCGACGTATCTTCTTGCCTTCATCATTGGAGAGCTCAACTACATTGAGACCAACAGCTTTCGCGTACCTGTCAGGGTATACGCACCCAAGGACAGGGATGTCGAGCACGGCCGATTCTCCCTCGAGCTTGCTGCGAAGACACTAGCATTCTACGAGAAGACATTTGACAGCGACTTCCCGCTGCCGAAGATGGACATGATTGCCATTCCTGACTTTAGCGCTGGTGCCATGGAAAACTGGGGTCTCATCACATACCGGGTGGTAGACATTCTCATCGATGAGAAGGTCAGCGGCGCGGCTATGAAGGAGCGGGTAGCCGAGACTGTGCAACACGAGCTTGCACATCAGTGGTTCGGCAATCTGGTAACCATGGACTTCTGGGATGGACTGTGGCTAAACGAGGGATTTGCGACATGGATGTCATGGTACTCGTGTAACATCTTCTACCCAGACTGGAAGGTCTGGGAGGGCTACGTTACTGACAACCTTGCCTCCGCCCTGTCTCTCGACTCCCTGCGCAGCAGCCATCCAATTGAGGTACCCGTCAAGCGCGCAGACGAGGTCAACCAGATCTTCGATGCCATCTCGTACTCCAAGGGCTCTAGTATCATTCGCATGATCTCCAAGTACATCGGCGAGGAGACGTTCATGGAGGGAATCCGTCGGTACCTCAAGAAGCATGCTTATGGCAACACCGAGACCGGTGACCTGTGGGCAGCTCTGAGCGACGCGAGCGGCAAGGATGTTGGCAAAGTCATGGACATTTGGACCAAGAAGGTCGGCTACCCAGTCGTTACCGTCACCGAAGGCACGGACTCCATCCACCTCAAGCAGAATCGTTTCCTTCGCACTGCCGACGTCAAGCCCGAGGAGGACCAGACGCTGTACCCCGTGTTCCTTGGCCTGCGCACCAAGGAGGGAGTCAATGAGGATCTGACGCTCTTCGATCGCGAAGCAGACTTTAAGTTGAAGGATCTCGACTTCTTCAAACTCAACGCCGACCACTCTGGACTCTACCGGACTTCGTACTCACCCGAGCGGCTGCGAAAGCTTGGTGTCTCCGCCAAAGAGGGTCTGCTGACCGTCGAAGACAGGGCTGGTATGATCGCCGACGCTGGATCACTCGCTGCTTCAGGCTATCAGAAGTCTTCTGGCATTCTCTCCCTCCTCGACAGCTTCAAGAGCGAGCCCGACTTTGTGGTGTGGCAAGAGATCACGGGTCGCATCGGCTCCCTGCGCGGCGCATGGCTGTTCGAAGACCAGGCTACGCGTGACGCTCTGAAGAAATTTCAGCTGGACATTGTTCAGGACAAGTCGCACCAGCTGGGATGGACATTCAGCGAGAACGACGGCCACATTGAGCAGCAGTTCAAGAGCCTGATGTTCGGTGCTGCCGGTATCTCTGGTGACGAGCAGATCATCAGGGCATCTTTCGACATGTTTGAGAAGTTCAAGGCAGGCGACCGATCAGCCATCCACCCCAACATCCGCGGAAGCGTCTACGCCATCGTCCTGGCCAACGGCGGCACGGAAGAGGTGAGTCCATTCAGGACCCATTGTTGACACTGCAACTGACACACTCCAGTATGACGCCGTCGTGAACGAATTTCTCAACGCCAAAACCGCTGACGAGCGCAACTCCGCCCTCCGCTCCCTCGGCCGCGCAAAGTCCCCCGAGCTCATCCAGCGCACCCTCGATTTCGCCTTCAGCAAGGACGTCAAGGGTCAGGACATCTACTTACCCATTCAGGGTCTGCGGGGCCATCAAGACGGGTGTTACGCGCTGTGGAACTGGGTCAAGGACAACTGGACGGAGCTCGAGAAGAGGCTGCCGCCTAGCTTGAGCATGCTGAGCAATGTCGTGGCTATTGGCACGTCGAGCTTTACGCACAAGGAGCATATCAAGGACATTGAGGCGTTCTTCAAGGACAAGAGCACGAAGGGCTTTGATATGAGTCTGAGTCAGAGCATTGATTCGATTAGTGCAAAGTCGGCGTGGTTGGAGAGGGATGGGGAGGATGTCACGGGGTGGTTGAAGGAGCACAAGTATCTGTCGTAGGTACCTCGTGTGGTAGTTTGTAGACAGAGAGGGAGGATGACGGTCGAAGCAGAGAGCTGTGACAATTTCCACAGAACATGTAAAACAGATATTAGAAGAGTGAAGGACATGCACAACGCAACCTGGGTACTTTTGCACAAATCTGTACGTGACTCGTCGATCCCCAGCAATATAGTATGAACCGATTCTGAGCCAAGCTGATTGTGTTGTCTGGGATTACAATTTAAGATTGAAGAGTATGAAGTGCATAATCAATTAGTTACAGTTGATGGGTGAGAGGCATGTGCACGTGAGAGCGCGATGGATGAAGCGAACTTCAACTTTGCGGATCGACAGCCTTGACATCAGCAACACCACAACTTCGCGCCACCACGACCCCTCGCAAACATGGCTTCCAATGGATCCGAGTCGCCTAGCACGGCAAAACGCTCTCGTGCGGAAATGGAGGCAGACGATGGCATGGCCCTTGCGCCGGCGCAAATTAACGATGGTGTGTACCAGCTGCAAGCGACGACCAACACGCGCAGCATTACTAACACCACGCTGCAGATGATACCTCCTCTGACGATGACGACTTCGGCCCCGCGCTCCCCTCCTCCGCGCCGAAAAAGAAGAAGCGAAAGCTGCCGTACGAGAAGCTCTACGTAGCCGCGCTCCCAGCATCACAACGCTACTCCAAGTCGCTCATGCACCGCGAGCAGCTCTGCTTCACGACCCTAACACCCTACACCGACTTCCTAATCACGAGCTCGATAGACGGCGTGGTCAAGTTCTGGAAAAAAGACTTTGGCGGCATCGAATTCGTGAAGGAGTTCAGGGCACATACGGCGGAGATACGGTCTGTCAGCGTGAGCGCGGATGGGCGCAGCTTTGCGACTGCGGGCGCGGACAATACGGTCAAGATATTCGATGTGGTTACGTTTGATTTGCTGGCTATGCTGAGCTTGGAGTATGGCCCCAAGGCGGTGTGCTGGGTTCATGGGAGGGGCGCGAGTTTTCCGCAGCTTGCGGTTAGTAGTGAGGATGATGGCTGGATACGTGTCTACGATGGGCGAGGCGAGAATTTGGAGCCTCTACATACCCTCAAGACGATTCACCGCTCGCCTGTCAGTCTAATGGCCTACAACAACGCCTTTGACTGTGTCGTTAGCGCTGACACGAGTGGTATGATCGAGTACTGGCGGCCCAGCGGCACTTTTGAAAAGCCGCCAAACGTTTGGCCCCTCAAGTCTTCCACCTCGCTCTTCGACTTCAAAAAGTCAAAATCTGTGCCCTCGTCTCTCACTCTCTCGCCATCCGGAAAGCACTTCGCAACCTACTCATTCCCGGACCGCAAAGTTCGCGTGTTCGATTTCTCCACGGGCAAGCTGCATCGCACGTATGACGAGTCCATCGACACCATCACAAGCATGCAGCAAGCCGGCACTGCAGTACAACACCTCGAAGACATGGAATTCGGGCGGCGCATCGGCATCGAGCGCGATCTCGACACACCCTCTATCCGAGCGCGGCTAAACGTAATCTTCGACGAGACAAGTAATTTCATTCTCTACGGCAGCATGTACGGCGTCAAAGTAATCAACACCCTCACCAACAAACTCGTCAAACTCTACGCCCAAGAAGAATCTCTCCGGCCCCTCTGGCTCAGCCTATACCAAGGGCAGCCCGAAAAAAAAGGCGTCGTAACCGTCGAAATGGCCGCGTCCGAAAACCCCCTCTTACAAGAAGCCGAAGCGCGCGACGCAATGCTCGTATCCACGGGCGCAAACAAAGTCCGCTTCTACATGTTCACCAACGACGCCTCTCCTTCGAAATCGTCTCGCGACGTGCACAACGAGAAGCCACGAAACGCGCATGCAAGACAGCAGGAAAGCGCCGCGGCAGCAACGGGCTCCACAGCAACACTGCACACCACCTACGGCGACATTACTATCCGCCTCTTTCCCACCAGCGCGCCTAAAGCCGTGGAGAACTTCGTCACGCATGCGCGGAGTGGATATTACAACGATGTTATTTTCCACCGTGTGATTCGCAAGTTTATGATTCAGACAGGAGATCCGCTGGGCGATGGCACTGGGGGTGAAAGTATCTGGGGTAAAAACTTCGCTGACGAATTTGATGCGAGTTTACGACATGATAAGCCGTATTGTGTGAGCATGGCGAATGCGGGGCCGGGAACGAATGCGAGTCAGTTTTTTGTGACGACCGAGAAAGCTGTAAGTACCCATCACATATTTCCCATTCATTGCCCTGCTGTTTGTTGGTTTGGTTTGATTTCAGTTCCGCTCACGTACTAACGTGGTGATGATTTAGCCGTGGCTCGATGACAAGCATACTATTTTTGGGCGCGCGGTTGGGGGCATGGATGTTGTGCATAAGATTGAGAATGCGAAGGTTTATAAGGAGAGGCCTGAGGAGGATATTAAGATTATTAATATTTCGGTTTCATAAGTGAGGGAGGAGGGATGGTGAAGGGTGAAGTGAGATGGGAGTTGGGGTCAAATCAGCAGAGCAGAAGCACGATCGACTTGGTAGCGGAAGTGCGGTACAAATCAAAGGTATCGCTGGGGCTCGGATGGTCTAAGTAAGCATGAGACTCATAAATCGTTCAATTCCCACTACCCAACATACTACCACTAAGAATAGGAGGCGACGATAACTTTGAACCAGCCCCACAACATCCGCACAAATCCAATCCATCAAACCCCACCACAACCCCCTCACGTCCGCCGAAACTCAGGCAGCGCAGTAATACTCCTTAAACTCATAACCGACTGCCGCCACGGACGCAGTGCGCGCGCAGGTTCCTGCGGGGGTCCAGATACCTCTTTTTCCCCGACATGGTACAGTGGATGCCTGACAGGCACATACGACTCGGACCACGCACTCGCGTTGGTGGCGAGATGATTTGTCGTATTGCGCGTGGACGCGTAATTGGTGGAGCTCGGGGAATTAGAATTAGCGTGGCGGCGCCAGAAGCGGATGAAGATGCTTTCGGCTCTCATTTCGTCGTGGACGGGCGCGGAGTCAAGGTGTTCAGCCATGTCGCTGTTCCCGGATTCTTTGCTGTACTCCACGAAATCGGGTTCCTCGCTGCCGCGACTGTCCTTCAACACCTCGCTGATATTAATCCAAGATCTCGGCTTCTTGCGCTCGGGCGGCGACACGGGCGACGGCGGTGTATGTTTCCTCGCGCTGTTACGCGACAAGCGCAGCGACATCCACTTCTTTACGCGCGCGGGGACAAGGCGCACGATGAGGAGGCGTATAGATGGCAACGAGACACACACGAAGCTAGCAGCGAGCTCCAACTCCGTCCAAATCGTAACCGGCACATAATCCCACGTCGGATCCAGCGTCACGCGACTAAAATGCATCAACGTCCGCAGCCGAATCAGCGTAGCAATACACCCAAACGTGCCAACACTAAACATGAACCCCACAGCCACTTTCTTCCATCTCCGCATCGTCAGGCCCCTAATAAAAACGAGCGGCAACACGAGTAAAATGAAGTCCTGTGCGATGGCGGACCCGGAGATGGCGAAAGACGTGGCTTGGTAGTCGAGGCATTTCCCGCCGGGTATGTCTCTGTTCCAGAAGAATTCGAAGGGGCGGCAGGAGAGTATACTGACGAGGAAGACGATTATGCTGTTGATTGCGATGTACGGGATTATGATGTATGCTGTTATGCGGAAGGAGCGGCTGCGGAAGATTTCGAGGTAGAAGAGGACGATTGAGATTTTGATCATACCGAGGGTCAAAACGTACGTGGCGCCCGCGGTGAAAACTGCCCCGTCATCATTAGCACCGTGTCAGTGTGAAGCAAGAGAACCCAACGAGAACTGGCGTCTGGGGGGATTTCATGGTGTAATTGACTCGACTTACATGTCCTCATTACAAACTTCAAATTCCTGTCTTCCAACCCATACGCATGCTCCCCAAACCCGCGCGCCGTACCAGCAAGTACACTCCCCATCGGAATCGCAGTAATAAGCACACTCGCGACCACAAACGCATCGTCCCAGCCCAGTCGCTTAGCCGCTATCTTACCCGCCAGTCGTAGCGCAACGCTCACAAACGCCACGGCGTATATAATACTCGTAGCCAAGAACATTTGCGTGCGGCGCGACTCGCGCGGCAGGTTGCACACGGAGGCTTGCACGCGGGATGTTTGTAGGCTGTCGAGCATGGTGCAGTTGGCGAGCATGCAGGATCCGAGGGATTGGGCGAGGGGGGCGTTGGTGCAGATACATGTTGTGTTGTCGAGGGTGCAGGGGCTTGTGGGGAGGACTTGGAGGGTGCATTGTATCTTGGGGGAGTTAGTGGTGGCTAGGTGGTGGTTTGGGAATGGTTGTGGTACGTACGGCGCAGGCTGGGGCGTCGGCGAAGGTTAGAGGGGTAGCGGTCGCTGTGAGGAGGAGGAGGGATGTGGTGATGAAAGTGCGGATGTACATGTTTGCTCAGATCAGAATCGAGATCGCCTCATACAATGGAAAAAAGTCGTGAAGCGAGTCCGACACTGAAGGAAATCGATAGAGAGAACAAATTCATGGTGTTTGCGCGGGCTTGATATCGCTGCTGGATATGTTCGTTCAGAAACTCAATCCTATAGTCTCATGCATTGCTCTGCAGTTCCCGCGAACCTTGACGCGATAATCAATGTTAGGTTGATCACTGTAGCTTAGACTCAATCGCATAGTCTCATGCGTTCGTCGATGTGCAGATGCAAATTCTACGAACCTTAACGCGCTGAGCAGTGCACTTTAGACTGCAATCCAGAATCGGCACGCCGATCGATGTTTGTTCCTCGGTATTTAACTTATCGTAGATGCAAATGCATGTTCCATCAACGAACCTTGATGCGATGATCGATGTCGAGACTTAAATCAACGAAATGCACTCTTGCGACCGGTGTAAGTCTGTTGATAGACGTAGCCAATCACGCAGGGTCAGATTGTACTATGTTTCACGTCCATCTGCTAAGTTAGCTCTTGGCCAAAGTTTAAACATGTCGTCGGCATACCTACCACAACAGAGCCGCATTTATCTAGCTGCGGGGTAAGATCGTAGTTCATTTCCTAGTGTACGGTAGCTGCCGCTTCGTCTCACGACCAGAAGACGTTTGAAATCGTTGACCAAAAGCTTATGTTAGTCACGAACTGTACTTCGCTGATCAATGACTCCTTCTCGAACCGCGAACACTACACTCTTGTGTATTGACTACTGGTTCCTAAGCGAAGGAGTGTATCTATATCTTTGCCGTTTTCAAGAGCAATTTCCCTACGCTGGAGAAGCTAAGAATGTAGGCAACTTTGTACAATGACCTCCATTGCCTTTGCCTGTATCCGCGACTTCTAGAATATAAAACTAAGCATCACGGAAGTTTCCCTAGCCTATACTTAGATCGATTGCGCCTTCATACCTTTCCACGCACGCGTGAATTCCAACGCTAGAAACCCCACCATACAATTCTTTCCTTTTATCTCCGTTGAATCTCAAATCCAACATGAAAAAGAAGCGTCAAAAAATCTGCCGCACCAGCCAAACTCCGCCCCTACGAACCATCCCCGTACTACGTTCAAATTTCAAACACAATAGCCTTTCACCTACCTTCTAGGTGTCGAAATCTTTCGTCTCAGAATAGAAGTAGACTTTGACAAGGACTTACTCACAGTGCCTAGTTGGGTCAGCTAGGCAAGCCCATCACATACACGATGATATCTACCCTACCCTACCTACATACCCGCAAGCATGACAGCTCTCTTATTCCCTCCCCAAAGACGATACCACAAACCGGAGACTCAGAAACAAACAAACAAAATATATAACCACATATATCACAACGTAGTACTAAGTATCGAATTCGCAATCTAGCCACCAAACTCATGTAGGATAAAAGTCGCTAGAAACCCCAGCCTACCCGATGACTTAAAAACTATACGCGCCCGATTGGTATCATATGCAAATGCCGTTGCCATGCCGTAACTCAAAACCCAAACCCCAAAAACACCCATCCCTCCCAAATCCAATCCGAAAAAAAGCGCCATCCATATGCAAATTCCAACACTCTCCAGCTCCTTCTTCCACCCCAACCTACCACCTACTAAGCAGGCGCACTCCCACCCCCTCTCTTGCCCACACTCGCCTGCCTCCCCTTCTCCAATTTCTTCCTCAACGTCCGATGTCGGACTTTCATTTCGCCCAGAACTAACTTCACATTAGCCACATCCTCACCAATAATTACGTCCTTCAACTCACTCTTCTCAATGCTCTTACGATCTGCCTCCTCAACCCCATCCGCCTCCTCGCCCTCATCCTCCTCCACCTCCAGAATAGCTTCTAGCATCGCAATCGCCGTGCTGTAATTGATATCGCAGCCCGGCAGGTTCTGGCCCGTGAGTTCGTCGATGGCGGCGGAGCGACTCATTTCCAGGGCGCGCTCGTACATGAGTTTCTCGGCGGTGACGCCGGTGGTGAGCAGGATGTTCTCTGTTGAGCCGACGGTGGTAGCTGAGGCGGCGGACTGATTGGAGGGGTGCGAAGGGTGGTCGGCTGGAAGGTTCATCTGTGCGGTCTTGAGCTTGCGTGCGATGATCTCGGTTTTGGTGCAGCATTCGTTGAAGCGGTCGCGGAGCCAGGAGACTACGCGGTTGAGGCGGTCTGTGATGATGACGGCGCGTGAGTCGTTGGCGCCGCCGTGCTTCTTCCAGTACGTGCCGGCCGTGTCCATGGCTTTGTTGAGCAGGGCGAGGGTCTTGACGTACAAGACGAGAGCCTCCTCGGCGATGATGATGACGGTGTCGTTGGTGAGGTAGTCGTCTTCGTCGTCGGAGAGGGTCTCGGCGCTGGGCTTCCGGGCGACGCCG
>Ga0265797_10007679_pt1 | contig 14622 bp, 12 predicted proteins | sample P2T30metagenome_FD_192433 | JGI IMG/M metagenome (GOLD analysis project Ga0265797, IMG submission 192433) | Plant litter microbial communities from East Loma Ridge, Irvine, California - P2 T30 | ecosystem: Environmental > Terrestrial > Plant litter > Unclassified | place: USA: California... | reverse complement strand
CGAGGTGCTCGCCGCCAACGTGAACTTCTTCAACCCGGACGCCGTCTACCTCGGCGGCATCCTCTCCACCCTCGACCCGTTCGTCGCCGCGGTGCGGAGTCAGCTCTACGAGAGCTGCCACCCGCTCGTGACGCAGCACCTCGTCATCGAGCGCGCCTCGCTCGGTGCCGACGCGGGTCTCGTCGGTGCCGGGCAGTTCGCCCTGCAGCGCGGTCTCGCGGCCTCGCTGCAGGAGCTGTCCACGCCGATCCCCCAGTCGACCACCAGGAACAGGAGTGTCCGTGTCTGACACCGTGCCCACCGGCCCCACCACCCAGTCTCCGGCCGGTTCTCCGGCCGGTTCTCCGGCCGCTTCGCCGGTCGGCTCTCCGGTCGGCTCTCCGGCTGGGCGGCCGGTCATCGCCATCGCCGGGTTGGCGATCGAGACGTCGACGTTCACGCCGACCAGGACCCATGCAGAGGCCTTCCACCCGGACCGCGGGGACGAGGTCGTGGCTCGCTACGACTTCCTCGCCGGACTGTCCGACGCCGCCGACTTCCGCGGAGCGCTGATCGGGCACGCACTGCCCGGCGGGATCGTCGCGCGGGACGACTACGAGGCACTCGCCGCAGAGATCGTGTCCCGGCTGCAGTCGCTCGTGGACGCGACCGCGGTGGACGGGCTCTGGTACGACATCCACGGCGCGATGGTCGTCGAGGGCCTGGACGACGCCGAGGCCGACCTGCTCGGACGCATCCGTGCGGTCATCGGCCCGGACGTCATCGTGTCGGCGTCGATGGACCTGCACGGCAACGTCACCGCGGAGCTCGCCCACCAGGTCGACCTGGTCACCTGCTACCGGATGGCCCCGCACGAGGACGCCATGGAGACGAAGGAGCGCGCCGTCCGGAACCTGGTCGACGTGCTCACCACCCGCCCGGTCGGGTCGCAGCGTCCGGTCAAGGCGTGGGTGCCGATCCCGGTGCTGCTGCCCGGCGAGCAGACCTCGACGCGCATCGAACCCGCCGCGTCGCTCTACGCCCAGGTGCCCGCCGTCGAGGCCGAGGACGGCGTGCTCGACGCCGCGATCTGGGTCGGGTACGCGTGGGCCGACCAGCCGCGCGACCGTGCCGTCACCGTCGTCACCGGGTGGGACCAGGACGCCGTGGCCGCCGGGGCCGAACGACTGGCCCGCGCGTTCTGGGACGTGCGCGAGGACTTCGTGTTCGTCGCGCCGACGGGCTCGTTCGCCGAGTGCCTCGACGCCGCGCTCGCTCCCGGCGCCGCACGGCCGTACTTCGTCTCGGACTCGGGCGACAACCCGACCGCCGGCGGGTCCGGCGACATGACCTGGGGGCTGACGGAGGTGCTGGCACGGCCGGAGTTCCGGTCCGCCGACGGCCCGACGGTCATCTACGCGAGCGTCCCCGGGCCCGATGCCGTCGCCACCGCGGTCGCCGCGGGCGTCGGTGCGACCGTGACCGTGACGGCGGGTGCCGCGGTCGACGACGTCCACGCCGGACCGATCACGATGACCGGGCGGGTGCACGCGGTCAAGCACGGGGACCGCGACGCCGAGACCGAGGTCGTGCTGCAGGTCGGCAGCGTGTACGCCGTCCTCACGACGTACCGGAAGCCGTACCACCACGAGCACGACTTCACGGACCTCGACCTCGCTCCGCGCCAGGCCGACGTCGTCATCGTGAAGATCGGGTACCTCGAGCCGGAGCTGTTCGACATGGCCGCCGACTGGATGCTCGCACTGACGCCGGGCGGGGTCGACCAGGACCTCGAGCGCCTCGGGCACCACCGGATCGCGCGGCCGATGTTCCCGTACGATCGGGTGTTCCCGTCGGCGCCGGACCTCGGTGCCCGGATCATCCCGCCCTCGAACGAACCGCTCGGAGCCATCGCGTGACCTCTGCCACTCTCGACTCCCCGGTCTCCCTCGAGATCGCCGTCACGTCGCCCGCGGGTGCGGTGGTCGCTCGAGACGGCGGCGCCGACCGGGTCGAGCTCTGCGTCGGGCTCGAACTCGGCGGACTGACCCCGTCGCAGGGGCTCGTCGAGGCCGCGGTCGCGACGGGCATCCCCGTGCACGCCCTGGTCCGGTGCCGCCCGGGCGGGTTCGTGTACGACGCGGACGAGGTCGAGCTGATGGACCGCGAACTCGAGGCCATCGTGCGCTCGGGCGTCGCCGGTGTCGTCGTCGGTGCACTCGGGGCGGACGGGTCGCTCGACCACGACGTCCTGCGGCGCTTCGTCGGCACCGCCCGCGCACTCCGGAACGACGTCGAGGTGACCCTGCACCGGGCGATCGACCACGCGGCGGACCCCGTCGCCGCCGTCGCACTGCTCGCCGACCTCGGGTTCACCCGCGTCCTGACCTCGGGCGCCGCCCCCACCGCCCTCACCGGCGCGGCGACGATCGCCCGCATGGTGTCGGCTGCCGGGCCCGTGCAGGTCATGGCCGGCGCTGGGGTCATCCCCGCGGACGTGCCGGCCCTCGTCGCCACCGGAGCGGCCGCCGTGCACCTCTCCGCGAAGCGCCCGGCCGCCGACAGCGCGCACGCGGGCGTGCCGATGGGCGGGGCGGACGACGGTTCCGCGCACTTCGTGACCGACAGTGACGCGGTCCGGGCAGCGCGGGCCGCACTCAGCGCCTCTGCCTGAGTGAACGAATAGGGTTCTCCTCATGCAGGCAGCTCCCTCCCGTCCCACCGCCGACGACGTCCACCGCGCCGCCAGCGCGGCCTGAGACCGGGAACCGCACATGTCCGTTGGACTGCTCGCCGTCGTCGACGACATCCTCTCCGCCGCACTCAAGGCCAGCGCGAAGACCGCCGGGGTCGTCATCGACGACGCGGCCGTCACCCCGCAGTACGTGCAGGGACTCGCGCCCGCCAGGGAACTCCCCGTCGTCGGGCGGATCGCGCTCGGCAGCCTGTTCAACAAGTTCGTCATCATCATCCCGGTGGCGCTGCTGCTGTCGTCGTTCGCGCCGTGGGTGCTGCCGTGGCTGCTCGTCATCGGTGGCACCTACCTCTGCTTCGAGGGCGCGGAGAAGGTCGCCGAGTGGTTCGGCCACCACCACGTCTCCGCCGAGGACGACTCCCGCGACGAACGCAAGCTCGTCTTCGGCGCCATCCGGACCGACCTGATCCTCAGCACCGAGATCATGCTCATCGCGCTCGCCAGCCTCGACCCCGACATGGGCTTCTGGCTGACCCTCGGCGCGCTGGCGCTCATCGCCCTCGGCATGACCGCGCTGGTCTACGGCGCGGTGGCACTCCTGGTGAAGATCGACGACGTCGGCCTGCGGCTGATGGAGCACCCCTCCGAAGGGCTGCGGCGGTTCGGTGACGGCATCGTGCGCTCGATGCCCGCCGTGTTCCGCACGATCGGCATCGTCGGGACCGTCGCCATGCTCTGGGTCGGTGGGCACCTCGTGATCGCCAACCTCGCCGAGACGTTCTGGCACGGACCGTACGACCTGCTGCACGTCATCACGCACGCGGTGGAGCCCGCCGGGCCCGTCGTGGAGTGGTTCGCGGACACCGCGTCCTCGGCCGTGTTCGGTCTCGTGCTCGGTGCAGTCGTCGTGCTCGTCCTCACCGGCATCCGACGTCTGCGTCCCGCCCGCGAGACACCGGCGTCCCACACCCAGACGCCGGCGTCGCACTGACTCCACCCTCAGCCCGCCCCACCCCCGCCCACAAGACACCGGTGTTCCGCTGAGACGCCGCGGAGAACGGCGGCGCCTCGAGAAGACACCGGCGTCTCGCGCATAGACGCCGGCTTCTCGTGCATAGACGCCGGTGTCTCGCGCATGGACCGCCGCGGCACCCCCTTCCGTTGACAGTTAGAGGTCGAACACTTAGAGTTCTGACCATGCAGGCACCGCACTTCGACACACCACTCCAGCTCATGCGCTGGATCGGGTGGGCCCAGCGCAAGGCCGCGGACGAGTGGGTGCGGGAGCGCGAGCTCTCGCACGAGCAGAGCTTCGTGCTCGGCTACCTGCAGCAGAACCCGGGCGCCATCCAGCGCGACATCGCCGAGATGACCCGGACCAGTGCGGCCAGCGTGTCGAGCCTCCTGCAGGGGCTCGAGAAACGGGGCCTCATCGAACGACGAGCCGACGCCGGCAACGCCCGGACGAAGCTCGTGTACGCCACCCCCACCGGCATCGACCTGATCGCCGGGTTCGAGGACGCGATGCTCGCCCTCGACGACCGCCTGCTCGCCCCGCTCAGTCCGGACGAGCGCGCCACGCTCCGCGACCTCCTGCTCACGGTGACCGCCGAGCTGCCGGAACCCACCCGGTAACCGCAGCAGAGCCTCCCGGCCGTCCGCCGGAGGCGCCAGCCTGCCCACGCGACGGTCCCGCCGGACCGGGACATCGCACGACGCGTGCGGTCTCGCCGAACGGACCACCGCGCCACGTGACGGCCCCTGCCGTCGCGCCGTCAGCCATGCCGTGCCGGCCGTCGTCGGCGCGCGCTCAGCCCTGCCCGGAAGGGGACAGCCATGAGCACCACCATCACCACCGCAGCGGAGAAGAACCGCTGGTACCTCTCCGCCGCCCCCATCGCCCGGGCCCTCGTGCACCTGTGTGTGCCGATGGCCGCGGCGATGGTCGTCAGCGCCCTGTACAACGTCATCAACGCGGGCTTCATCGGCGCGCAGCACGACACGTCGCTGCTCGCGGCGATCACCTTCGGCACGCCGCTGCTCGGGCTGGTGATGGCGGTCGGCGGCGTGTTCGGCGTCGGGGGCAGCTCGCTCATGTCGCGGCTGCTCGGTGCCTCCGAGCACGACCCCGCCACGGCGGGCGAGATCAAGCACGTCGCGTCCTTCGCCGTCTGGGGCTCGGTCGTGACGGGCATCGTGCTCGGCGGCCTCGGGCTGCTGTTCCTGCGGCCCCTGGTCGGGCTGCTCGGGGCGGACGCCGCGGCGGTGCCGGCGACCAGCGCCTACGTCGGCGTGATGCTCGCCTTCGTGCCGGTGCTCGCCGCGGCGTTCTGCCTGGAGCAGATGATCCGCGCCGAGGGAGCCGCCCGCCAGGCGATGGTCGGGCTGATCCTGTCGACCGTCGGGAACCTGGTGTTCGACGTGCTGTTCATCCTGGTGCTGCACTGGGGCGTCGCGGGCGCTGCGCTCGCGGTGGGGCTCGCGAACCTCGTGAGCATCGTCTACTGGGTGCGGTGGCTCGGCACGCACAGCGAGAACGTCAGCCTGTCGCTGCGCTGGTTCACGCTCCGCCGCTCGGTGCTCGGTCCGGTGTTCGGCATCGGCGTCAGCGAGCTGCTGCAGGCCGGGTTCCTCATCGTCACGACCCTCGTGCTCAACAACCTGGCCGCGCAGTACGGCGACGACCCCCTGGCCGCGATGGGCGTGGCCGTCCGGATCGCCCAGGTGCCGGAGTTCCTGGTGATGGGCGTCACGATCGGGGTCCTGCCGCTGCTGGCCTACGCGTACGGCAAGGGCGACCGGGAGCGCCTCCGCTCGGCGCTGCGGGCCTCGGCGCTGACGGTCGGTGCGATCGTGCTGGTGTTCTCCGGCACGGTGTTCGTCTTCCGGGAGCAGGTCTTCACCGTCTTCTCCTCGGACCACTCGGTGCTGGCGATCGGCCTGACGATCCTGGTCGCGCAGCTCGTCGCGACGGTGGTGAACGGGTTCACGGGGCTGTTCACGTCGCTGTTCCAGGCGGCGGGGCTCGCGACCCCGGCGATCGCGATGTCCCTGGCGCAGGGCGTGCTGTTCATCCCGATCGTCCTGCTCGGCAACCTGTGGTTCGGGCTCGCCGGCATCATCTGGGCGTTGACGATCACCGAGGTCCTGGTCTTCCTGGCCGGCGTCGTGATCTGGCTCGCGGCGCGGAGCCGCATCGACCGCGGGCTCGACGCGGGCAGCGCGGAGCGCGCCGAGGCGGTGCTGGAACAGGCGGCGTGACGGACGGGCGGGCCACCGGACGGGAGGCTCCCCACCGGTCCGGTGGGGAGCCTCCCGTCTGTTCACCCGCGCGTCCACCGCAGGTGGCAGGCTGGTCGGCGGGCATCGCCGCCCGCAGCCCAGCCAGCCGCGAGTGGAGACCGATGCCAGAACCCGACCTGATGGTCGTCACCGACCTCGACGGCACCCTGCTCGACCACCACGACTACACGTTCGACGCGGCGCTGCCGATGCTCGACCGGCTGCGGCGAGCGAGTGTCCCCGTGGTGTTCTGCAGCAGCAAGACCGCGGTCGAGATCACGGCGCTGCAGGCACGGACGGGCCTCACCGGGCAGCCGTTCGTCGCCGAGAACGGCGCGGTCGTCGTCGGCGTGGACGGCCGGCAGCTGACCGGGCCCGCGGACGGCGACCTCGGTCGACTCCACGCCGCACTCGAGCGGGTCCGACGCGCGCTGGGCCTGCAGCTCGCGACGTTCTCCGGCGCGTCGGACGTGGAGGTCGCGGCCTGGACGGGCCTCGACCTCGCCGGGGCGCGCGCTGCCCGGTGCCGCACCGCCTCCGAGGTCCTGCGCTGGGACCCGCGCGACGATCACCGCGCCGAAGCCGTCCGGTCGGCACTGACCGAGGCCGGCTTCGACCTGGTCCGCGGCGGCCGCTTCTGGCACGTGCTGCCGGCCGGAGCTGACAAGGGCGCCGCCGTCCGGACACTCGTCGCCGACCACGAGCGACGGACCGGGTCCGTGCCGCGGACCATCGGGCTCGGCGACGGACCGAACGACACCGCGATGCTCGACGCCGTCGACCTGGCCGTCGTCGTCCGCGGCGTCGGACCGGCACCGGGACCACTCGCCGACGACCGCGGCGAGCGGGTCCACCGCACGACCACCACGGCCCCGCAGGGGTGGGCCGAGGGACTGAACCACTTCCTGAGGGGCGACCGATGAGCGACTTCCACCAGAACGGCGTCATCACGACGTTCCACGACCTGACGCGACGCAGCACCGCGAGCATCGAGGACGAGCTCCGGGGCTTCGCCGAGAAGCGCCCGATGAGCCTGATCCTGCCGGCGCTGTACTCGGAGCTCGAACGACCGGCCCTCGAGCGGATCGTCGACGAGCTGGCCGAGGCGGACTGGCTCAGCGAGATCGTCATCGGGCTCGACCGGGCCGACCGCGCACAGTTCGAGCACGCCCGGGAGTTCTTCTCGCGCCTGCCGCAGCGGCACCGGATCCTGTGGAACGACGGGCCGCGGCTCCGTGCCCTCGACGCCGAGCTCGACCGCGCCGGCCTGGCACCTGGTGAGCCGGGCAAGGGCCGCAACGTCTGGTACTGCACCGGGTACGCCCTGGCGTCGGAGCGGGCCGAGTGCATCGCCCTGCACGACAGCGACATCACGACGTACGAGCGGGGCATGCTCGCGCGGCTGCTGTACCCGCTCGCGAACCCGGCGTTCGACTACGAGTTCTCGAAGGGCTACTACGCCCGCGTCGCCGACGGTCGCATCAACGGACGGGTCGGACGGCTGCTCGTCGGGCCGCTGCTCCGGTCGCTCCGCCAGGTGTACGGGGAGTCCGAGTACCTGGAGTACCTCGCGAGCTTCCGCTACCCGCTGTCCGGCGAGTTCGCGATGCGCGCGCACGTGCTGAACGGCCTGAAGATCCCGGGCGGCTGGGGCCTCGAGATCGGGATGCTGTCCGAGGTGTACCGCGACTACGCGACGCGCCAGGTCTGTCAGGTCGAGATCGCCCACGACTACGACCACAAGCACCAGCCGCTCGCCGAGGCCGACGGCACCGGCGGACTCGCACGGATGGGCAACGACATCGTGCAGTCGCTGTTCCGGAAGCTCGCCACGATGGGGGTCCCGCTGACGTCGGACTCCTTCCGGGTGCTCAAGGCGACGTACTACCGGAACGCGCTCGACATCGTCGAGGTCTACCGGCACGAGGCCGTGATGAACGGGCTGGCCTTCGACCAGCACGCCGAGGAGGCCGCGGTCGAGCTCTTCACGCAGGCCGTCCTCGACGCCGGCAGCGCGTTCACCGCGAGGCCGAACGACAAGCCGTTCATCCCGAGCTGGAGCCGGGTGCGGTCGGCGGTGCCGGACGTCCTCGAACGCCTGAGCGCGGCGGTCGAGGCCGACCAGGTGGACTGACCCGCGGGCAGCACGGCCGGCGCGGGCAGCTGGCTAGCATGGGCAGCACCGCCACCGTCGACCCACCCGCAAGGAGCCCGATGCCCGCGACACCGCTCCGGATCGGCCTCGTCGGGGCCGGCGGCATCGCCCACGCCCACATGCCCGGGCTGCTGCGCCTCGGGCCGGTGGTCGTCTTCGCCCGGGACGGCGCCGAGGACCTCGCGGCAGCGTTCGCGGAGACCGCTCTCGCCACCGGGTCCTCGATCACGGTGGTCGACTCGCTCGCGGCCCTGCTCGACGTCGTCGACGTGGTCGACGTCGTGACGCCGACGTTCGCCCACGCGGAGGTCGTCCGCGCAGCCCTCGACGCCGGCAAGGACGTCATCTCCGAGAAGCCGCTCGCGCGGACCGACGCGGACGCTGCGGACCTGGTGCAGCGCGCACGGGAGGCGGGCCGAGCGCTGTACCCGGCCCAGGTGGTGCGCTGGTTCCCCGCGTACGCGCGCCTGCAGGAGGCCGTGGCCACGGGCCTCCTGGGCGATCTCGCGGTCCTGCGGTTCGTGCGGTCCGGCGCCTTCCCGATCCGGACCGCGTGGTTCGCGGACACGGAACTGTCGGGCGGGATCGTGATGGACCAGATGATCCACGACCTCGACATCGCGCGGTGGATCGCCGGGGAGGTCACCACCGTCTCCGCCATCGCGGTGCGCTCCGGGACGGAGGCCGAGCCGGTCGCCGCGGCGCACGTGCTGCTCACGCACGCGTCCGGCGCGATCAGCCACGTCGCCGGGGTCTGGGGGCCGCAGCACCTGGCGTTCACGACCGAGTACTCGGTGACCGGGACCCTCGGCAGCCTGTCCCACCGGTCGCGTGACGAACTCGACTCCGTCGCGGACCTCGCGGTGCCCGAGGCCGTCGACGGGTTCCTGCCGCAGGTCGACCCGGCCGAGGACCCGTACGGGCTGGAGCTCGCCGACTTCGTGGGGGCGATCGCCGGCACCGGTCCCGCTCCCCGGGTCACGGCCGAGGACGGGGCGGCCGCCGTGCGGATCGCCAACGCCGCGCTGCGCTCGATCGCGAGCGGACAACCGGAGGTGCTGTCGTGACCGCGTTGCGGATCGGGGTGCTGTCCTTCGCGCACACGCACGCCCTCGGGTACCTGTCGGCGCTGCGGGCGATGCCGGACGTCGACGTCATCGGCTCCGACCCGGACGGCGTCAGCACCGGGACGACGAGGGACGAGCTGCGGGGACGCGAGCTGGCCGAGACGCTCGGGGTCGAGTACGCGGACTCGTACGCCGACCTCTTCGCCTGGGGCCCGGACGCGGTCATCGTCACGAGCGAGAACGCCCGACACCGGGAGCTCGTGGAGCGCGCGGCGGCGGCCGGTGTGCACGTCCTCTGCGAGAAGCCGCTCGCGACCACGTGGGAGGACGGCCTGGCCATCCGCAACGCCGTCGAGCGTGCCGGCGTGCTGCTCATGGTGGCATTCCCCGTGCGGTTCGCCTCGGCGTTCACGACGCTGCGGGCCACGCACGACGCCGGGGCACTCGGGCAGCTGTTCTCCGTGCGCGGAGCCAACAACGGGATGCTGCCGCTCAGCCGCGACTGGTTCACCGACCCGGCGCTGTCGGGCGGCGGGGCGCTGGCCGACCACGTCGTGCACATCGCGGACCTGCTGGAGGCGCTGACGGGGTCGGCGCCGCGGACGGTGACGGCGGTGACGAACCGGGTGCTGCACGCGGGGCGGGCGGGCGGTGGGGCCAGCGCCGATCCGGCGGACGGCGCTCTGCCCAGCGCCGAGACCGGTGGGCTCGTCACGATCACGTACCCGGACGGCCTCATCGCGGCGATCGACTGCTCGTGGAGCATGCCGGACACGTCGGCGGTGTGGGGCGGTCTGACGCTCGACGTCGCGGGGACCGGTGGCACGGTGTCGCTCGACCTGTTCGGGCCGGCCGCCCACGGGATCGCGACGGCGACCGGGCTGCCGATCGAGCTCCGATACGGGGCCGACCTCGACGCGACGATGCTGCGCACCTTCCTCCAGGCCGTCCGCACCGGCGTGCAGCCCCAGCCCGACGTGCGGGTGGGGCTGCGGACGCTGTCGATCGTGCTGGCAGCGCAGGAGTCGGCGCGGACGGGGCGGACGGTCGCGATCAGCGAGTGAGCCGTCGGCGCCCCGCGGCAGCGCCGACGCGTCAGCGCTGCAGTGCCTCGGTGAGCTTGACCCGACCCCCGGTCCGGAGCAGGGCGTTCTCGTAGACCCGGGCGCCGATGACCACGACGAGCGCGGCCGACGCGATGACGACGAGCAGCGACACGATCGGCTCCCACCACTCGGCGGTGCCCAGGAAGATGCGCATCGGCATCCCGATCGGGGCGCTGAACGGCACGTAGGACATGATCCCGAGCACCGTGGGGTCGTCCGCGGCGAGGACGATCAGGAAGTACGGGATCATCACGAGCATCATCACCGGGGTCGTCACGCTGCCGACGTCCTCCTGGCGGGACACCAGCGCTGCCGACGCTGCGAACATCGCAGCGAGGAGCACGAACCCGATCGCGAAGAACAGCACGAACCAGAGCATGCTCGGCCCGAGCAGCGTGAACAGGTTGTCCTGACCGGTCACGGCGAGGGTCACGGCGGCCGCGATGGCGATCGCGACGATCTGCCCGAGCGCCATCACGCTGTTGCCGAGCACCTTCCCCGCCAGCAGGGCACGAGCGGGGATCGCGGCCATCAGGATCTCGACGACCCTGGTCGACTTCTCCTCGACCACGCTCTGCGCGATGGACTGCCCGAACGTGACCGCGGCGGCGAAGAACACGACGCCGAACACGATCCCGACGAGCGACACGAGCCCGGGCGGCAGGGCGTCCGGGTCGAGGAGTTCGACGCGCGGTGACACGGCGAGCGCCTGCACGACGTCCGTCGGCGCCTGGTCGAGGCCGACCACGCCGAAGCCGAGCGGGCCGGACTCGGGCACGATCGCGGCGTCGACGTCACCGCTGCGCACCAGCTGTTCGGCGGCGGCGCGGTCGTCGACGCGCGTCACGTCGAGGCCGCCGGTGGAGGGCAGCGAGACCCCGTCGACGACGGCGACCGGGGTGGTGTCGTCGGAGCTGGCCTGCCCGACGAGGCCGCCGACGACGATCGAGGCGACGACCATCACGAGCAGGATCGCGGCCGACACCACGAACGCCTTGCTGCGGAGCCGCGCCTGGATCTCGCGGGCGGAGACGAGCCGCACCGCCTGGATGGAGCTGTTCACTTGACGACCTCCCGGAAGACCTCGCTGAGACGGGGCACGCGCCGGCCGAACGACCCCACCGTCCCCGTGGTGACCGCGCGCTGGAGCACGCGTTGCGCGACGGCGTCGTCGGCTTCGAACACGGCGTACCCGCCGTCGAAGTCGCGCACGTGCACGCCGGGCTCGTCGCGGATCCACGCGGCGTCGCCGTCGACCAGGAGCTCCCACGCCGCCGGGCCGGCACTGCGACGGAGTTCCTCCTGCGGGCCGGAGGCGCGGATCCGGCCGTCGGCGATGACCACGACGTCGTCGCAGAGCCGCTCGACGACGTCGAGCTGGTGGCTGGAGAACAGCACCGGGACGCCGTCGGCCGCGGTCTCGCGGAGCACCCCGAGCACGGTCTCGACGGCCATCGGGTCGAGGCCGGAGAACGGTTCGTCGAGCACGAGCACCTCGGGCCGGTGCGCCAGCGCCGCGGCGACCTGCACGCGCTGCTGGTTGCCGAGCGACAGCTTCTCCACCGGGTCGCCGGCGTGCTTGCCGAGCTCCAACCGGTCGAGCAGCTCCGCGGTGCGGGCGGCTGCGGCCCGCCGCTCGACGCCGTGCAGTCGGGCCAGGTAGGTGACCTGCTCGGCCACGGGCATCTTCGGGTAGAGACCCCGTTCCTCGGGCATGTACCCGAAGCGCCGACGGTCGGTCGGCCCGACGGCCTGACCGTCGATCGACACGGTCCCGCTGTCGGCGGCGAGCACCCCGAGCATGATCCGCATGGTGGTCGTCTTGCCGGCCCCGTTGCCGCCGACGAACCCGGTGAGCCGCCCTCGGCCGACCGTGAACGTCACGTCGTCGAGCACGCGGCGGTCACCGAACTGCTTCGTGACCCCGTCGACACTGAGCATCGCGTCTTCCCCTCCTGCGGTGGGGTCCCCCACCGCACGTCCGAGGCTACGGAGCGGGCCGACCCCGCGCCTCCGTCCCGGGGCGGGTCCTGGCCCTCCCCCGCTGGGATGAGACCGGGCACCCCCATGAGACCGGGCACCACCATGAGACCGGGCACCACCACGAGACCGGGGGCAACCATGAGACCGGGCGCGACCAGGAGGCCGCGCCGTCAGCCAGGCGACGGGGCGTCAGCCCCGCGAGCGGACCACCCCGTGCTCGTACGCCCACACGACGGCCTGCACCCGGTCGCGGAGCTGGAGCTTCTGCAGCACGTTCGACACGTGCGTCTTCACCGTGGCGTCACCGACGAAGAGCAGTCCGGCGATCTCGGCGTTGCTCAGGCCCCGACCGAGCAGCTGGAGCACCTCGGTCTCGCGCTCGGTCAGCCCCGGCACCACGCACGGCTCGGCGACGTCCGATCCGGTCGCCCCCCGCGCGGGTCCCGGGGCCGAGACGGTGGTCGGCACGGCCGGCGCCCCCGCCGTCGCCCGGCTGATGACCCGCCGCGTCACGTCCGGTGCGAGCAACGCGTCCCCGGCCGCGACGGTCAGCACGGCGTCCACGAGCTGCTCCGGCGACGCGTTCTTCAGCAGGAACCCGCTCGCGCCGGCATCGAGGGCCTGGAACAGCGTGTCGTCGTTGTCGAACGTCGTCAGGACGAGGACGGCCGGTGGGTGCTCCAGTGCAGCGATCCGACGGGCGGCCTCGATCCCGTCGACGCCCGGCATCTGCACGTCGAGGCAGACCACGTCCGGCCGGTGTGCGAGCACGGCGTCGACCGCAGCGGCCCCGTCCGCCGCTTCACCGACGACGGAGATGCCGGGTTCCGACTCGAGGATGACCCGGAACCCCGCCCGCACCAGGACCTGGTCGTCGGCCAGGACCACACGGACGTTCACGGTGTCGGCAGCCATGCGCGCACCAGGTACCCTCCCCGGGCGCGCGGCCCGATCTCCACGGTGCCGCCGACGGCGGCCACCCGTTCCCGCATCCCGACGTGGCCGAGTCCGCTGCCCCGGCTGCGGTCGTCCTCGTCCCCGCTGGACGGCCGGGAGGCTCGGCCCCCGTTCCCGGTGTCCGTCACCTCGACCTCGACCGCGTCCGGCAGGTAGCGCAGGCGCAGGTCCGCACGGGCGTCCGGCCCGGCGTGCTTGAGCACGTTCGTCACGGCCTCCTGCGCGATCCGGTAGGCCACCGTGGCGACGGTCGGCGGGACCGGGCGTTCCTCGCCGACGACCGAGTACCGCGACGGGTGCCCGGCGGTCGTCGCGGCGTCCACGAGTTCGGCGAGACGGCTGATGCCCTCGGTGCTCGGGGCGTCGTCGAGGGGCGCGCGGGTGCCGTCGCCGTCGTTCTCGCGCAGCGTGCCGAGCATCCGCCGGAGCTCCTCCACGGCGGTGCGGGCGTTCTCCTCGACCACGCCGAGCGACGCCGCGGCCTGGGCGGGGTCGCGCTCGAGCACGCGTCGAGCAGCACCGGCCTGGACGCCCATGAGCGAGACGTGGTGCGCGACGACGTCGTGGAGCTCGCGCGCGATGCGGACCCGCTCGAGCGTGACGGCCTGCGCGGCGGTGCGCTCGCGTTCGACCGCGAGCTCGAGCGTCCGCTGGTCGAGGGCGTCCTTGGCGACCGCCGACGCCCAGGCACGGTTGCCCGAGTACCAGGCGGCGCCGAAGTAGACGAGGTTGATGATGATCGACAGGAGCGAGCTCGCGACGTACGACGGGATCAGGGTGTCGCTGTCCCCCGACACCGCCGAGGGGACGGACCAGCGGAACACGATCGCCAGGAACACCCACGCGAACATGCCCGCGATGACCGTCCACCGCACCGCCTCGGCACGCACCCGGTCGGAGCACCACGCGCCCACCGTGTACAGCCCGATGAACAGCGTGAAGTTGATGAACAGGCCCTCGGGCACGCGGAGGAGCTGCGTGCCGGCGAACGCCAGCGCGACGAGCACCGCCACGGTCATCGGGTACCGGCGACGGAACGCGATCGGCCCCGCGTTAGCGACGACCATGAGCGCGCACACCCACCACGCTGCCGGGTCGTCGAACATCCCCGACGAGCCGTACAGCACGGTCGAGATCGCGATGCCCACTGCCAGCACGAGGGCGAGCACCACGTCCTGCCGGTGCTCGCGACGCCCGACGGGCAGGCGGGACCAGTCCTCGCTCGTCGCCCCCGCGCTCGTCATGCCGACAACGGTAGCGGCTGCCCCGTCGCGCCCGCAGATCTCGTACTGGTCCTGCGGCGAGGGCGACCGACCGGTCGCCGACAGGGCGCTGACGCGACCGACAGCAGACGGGAGGCGCGGTGCCAGCTGGCACCGCGCCTCCCGTCCGTCACCG
>Ga0265797_10007678_pt1 | contig 14623 bp, 21 predicted proteins | sample P2T30metagenome_FD_192433 | JGI IMG/M metagenome (GOLD analysis project Ga0265797, IMG submission 192433) | Plant litter microbial communities from East Loma Ridge, Irvine, California - P2 T30 | ecosystem: Environmental > Terrestrial > Plant litter > Unclassified | place: USA: California... | reverse complement strand
TCAAAGTCCACCTCGTCGACAACATCCGGCGTCTCGCCAGGCTTGGGCTCCTTGTGCTCGGGTTTGGGCAGGACGTCGCGAACCTTTTGCACGGCCGCGTCGTCCTTGAGCCAGCCGTCTTCGGGGAACTTGACGTTGACGACCAGGTACAAGTCGCCCTTGTGGTCGGAGCGCTTGACCGGCATGCCCTCGCCAGGGACCTTGAGCACTTGTTCCGGGCGCAAGACCTGACCCGCGGGCTGCACAATGTTGAGTGCGATGCCGCGGCCGTCGAGATGGCGGACCACGGTGCGGTTGAAACCTGTGAGTGCCTCTGCGAGGGAGATCTCGATCTCGGCTTGCAGGTCGGCGCCTGCGCGGTGGAAAGTGGCATGCGGCTCCTCGACCAGCTCGAAGATGATGTCGCCCGCCTCTTCGTCGTCCGGATCGTGGTCTGCCTCGCCGGACAACACAATCTTTTCGCCCTCTCGGCTGCCAGGCGGGATGTACAGCTCCAGAATCTTCTTTTGCTTGATGGTCCTCTCGCCCTTGCACCTCTTGCACTTGTCCTTGTCCGCGTAGAACTTGCCACGGCCAGCGCACGTCGAGCAGTTGACCGTTTCCTGTGTGACCAGCCCAGGCCCCACGGGCCGCATCCTCGTCTGCTGCCCGCGGCCCTTGCAAGTGTCGCACGTCTTCGCCTTTGCCCGCTCCTTGCCTCCGCTGCCGCTGCAATGCGAGCACAAGACGTTCTTGGTGCTCGCGAACTTGGTCGTCTTGCCCTTGTACAGCTCCTCTAGCGAAACCTCGTACTGCTGCAACTCCGGCCTGCCCTTCGCCCTCTTCTGTCTGGGACCACCGGGACCGCCGGGCATGCCGCCGCCGAAAGAACCGTGCATGCCCTCGAAGCCACCGCCCATGCCGCCAAACATTTGCGCTAGGATGTCGTCGAGATCGGGACCGGCACCGCCGCCGCCGGCGCCCTTGTCAAAGGCCGCCATGCCGTGCTGGTCGTAGAGGTCGCGGTTCTGCTCATCGCTGAGGATTTCGTAGGCTTGTGAGACGGCTTTGAACTTTTCGTCGGCTTCTTCGCGCTGCTCGTCGGGGACTTTGTCGGGGTGCGAGGCGAGTGCGGCCTTTTGTGAGGAATGTATGTCAGCGACTTGTGATTATCGGGTTGGGAGTGAAGGTGGTTAGGTGATTATTGTACCTTGTGGTATGCTTTCTTGATCTCAGCCTTGGTCGCTGAGCGCTCGATGTTCAGAACCTCTATGCTTATTAGTGATTTGATCTGGTGGTTTGGCGCAAACGGGTGGAGATACCGTAGAGGTCGATCTCGTCGGCCATGTTGGCGTCCGGTTTGGGAGTGGGTATGTGTGTGGAAGGTGATCCAGCAAGTAGGAAGCGAGAGATTAAGGTTGTTTAAATCAGTCCGGTGTTTGGTGTTTGTCGAGCAAATAGAAAGCAAAGCACTGGTCGAGAGTGAATTGAACTTTCTCGGTCGGCTTGTCGGTGGAGGCAACATCCAACTCTGCACCCATTCACAGCATGCTCACGACATCACGTGCAAACGCGTGCTTTCGCCCTCTGTGTCTGTCGGGATTGTCTATTGCACGGCAGTCCAGGGCAGGCATCGTCCAGCTAAGGACATTCGCCTTGTCGTCTTCAAGGGAGAAGGCTGTTGTACGCGATGGGAAACTGCCAGACTTCCCAGCGAGGACTCGATTTGCCCCGTCGCCCACTGGTTACATGCACATCGGAGGTCTGAGAACAGCGTTGTTCAGCTATCTTCTTGCGAAACGGACAGGTGGTCAATTCATTTTACGTATCGAGGATACCGATCAGGTATGGAAGCGGTCCTCGTCAAGCACAGGGGGAGAATGCAGTGTCTAATTCATACAGAAAAGACTGGTTCCGGGAGCTACGGATCGGCTATGTGAAGACCTGCAATGGGCTGGCCTTCAGTGGGATGAAGGTCCTGGAGTCGGTGGTCCCAATGGCCCATATTGGCAGTCTGAACGCAACGCCCTCTACCAGAAACATGCACAAGACTTGCTGGATCAAGGTGCCGCGTATCGCTGTTTCTGCACACCGCAGACTGCTGGAGCGGGAACAGCTGCGTTTGTCACATCTGGCTGCTATCAAGACTGCTCACACATCTCGACTTCAGAGGCCGCCGAGCGAGCAGAATCTGGCAGTGAAGCCTTCACAGTCCGTCTCAAGCAACCTGAAAATGTCCACAAGCGCACATATCCTGACCTGATCTATGGCAATATCAAACGTCTGAAGCGTAGTCCCGCCGCGAGTACTGCTGGAGACGATGAGGGCTCGCTTGACGCCGCTGACACGATCTTGATGAAATCGGATGGAACGCCGACATACCACTTCGCAAACGTTGTAGATGACCACCTCATGAAGATCACACATGTCATCCGTGGAACCGAGTGGATGGCCAGCACACCCCTGCATTACGACTTGTACACAGCCTTCGGGTGGCAGCCACCAATTTTCGCGCACGTCGGCCTCTTGCTCGACAAGGACAAGGCCAAACTTTCAAAACGCAACGCAGACCTTGCGTTAGACGTCAAAGGCCTACGAGAAGACCACGGAGTACTACCGGAGACGCTATGCAACTTCCTCACACTCCAAGGCTGGAGCAACCCCAACAAAAACGACGTGATGACCATGGACGAGCTCGCCCAAGCCTTCGACCTCAAATTCACCAAGGGAAACACCATGGTCCTCATGGAAAAGCTGTGGTTCCTGCAAAAAAACCACGTCCAACGCCGCTGCGAACAAGCCCGCAACGGCCACAAGACAGCCCTCGCAGACACCGTCGAAAAGGTCACCGCAGCAGCCGCCGCGCAATTCCCCGAAGCCCGCGCCAAACACGCCTCCAACACGTCTTTCGCGAAATTCTGCAAAAACATCCTTCTCGCAGACGACAAGTCTTACCAGACCGCCGACCAATTCGTCCAGCGGAACTGGTACTTTTTCTCCTACGATGCCTCGCACATCTGCCCTCCGCCCCAGCACTCCTCAAGCAGCAACCCCTCCTCAACCGAAGACGTGCACAACCTCGCCATCGACGTCCTGCGCTCCATGGACGCCGAGAGACCTTACCTCGTCTCGGCCTTCGAGAAACCCGTCACCACAAAGCCCGAAGCCGCGCACGCTCGACCGGCTACAGATCTTGAGCGCGCGAGCGCTAGAATCCATGCTTATTTGAACGAGGCAGTTTGGCGGCGCGTGCTTCCTTCCTCCTCTTCTCCTCTTGAAGTGAGAGTTCCTTTCACAGACCAGCCGATCGACAATGTCAAGTTTGTGGAAGGCGCTGTGCCGGATGCGGGGCGGCGCGAGGAGGTCTTGAAGGGTTACAAGGAATGGCAGAAGGCTGCTATGAAGCTGTTGAGGGAGAGGTTGGCGGCTGGGACGCCGGGGCCGGGGGTTGGTGCGCTGATGGCTGTGTTGGGGTATGAGGAGTGTTGTCGGAGACTTGGGATTGAGGCTGTGGATGGGAAGGGGTGGTGATTCTGAGGGTATGGGGAAGGGAAGGGAAGGGAAGGATTGGGGTTTGGGGAAATTTTGTGTATAGTACATTTGTGTAAGAATATCTGAGAGTTGCATTTCATCTTCGGTCAGTCAATCGCGTTTGGCATGGAAATTCAGTTCCTTGTTCCCTCGTCCTCCTTGAATACTTTTACGCACATGAACATGTGAAGCCCAACACCCTACATGCACATTGGCTCCTCGCCACGTTTCCCGCTATCTTTCCAGCCCAATCTTGCAAGCCCATCATCATCGTCATCACCCACGTCCCCTCCCATCCATCTCCCTCCCTAAAACCTCCCAGCCCAACAACCGCCACACCTCACCCTGAAACCACTCCCCAACCTCGACCTCTTTCACCCTCGGAACCGAGACAACCCCACCACCAGCTTCGGCAAGTGGCAACTGCAAGCCGTTCAGGAACAAGTCGCTCTCCTCGTTGATCCCTTCGGGCCCGAAAATGGCGTTGACGAGGGTTGATTGCAGTCGCTCTTTGGCGGCGAGGGAAAGGGAGGTTTTTGTGATGCTGCCTGGTTTCGGGGTTGGTTTTAGTTTTGAGCCTTTGCTGTTGGTGGTGTCTTTGGCGTTTGTTGCGGGTGAGAGGAAGGATGGTGTTAGGGCGAGGAATTGTTTTAGGAGGTGCAGGAGGTAGGGTGCTTCGAGGTGCGCTTGGCGGATTGGAATTGAGTTTCTTTTGGTATTGGTAGTGGGCGTGTTAGGCTCGGGATTTGGGTCGTCGGAAGGTAGGTTTGATTCGATTTCTTCGGCGATGCTGGCGGCTCGCGGCTGAGAGAAGTTGACGGTGTAGATCCGGTTACCGAGTTTGGCGAGGATGGTGTAGACGAAGCCCTCGAAAAGGTCTCTGTGCGAGTCTTGCTTTGGGTCGAGTTGTCTCATTATACCGCTGAGTAGGCTGGCGAGTGCATTCATGGCTGGGACGTCTCGGATGTTTACACGGTGAGCTCCACCCTTTGCTTTGGGTTTCTGCTTTGCTGGCGACGTCTTTCCATCTGTTGTCTGTCCGTTCGGCGCGTCTGCAGTGGTCTCTGCTTTGGAGAGATTTTCGAGTGCCGTCAAGAGTTTGCTGTACATTTGCACCAGTGCGTAAGTGACTTTGCCTACGAGAGCTTCGCCTCCAGGTACTCGGATGAGCTTTTGCGATCCTGCCAGGATGCCGGCGAATACTCTCCCAGCTGCAGTCATTGTTGTCGGCAAGGCGGTCCCTTCTGGATTGTCAACAGGAGTCTGCTGGTCGAGTGCTTCCAGGACGACTTTCGAGACGTCTGAAGCTGACGCGCACAAGTGAGCCGCCAGATGTTTGACTTGCACTTGTAAACCGGGCTTGAAGTACAGGCCGATCTGGTACAGCCTGCGCATGAGATCCTGGACTGGAAACCATTAGTCGACTTCCTTAAGCACTCGTCGCCACCAGTAGGAGGAAGTTTGACTCACCACCCTCATCACCCTCACCCACCTCCACCTCCTCAATCACCAGCCCGCCCAGAAACACCTCCCTCTTCTCCTCCGCCTCTTTACGCCCCTTCTTCACCTCTCTAGAATACGGCACAACATCAACGTCCTGCCTCTTCCTCTTCGAACCAGCAGCCGTAGCCATCTTCGCGACTTCAAGTTTTGCTTTCAGCAGATCCACCTCGCGCAAAGCATCATATTTCGCGTCTTCGGCGGCGCGGCAGTTGGCTTTGGCGCGCTCGCATTCGGCTCGCCAGTAAGCTGAGCGGTCGAGGTGGCGGTAAGCCGAGCTGAGGGCGTTTTCGCGCCGGCCTTTGGCAGCGTGGCGGATGAGCAGGGCGATGTACTCTATAATATACTGGTCAGACAGGTGTTACATTTGAGAGTTGGGATGGATCGCGCGAGATTACCTCGCACTGTGAGATCGGCTGGCTTTGAGGAGACGACGGCGACGGCGAAAGCGATGGTGCGCTCACTCGGGAGTATGCGTTGCGCCATGGTAATGATGGGAATCTGATGGAGTTGTGAGATGTATTGAGATGGGGATAAATGAGGATTTGAGATGTGCAAGCATTTGAGGTAGGTGCCTGTGTCGCTCCTTCCATCTTTTGACGCATGTCCCGAAGAGGCGATATCTGACCTCGCTAGCCAACAACTCCACAAACAACATCTGAAGATGAGGATTCCATTTCGTATATTACAATGTACTAGAGCCATTGGTCCTAATTTGCTGAAGAATCAAACGCTCAGCTGAATTGATGTCAAAAGTTTTCTCCATCATGGCCTCCAAACGTTGACTCTTAACTGAAATCAAAGTCAAAGTCGTTCCCTCCATTCTGGCTCTGGCCTCCACCGCCCATATCGAAAGTCATGTCGAAAATGTCATCGAATGTGTTGTCGTGCTGCATGTTGTCGTTTTGCTCACCGCTTGCCGTACCGGCATTTTGTGATTGATCAGGCGGGTTTGTGGTCGGCTCAGCGCTGAAGAAGGAACTGAAGTCCGGCTCTGCGCCTGCCGTGTCGTTGGCATAATCTTGAAGGCCAGGCAAGAGAGCAGAGATGTTATCGTTGTCGTTTGATTTGTTAGCGTCGAGTCCATTCGTGAAGGATGCCATGTCGAATTCTGCATTGAGGTCCGCGCTCGTGCTGAAGTCTGGTTCCTCGCCATTGTCACCTCCTATGCCGCCGCCACTAGCAGTGTCATTGAAGAGTGAGTCGAGATCGCCAGTGTTGCTGAAGGTGCCGGTGTCTGGTGCTTTGTCCTCTGCCGACTGCTCGCCACTTGGTGGTCCTGCTGGGTTTGTGTTGAGCTCGAGTTTTGGTTCTGATGCTGGCGCCTCCGCAGAGACTGGGTTGCCATTTGCCACAGCTTGCTTTTTCGCAGCGGGTTCAAAAGAGGTGTCGTCTTCAAGCGATGGGCTGGATCTCTTCCTGGGCGATGTCGCAGGTTGAGGCCGGTCTCCTTTTGTAGTGTCGGGCTGTGGCTCGTTTGATGCAGTGGTGGCGGCCGGATCAGATTGAGTCTTATCTGGCTGAGCGTTTACTGAATGTGGTTCATCGATTGTGGTACTCGTAGCTGTAGGTACATTCGTAGTCTTAGATGCAGTTTCTGTGTCTGACTTGGTGCGGGCGACTGCAAGATCACGGCGCATGACCAATTTGGCAAATTGCTGTGCTTGTGAGTTTGTGGTCGGAGGCGAATGGAACCAACAAAACCTACCAACTTCTCGTCGAGAACATCGAGAGCTTGGTGGAAGCGATTGTTGGAGACTGGAAGCTGCTGTTTGAGGCGAGAGGCACGCGCGAGTGCCGCTTCCGGGGTAGACTGATTAGCGGCAGCAAAGAGTCTGCCGGTTTGTTCGAGCTGTGAGATGTTAGACGTGAAGACGATGAGTCCTGTATTATTTCAATGGCATACGATGAGATTGATCTCGCGTTGCAGCGCATCCAGTGCTTGCTGCGGCGAGTCCATGTTGAATAAATGTGTGTGTGTGAGTGTGTGGGGGTCGAAGGAGGTGGGTGAAAGTAAATGGTGTGTGTGTGTGTCTTGTCTAGGGCGAGGGCATGCAAATGGAGGCAGTCGACAGCACGAGGTAGTGGTAGATTTGTGAATGGAAAATAAGTGGAACAATGGTATATGGTAAGTGAGTTGTTGTTGTCAGAGACAGGGACAAGGCTTAGGCGCAACTCTACTCCAAGGGCTCTCTCACTAGGCCTGGTCGGCTTGGTTCCGTTAGCGGCGGCAGGCTCGGGCGGCTCCTACCCTCTCTTGGAGCAGCTCGTTGTCTTTCTTAGCTTCTCCCCTCTGAGATAGCAGCACCTCGACCTCTCGTCCTCGAACCCACCACCAACTGAAGATCGTCTCGTCTCTTTCTTCTTCCTTTTTGTGTTGTTTTCGTTTACGCGCACTCATAGCAACTTCCTCAAGCGTACGCCATATTCTTTTCCCCCCTGCATTGCTGTCATTGTCGTGCGGCCTCCTTCTCCTCAGCTGCTGCGACTAATTCCTTCGCACTGAACACCTCACCCACCTTACATCTCCCATCTCCCATCGTCACACTCACTCAACTCTTGACTTCGCTTCACTTTCTTACCATCTCTCGCATTTAGGTTGCTCTCTTTCAGGAAGTGCAAGTATCGCAGCCTGTTCGCTTCTATTTGTGCGTCTCAACCCAGCCCAATCCTCTCTCCTCCGCCCGCGAGTCGTCTAATCTTCTCTCAGTCAGCTCAGCTTTGCCGCGCTTTCACCTCCTCCTCACTTCTATCTCCACCTCTCTCTATCTCTCTCCTCACTCCAAGAGACCTCATCGTAATGGCCGACAACAACGGTTCCTCCCAGCCCTCTTTCTCCATGCCGCCCTCCATGGGTGGTATGTCTGGCCAGCCCGGCTATGAGAATGGCAACGGCCAGGGCATGTCTGGCCAGCCGCCGCTCGGTCTCAACATCCCGCAGAACAACAACCCTCTCCCCATGGACATGTCCGACCCCAACGGCCTCGACGGTCTTGGCTCTCCCATGAGCGCTGGCGGCACCATCAGGCGCGCCGCCCCGGAGCCCAACAAGAGAGCCCTTTACGTTGGTGGTCTGGACCCTAGGGTCACCGAGGAAGTCTTGAGACAGATCTTCGAGACCACTGGACACGTGCAGAACGTCAAGATCATCCCGGACAAGAACGTAAGTCGATCGCACAACTTCTGCCCACGTGCCATTGTCATGGCGCATGTGAAAGATTCCCTCACACCCACCTCTTCACCTGGGTGTAGCCTTGCTCACCACGCTTGACCACCACCAACATTGCAACATTCACCCACACAACATCATTCGGCACACTACTACTTTTCGCTCATTCGCTAACATCGCGCCTCCTCCAGTTCCAGTCCAAGGGTTACAACTACGGCTTCGTCGAGTACGACGACCCCGGTGCGGCTGAGCGCGCAATGCAGACCCTCAATGGCCGTCGCGTCCACCAGCAAGAGATCCGCGTCAACTGGGCCTACCAGTCCAACACTGTCACCAAGGAGGACACCTCGAACCACTTCCACATCTTCGTCGGCGACCTTAGCAACGAAGTCAACGATGAGGTTTTGCTCCAGGCCTTCTCCGCCTTTGGCACTGTCTCCGAAGCTCGTGTCATGTGGGACATGAAGACTGGTCGCTCCCGTGGCTACGGCTTTGTCGCTTTCCGTGACCGTGGTGATGCTGAGAAGGCTCTCTCCAACATGGACGGCGAGTGGCTTGGCTCGCGCGCCATCCGTTGCAACTGGGCCAACCAGAAGGGCCAGCCCTCGTACTCCCAGCAGCAGGCTATGACCCAGATGGGCATGACCCCGACCACTCCCTTCGGCCACCACAGCTTCCCTACCCAGGGTGCAAACTCCTACGAGATGGTCGTCCAGCAGACTCCTGCCTGGCAAACCACCTGCTACGTTGGCAACCTCACGCCTTACACCACTCAGAACGATCTCGTTCCTCTGTTCCAAAACTTTGGCTACGTTACCGAGACTCGCTTCCAGTCCGACCGTGGCTTCGCCTTCGTCAAGATGGACACACACGAGAATGCTGCAAACGCCATCTGCCAGCTTAACGGCTACCAGGTTAACGGCCGCCCGCTGAAGTGCAGCGTAAGTTGATTGTTGTACACATCCACATGGCTCGAATAACACTGACTCAAAATATAGTGGGGCAAGGACCGCCCTCCTACCGGCGCTGGTTTCGACCAGTCTGCTGGCGGCTTCCCTCAGTCTGCTGGTGGATTCCCGCAGTCCGGCTACCCGCAAACTCCGTCCTTCTTCCCGCAGTATGGCCAGGGCCCCAACCCGATGTCTCCTCAGCAGGGTATGTTGATTTGTAAACGATAATCTTCTGAACACCGCTGACCTCAGTCATAGCCACCACTCCTCTTGGTCAATTCGGTAACCAGCCACCGCCTGGCACTTGGCACGGCCAGACTCCCTCTGGTGTGCAGCCTGGTCTCGGAGGCTTCGGCATGACTCCTCAGAGTGCTGGCGGCTTTGGTGGTTCTCAGAGCGCCGGTGGATTCATGGGTCAGGCTCCTCAGGGTCAGCAGCCTTTCGGCCGCGGCGGATTCGGCGGCTACCAGGGTTAGAGCCCCTCTAACGACACAGATTCCGAGCACGACGGCAAATTTAACAAGGCCTGGGTGGATGGATCAGATGGCGGTCTTCGACGTCTCACCGACTGTTCGACGCTTGCCCGCTGAGAGGCCGCGATCCTCTGGACTCACTTCCGACAAGATCTCGATCTACCCACCATCCGGCACCTTACTCCTTCTTCCTTTGCTGAAACGCCCATTACGACGGGGTGGAAAAAGTGACTCCACTTCATGAACATCTCGACTACACTTCTCATCATCAAAAACTCTCTTCCCTCTTCTTTCTTTCACTGGATACCCCGGGTCAGAGAAATGCCACAAAAGCGAAGCGGGCTACCTGCAGCCATCATCATGCTTTGATTTCTGTATGTTTGCTTTCCCCATTCATGCCATTTCTCTTTCTCTGGGGATGTGGGAGGGAAGCTATCTTCACGGCGGCTTCGCTTTCCTCCTCCCCGAATGTTCGATATCTGAGACGGAGGTTCCATGGAGTCTGCATGCTAGTCAGATATTATTTTAGGATGTTCTTTTATCTTTATTTGCTGGCTGTAGTACCTATGAACAAATATAGAAACGTGTTGCTTCGATCCCCTGTCATGTCTGATTCCGAATGCCACCTGCGTTGCATACTTGCGTCGAATCCCATGTACAAGCTGGTCTTCAGGCATTCGGAGTGCCGGATGTATATGTCAAACATGATCTGTTGGGTGAGCTGGGTCATGTAACCTTTCCGAGCTCGCCGAGGTTGCATGTAGGATGCCCACACATAAATCGTCAAGCTTCTTGCTAAGAGATTTTCTGTGCAGACAGATTATTTAACCGCCATGCAACGTCGACACAAAGACCACCTCGTCCCCGGCCTGCAGTTCATACGCATCTTGGCCTTCGAGTTCCCAGTCGGCGTCGTTGATCAGGACTAGGATTCCGGGTCGTCTGAAGAATGGTTGGGTCAGCGGAAGTACATTCACGAATGATGAGGAGAGAAATCAAGAGAACGGATGCCCGAATAAGACTCAAGGAAATCACACTCTGCTCGAGAGATGAGATGGGAACAGATCGGTTGAAAAGACTCACACAGTACCCTCAAGCACAAACATGTCTTGGCGCGGGTCTTTCATCAGATTCTTGCACAACCAGTCGATCAAGAATCCGACATTGGCTGGTTGGTTTGTTGAGGGGTCTGTGGCAGGGAGGGCGATTTTGTGGGAGCGTTGTGAGGAAAAGAGGAGTTCGAGGCCGCCGCTGTAATCGATCGCATTTGGATGTTAGAATTGTGGGAGTGATTTCTTTTTTTTGCTATCGAAATGCTGGGAGGACGTACGTGAACTCGAGCTTGATGGGGATGGTGGAGGCCATTGCTTGAAATTGCGTCTTTCAATCGTTCGGTGTAATTTATAGTCGTCCTAAGATCAGATGCTTGTGTAGCTAGGTATTCACTTGAGATGCGGGCTCTTCCGCGGACTAGAGTGCGAGTGAATGTTCCGATCGGCCATGAAATTCGTCCAGTAGATACATCGACTTTAGTCACTAGACCTAGACACTCGCGATAAGATCCCGAGGTTCCCTTTATCGGGATATCATCATCATTCAGTTGGCAGTTCGGCTCGTCGCCGCTTGCCCTGCAACTCTGAGATCACTCCAAGCATTTGGATCATTCCCACAGGACAAGTCACGTCACAGGCTTGACGACAGGACCTTCACATGCCATCGATATCCCACCCGTCCAACGTCAGGCAAGAGACTCCCACCTCGCCCGACAGCCGTAAACGCAAGCGAACGCAGCAGAAGCAAGTCTCACCGGACAGACAGCAAAGGCAACATACTCTCCCTTCGGTACTTGCGGGTAAAGGAAGACAGCAAACCTCATCGCCGACCAACAAACGATCCAAGCAATCACCCTCACCTTCAAGAACAACACCTCTGCCCAGACAGCTGGGTACCAACGACATGTACAACTTCTCTTCCACCCGCCAGTCCAGCAATACCGCTATCGATCTCACCGCAAGCTCTCCGCCCACCACACCGCAGCCACGTCGAATCAATGGATTGTTGTCGAGACCTCAAGGTAGAGGCGGTGTCAATTCCGCCACCGGAGCAAAGAAATTAGTCGTCAAGAACCTCAAGACAAACACACAATGGGACAGCAAAGCATATTTGGAGAAGATCTGGGGACAGCTTGACGCTGCTCTGGCTTTGATCTTCAAGGACGTGCAAGACGGCTTCAGCAAGGAGGATCTGTACCGCGGCGTGGAGAATGTATGTCGGCAAGGCGGAGCGTCGACGCTGTACACCAGACTGGACAACCGGTGTAGACAACATGTGGAAATTGACATGAGAGATGTGCTGGTTCAAAGAGCCGGGACTGCCCACGTTGATGTTCTGTCTGCTGTAATGGCTGAATGGGCGCGATGGAAGGCACAGATGGTGGTCATCCGATCGATATACTTCTTCCTCGATCGATCCTACCTGTTGTCTTCCAGCAAGACGAACTTGACGGACCTCACGCCGAAGCTCTTCAGGGAGACCGTCTTCAACCACGGATCCCTCAAACCACACATCGTCGAAGGAGCCTGTGATCTAGTCGCCACGGAACGCAAGCAGCAGTCCGGTGCTGATCAGGACCTTTTCAAACGAGCTGTCGAGATGTTCCACGAGCTTACTGTATACACGGCCAGCTTTGAGCCTCGGTTCTTGGGCCACAGTCAGGAGTTCGTCGATCACTGGTCCACTGAGACAAGCAGTCAGAAAAGTGTGCCTGAATACGTGGCGCTTGCAGACGAATGCATCAAAAAGGAAATGGAGCGATGTGATGACTTTGCACTGTCTCCCAGCACACGGCGGGACTTGCTTTCACTCTTGGAACAACACATGATAGTGCGAAGGACAGCATATCTTACCGATGGAAAAGCTCTTTCGACTCTGCTCGAAGAGAACGCCACGGCGGATCTTACAGCTCTCTACTCTCTACTGGCTCGGAGGCGTCTTGGAAGCGAATTACGGCCTGCTTTCGAAGCTTGGATTGAACAGACAGGCACGAGCATTGTCTTTGCGAAAGATTCCGAAGATATGATCGTACACATTTTGTCTCTCAAGAGGCGACTCGACGCCCTCTGGAAAACTGCGTTCCAGCGTGATGAAGAGCTTGGGCGTTGCTTGAGAGAGAGTTTCGAGACGTTCATGAACAAGACGAAGAAGGGCGACTCAACGTGGGGCACGGACAACTCCAAGGTTGGCGAGATGATCGCCAAATATGTCGATCAGCTGCTGCGAGGAGGAGCCAAGGCGATTCCAGAGCTTCTCACAGCCAAGCGCAACTCGGTAACGGAAAGTGTCGCACTCCCCAACGCAGCCGAAGAAGACAATGCGGGAGACGAAGAAATGGACGAAGATGCCGAAGTCAACATTCAGCTCGACCAAGTCCTCGATCTGTTCCGCTTCGTCCACGGCAAAGCTGTCTTCGAGGCGTTCTACAAGAAAGACCTTGCCCGTCGTCTGCTCATGGGTCGCAGCGCGAGCGCAGACGCCGAGCGCAGCATGCTGAGTAGACTGAAGACCGAGTGTGGCAGCGGCTTCACGATGAACCTGGAGCAAATGTTCAAGGACGTCGAGCTTTCCCGCGAGGAAATGCAGTCGTACAAGCATCGACTCGAAGAACGCGACGGTTACACCAAGGGCAAGAACATCGAACTCAACGTCAACATTCTCAGCGCTGCTGCGTGGCCAACATATCCCGACATTCCCATCGTCATCCCTGCGAATGTCAAGAAGTCGATTGACGATTTCGAGTTGCACTACAAGAGCAAACACAGCGGCCGCAAGCTGGATTGGAAGCACGCGCTCGCGCACTGTCAGATGCGTGCTACTTTCGGCAAAGTGACGAAAGAGCTCGTCGTCTCAAGCTTCCAGGCGGTCGTGTTGCTGCTGTTCAACGCAGTAGCAGAGGGCGAACATCTAACCTACTCCCACATCCTGACTGAAACCGGTCTGCGTAAGTGACATCCCAAGACCATTCAACGTCCTCCACTCACAAACACAACCAACCAACTAACAACCCCACTCCCAGCCGAACCCGAAGTCAAACGCACCCTTCAATCCCTCGCCTGCGCCCGCCTGCGCCCTTTGACCAAACATCCAAAGGGCAAAGACATCTCCCCGACCGACACCTTCACCTTCAACCCAGACTTCACGCACCCGAAGTACCGCGTCAAAATCAACCAAGTGCAACTCAAAGAGACCAAGGAGGAGAACAAGGAGACGCACATGCGTGTCGCCGAGGACCGCAACTTCGAGGCCCAAGCGGCGATTGTGCGCATCATGAAGGGCCGGAAGACGATCGGGCACTCTGAGCTCGTGAGCGAGGTCATCAAGGCGACGATGAGCAGGGGCGTGCTCGGGGTGCCGGACATCAAGCGGAACATCGACCGGTTGATTGAGAAGGATTATATGGAGCGGGAGGAGGATGGGAGGTATGCTTATGTTGCGTAAGAAGAAGGAAGTGGATGATGAGTGTTTGGGAGATATTTGGGGGATGTGTGTGTGGTGGATTGGTGAAGTGGGCGGGTCTGCATACAGTATATGCATTTTCAGGCTCGCGTGGAGTTGTTGTTGGGTAACCTGGTACCTCCTGTAATTACAATTGATCATTGATACGTACATCTAGACCGGACTTCAACCCACAACCTTTCCCGCAGGCAGCTCCGACTTTACAATATTGCGTCGAATTGTCTTGCTTCCACTTCTTGTCGCTTCGAACTGTCTTGCTTCCACTTATTATCGCTTCGGTCCAAGAGCCAGAGGAGTAGTTCTGTCAACAACCACTTGACTCGCGCCTCAGCAAATATCTCGACATGACTATTCGATACCCATGGTGTCGCGTCGTGAACACTGAGCATGTTTCCTCGCCTCCGTTCATGCTAGAGTTTGCCGGCTCTCATAGAGGTATCAGCGACTTTCCATATTGAAAACAGCTTCTCACTAGTGAAATACTGTCCTCCGTCTATGCTAGAATTTGT
>Ga0265797_10007677_pt1 | contig 14625 bp, 13 predicted proteins | sample P2T30metagenome_FD_192433 | JGI IMG/M metagenome (GOLD analysis project Ga0265797, IMG submission 192433) | Plant litter microbial communities from East Loma Ridge, Irvine, California - P2 T30 | ecosystem: Environmental > Terrestrial > Plant litter > Unclassified | place: USA: California... | reverse complement strand
CCGTGGCTTGGGTGCTGTCGAATCGGCAGAGCTTGGCCGGGACGATGGGCAGGGAGCGCCACCCGGGCAGGGCGTGGTCGTGCAGGGCCTCGACCACCTCCTGCCAGCTTGGGGCGATGTGGTGCCACCGGCACCGCCCGCAGTTGGCTTGGTACATGCCCTGCCCGGGCAGGGGCGCGGCGCTGTGGTCGTGGTCGGCCTCGCGGCACCAGGCGTCGGCGGTGAACAGGTGCAGGTCGTGGCCGTCGATGGCGGGGGCGTCCTCGACGCCGCCGGTCGAGGTGTGCCACATGTGCGAGCGGGGGATGCATCCGAAGCTGCCGCGCTCGGCCTTGTACCGCTCGAACGCGGCCGCGAGGTCGGCGGGCTGGTGGTACTCGGTCGAGTACGCCAGGGGCGCGCCCCGCCAGGGGGTCGCGGCCACGGTCTCGCGCTCGAAGTCGAGCAGGTCGAACAGGGTGGGCTCTCCGGTCATGGCGGGGTGCTCCTCTCTGGTAACGGGATTAGTACTGATTGGGTTAGGCGGCGACGGGCTCGGGGGCGGGCTCGGTGATGGCGTCCCCGATGGTGTGGGCGGCGCGCAGCACTCGGGCGGCGGTGGCCTTGATCGTCTCGGCGTCGCCCTGGCTCCACCCGGCGACGTAGCCGACGCTGTAGGCGCTGGTGTCGAGTCCGAGAATCCCGGCGACGATGTAGGCGACGCTCTCGGCCTCGGTCTCCTTGACCCCGCGGTGCTCGACGTACTCGGCGGGGTCCTCCTCGGCGTGCAGGATGACGTGCGCGGCCTCGTGCAGTGCGGTCTTGGCGGCCTGGGCGGGGGACAGGCCCGCGTCGACGACGACCCGGCGGCTGCCGTCGGTCATGGTGTAGCCGTTGGTCTCACCGGCGATCGGCTCGCGGTCGACGGTCCAGCCCTTGCCGGTGAGGTAGTCGGCCACGGCGTCGTAGATGCCTGCGGGGTCGTCGCCGGTGAGGCGGTGCGCGAGGGTGCTGGGGTCGCCTTCCTCGGGGTCGATGAGGTCGGTCTGGGACATGTCGAACACGGACACGGGGAAGAACCGGGTGCGGCGCTCCTCCTTGTCCTTGCCGGTCTTGGGGTCCTCGACGGTCTCGGTGACGTCGCGGCCGCCGAAGATGCGCACGCCGGTCTCGCCCTCGCGCACCTGGCGGTTGAGCTTCTGCCAGGTGCGGTATCCGGCGATGTGGGTTGCCTCGGGCTTCTGGGCGAGGATCAGCAACAGGTTGTTGAGGCTGTAGCGGTGGAACGACTGGGCGAAGGTCAGGAATCGGGTCCACGCCTCGGACTCGCGCAGCTCCTCGACCTGCTGGGTGATGGTCTCGTGCAGGCCCTCGGCCTCGGCGCGGCGCTGCTCGGGGGTCTTGGTGCTGCTAATCTTGCGGGCCATCTCGGGAACCTCCACCTAACGGGATTAGTACTGATGTGTTCTGGCTTCCCCCACGTTTTTTTGCCGTGAAGGCGGTTTCACCGCCTAGCGACCGCAGGCCGGCGGGCAACCCCGAAGGGGCGGGGAGGAGAGAAGTTCGGCGCGAAATAAGGGAGCTTGCGACCGCGTGCCGAAGTTCTCGGGGGACCGGCCGCGCAGCGGCTTGCGGGGCGGTCGGAGGTTGCTACGAGGGAGCGCAGCGACCGAGATGCCGAAGGCTTCACGGCAAAGAAACGGCCCCGCAGGGGCCAAGAGGTGCCGGCGTAGCCGGTTCGGTCAGCGGCCGAAGGTCGCCGGGGTGGGCGAGGGGCGTGCCCCTCGTTGCCCGGGACGGGCAATAAGCACCGGTTGTCGTCCACTGGGTGCAGGCCAGCTGTGAAGCGAGGAGGCTTCATCAACAATTCCGACATGCACGGTCATTCCCTAGCCGAATATGGTCGGAGTTGGGGGCTAAATAGGTCTCAGCGCCGGTCCTCGCGCAACGAAAACGGCCCCCGCGACAGCGAAGGCCGTTTCGAGTCCTTCCGGACAGTGTTTACTATGGACTAGCAGCGCTGCTGTGATGTGGGGTAAGAGCTAATGACTCCATTACCGTTCATATCGGTATTCCATGCAGTGACACCAATAATTGGGGCACTGGTATTGCCGTTGGTGTCGAGCCAGTAGTTACCCCCCAGCGCACACCTAGTGTTGGAGCCTTTCTGCTTCCAGTACAGGGGGTCGTAAATCGCCGAGTCATTACTGACAGTCATGACGAAGTCCCATGATTTATCTGCGAAGAATCCCGGGGAAACTGTCCTCAAGTAGTCTAGCTGGCGCTGCCAGTCCGCTTCATGCCCTGCCCGGATGTGCTTGTAACCCCATCCAGAGTCTGCATCTCCCGTGCCGCACCGCAGGGTGATGTTCTGCATCGGCTCCTGCATCATCCAGAAGTAGTTATCAAATACGAGCGAAGAGTTGTTGCCGACGAAACAACCCGCCCACTGACTAAAGTCAATGAGCTTGGGCTGCATCCCTCCCTCGGATGCGGGCTCGGGCGGCTGAGCGTCGAGCTCAACTGCTTCAAGGTCAACGGGAAGAAACTCGCCTTCTGGGGTGTATCGGTACATCCCTTCCGGAAGCCCGACGTGCGTTCCTTCTGCGGGAAGCTTGTCAGCCCAATCGGGGTCTCCTCCTTCGACACCAGCTGTTGCCGAAGGAGCAGCTGTCGCTACTGCTGACGTACCAACGAGCGCCGCACCAGAAAGCGCGAGAGTGGCCAAGAAAGCTATCGATTTCTTCATGGGTCCCTTAGGTAGACTTACAGGTCCGTACAGCCTGTCAGCCTCTGTAATTTGACGCAAACTCAGGAATAATCCTGGCAACGTCGTACAGCTCAAGCTCTAATCGCTCTACAATGTCATGCCCTTGCCGTACCCACTGCGTTTGCGCTTCTGGTGAATTCCACCCTGAGTTCAAAGCGCACTCTTGTTCCCATGTTAAAGTCCAGCGTTGAATGTCCTCAGAAAGAGCTCTGGACACACCGTAATCAGAAGGTGTCTTCGCGTATTCGGAGGTACCGGACTCCCAAAGCGAATACTCGTTACCTAGTTCTGGGAACACACGTATGGACCGAATGCGACCTTGTTGTTCACCCTTCATACGCGCAGCAGCCCGCTCGCGCGAGATACTCACGGGCACGAGTACCTCAACCTGTGTCTCAGGGTCCATGAATATGTAGTGATCAACCATCCGCACCATTATTACACACTGTAGCCTATCTAGCATAACAACTAAGCAGTTTTTTGAAGCTGTAACAAGTCTCGGTTCTGCTTTCGGAGAGCCACTCCATTGCGCTCGTTGACGATGACACGCCGCGCCTCCTCCCAATCAAGCCGTCCAGTCTTTCGACGGGGGAAGGGACCATAGGCATTCGTGCCGTCGTCTGGCACGAGCGAGAGCTGCCCACGGCTGGGTCGGCGCTTGGCGTCGGGTCGGCGGGGTGCGTGCATCCACGCCTCCTCGGCTTTCCACCAGGCCCACAGTTCGCGCTCGACGCGGTAGCGCTCGGCGCGGGCGTCGAGCCGTCCGGCGACTCCGGCGCGCTCGGCGGCCGCGTCGAGGAGCTGCGGGGCGTCGACGCGCTGCCAGCTCGGGCCGATCTGCACGAGGAGGCCGGCCCAGGCGAGACGGGCGAGGAGGCGACGAGTGCGGGTGAGGTCGAGGCCGGTGGCCGCTGCGAGCTCGTCGGTGGTGTGGGGGTTGGCGTCGGTGCGTGCATACACGTTGCCGGCGAGGTGACCAAGCGCGGGGCGGGTGGGGGTGAAGAGATCGTGTGCGGTGGTCACGGTGCGGGTGCGCAGAGTCGCGAGGAGAGTTGTTCTCTCAGCGGCCCCGGCCCCGAGGGGGCGCGGGTCCGCTTGTGACCGGGCGTGGTCTGTGGGGGTGTGGAGAAGCTGCTGGGGGTCGATCGTCCAGTGCGCGCCGTGGGGGCCGTCGGCCTCGGCGGTGCGGGTGATCCACCCGTCCTCGGCCAGGCGCAGCAGGGCCGTGCGGGCCGTCTCGCGCCCGATGCCGGCTAGGAGGGCCAGGCGGCGGCCGTCGGCCTCTAGCGAGGCGCTGAGGGCTTGCAGGGCCAGGAGGCAGAGGACGTCGAGGACTCGGCGGTCGGCGGGGCCGCCGCCGTGGGTCCAGCGGCCAGCGGCGGCGTCTGCGCGGGCCTGGACGTGGCGCACGTGGGCGGCCATGTGGTCGGCGCGGCGGTCGAAGGTCGGATCGTCCCCGATCTGCCGGTCAGTGCTGGCGACGTAGCGCACGGCCTTGTCCCACTGGCGGGCAAGGACCGCGGCGTGCTCGCCGTGGGGCCGTGTGCGGCGGCCTGAGGGCGTCGCACGGGTGCGCACGTGCTCTAGGCCGGCCGACGTCGGCACGAGGGCGGCGACGTCGGCGTGCCGCCACCTGGCGGCCGCGGCGCCGATGAGGACGCGCCAGAGGACGGCGGAGGCGTTCTCGCCGGCTGCGGGCTCGGTGAGCGCTGCGGCGCTCACTGCTGGCAGGGGGCGGCGGGGGCCGACGAGGTAGAGGCGGCCGTGGGCGTCGACGGGTAGGGGGGTGTGCGGGTCGATCGCGGCCGCGGGCTCGGTGTCGTCGACGAGGCCGGCGACACGGGTCACGAGGTCGCGGACGACGGCGGCGGTGGTTGTGGGGGCCGTCAGGGCGGCGACGTCGCCGCGGAGGACAGTGGAGTGCCCGCCGGCACGGTGGGGCGCTCCCGGGGGCCGCACACACCCCGTGGCGGGGTTGGTCAGGGGCGAGAGGTCGAGGCTCGGGCACAGGTGCTGCACGAGACGCGCGAGGGTGCCGATGGTGGCGGCGTCCACGGCCTCGGAGAGGCCGGCCCAGACGTGGCGGCCGCCGGTGGGACCGGACTCGCAGACGACGTGCTCGATGCCGGCGTCCGTCAGAACGGCGGCGAGCACGTCGGCGTCGCGGGCGGCGCGGGCGGGATCGCCCTTGGCGTCGAGGTCGAACGCGAGGAGGCGGAAGCGGTGATCGGGGCCGGCGAGGTAGACGGCCCACGGTTGTGCCGGGGCGGCCGTGGCCATGCGCCGGTCGCGGTACTCGTTCAGCGTCTCGCCGTAGGCGTCGACGACGGCGACGCGCACGCGGTCGCGGGGGCTCAGCTCGTGGCTCAGCGCCCATGAACTCGCCGTCACGGAAATGGTGACGTCACCAGTAGCGGGATGTATGATGGCACCACCTTTCGGGTCGCCTCGATGGGTACGACAAGACCCCGGTTTCCCACCGGTTTCTGTCGGAACTGCCTTGATCTACAGGTCGCCAAACTCGTAAAGATCAGGCACTCAGCTTCGACCCCCCGTCTCGTAGAGGCGGGGGGTTCATGCGTTAGGGGCTCTTGATCGGCAGCTCCTTGTCATCGCTTGCGTCCAGGTCGAGGGACGTCTGCCCGGGCAGGTCCCAGCCTTCGGGAATGCCGTCTGCGCCGGGCTTACCGGCGAGAATGGCCGCCTCCACGATGGCCCAGATAGGCATGTTCGCGGCGGCTCCGTAAGTGTCAATCCGGTTCTTGACCTCAGGGGAGACGAAGAGGTTGAGCGCAACCACTGGGGTCCCTCTGGGGCGCCGGTACTGACTGGACATGGCCCCACTCTACCGACGCTTCTACATCTACAAACGTAAGTAGACAGGTTCGGCGTGTCACATGGTCGCGACGGTGCAGTACACGTCGCCCAGCAGGAGGGTGGCTCCCTCGGGGACGATGGTCGGTTCGCCCGGCGTGAGTGGGCGCGGCGGCTGCTCTTGCAGCTCGACGCCGTTGCCGGAGTGCAGGTCGGTGACGATGATCTGCCCGTCTCTGTCGAGGTCGATGGCGGCGTGTGTCCTGGACAGCATGCGGCCGGGGCTCGGCACGGGGATTGGGTGGCGCTCGCCCTCGGCACTGGGCTGGCGTCCGATCGTCACGCCGCCGTCGGCTGTGACGGGCTCGCGGCTGGTGAACACCAGGTGCAGGCGAGGGCGCGTCGGCTCGTCGGGCACGGTCGGAGGGCGGACGCGAGTCAGCTCGGCGTCGCGGAGTTCGACAGGAGGCTGAGGTGGCAGGGCCATACCGACGACCGTTGCTCCGGCGTCCGTCGGGGCCGGCTGCGCAGCGGCCGGCACGTCCGCAACCTCCACCGGTGCCAAAGGAGTCGGTGCGAGGTCGTTGGGTTCGGCTGGCGGGGACACCTCGACGCGCAGGGGCTCGTCGACGCCGCACTGGCCGCACAGGGTCGAGGTGACCGGCTGTAGGCGTCGGCAGGAGCGGCAACGCCCCTCGTCAATGGTGAGGCCGTCGGGGGAGGGGATCGTGCCGTCGGGCTCGACGAGCTGCACGAACCCCTCGGGGCGGACGGCGAGGCCGTACGTCTGGCCGGCTTCGGTGACGTCGAGGCGGACGGGCCGGTGCAGGCTCGTCGCGATCGCGACGCACCGGGCGACCATGCCCGTGCGGAGCGCGGTCACGGACTCGGCCGAGCACGCTCGGCTCGTGCCGTTGACCATGAGCGTGCCCGTGCTGTCGTCGTGGACGGTGGCGACGAGCTTGGGCCAGCTCGGCACCTGGTGGAGCCCGGGGAGGGGCTGGGTCACGTTCACAGGCCGCGCGCGACCGCCGCGCCGGCTGCGAGCCATGCACGCTGCGTCGAGGGCCGCAGGGAGCCGTAGCGGAGCACCCCGTCGACCATCGCGGGGTCGTGGGGGACGGTCACGGCGTCGCGGGCGAGGGACCGGTAGCCCTCGGCCACGCGGGCGAGGTCGGGGGCTGTTGACTTGGGGTCGGCCTGGTTGACGACGACGACGGCGCTGCGCGCCAGGGCGGCGCTGCGCTCGTCGCGCTCTGCGAGGGCTTCGAGCAGAAGGGCGCCGGCCTCGGCGTGATCGTCGCGGGTCGTGGTGGCGACTACGAGCTGGTCGGTGCGGTCGATCATGCGGAGCCACATCGGGTCCGACTCGTCGTTGCCGGAGTCGATGAAGATCAGCCGGTAGTACTTCGCCGCGACGGCGTGGATCGCGTCAACGTCGCTGGGCTCGACGCGCTGCTCATGGGCGAGGGCCATCGGCTTGCTGCGGAGCACGTCGAACCGGTCTCGAGTCTGGTGGTGCACGTAGTGCGCCAGGTCGGCGCTCTGGGCCCCGGTGCTCAGGAGACGGTCGACCTGCGGCAGCAGGTCGAGCAGGGTTGCCTCGTGCGGCCCCTGCTCGGTGCGCCAGCCGAGCGTGCCGCGCGTCTGGTTGTTGTCCCACGTCAGCACGCCGGCACCGCCGTAGCGGGCGAACACGGCCGCGAGGAGGACGGTCGTGGGGGTCTTGCCCGCGCCGCCCTTGCCGTTGACGACGGCGATGGTGCGGGGTCCGGGCCAGTGCTGCGACACGGCGTTGACGTCGGCGCGCTCGGCGCGCTCGGTCTCGCTGGGGTTCATCCGCAGGCCCACACGAGTGAGGGTGCCGCGCCACCCCTGGGTGGCGGGCTCCTCGGTCTGCTCCTGGGTGAGGAACGACTGGCGTGCTTCTCGGCGCGTGCCAGCCTCGGGAGCGGCGGCCTGAGCGGCGACGGGCTGCGGAGCCGCAGGTACGGGCTCGGCGGGGGCCTGGCGCGACTCGCGCCGGGTCGGGTAAGCCGTGGCGGGCTCGGCGGGGGTCTCGCGCACCCATGCATTGCCGGGCGCTGATCCGGCGGCGAGGGGGGCTACGGCGGCGGGTTCCGTCTCCGGCTTCGCGACGATGATGGTCTCCTCAACGGGAGCCGCGGGTGCCGGCTTGGCGGGGAGGCTGTCGTCGGCCTCTACGCGGCCGTCGGGATGGACGATCAGGGGCCACTCGCCCTCGGGGCCGGTGGTGGTGACCCGCACGGGACGGGACACCTTCTGAGCGGTCTCGGCCGAGAGGGCGAGGATCGCGGCGCGAGCGTCGTCGATCGTGGTCGTCTCGATGGGGTGAGAAGTGCCGTTGATGGTCACCTCACCGGCCCCGTTGTCGAAGGTGCGGGCCTCGATGCGGGGGAACGCGGGAACGTCGGTGGTCATGGTGTGCTCCTGTATTTACTGGCCGAGGGTGATTCCGACCGCGGCCATGAAGGGCACGGGGTCGACCGTCTCGCCGTTGACGACGACGGTGAAGTGGAGGTGGCATCCGGTGGACTCGCCGGAGGACCCGACGCGGGCGATCTGCTGGCCGGCGGTTACCTTGTCGCCAACCTGCACGAGCATCCCGGAGTCGTACATGTGCAGGTATTTGGTCTGAACGCCGCCGCCGTGGTCGACGGTGATGGTGCCGTTCCCGGCACCGTCGAATCCGCGGGAGGTGACGACGCCCTCCTGCGCGGCCCAGATCGGTCCGTCGCAGCCGCCGCCTGCGAGGTCGGTTCCGCCGTGGAATCGGGCGTAGCCATGCACGGGGTGGACGCGGGGACCGTAGGGGCTCGTGACGGGGCCGGCGCCGGGTGACGCCCAGCCCTGGGCGTTCACGGTGCCCGGGAGGGTGCCGCCGGCGCACGTGCCGCTCGCTGATCCGTCGCCCTCGGCTAGGCCGGTGCGGACGCCGGTCAGGCCCTCGACGATTTGCACCGCGGGCGACCAGTAGGGCGCGTAGTGGTACGGATCGGCGTTCACCTGCGTGCGGTGGCCAACGATCGTGGGCTCCACCGATTCGCGGTCGGGGACCTTCGCCGTCATGGCCTGGAAGAACTTGGTCGACGAGACGTAGGGGTTCAGCCGCTCCTCGCGACTGCCCCAGCCGTCTTGTTGCTGGAACAGGCCGATCGACGTCGTGCGGGACCCGTCGGGGTTGGTGACGCCGCCGGTCTCGTAGTCGCCATAGTCGATGTTCCGCAGGCTGGACTCACCGATGGCGACCATGACGCCGATCGTCTGGTCGCGTGCGTTCAGACCGAGATCCTTTCCGGCCTGTACGACGTTGGCGGCATTCACGAGCTGTTCGTACCCGAAGCCGGCTATCTCGGTCTGAGGGACCGACGCGGGGTCGACCGAGACACTGGCACCGGGCTGGCCGGCGGCGACGGCGGCCGGGCCGCACGAGGAGTCGTCGGCCATCAAGAGCGGGATCGTCAGGACGCTGCCGATGAGTAACACCGGCACGATGGCGATCGAGAGCGCCCCTCCCTTGCGCTCAGCCACCGCTAGTTCACCCCCTCCGGCAGGATGAACCGGCTCGTTAGCCACGGGGCGTCGGCGTCGGCGCGACTGACGACGACGCCGTAGGTGCCGGCGTTGGTGGGGACGTCGACGAACGCGACATAGGCGCTGGTGTCGTCGGTGATGGTTCCGGTCCCGGTGACCTCGGACGCGACGATGCGGGCGGGGTCGAGGTAGCTGTAGTCCTGCTGGGCCTTCTGGTCGAGGAGGGGTGTCAGCCCCTCCCGCCATGCGTCGGCGGAGAGGTTGGGACGGGCATAGGCGCGCAGCGCCGTCTCGGCGGCGGCGATTGCAGCCTCGCGCGACTCGTCGTCCCACTCGGGGACGGGCTGGGGCTCGATGACCTCGCCGCTGTCCTCGTCGATGGCGCCGCTCGGGGCGGGGTTGAACGGGGCGGCGTCGGGGAAGGTCGGGCCGGAGCTACTGGGCGTAGGTGTCGGCGTGGGCGCCGGCTCCTGCGCCGTACACGCCGTCAGTGTCACCGCCGCGGCGATGACAAGTGCAGCCGTCCCGATCTTCCGCATGCTCAGTCCCCCTCGTGTTCCCCTGGTTCGATCACCACGACCGGCCCCGTGTCGCGGCGAGCGTTCGCGCCCTTCCGCAACGTGTCTTTGAGCTCGTCACGGATGATGAGCCACGTCGTGCCGACCTTGTAGCCGGGGATGATTCCCTGACGCAACCAGGCGTAGATCGTCTTTTGCGTCGTGCCCAGGCGCTCGGCCACCTCGGCAGGTCCGAACGTCGGTGGGTCCTGCTCGAATAGCTGATCGAGCGCGTCTGCTGTCACGGCGCTGTCCCTTCTGGCTTCACCCGTTCAGGGTACAGGGTTCGTCCGGGAAGTCTACGGATTGGGTAGAGACCGCTCGGTCTTCCTATCTCTTCCCTCCCGGGGTAGTGTGGCCCTAGAAATGGTCACCATCGACCACACCTAGGGGGGAAGCATGAGCGATCCGCTCAACCCGTGGCTGTCCCGGCCCGCGACGCCGGCACCGAGTGAGTCTGCGCCCGTCGCGGCCGCTCCGACGACGAGCGGCCCGACCGCTCCGCAGCGGGGCGTACCGGCACCCGATCAGGTCGACCAGCTCCCGATCCGCGACCAGCACGGCACTGCCGCTCTGTGGCTCGTCGGAGCGCACGGCGGCGCAGGGGAGACCACCCTGGCCGGGCTCGTGCCGGCGTGGCAGGCGACGGGGCACTCGTGGCCCCGCGCCGACGCCGCTGCGCCCGCACGGGCCGTGATCGTCGCTCGCTCGAACGCCGCGGGCCTCCGGGCCGCGCAGGCAGCGATGCGGCAGTGGGCTGCTGGTCTCGTGCCGGCGGTCGATGTTCTTGGCCTGGTCGTCCTCGCGGACGCACCTGGTCGTCTGCCTCGCCCGCTGCGCGACCTCTTGCAGGTCGTCAGTGGGGGAGTCCCGCGCACGTGGTCTGTGCCGTGGGTCGAATCATGGCGAGTGGGGGAGCCTCCGGCTCTGACGAACGCCCCGCGTGATGCTCAGCGACTCGTCGACGAGCTGCACGCGATCCTCGGAACCGGTGCCGCCGGCACCACCAACGAAAGGTAGAACCATGCTGGCTCTTGACGTGCTGAACCTCGCAGCGGGGAACGTGACTCACCTCGCGGGACTCATCCCTGACCCGGCCCCGCAACAGCCCCCCGGTACGGAGGGCGTGACCACGCTCCTGTCGTGGATCAAGTACATCGGCTACATCGTGGTCGCCGGCTCGATCATCGTCGGCGGCATCCTCATCTCGGTCAGCTTCCGTCGCGGCGAGGGCCATGACGCCCTCCCCAAGATTCTCTGGCCGTGCGCCGGCGCGATCGTGATCGGTGCTGGGGCAGCGATCATCGGCGCCATCGCCGGCGTCTGAGGGGAGGACCGTCATGGCTGAGGACGAAAACGAGCAGAACCCTTTCCGCAAGCCCGGCTTCCTCGCCGCCGGCATCGTGACGGTGGCCCTGGTCATTGCCGGCGTCGTTTTGGCTATCGTCGCCGCCCTGGGTGGAGACAGCGACGACGAGACCGCCACCCCAGCCCCGACGTCGAGCAGCGCCAGTGCCGCCCCGACCGCCGAACCTACGGCGGACGCGGGCGGCGCAAGCGTGTGCGGACTCGGGGGCGTCGAGCTCAGCGGCACGGTCACCGTCGCACCTGAGGCTCAGTGGCAGTACCAGGACGTGTACGCGTACCCGTCAGCCGAGGGCGTCGGCCCTGCCGAGACGGCGCCGGAGGGCTACCGCTACTGCTTCCAGCACTCCCCGGAGGGAGCGCTGTTCGCAGCAAGCAACATCGTCATCCAGTCGTTCGACCAGACGAGTCGAGCCGACTGGCTCGACTATGTCGTTTCGGAAGGCACCTACCGTGACGACCTCGTGGCCTCGGGGCAGAACGCGGCTCCCGGTGGCGACGTTCGCGCGTCCATTGCAGGGTTCCGCGTCCTCGCCTACGAGGGCAACACGGCCCGCGTCGATGTCGCTTTCCGTGGGACCACGGACGGCCAGGTCGCTAACGGCTCGCTCGTGGCGGACATGGTGTGGAGCGATGGCGACTGGAAGCTAAACGGCGACGTCGACAACCCCGCACGCATCACGCAGCTGCCGGACCTATCCGGCTACACCTCCTGGACGGAAGGCTAGAAAATGGCAGCGGGGGAAGAGGACTGCGGTTTCCTCGGCGCTGGGTGCGCTGTAGACGACTGGATCAGCAGCGCTGTCGGTGACGCGATCGAGAACATGGCGAACGCCGTCTATGAGGCGTTCGGGCAGGTGATCGCGTCACTCGGCACGCTCTGGGTGAACGTCCGCACACCCAACCTGACGGGCACCGGGGGCGGCTCTCCGATCGCAGCCGGTGCCACAGCGCCGGAAGCTGACGGCATCGTGACGGTGCTCGGCTACGTGACGTGGGTCGGCTTCATCGTCGCGGCTCTCTCGATCGTGATCCTCGGGGGCATGATCGCAATGAGCATCCGGCGCGGACAGGGGTTCGCTGCCGTCGGCCGGATCGGGATCGTGCTCGGTGCGGTCATCCTCATTTCCGGTTCAACGAGCCTGGTTTCGGCTCTCCTCCCCGGCGGACCCACGGCGGCCGGCGGTGCCGTGCTGTTCATCCAGTCATCGCTCTGGTGGTACATGGGCGCAGCGGCGGTGGTGTCGGTCATCATCGGCGGCATCCGCATGGCGTGGGAGCAGCAAGCTCAGCCGGGCAAGGAAACGCTGAAAAGTCTCCTGACACTCATCGTCGTGGCCGGCGTGGGCGTGACCATCGTCGGCATCCTCGTGGCGGCCTTCGACTCGTTCTCCGTCTGGGTGCTGCGCGGCGCGATCCAGTGCGACGTCGGTGGCGACGGGGCGTGCTTCGGCCAGAACATCGCCAACCTGCTGCAACTCACCAACCCCCGGGGAGGTTCGTTGGGCGCGCTGCTCGTCATCATCTTGGGCCTGATCGCGATCATTGCCAGCGCCGTGCAGATCGTGCTCATGATCGCCCGCGGCGGCATGCTCGTCATCCTGGCGGGCATCCTGCCTCTCTCGGCGTCCTTCACCAACACGGAAATGGGCAAGAGCTGGTTCAGGAAGAACGTCGGCTGGTTGGTCGCGTTCATCCTCTACAAGCCGGCTGCCGCGATCGTCTACGCGACAGCGTTCCAGCTCGCCGGAACCGACATTTTCCAGGACGACGGGACGGGGTTCATCACCGTTCTGACGGGCCTGATGCTCATGATGCTGGCCCTGTTCGCGATGCCGGCACTCCTGCGATTTGTGACGCCCCTCGTCGGCTCGATGGCTGCCGGTGGTGCCGGTGGCGCTCTCGGCGTCGCGGCTCTCGCGGCCCTGCCCTCCGGTGCCGCAGCGCTCGGCAAGCTTGCCTCGGGCGGCGGCCAGGGCGCGAATAAGTCGAACTCTGGCGGTCCTCCGGCACCTAGTAAGGAGGGCCCCTCCGGGGCCAACGGCCAGGCGGGTGCGACGGGTAGCGGCAACTCCGCACCGCAGGCCTCCCAGGCTGCGTCTGCACCGCAGGGCGGCGGCCAAGGTGCCGCTTCCGGTGGCGGTGGAGGTGGCGCGGCCGCGGGTACCGGTGCGGGTGCCGGCGCAGCGGGCGGTGGAGCCGCCGCAGGCGGTGGAGCTGCCGCCGGTGGTGCCGCTGCCGGCGCCGGTGGGGGCGCGGCCGCGGGTGCGGCTGCTGGCCCGTGGGGTGCCGCCGCGGGGGCGGCGCTCGAAGCAGGAAAGGCCGCCGGTCAGGCGGCCTCAGGTGCCGCGCGCAGCGTCGGTAACGAAGCAACTGGATCAGGGGAGGATCGCTGATGGCGACCGCAGACACCACTCGTAGAGGGCCGCGCACGTACGGCAACTGGCGGCGGCCGACGTCCCCGGGGCTGCTCGGTCTCGGGACCGTCGGAACGGGCCTCATGTTCGTGGCCCTCTTGATCGTCATCGTCGTTCTGATGACGACCGGCCTTCTGGAAGCGTTCGTGACCGCGGCCGTGTTCGGCGGCATGATCCTGCTGCTGACGATTAAGAACGGCGACGGCCGGTCGCTGCTGTCGCGGATGGCGAACCGGGTGGCGTGGTGGTCTGCCACCAACCGCCGGTCGAACGTCTACCGTTCCGGCCCCCTCGGGCGCACCGAGTGGGGTTCGTACCAGCTCCCCGGGCTCGCCGCGCAGACGCGCCTCAGCGAGCACGAGGACTCCTACGCGCGGCCCTTCGCGATGATCTACTCCCCGTCGGCTAAGACGTACTCGATCGTCATCGGGACCGAGCCCGACGGTGCCGCCCTCGTCGACATGGAACAGGTCGACGTGTGGGTGGCGGACTGGGGTCACTGGCTGTCGAACCTGGGCGACGAGCCCAGCATGGAGGCGGCCTCGGTCACGATCGAGACGGCTCCCGACTCGGGTCGTCGGCTCCGTCGCGAGGTCGAGACGAACACGGACCCGAACGCCCCGGACTTCGCCCGGGCGATGCTCGGTGAGGTGGTCCTGAACTACCCGGCCGGGTCGTCGACGGTCAAGGCGTACGTGACGCTGACGTTCTCCGCGGTCCCGCGGAAGAACGCTAAGCCGCGTCCGCCGGAGGAAATGGCCCGCGAGCTCGCGGCCCGCCTCCCCGGCCTCACCGCGACGTTGCAGGCCACAGGTGCAGGAGCGGCGCACCCGCTCTCGGCTCAGGAGCTGTGCGAGACGATCCGCGTCGCCTACGACCCGGCGGCCGCGACCCTCATCGACGACGCGCACGCGGACGGCGAGACGCCGGAGCTGATGTGGAGCGACGTCGGCCCGACGGCCGCTCAGGCGAGCTGGGACGGCTACCGCCACGATTCGGCCCGCTCGGTGACGTGGAGCATGACGGAGGCCCCGCGCGGCCTGGTGCAGTCGGGCGTCCTCGCTCGGCTGCTCGCGCCGAACCGCGACATTGCTCGCAAGCGCGTGACGATGCTCTACAAGCCGATCGAGCCGGCCAAGGCCGCAGCGCTCGCGCAGAACGATCTCCG
>Ga0265797_10007676_pt1 | contig 14625 bp, 17 predicted proteins | sample P2T30metagenome_FD_192433 | JGI IMG/M metagenome (GOLD analysis project Ga0265797, IMG submission 192433) | Plant litter microbial communities from East Loma Ridge, Irvine, California - P2 T30 | ecosystem: Environmental > Terrestrial > Plant litter > Unclassified | place: USA: California... | reverse complement strand
TGTAATAAGCTGGGTATGTTCAAACAGGCCACGCCAACTTACAGGAAGGAGGTCATAAACGTTGATCGTGACCTCTGTTTTGTGCACATTTGTCGAGGCGCGAGACGATGTGCTGCTGCGACCGCGCTTATGACGAGATGGAGCCATTGTGTATGCTTGTGGTGGTCAGTCTGAGTGGAAGTGACGGGAGATCCCACTAACTGAGACGATTGTGCTATGGCTTCGTTCAGAAGGTGAAGTATGGTATTGTACAGAAGAAAGTGTGAAGTCTAGCAGAGCCACGTGGATATGGAAGTGTATGTAGATCTGGGTTCAAGGGTTGTAGTTGCGATCTTGGAGTAGGTACCCCGCTTATGTGGGTCGCTCCCCAGCCTCGTATTTATTGACAATGGTTGTTTGATTGCCCGTTCTCTTTTTGTATTCCTTTACATGTCACTTCCAAAAGACCTCTCCTTCTTCTATCTTTAACATCTATCTAGGCTGGCGCTCAACCTATATGGGCCCAAAGGACAAAAAGGCCAGCATCATGAAGAGTCGAGAAAAAAGAAAGATACAAAGATGACTGGCCACTTGTAAGAATTCTGACACAAGAAGATCTCAACACGAGGAAGCCTGTGGCTATACGAGCTCACAAACAACTACCTTCTCCAGTCGAAAACTCGATCAAATACAAGCCACCGAGAACCGAGACGACTCGCAATGTGCTGAAGTACGGGCTACGATGAACAGGCAACACAATTCGAGAGTTCCTATCTACTGCTCGGAATCGCGTATCGTTACATGACACCGCACAAGAAGCCTTCGTGAGAACTGTGAGATAGCACAAGATCTGCCACATCTACAGCCGACCGCCACTATATCAATACACTGGCAGTCATGAGACATCCGATCAGACCTCGAGAGATGCATTGAAGTGTCGATGTCCAGACCATGATAACACAGTCCCGGAGATTCGCCAGTTTCTCGATTCGACAAGCTGAGAGTCGCTGTGGCGCAGTCATGATGAGGATCAGACGTGGGAGTGGTTTCGAAGCCATCGGAGCAATCGCGCATTCACGACGTGCAAACAGACTTGAATCGAGGTAATGGCTGAGAGTTGGAACATTTCTTGGAAACCATGAAATGTCCAACATGGCAAGCCGTAAGCAAAGATGGCGACACTTCATTTCTCTGTTGATGAGAGCTACGTAGATCCACTGGACAGGATGGTTCGTTGTCTAAGATGCAAGACCGCGCCAACATGTCTCCCAAAAGCTGACGGAACGGATACTGCTATGACCGACCTACCCACGACGGTATGGCTACAATTGAGGCGGCGGGTTTCAAATTGAATGCCGATTTCTTGATGCCTCCGTACAACGAATCGTGTCCGTATGTACAGAAAAACGACAACAGAAAACTCGACGATGCGTTTCAAAAACAAAGCACATCCGCATCGCATGTCCCAAGAAGCAAAGAGAAATTCCGTAGGACAGGATTCAGGACTACTAACGAGCTTTGAGCAGACACGCATGTGCGTTCAACGCATAGTCAATAAAATCACGACACAGCGTCAACAACAATAATCACCACCAACAACCCCATAAAAGGACAGAATGCCTCCTGTATTCCCAATCCTTGCGCATTCACCTGAGGGACCTCACTCGTCTGGCCTGAACGAATATCGCTCACCTCTCCCAATACCAGACTTCCTCGACAGAGTCGCCACCCGGACGAATCTCCCGCCACCGCTCTTTACATCGCAACCTCAAATGCAACATCAGACACCCACAGCGGCATTCTGACTTTCCTTCACCACCTCCCTCCCCCACTAACCACGCCAGGCAGCAGAAGCCAGAAGCAGCCCATAGCAATCACCAGCCACACCCATGTGCATCTGGCGTGGAAGCAAGCGAGGTAAGCAGGTCATTCAGCCACCCTCGCCCCGTCGAGAGAAAGTCATTCAGCCACCTATCTACCTAGCCAGCCAGCCAAAACAGACCAGTCATCCATGCAAGCCGCCAAAAACCACCCCACCCAATCACCACCGCCGTACGCAACACTGTTTACTTCCAAAACTCCGGCTTCGAATCAGCGGTGAAAGACAAAACCGGAAACCCCGAACGTGACCCCATGTAAAGTGTACGAAGCTGCGCAAGCGTACCGCAAGTTTATGGGTAGGCGGGTAAGGTAGATAGTTACATAGACAGCTAGTTAGACAAGGTAGCTACCTAGATAGGTAGCAACCAGAACCAATAGGTACTAATAAACGACTAAGATAAATTAGACTGCAATACTGATGTGCGTTATGTGTCGCTCGCCACCGCCAAACCATAGTCAGTAATTATGAAGTTACCTTTCTTATGTTGATGAATGCCTAAATACGACCAGCGCAATGTGATCAACCAATTAGACCAAACCAGACCAATCGCTCACTATCGACCGACCGCTCGCTCCCACGCCCTTACTCCATCGTTATCGTCATCATCACAACAACGAAATCCAAGAATCAAACAACCGTTCAACACAAAAGAGAACCTTAAAAGACCTCAGGTATCAACTCCATAGGTATGTACGCCAACCAACCAACCAAGCCACAACCCCAAACCCCAGCCCAGCCCTCGGCTCCCTCGCCCTCGCCCCGACAAAGTCGACTGACCAAAGAAGGGACCGATCGGCTGACACCCCGAAATCGGGAAACCGGGCGAAAAGACGGGACGGTGCAAGGTTCGGATATCTCGTTTCGGGAGTCGGAACGAGGCTGAGAGGGCATACTAGTACCTAACCTACTGTGGACAGTAGAGATGAGAGGACAAAGGAACAGACGCTACTTTTGAAACCCTTAGACCGACGTGACGAGATAAGTAAGGGTCATGCGGAATGCGAAAATAATAAAAACGGGAGTGAGACAACCGACCCGACCGAGAGATGCGGAAATTCTCGAGAATTCCATGTTTTTTGTTCGGGGTTTGATGGGTGATCACACGTCTGGTTTTTCTTTGGGGGGGTTGGAGAAATGGAAGACGTCACTGGTCACGCTGACTTCCAAGGCTGTGGTATATGGTTGGGATGGACAGGTATGGATGGTATGACAGGGAATTCTTCTTTCGAGAGCATGACTACCACCATCGGCAATCATCACTATCACTATCACGTCCGTTATAATCGAACAATGAAGGTCGTGGTTGGTGGTTAATCAAAGCGGGTGAGAGCGAGTGGCCATGACCGTGACTTGATTTCTAATACAGAGTCTCGATCTGGCCAGGACATACACATCGATTCGGACGGGTAGTGGTCGTGGCTGTAGTAGTGGTAGGTACTCTTAGGTAAGCTTCCTTCCACATACAAGTCATATACAACCCGGTTTCCGACCGGAGTCATCAGTCGTTCAGCATGGCGGTGAGCCGGTTGCCGCCGAATCGCGCGGCGAAGCGCAAGCCTTGGGAGCCCATAGGGAAGTACGAGACTAGATACCAGACCAGAGCGACGAGCTGGATGATCGACGAGATCAGGGTGAGCAGGGCGCTCTGAAGCTAAAAAGAGAAAGAAAAGAAGGGTCAGCGTGGGGCAGCGGTGAGGTAAATTAAGGTACCGCAGGCGTGGGGGTTTGACAGATAGACTTCAGATGTGAGATGTAGAGTTCTCGACTAGAGTTTTGGGGTACCGAGCCGGCGATGACGAAGCATGCGGCTGGGAGTGTTGCAGGATTGACGATGATGAGAGACACGACGGCAGTGATGAGACTGCCGTCGGTGGTGGTGTGAAGAAGCGAGAAGTGGCAAGATGGTGGTGGACAACGTACCCCGACGGCGAAGTAGAGGGTAAGCCCAATACTTCCAAAATAGGTGGCTGTGAACGGCAGTCTCTCTTGAGACAGCAGGTGTTTGGCTGAAGGATCCGCAGTCAGCACAATGGAAGTAGAGTTTTGGCGCGTGGGGTGCAGGAGCGATGACAGCCACACGATCGGCGGCAAGGGTCAAAGGGAAGATTCGGAACAATAACGACGAATGCAGCGAGGTGGGCGACGCGAAGGTGGTTTGGAGCTGACTTGCCGTAGATCATCGGGCCCATGAGGGCGGCCCACGAGCCAAGGAAGAGAGCGGAGGCCATCGACCATCTGACCAGAACGTTAGCGCCACATGTCCTGGGCAGTAAGTCATGCAGATAGCTTCGCCGATAGAAGGCAAGATGTTGTGCTAAGTCATGTCCGTAGATCGGCAGAAGGGGACAATGGGGCAAGGATGGTAGCTTCGCATGTGCAAAACCTGGAGAACGCTAGAGGCGATGAGTTCTGGTTCATGGCGCGACCCTTCGCGATGCACCGCAGCGGCCGGGCGGCCTGGCGCAAGCCTTGAGCTTCGTGGTCAGGCGGGCCATCCCAGAGCCCTTAGCGTCCGGCGCCGGATCATCGCGTGGCGAGCTCGGCCAGGCAGAGCGAGCACGTCGATGATGCTGTGGATACGAGTGTATGCACACCATCTTCTTGCTGCGGCGACATGGGAGCTTCTCATAGATGACAAGCGAGGCGAGACTAGGCTCGGAAAGCGGGGCAAACTTGACAAGACAAGCGGAGGGGTGCGTGCCAAATCAAGGAATCGAAAGCAGGGAAACAGAGGGAGGGAGTGTAAGAAATAGAAAGGCGTAAACGTACAGGATGGCAAACTTCCTTGGCTTGAGACTGAGGATGGGGAAGAGAGTGAAACAGACGACAAAGAGAGCGAGGGCGGCCAGGTTGAGGCCGCCGAACAGCAGGAGACGGTCCCAGCGACTTACTATAGGCCGGGGTCAGCGCGTTTCTTAGCATGAAGTCGAGCGCAGGCGGTGTTGACTGGCTGGCTGGCTGGCATGGATGTATGGAGTCTTGGGCGAATGCATGTCTTTGATATGCAGACAGTTGCACAGCGTGGGAGCTGCAGGAACTCTCTCGGGTCACGATTGCTCGCTTGCGGATGGAGCACTAGAGACGCAACGATGTCCTGCATTGCAGATTGAGAGCCCGAGATGCCGGCAACGTTATGCAAACAACAGGCTTCGAAGCCATGTTGATCTGCTTGTCGCCCTGCATCACTCGACGGCTTCGAGGGCAACCCCACGCTGCAGAACAAGGTCGGAAGGTTCGTAGTTGGCTCTCTGCGCATGGGCACGCGCCGCGGCAGGCAGCATGGAGGCAGCATGGAGGCATCATGGAGGCATCATGTAGGCAGCAGATGTTTCAGACTTACGAGCAAACCAACCCTCCTCCTCTTCTCTTCTGGTGCGCGCGGGCAAAGGCGCGCCTGGTCCTTCGCCCTCGTGTGTGGGCAGTTGTACATAGCTCTCGCCGCCAAAGGGATTGTATTGGGAGAGTGTGCCGAACACACCGCTCGGGCGCTGGGTGCTGGCGGGCTGCTCCCGGCGTGACCAGCCCAGATCGTTCATACGGTCTCTGAATGACGTTGCGGCCATTGTTTAGATGATGGGATTGTGGTCGAGGTGTGGCGAGGGTGAACGGAGGCAGACGGGGCGCCGGTCACTTCTTACGCAGGCGCACCTATCGTAACAAGGAATTGTGTTGCCTGGTGCAGCGGGCGGCAATGGTTGGCTTGGGGGGCTGCCGCGAGAGCCGAATGGGAGTGAGGGTGTGGTCAGGCAGACGGCAAGCAGGGAGGCAGGCAGGCACACGAGTGGCGGAAGCAGAGTGCAGTAGGCGCAGCGACAAGCACGCTTGTCCAGGTAGCAGCCGGATGATCAGATTTGGAGGAGGAGGTAGTATGGAGGTCGTTAGTGGGCGGTTGGTGGTGGTGGTGGTGGTCAGTTAGTACAGCAGTCTAAACAGAAGCTGGCCTGGCGCTGCCGTAAGCCGGGCTCGCTTTGACGTGAAAGTGCAGTGCAGTTGGAGTGGATGTGGAGAAGGGAGGTCAAGCTGCAACCCTCGAACTACTGAGCTTGAGGGCGTGGCGAGCAAGGCGCCGCCTACCGCTGCATGTCCCGCGCGCGCATCAATTGCTTGCAGGACCGACGATGGAAGGATGCTGATCGTCGTTACACGATCTGGTCTGCGCTACCGCCGCCTGCATCGTCGCGGACAAACCATCAAAGGGACTTGACTGCGAGCCAGTGCGCCAATAGTGACAGCCGCCGTCTTCTCGGCCGCCACGGGCGTGTGATGTGATCGGGGCGTGGACGAGGGAACGGGTATACGAACGAGCAAACAAGCACGTATCGAGGTAGCACGACCTTGGCCCGTATCTTCGGAGAAACGACCGCATATACACGAATGTGATGATCATAAGAGGCACACTTACTGCCTCTTGTCGTGGACAGTGGCAGCGTGGGCAGAGCCGTTTGCCGCGCTAAGCTGCCACGAGCTGGGCAACAGTGGTTTAAGTGGGAGTTGGAAGAGATGGTAGTAGGTAGGTAGCAGTACTAGCAATACTCGTGGTAGCAATAGTCTAGTAAATACGGCAACATCACCGTACTATCGTCCTGCATTGTCCTGATTGGTGCCGGGTGGGAGTGCGAGGCTGCGAGCTTGATTCAAGGTGGCTTGGTTGCTCGAGCGCGCGCCGACAAGAGTTCATTTGGTGTGGACGTTGGAATAATGCATGGGTGGCGAATGCGGGCTGTCACTGCGACATATTGTCTCACACATGTCCCTTGGGTTATGTAGCTAGCTCGAGAATAGCTTTCATGTGCGTCAAGGTCGTGAGTCGTGAATTCCGCCCACATCCCTCTCCCCCCACCACCCGACACGGCGCGTGCATGCATGCTTGCTTGCTGCTATACCTGCCGGCCATGGTGAAGAAAGGCGGCGAGCGGTCAAGGACCTTGGTGTGAGGCGTAGCTCGACCGGCGGCGTGGATCAAAGGATTGGATTGCGCATGGTGTGCTAGTGGACGGTACGGGGTTCGTGAGTCACTCCATCAGATGTGATGTACGCGTCAGGCGAGTGAGACTGAAGGGCATCCGGGCAATCGAGCAGTTCGAGATGGCGCGGGTGACAGTTACAGATAGGTGTGGTGGTGGTGGTGGTGTGTGTGAAAGAACGTGTGTGTGTGTCCGTACCTAGTAGTTCAAGGTAGGTAGGCAGGTAGTTCGTCTGTAGGCTAGGAGTCTTCAGGTGTGGGAGGCAGGTTGCATGAAAGTACATATATCGTCAGCCCTTCCCGTCGTCCCATCCCATCTGACCCTCTTTCCTGCCCTGCCATCCTCTGACCTGACCCGATCTGACCAGTTGAACGAACATTGTCCTGTCAGTCAGCCGCCGGAGTATTCCAGACAGCCAATCCTACAGCATCTCACGTGCATTGCATACCCGAGCAATCCCTTCTGGACCGACATCCAATTATTCAGCCAACACCGAGAGCCTACCAAGGGTGTGGTATAACAACTGCCTACCTCGACCTAACACTTTGATCGACTTTGATATACTCGATTCGATTGATCGACCGAATTGAACAACTCGACTTGCCTCGACCAAAGATATCCGACTTGCCTCGACCCCGGATTCACCATCTCCGGGCAGACGCAGGGTTCGACAAGGAATCGGACCACAAAGGCTTCGACACGACATCTACCTCTACCTGAATCGGACCGCAAACACGGTTTGACTGAGTTTGACTGGGTTTTGAGTGCAAATAACAGGCGCGTCATTACTCTTGCACCGCCACTACTGCACAACGGTATCCCACTCTTCTGCCTTTTTCCATCCACGTCCGTGTGCTGCTTGACCGCCCGGATCGTCCACCGACGGCCATCCGTGCGCAGTTCATATACAACCACGACGACATCGTTCGCAACACTCTTGTTTCTGACGGTACCGCGACACACTGCAACCCCTGCGAAACTCTGCACAACCTCGCACAATCTGCCAGGCTTTGTTGGAGAAGCGACAGACACATTTGACAGAAGACAGTTGACAGCACGGTCACACACACACACCTTTCGGTTCGGTTGCTGGCCCGAGAAGTGCAAGCTCCAAACAGCAGCACCCCAGAAGACCCCGCCGTAAGCCAAGTTGATCGGCGTCGCACAATCCACCCAGCGAGCCCTGAGCCCTCGTTCGCATCTCCACACACAAAGGCGCCCGCCATCAGCCATCCATCACCTTTCAATCCTACCCTCCACCCAAAGTCGACCTTCAACCCGTCGACTCATCTCGTCCTGCGAGAGACTGCCTTGAGGGGCGCTCTTCCATAGCAGGTACCAGTGCTATTGTCACTGATACTGTGGCTCGTTACTATCAACAACCACAAAGGCCTCGCCCTCGCCGCCGCCGCCCGCATCCGCCTCCTACTACTCCTACTCCTCCACCACCACACAACACACCACACCGCCTCACCGAACGCCCGCTCCTACAAACCCCTCCAATCCCGCCAAGTATACGCCGCTACCCGCGCATCAGCACATTATTCCCCGAGCTCTACCAATCGCCGTCTTCCTCGCTCTTCCACCGTCGCAGCCTCCAACACCGCTTCGGTCTCGGTGAGTCAGCCCGCGCCTCGTTCCTTCTCTTTTTGGCCGCCCTCGGCGCAAACCCAGCCCTCCAGGCTCAGATGTCACTGCGTGCACGCTTCTGCTGTCTCGGCCCTCGCGTGGCCGGTGTATGCGATGCGATGCGATGCGATGCTGTTCATGCCGTCTCATGCGAAGCCACGCGCACGCATGACGCCGCCGTGAATGCCATTGCCCGCTCCGCACGGCTCACCACAATTTGCTCGAGCTGCAGCCTGCCGTCAAGGTCTATTTCATTCTGCCAAGATTGCATGCTAATGCCTCTCTCCTCTTAGATATCTCTTCCCATCCTCCTCTGTCCTCCTCGTGCTTCCGCAGCACGCCCATATCCTCCTCGACGGCACTCGAGCCGTTTCCATCAAACACTTCCGGCATATACCAGCACCCTTCTTGAGGAGCCACGTACGAGTCGGCTCATTCAGGCAAGGCTAGCTACCAAGTCAAGTTCCGGCAAACACCAGCAGTTTATGCAATAGCAGTTCATCGAGTAATGACTGCTTCTTGTAAGTCCACATTATTCCATCTCACCTCGATGCAGCGGGGGCAAATGTAGTGTGATATCACCAGCACTCCGCGTCATATCCAATTCTGCATCAAAATCTCGTGCTTTCACCAACAAAACTGACACGCCGAGTCACAGCAAAGAACGATCTTACCAGCTTCCCCCCCTTCGACGATCACGATCACGGCAAAGCCGATCCTCAAGATCTTGACAAACACGACTCACCTTTTGAGCTCACTCTCGACAGCGACGTCTTGGACTCCAGCGCCATGGCCGGCGCCGGTTCTCCCTTTATCAAGGCCGAGCCTAGCGATTTCTTCGACCCCAATCAGTACATGCAGTACGGTCACAATGGTCAGCAGCAGCAGCAACAACAGTTTGCTGCGTCTTCCGGCGCCATGAATATCAACCCTGCCAGTCTGTCCAGTGGCATGCCGCAGAGCTACGGTCAGAACATGACATCCAGCTTTCACATGGGCAACTCTGGTATTGCAGACGACGAGCTGCTCGACCTTCAGCTGGACCACGGCAACGCCCAAGGTAGCAACTTTGACTTCAACACCGGCGTACAGAACTTCCTCCAAAACAATGCCTCCAACGCGCAACAGAGTGGAAGCTTGTTCTCACATACACCTGATGGTGCGCCCATCCAGTCGCCATTCACAAACGGCGACTTCAACTACTCCCAGTTCCGCCCAATGCCTGGTCAGCAATTCCCCGGCGGCCAAAGTCTTCCACAGCAGGCGGGCTACCGATCGCAGATGCAGCAGCAGCTAGAGCGCAAATTCTCCGACACTCGCTCTCCCGCTTCTCCGCGCACAGGCCACCTGCAAGTGAATGACACCTACCACCCTGGCATGCAGATACGCCACCAAAGACAGCAAAACTCGATGGGCGGCACTGAGTGGGACAGCCCGCCAAGTCACCACACAAGCCATCAAAGCTGGGGTGAAGGCTCGCCCTTCCCGTCTCCGAATGGTCAGCCTATGAACAGGCAGATCTCCGAGGTCCTGCAAAACACCCACCAACACAAGGTTGCATCGTCCCTCCCTACGATACCCACCAAGATGGAACCTGGGACAGGCCCCGTCGGTCAGACACAGGAGGCCAAGCGCAGAAGGCGACGTGAGTCTCACAACCTCGTCGAGCGCAGGCGCCGTGACAACATCAACGAGCGCATCCACGACCTTGGCACTCTCGTTCCGCAGCATAGACTGGAGGATGAGAAGGTTCGCAAGCACCTCCAAACAAATGCTCCGCTCTCACCTTCGATTGCCAACGCTGGTGGAATGTCTCCGCCTGCAGCCACCTCATTGCTTGCAGGGCCTGCAGGTCGTCGAGCAACTGCTGGCAACATCACGCAAGGCCTGCCGATTGAAGACAAAGACAAGGGTCCCAACAAGGGCGACATCCTCAACGGATCCGTTGCCTGGACTCGCGATATGATGTGGCACACCCACCGCAAGCTTCGCCAAGAGCAGGAGCTCAAGGAGCTTGTAGCCAGCCTCGGCGGCACTTGGCCTTTCACTCCCGATGAGGAGGAGAAGCGCATGAACAGCGAGATCTGCGAGGTCCTGAACAAGCATGCGCCACTCGGAGGATTCCCCGGATACTCCCGCGCACCTGGATCTGGTCTCAGAGTCCCTGGCTTTACCAACGTCGCTGGCGACAGCACAAGCGCTGATGGCCAGGTCATCCCAGGCCAGAGTGGCAACGGCCAGGACGTCAGCCCAGGGTTCCAGTCTGGCGGCAGCGGAATGAGCTCAGGTGGTGTTTCACACAACGCTGGCAACTTTGGCGGCTGGCATGGAGACTTCAAAGAAGAGGATGAGTACGCCCTCATGGAGTCGTAGAATGACCCGCTGGTGGCGTTACCCTTTCCCTGGGCCCACCGGACCAATTGGACAGACTGAAACCATTTACCTACCTTGCACATTCCCGCACGCGAACACTTGGCTCGAGCAATCTGGAGCATCAACCTCTTTTCGTCTACCACTAACAAATAGATCACACGCATAGTACACAGCCACGGCGCCGCGATCACATCAAGCGACCGTGGCGCCCAATGATACCCCCTTGCATGGACCGACATCTCTCCCCACTCTCAGGATCAGAACCCGGCGTTTTGGTTTCGACTGCCACCACATCTATTCGACCTCTCCATGTTTCACTATGATACACACGGAACCTTGCTCTTACCAGGAGACAGCCATACACCAGTCTACCTTGTTGTCTCAGTATGTCTGCGACTATTGTCGCACACATCGGCATGCCTCTGGCATAGAGACCCAGCATCTTTCATCAGCAACATCATCATCATCATCACAACACGGCGTTTCTGGGAATCAGGCACATTGAGCCCCGGCTGGTAACACGGGCTTTTGGCGTTGGGTTTCGGAATGGCTTGGGCTTTTTTTGTTCTTTCCAACAGTGTTTTTTGTCAGCATGTTTCTGTTTCGAGAGATAGTTCTCCTGCATTACGATATGATTTGAGCCCCTTCGCGGGACAGGTTTTACAGTCTACAGTTCTGGAATTTTGGTCTACTCTTGTCACTGGTCTCATATTCCTTGTGTGTAGTGATACTCTCTTCGGTTCAGATGCAAAATGATGTTGCCCTTGTGGGACAAATGGACGTGTAGCACTGGTTTGGCCAGTCGTTACTGTGTGATTGCTGACTGGAAGAATGATGGGTATTCGCCTCGACTATAATGATCGAAAATCTCGTCACTGAAACACTCCAATGATGGCATGGAGCGTCTGGCATACGTGCGCCCAAAGGCCCCAAACACCAACCCTAGAGATTGTTCTAGCTTGGCCGCCAAGGGCAATGGAAATCGGAGGCATCACGTTGATCGTGGCTGTAAGGAGTACTTCTACTTCCTGATCAAACAGAAAGGCATCATGTAGCCGGCAGACTGGCCATTCCAGAAAACCAGCGTAAGGCGCCGCGGTTACCTGGGTAGCGTTTGGCAACCGAACTTCTCCAACCGAGTTGGAGAAATCTCCAACTTTTTCACCTGGTGCTTACAGAGGGTACCATATAAGTCTGTTGTGCACGGACATTTCGACCCACCCCCCGTTACAAACGATCAATAATGAACATACACGCACACACGCACGTCTTTGATTCCTCCAAAAGGTTGTTCAAAAAGTTCACAACTCGTTGAGCGTCATGACGAATCCCCTGATCATCAACGAAACCAGAGTTTCGACGGAAATGTTGACAAAGCTTTGTCATGTTTTCGCTGGCCTGGTTTTTCGTGTGTTGAAATCGGGATCCATCGCAGTACAAATGGCTTAATGACTGAGCAAGGATTCTTTCATGCCATTCTGTTCCAACCTTATTCTATCGATAGCACTGCCAACCGCTTACCACTTCGGACGACGTTGAGCGATTCGTTCCGGCTTTCTCATCCACACCGAGGCATGGATATCATCATTAGAGACAGCCTCGCTGGCTACGCAGCGCGATCGATCGCTCCTCACAAATTTCGATACCCGGACGAAATCACAGCCGCAGAGACCTTTGCAACAGACCTAATACGATCATCGAACTCCTCGCCCAGGGTTCTATCCGACGACGACGACGACTCGGACTCGCAGAGAGAACACCCGGCCGACGAGCCTAGCTCGCCACTCGAAGCAAATCGCCCTCGTAGCCTCGTTGACAACGACCCCAAAACAATCCTTTGCGACTGGAATGGCGACGCCGATCTCGAAAACCCCCGGAATTGGTCAAGAGCCAGGAAGCTGTTCGTCGTCGCCAATGTGACTTTTTGCTCGTTTGTGGTGTACGGCACGGCGCCGATTTGGGTGCCGAGCACTGAGGCGTTCATTTCTGAATACGGGACTGGGCATGAGTACACGTCTCTTGGGCTGTCTCTTTTCGTGTGAGTAGATCCACGTCTTTCCAAACCTGGCAACGGTCGAGTCAGCACTCTTGTGGTCAACGGTCTTCTAGCTGGGATCAAAGTGCGAGAGAGAGAGAGAGAGAGATAGAGAAAGAAAGAGAGAGACAGCAAACCAAAGCTAACCCACCTCGACGCAGACTCGGCTACGGGATCGGTCCATTGCTCTTCTCCCCCTTGAGCGAGATCCCCCAGATCGGACGCAACATACCTTACGTCACGACCTTCTTCCTATACGCACTCGTGAGCATCCCTCTCGCTCTCGTACGCAACGCCTCGGCCTTCATGTTCCTGCGATTCCTCCAAGGCTTTCTTGGCTCACCAATCCTCGCAACGGGGGGAGCGTCGCTCTCGGATGTCTACGGCGACGAGTATCTACCGTTCGGTATATCGGCCTGGGCGGCAGCTTGCTTCACGGCGCCTGCCTTTGCGTAAGTACAGGATCTCCGAAGTTTCTCTGGTGTATCGAATGACGCGACTGATTTCGCCCGCTTAGCCCAATCATCTCGAGCGCCGCTTTGCCTTACTTAGGCTGGCGCTTCTCCATGTGGGAAGTCCTCATCGCCTCAGGACCAGTTCTCGCGATGCTCCTACTCTGGCCAGAGACGAGTGCCGCCACGATCCTGCACCATCGCGCCGCGCGCCTGCGGGAACAGACCGGCAACAACCTCATCCGCACACGTGCAGAGATCGCGCACCAGCAGAAGGCGGGTTTCAAAGACGTGGTAATGGAGGCTCTTTTGATGCCAGCGCGCATTACAGCGCTGGATCCGGCCATCCTCTTCACCAACGTCTATATGATGCTGGTGTACGGCATCTACTACTCGTTCTTCGAGTCTTTCCCGCTGGTATGGGGGCCTATGTATGGCTTCGATTTGTTAGAGAGTAGCCTTGCCTTCATCCCGTTTATCGTTGGGACTGCTGTAGCGTTGGCATTGTACACGGCATATCTTTACTACTATCGCGTAAGTCAGGGACCGGACGGAAAGATTCATGTGGAAGAACGACAGATGAGCTGATGTTAGTACGGTGCGACAGCTTCCTCGAACTCTCGCCGGACAACACACTCACCCCGAGCAAGTCCTCCTCCCGGCCATGCTCAGCTGTTTCCTCCCACCAATCGGCATCCTCATCTTCGGATGGACAGCCAACCCCAACATCCACTGGATCATCCCCATGATCGGCGTCACGATGTATCCCATGGGGGTCTTCGTCATCTTCCAGGGCATCTTTCTTTACCTGCCCCAAATGTACCCTCGGTATGCCGCCAGCTTGTTCGCCGCGGCTGATGCGACGCGATCGGTCTTCGCCGTCGCCGCGATCCATTTCGCGAGGCCTTTGTTCATAACGCTTGGCATCGGCGGAGGTTGCAGTTTGCTCGCGGGGTTGATGGTTGTTTGCATCTTTGGGCTGTACGCGCTGTACTCCATTGGTCCGGCTCTGAGGGCGAGGTCGAAGTTTGCGCAAGCGCCTTGATCAATTTTGGGCCATGTCTCGGTAAACTGAGTAGACTAAGTTGGAATATTCAACTGGGTAGAAGTGCAGAATAATATGTTCGTTGCTTTTTTTAAATCTCTATCGTCGCAGTGGTCTGGCGCGCCAGTACGTCGAAAGCGTTACTGATTTGACGAATGAAGGGCCATAATGAGTTGCCGGACAGCGTTCGAGCCCAGATGTGGAGAACCGCCGTACCGAGCTGAGATGCGGTCAGGACTTCAACGTTGTCGTCGTCAAGACCGAGC